>Ga0307425_1000081_pt1 | contig 52220 bp, 45 predicted proteins | sample SalMarWE160330MG_FD_202152 | JGI IMG/M metagenome (GOLD analysis project Ga0307425, IMG submission 202152) | Salt marsh sediment microbial communities from the Plum Island Ecosystem LTER, Massachusetts, United States - WE1603-30 | ecosystem: Environmental > Aquatic > Marine > Intertidal zone >... | reverse complement strand
AGGGTAAAAGTTTAAAACTTCTTCTGGGATTGGAAGGCTTTTTATTACCTGAATTGTGTCAGGTGTAATTTCGTAAATTTTATATTTTGTTGCAGCATAAAGTTTGTTGGAGTTTGATTTTTTATATATGCCTACGATTTTTCTATCGAGAGTTTTAAACGAGGTGAAATTATTGCTGTAATCTGTAGAAACAATAATATTTTTATTTTCTGCGATGAAAATTGTTCCCGAGTTTGAATTGTCAACACTAAAATAGAAATAAGCTCCTGACCCTGGCTGTCTTGTATATTTAATTTCCCAGGAAAATTGTTCCCCAAGATTGTTTGATACAAATAGCTTGATAATAGTTTTTAGATAAATATGCTGCCCATCAGCATCATAATAAAATCGCGGAAAGGCCAAGATTTCAGGACCGACCAGACTAAACGTATTGCCTGAATCTGTTGTTCTGAATAATTCTCCATTTATATTTTCAACAAAGTAAATGTTTTCATTGGATGGACATAGAGAAAGAAAATCGTAAACTATAGAGAGTGAATCCCAGTTTCTGCCTCCATCCAGACTTTTCAGAATACCAGGACCTCCTTCAGTATAAATTCCAGCATACAACAAACTATCGTTGTTTTGTGATATATCAATATAGCTCGCATAACCTTGAAACAAGCCAAAATAACTTGTAAACCCATCAAACCTTGTGATGTAAGCACCCCCTTCGATGAAGGGACCTGAAAGTTCCCCACCACCATAAATAAATTCTGCCGGATTGTTGTTCCAGTAATCAACATCTCTTACCTCATTGTTAAAACTATTTCCTGGGTATTCGTAGCCTGATTCAGAAATATATAATGTATCGAGTCCTGTAAATAGATCCAGATGGTAAATATGATTGCTCCACTGATAGATTGGTGGATTGTCAGAGTATGTATAAATCCTGTAAAACAAATGGGTGTTACCTTGCTGATCTTCCATCCCCTTCAGCTCGGAGAATTGTGGTGAGATTATAGTTTGCGGAGAGATGCTTGTAAAAAAGCAAATAAAAAACAATGCGACCCACTTTATCATAACTCCTCCCGAAGAATTATTGATATAAACGTAAGAAATTATGTGGTGGGAATCAACCAATAAAATTCAGTTATTTGAGGGAAAGTCAGACTGAGCCTGTCGAAGTGTGACGGTCAGTCTTCGACAAGCTCAGACTGACATTTTGCATATCATTAATTTCTTTGCTTAAGGATTTCGAAAAGAAGTATTCCCGTTGCGACAGAAACATTTAGTGATTGAATTTTTCCGCTCATAGGAATCTTAACAAGAAAATCGCATTTACTTGCAGTGAGTTTTCTAATTCCTTTTTCTTCATTGCCGACGATAAGTGCAAGCGGAATTTTGTAGTCAACTTCGGTATAGTTTTTTGCATTTTCTAATGAAGAACCAACTATCCAGAAACCTTTTTCTTTCAGTTCGTCAATTGTTTGTGAAAGATTATTTACCTGGCAGATTTTTAAGTGCTCCGTTGCACCGGCAGATGTTTTTGTCACAGTTGAAGTGATGGTTGCACTGTGATGTTTTGTAATAATAACACCGTTTACTCCACTACACTCAGCAGAACGTAAAATCGCACCAACATTGTGCGGATCATGGATTTCATCTAATATTAAAATTAGTGGAAGGGCCTCTCCCTCCAAAAGAAGTCCTTCGGACAAACTCTCTCCAAAGGAGAAGGTTTTTAAAAGCCCCTTCCCTTTGGGAAGGGGTTGGGGATGGGCCGATTGAATGATATCATCGAGTGTTGAAAACTTAAAATCCTGTTTAAGTGCAATTACCCCTTGCGCGTTCTTATCCGATGTGTAAGTTTTAAATCTTTCGAGTGGAATTTGATTGCATTTTACTCCCCGTTTCTTAGCTGCAACACGGATAGCATTTATTATTCCTCCCTGCTGTCCGAAAAGAATGTAAACCTGTTCAATTTCTTCTTCTGAGTTAAGTGCTTCCAGAACAGGTTTTCTACCGATGATTATGTTCATTTGATGGTTTTCTTGTGTGGTTCTCTGAGGTTCTCAGTGGACTCTGTGTCACCAAAAATTCAGAGAGCACAAAGTTTTCACAGAGAGCCACAGAGAATTAAATATTAAAAATTTAATTTCGAAATTTGACAATGGCTGACACAACATTTTCGAGCTTAATTTTTTCTTCAGCACCTGTTGACATGTTTTTTAAATTCATCATTCCATCTTTGTATTCATCACCGCCAATAAACAAAACATATTTTGCATTCATTTTGTTCGCTTCTCTCATTTGGGCTTTAACACTTCGCTTCAAATAGTCAAAATCAACTGAAAGATTTTCTTTTCTAAATTTTCCTGCAAGTTCGCTAACGAATGATTCAAGTTCGTCTCCTATTCTTACAAGATAAATATCAATTGATAGATCTTGAAGAGTAAAACTTTTTTCATTCTCACAGGCGAGAAGAATTCTTTCGATACCTGCAGCAAATCCGGTTGCCGGTGTAGATTTGCCACCAAGAGTTTCAATTAACAAATCATATCTCCCACCACCGCAAAGAGCAGTTTGTGCTCCAACACTTCCACTATCAATTTCAAAAGTAAGTTTTGTGTAATAATCCAATCCCCTTACAAGTGCGGAATCAATTACAAAAGGAATTCCCGATTTCTTTAACTGATCTTTTACTACTTCAAAGTCTTTCTTGCTTTCATCATCGAGATGATCAATCAGCTTTGGTGCATCTTTAATAATTTTTTGATCGGATTCAACTTTACTATCAAAAATCCTGAGAATATTTGTTTCAAATCTGCGTCTGCTGTCTTCAGAGAGTTTATTCTTTTTATCTTCTAAAAATATTTTAAGGAGCTTTTTGTAATTCTCTCTTGTTTCAGGAGTTCCAAGAGAATTTATTTTAACGGTAAGATTTTTTAATTCGAGAGATTTTAGAATTTCATACGACATTTGAATCATTTCAGCATCAAGCAGTGGAGATTTACTTCCTATCGCCTCTGCACCAAACTGATGAAACTGTCTGAAGCGACCAGCTTGCGGTCTCTCCTGCCTGAACATCGGGGAAAGGTAGAATAATTTTACTAATGGCTGCTGCGCTCCGAGAGCGTGTTCATTGTATGCACGGACAACTGCTGCGGTCATTTCAGGCTTAAGTGTCAAGCTCGTATCACTTCGGTCGGTAAACGTGTACATTTCTTTACCCACAATATCCGTCTCTTCGCCAATACCGCGTGCAAAGATTGCAGTCTCTTCAAAAATTGGTGTACGTATTTCTTTATAATTGAAGTTTTTGAAAACTCGTTCAACAGTTTCTTCAAGATATTTCCAGCGGGGAATATCCGCAGGGAGAATATCTTTTGTGCCGGTTACTGCTTTGATCATTTCAGGAAGGAAAATAATTTAAAGACATTCCGCTAAACATCAGAATAGCTCTGCTCTTCTTCTTCAAATATTTTTCGGACAGATTCCTTGCTATCTGCTTTAACAAGTTTTTCCCTGAACTCGTCATTGTTCATAAGACGTGAAATTCTGCTAAGAAGTTTAATGTGCTTACTAACCAGAGTGTCTTTTCCAATCATCAGGAATACAAGATTAACAGGTTCACCATCCAGTGCATCGTAGTCAATCGGCTTTTTACTTTTTCCAAACACAGCAACAATATCCGTCACAGAATTGGTCTTTCCGTGAGGTATCGCAAATCCCTTCCCCACTCCGGTGGACATAATTTTTTCTCTGTCAAAAACACACTTACGCACTTCTTCCAGATCAATTACACGTTCATCTCCCTTCAACAAATCAATGAGTTCATTAATAACATCATCTTTTTTATCACTTTTGAAATCAGTTAGAATATATTTTGGGTTGAGTAGTTCGTTTACTTTCATAGAAAATATCAGGTAAAAATTTAAAATTCTGAATATGAATTTAGCAATGAAGCTTTCCTTTAACAAACTTCATTATGATTTATTTTATCGGGTTATCCTGATGGAATTTTTTAAGTCTTTTTTCAAGATCAGGAAATTGGTCCCTTTGAACTAACGAAACACAGGCTCTGATTCCTTCAAGTCTTTCACTACCTGTAATTGCAAGTGATATTGCGCTTATTCCATAGTAAATCATTTTCTCTAAAAGTTCTTCACCTGTAAATCCAGGATAAGCATAAGTAAAATAAAATCCGTCTGCAATCGGGTCGTTTTCATCTTTATCATACACAATATAAAAACCGTTATCCGTGAAAAGTTTTTTCATAATTTTGGCTTTCTCACCGTACTCTTTTACTATATCAACAAAGTTAAATTCATTATCATTTGCTGCTTTTAGCATTGCTGCAACAGCATATTGAGCTGAATGAGTTACACCTGCACTCAAAGCATAAACAGTCCCGAAAATCATTGCCCTTCCGAAAATTTCAGTTGTGTAATATTTTCTAAGATCGGGACATTTTTTTTCATAGAGTTTATCAGACATAATCATTAAACCAATCCTCTGGCCTGCATAACTAAATGCTTTTGAACTTGAAATGAATAAAATATAGTTATCAGTGTAACGAGCTGCAGTAACCTGGAATGGAGGTTTACCCGGATGATAAAGATCTTTTCTGAAATCCATAGCTACGTAAGCAAGGTCTTCTAGCACGACAATATTATACCTATCTGCAAGCTCTGCAATTATTTTAAGTTCTTTTTCTGTAAAGCAAATCCAGGAAGGATTATTAGGATTAGAATAAAGTAGCGCAGCAATATTTCCTTTTGATAAAAATGATTCGAGCTTTGCTTTTAATTTATCTCCTCGATAATCATAAACGTCGAAATTCTCATACTTTTGTCCGAGAACTCTTATTTGCTGCTTGTGTACTGGAAAACCGGGATCGAGAAACAGAATGGTATCCTTCTCTTTATACATGCGTGTAGTTGTAATAAAAGCACCAAAGCTTCCCTGCATCGATCCTACCGTCGGAATACAACCTTCAGGGTTGACATCAATATTCAGAAAAAGTTTTACAAAGCGTGAAGCTTCTGTTTTTAGTTTCGGAATTCCCTGGATATCGGGATAAGTATTGGCAACTCCATTTTTCAATGCTTCAATTTCGGCTTGCACTCCAACTTGTGCAGCAGGAAGTCCCGGAATACCCATTTCCATTCTAACGAATCTTTCACCGGTTTCTTTCTCAATATCATCAATTAACTTTTTAATTTCACGTATGGAGGCTGTGCCGATATTCTCAATGCGACTTTCTTTTATTTTTCTTGATACAACTTCGTAGTTAATTGGGGTGTCTTTCATAAGGTTCTCCGTAAAAATCAGAAGAAAATTTCCTGCTGAAATTTAATGAGAATATTACTCATTTGCTTAGGTTTTATTAGAAAAACCAGATATTTGCATTTGTTAAATTGAAAAAATTTAATATTATTATCTGTCGATTTTATACAAATTAAAAATAAATAAAGAACATATCGAATTTTAACTTACCAGCTTAGCTCTTTATAAATTGAACCTTTGTTCAAGGTATTTCTCAATTAACATAATTTATAAATTAATGGGAAGAAGTTATGCTGGTTAGAAAAATTAAGATTCAGGGAACGATCTTATCTGCTTGCCTCATTTTTAATTTCTCTTCAATAAATCTTTTCTCTCAAAATATAACATCAGATTATAAGACTGAAAGAATTCCTCTTCATCTACAGACAGATTTAACCCCGGCTCCACAAAATGATTTATCCATTTTTCTTGATGATGGTTTAACACTTACGAAAGCTCCATTCAATTTTTCTTCTACAGACTGGCTTAAGACAGGTGCATTTGTGCTTGCAACAGGATTGGCATTTTCACTCGATCCAAAAATAAAAAACAGTGTTAACAACAATCAGTCACCTGCGATGGATAATATCACCGGATTTGGAGAAAAATATGGAAGCATTAGTTATGCTGGTGTGCTTGCTGGTGGAATGTACTTAACAGGTAAAATTTTAGGTGACCAGGAGATTTCGACAACTGGCAGAATGCTTGTTGAGTCGATCTTATATTCCGGGTTAGCTGTTTCAGTGATTAAATACACCGTCGGTAGAGCTCGCCCTTATGCCAATGAAGGATCTGCCGATTTTTTCGATCACACATTTACAGAAGAAAATGTTTCTTTCCCCTCGGGACACACAGCAATTGCATTCAGTGTCTCAACAATATTAGCAAGAAGGATAAATAATACGTACGCTACTATAGCATTGTATGGTCTTGCAGGTTTTACAGGCTATCAAAGAATTTACGATAACAAGCATTGGTTCTCGGATGTATTTGTCGGCGCAGCGATAGGCTATTTTATTGGTAGCAGCATAGCGGACTCTGAAGAGAATAGAAGTAACGAAAATAAATTTTTAAGCAATCTAAATATCATGCCTTCTGTTAGTTCAAGTGGTTTGGGATTAAGTTTACATTTAGATTTTTAAGTACTATACTTTATTCATTTCACAATTGGCAGCCTGTGCTGATTTTTCTATCTGAATTGTTGAATGTCCTATTCCAAACCTGTTTTGAAGTTCACCACAAATTTTGTTAAGAAAAAAATCATCCTTTGTCTCATCTGGAATAACAAGGTGGGCTGTTAAAGCGATCTCCGTTGTACTCATCGCCCAAATATGTAAATCGTGGACTTCCGTAACGCCATTAATTGATTTGAGATAATTACCTACTTCCTTCAAGTCAATCCCTTTTGGCACTGCATCCATTGAAAGATGAAATGAATCTCTTAGTAATCCCCAGGTTCCTATTGTTATAACTACTACGATCACCAGACTCATTACAGGATCAATCCACAACCAGTTTGTATAAAGAATTAATAATCCAGCAAGCACAACTCCCAATGAAACACCTGCATCTGCTACCATATGCAAAAAAGCACCTTTGATGTTCAGATCTTTTTCTCTTCCTTTAATAAACAAAAAAGCAGTTATTGCGTTAATAAAGAAACCAATTCCTGCTACGATCATCATTGTTGATCCTTGAACAGGTTCAGGAAGAATAAGTTTTCTTATGGCTTCAATTGTAATTGCACCAACTGCAATCATCAAAAGTATTGCATTAAAAAGAGCAGCGAGTATGGTTGCCTTTCTAAATCCGTAAGTCCGTTTTTCAGTAGCAGCAGTTTTAGCAAGATAAGCAGCTCCCCAGGCAAGAAGAAGACCCAATACATCACTAAAGTTATGACCAGCATCAGCAAGCAGAGCCATCGAATTAATGAGTAGACCGTAGACAACTTCAATAACAATGTAAATTACATTTAAAATTATTCCTATGAGAAAAGCTCTATTGTAATTTATCTGAACGTGGGTGTGCATTTTAATATAATATTTCTAAATTCATTTAGTGGACTTTAATTCTTCGTTATGTTCCTCACAACTACAAAGAAGATTTCCGCTTTTAACTTTTTCGAATGATTCTGTACCTTCCTTAAATGCAAAATATGCAATACCTAACGAACCTAAAATATCAAAATAAGCAATATGAAATAATTCGTACAGACCACTCGCCGCAAGAAGAATAAAGGAAAGATAAAAACAGGTTTTTGTACAATTAGCATCTGCTATTATCGCATCGGAATTTAATGCTTTACCGACTTTTAATTTTGAAGTCATCAGCCAATACATTGTTAAAATGGAAATTCCAGCAACTACAATTCCGGGAATAGTTGTCTCCGGTTTTACATCCCTAATTATATTCAAAACAGAACCAACAATTAGTCCCACAGTTAAAAGATAGAAAGCTGTTCCTGTCACTTTCAGAGCAGTCTTTTCAAATTCATCACGAGCTCGGACTTTAGAATACTTCATTCTTAAAATCATATGCGCAATACCGATTCCAGAAATAACCTCGACAAAGCTGTCCACTCCAAAACCGAGCAATGCAAGAGTCTCGTCTCCTGCACCAAAATAAATTGAAATCAATCCTTCGGCAATATTGTAGAAGATTGTTATAAGACTTAGAACAAATGCTATTCTAATTAAATTATTCATATCACTAAGATACAAAAGCAGTAATATAAATTCCCACTTAATAGTAAGTGATTAATAAAGTATAATTTAATTTTGATTATTGAAGATAGGTTATTTCCTGAATTTTATTATTTCGCTCGGGAATGTGTTTTGCGAAATTGTTTCTTTTTTTATGATATTAAACCCCGATGAAACCAGGTAACAAGATAATTCAACAGGGCGGCAGTTTGTTAAAAGTGAAGGGAAATATCTGGCAGCCAAATACCAGGTTTTATTAAACCAGTTCCTCCCCATAGACATAGTTATTAAAACTCCTGTTCCACCGGCTTTAAGCACCCTTTTAAATTCATCTAAAACATTCTCAAAGTTGTTTTCAGGAAGCAGATCAAAGACATAGCTGCTGAAAATGTAATCGAAGCTTTGGTCTTTATAAGGAAGGTTAAATGCGTTCCCTAATGAAAGTAAATGCTTCACCTGTATTGATTTAAATTTTTCTTTTGCTTTTGCAATCATACCGGGAGATAAATCCAGACCAAAATTAAATCCCGCCTTATTTTCTTTTAAGATCATTTCAAATAGCTGCCCGGTTCCTACTCCAACATCCAGCACTTTTTGATTATCGCTAATGTCTGAAACCGAAATCGCCTCAGCTATTGCTTTACTTTCGGTTAATTTACCCCAGTAATCATAGAACCAAACGACTTTAGAAAAGTTTTTTTGAGTACGACCAATTGAAAATGTTCTGTTCAGCATTAATATTAATAAGGTTTAGATTTACATATTTTGCCAGCCCAATATCAGTGCCAATCCATTAATCACAGCAATCTTTACCTGTCAGTTGAGGAGGGCATTTATAAGAACCATATGAACAGAAAACACAGCAGTCACCGGGTTTTGGTTTAATTATTTGATGGCAGTTAGTGCACTCATAAAAAAACACACAGCTATCTTCCGGCATTTTTTCCTCTTTGCTGAAGCCACAGAAAGGGCAGGTTAAAACTGAAATTAATTTTATATTATTTAATTCCATATCAGACTATAAAAAAATAAAAAAAACGCAGACATTATTTATTTAGTACAAATTTTTATTGTTGCTTCTTAGACTGTAATGATTAGGATCATTAATTAACTTTGAGAAGCTTCGCATTTATAGCAACTATTATAGTACTTATCGACATAAGCACAGCACCGATAGCTGGACTTAAAATTATTCCTGCAGAATACAATACTCCTGCGGCGAGAGGAATAGCGATAACATTATACCCTGTAGCCCAGATTAGATTCTGGACCATTTTGCCATAAGTTGCTTTTGAAAATTTTATTAATGAAACAACATCTTTCGGATTACTTCTTACTAGAATTATATCTGCAGTTTCAACTGCTACATCCGTTCCTGTGCCTATAGCAATTCCAACATCGGCTTGAGCAAGTGCAGGTGCATCATTTACACCATCGCCCGTCATAGCTACAATTAATCCACGTGATTGTACTTCTTTAACTTTATCTGCTTTTTTATCGGGAAGTACTTCAGCAAAATAATCATCAAGTCCCAGTTCATCTGCAACCCATTTTGCAACCTGCTTATTATCACCTGTAAGCATCATCGGCTTTATCCCTAACTCTTTAAGTTGTTTTATTGCGTCTTTGGATTCTTCGCGGATAATATCTCCTAAAGCAATTGCACCTATTAGTTTACTATCGATAAGAACAAAGACTACAGTTTTTCCTTCGCCGGATAATTTATCAATCTTTTCTTTTTCCTTAATATCAATTTTATTTTCTTCAAGATAACCTGGACTTACAACTTTAATATTTTTCCCATTCAACTTTCCTTCTGCACCTTTACCGGGAATTGAATTGAAATCTTTCAACTGATATTTATCTTCGGAAGAACTTACAATTCCCTGTGCAATCGGATGTTCGGATTCGGATTCAATAGTTGCTGCATATTTTAATATTTCTTTTTCATCATAGTTATTATCAAAAGAAATTGTTTCCGTTACACCAAATTCACCTTTGGTTAATGTCCCTGTCTTATCAAAAATTATTGCCTGAATATTCCTTGCCTCTTCAAATGCATTTCTGTTTCTTATTAGTAATCCACTCTTTGCAGAAAGTGCGGTCGAAACTGCAACTACCAAGGGAATCGCTAAACCAAGTGCGTGAGGGCAGGTGATAACCATTACAGTTACGGTTCTGGATAATGCAAAATTGAAACTTTGTCCGGTAAACACAAGCCAAATAAACATTGTTATTGCACCTGAAGTAATTGCAACAATCGTCAACCAAAATGCTGCTTTGTCTGCAAAATTCTGTGTTCTGGATTTACTTTCCTGAGCTTCACGAACCATTTTAACTACCTGCGACAGAAATGTTTCATCACCAGTTTTTTCAACTTTCATTTTGATTGACCCTTCACCATTTATTGATCCGCCAATTACTTCATCACCTTCTCCTTTTGAAACCGGTTTTGATTCACCTGTGATCATCGCTTCATTAATTGAAGTTTTACCTTCATATATTTTTCCATCTGCAGGAATTTTTTCACCTGGTTTGATCAACAGTTTATCCTGATTTTTCAATTTTGAAACTTTAACTTCGACTACTTCTTCTTCATCATTTAATTTATGTGCTTCGTCAGGTATTAATTTAGCAAGCTCTTCAAGTGCTTTTGAAGCTCCCATCACAGATTTCATTTCAATCCAATGACCCAGCAGCATGATATCAATAAGAGTAGCAAGTTCCCAGAAAAAGACTTCACCTTTAACACCAAATACAACAGAACTGCTGTAGGAGTAAGCAACTAAAATTGCGAGTGCAATTAAAGTCATCATTCCCGGCTGCAGTTTTTTCATTTCATCAAACATACCTTTTAAGAAAGGCCATCCTCCATAAAAGAACACGAATGATGAAAGAGCAAAAAGTAAATAGCTTTCACCTCTAAAACTGATAGCTTCCCTCAATCCCAAAAAATGTTGAATCAATGGTGAAAGAATAAGAATTGGAATAGTTACGATTAAAGAAACCCAGAATCTCTTCCTGAAATCTTTAATCATATGTGCATGATGTGCTGAATGGTCATGTCCTTTATGATTGTGCTCTTTGTGCATCATCATTTCGTGAGCCTGATGATCCTTGTGATTTGAATGTGCTGAATTATTCATTGTATGATGCTGATGGTGTTCATGATTCATATGGTCATGATGATTATGATGTTGATTTTCATCTTTCATATATACTCCTCCTCACTTATCTGTATCAGTTATATAATATCATAATTACTGCTAAATTTCAATCAAGATCCTTTTTCATCTGATCGAATTGTTCCTTTGATATCTCTCCTTTAGCATACCTTTTCTTCAGAATATCCATAGCAGTTTCTTTTCCGTCGAACGGAATATATTTATTTCTTTCGTGTGTGTTGGTCCAGATGAGAACAAAAATTAATGCAATAATAAGAATCCAAAAAAACCATCCAAACCAGATATTACCCATAAACCAATTATGAAACATCTTTTCTCCTTAATAAAATTTTATGATTAACATTAAACAAAAACTCCCGGCTGGTCCGGGAGCTTTTAATTTTTATTTTACTTTATCAATTGCATCTTTTTAACCATTTCAAAATTATCCGTCTTCAACTGATAGAAATAAACTCCTGATGGTAAATTCTTAGCGTCAAATACTATCGAATAATTGCCCGCATCATAATTTCCATTAGCTAACTGTTCAACTTTCTTCCCAAGTACGTTATAAACATTCAGTTGAATATTTGCTCTCCTTGATAAAGAAAATTCAATTCTGGTTGAGGGGTTGAACGGATTCGGATAATTCTGTTTCAAAATGAACTGATCAGGTATTAAAACTTTTGTATCCTCCACTGCTGTTGGTGAATCACCTGTAAGAATGAAGAAGTTACCAACTTTTTCTTCATTGAAAGTAATCAGGTTATCTGTTGTGTTCAGATTAATACCGGTAACCTCATTCCACTGATTAAGATCATCATCCCAGTATTTTACTTTTATTGTTGACTCAATGACATTTTCATTTGATAATTGATCATCTGTATAATGAAACTGGAAGTTGGAAGTGCTGTTAAAGTTCATATAACCACCGCAACCCATCTGGTTGTGCATTCCTCCTCCCCCCATCATTGGATAAAAGTAATCCATCTCAAAAGCAGCAAAGGCATTTTGATCACCTAGTGTGTAAATATCACCGGGGAAAACAGAAAGAAACTGACAGAACAATGAATCGTGCATACCACCGTGAGGTCCGCCTCCATTCCACCATCCGGGATTCATTGTTATCATATTAAGAGTATCGAATGGAGTGTGAAAGTGTTCAGGATCAGCCATGTTTCTGTGAATCCATCCACCGCCAAAGTTCTGACCAAAGCTTGTTGAATCTCGCCAGAACATTCCATTAATTTCATAGACGATAACCATCGGGAAGTAGCCTATATCTATCATTCCTCCAACAATGTCAATCTGGTCGCCATTTTCAGGTCTTGTAGCACCAGAACCTGGGTCATACCAGGGTGGACCAAAATTTAGGAAGTAATCCGGCACGCCATCATTATTTTCATCGAGGTAATAGTGTTCCATTATAAAAGTTGTATCAACAATTGCAGTTCCACTAATTGAAATAGTTTGTGGAGTTCCATGCATATATCCAAATCCTGATGTATAACAGCTATCCATCATATGATGACCACCATACATATTGCCCATATGGTTCCAGAACGGATCGTAAGGATCTCTCCAGAATTCTCCATTAATTTCATAAACAATAATCATGGGATTATTATTAAAAAAAGTTGAATCCAGTTTACCGCCTGTTATTGTTATCATATCACCATCATTCGGTCGTACTACATTGGAACTATCCGGTTCGTACCACCACGGTCCGAAATTCAAAAAGTATTCAGGTGTTCCGTTGTTATCTTCATCAAGAAAATACATTGGGTGCACTCCAATTGTAGTATCAACTAAAGCATAACCACTTACAGTAACAATTTCAAGTGAATCTGGGTCACACCACCCTCCATAACCTCCTTGTGCAAAAGAAATGGTAAAAATAGAACTAAACATTACCATCAAAATCAGGTTAATTGCTTGTTTCATTTTTACTCCTGTTTTAGTTGTGAAATAAATTAATTAAGCTAAAATTTCAAAAGATGGAATCTGCATTTAACAGATTCCATCAAGAATACTATAACCTTAATGATACTGGTTATTGTTCATCATCCCGCTATGGTGCATCATTCCGCCGTGCATATTATTTCCCATCATACCCTGCATCATATTCATATATTCACCATGGTTATTCATAAACTGCTGCATCTCATTATAAAATGATTTGTCCTTATCAGCTTTCGAAAACATATGATCCATCATGCTCATGCGGGAGTTATTATTATCCATCATGTAGCCCATCATTGAGTTCCAAACATCTTTGTCACCCATCATTTTATTCATGAATTCAAGCATGTAATCATGATGATTTAGCATGTAGTCCATTACCTGGTTTCTCGTCTGATTATTGCTCATGATTTTATCAATAGAATTATCCTGAGCATATATAAATGCAGCTGAAATAAAAATGAATGCAACTAATGATACTATCTTTAACTTAAACATGATTTGCTCCTTTATATTGTTAGTAATATTTTAATTTCTATAGATTCCTTCTTATTGTAAAAATTTAGTAAATTTTTATTAAGATTTAATGAAAATTGAATTAATGTTTTTTAATATATTTTTTTTATAAAATTTTTATTTACAACAATCTTTTCCCTCCATGGCCTTCCTGAATTTTATATACCCGACGAATACTATAAATCCAATGAATCCCAACCCGACAATTATTTCCATAACAATTCCGTTTAATTAAAGAGCTTCAACACCATGTTTTTTTGACCTTATACTAATTGCATCCATTGTATCCGAAACGAAAATTTTTCCATCACCCTTTCTTCCCGTGTGAGCATTTTTCTCTATCACTTCTATGAATTTTTCTAAGTCGCCATCATCACATACAAGTTCAATCTTTACTGTTGTGCAATACTTTTCACAATATTCCATTGATAGTCTTGATTTTTCAGGATCAGCCCATTTGCCAAGTGTGGATACATCTATTATTGTCATACCCGGAACGCCAGCAATCTCAAGAGCAGAAATAACCCTATCGGCTATCGAAGGTCTTATATATGCTTTTAATTCTTTCATTATTTCACCTTAGTATATTTAATAGTAAAGGGACCTGATTATTCAAGTCCCTTCTGGTAAGTTTATTAGCTACCAATAAATTTTGTTCCGTCTTCGTTTAGATTCTTCATATATTTTTCAGGATCTTTTTGAAACTTTGAATCACATCCCGGGCAGCAGAAGCCAATAACTTTACCATTATATTCTACGGTTGGTGCTTCAGCATCAACTTCTTCACCTTTTACCGGACAGACTTTATTCCAGATTTGAACAGTTGCTGTTTCTGTGCTTTCGTTCATTTGCATACTGCTTTGTGATTCCTTACTTCCACAGCAGCTTTTTGAATCTTTTGTGCATTCCTTTTTTTCTTTCTGTTGTGTTTCGGGTTGATCCTGCGCAACCGCAAATACACCTAATAAAGAAAATATTGCGAAAGCCATTACGAGTTGTTTGAACATTGTGTTACTCCTTTTGTTTATGAATTGATTTGTCATTGCGATCCCAACTTCATTCGGGAGAAGCAATCTTTTTTTTTGAGATTGCTTTGTCACATTGTTCCTCGCAATGACACTTGTTTATTGTTCATTAGTTAACATCTTCTTTACTTCTCTTTTTTTAATTGTATAAAAAATTGCAGGATAAACTGTAAGTTCCATTATCATACTTGTGAGAATGCCGCCAACCATTGGTGCGGCAATTCTTTTCATCACATCAGAACCGCTACCCAGACCAATTAATATTGGAAGTAAACCAAGCATTGTTGTCATCACAGTCATCATTTTGGGTCGAATTCTTTTTACAGCACCTTCAAAAATTGACTCACGAAGATCTGACATATTTTTTAACAATCCGTTTTTCTTAAATTTTTCATAAGCGATATCGAGATACAATAGCATTACGACTCCTGTCTCTGCATCAACACCAAGCAGTGCTATAATTCCAACCCAAACTGCAACTGAAAGATTGTACCCTGCTAAATAAAGAAACCACACTGCTCCAACTAATGAAAAAGGGAGGGCAAGTAATACAATACCGGTTTTAGTCAGTGATTTAGTATTTATATAAAGCAGAACAATTACTAACAAAAGTGTGAGTGGAATTACTAATTCCAAATGCTTTGAAGCTCTCTCCATATATTCATACTGTCCACTCCATTTAATTGAGTAACCAGCAGGCAGTGTTAATTTATCATTTACTATTTTTTTTGCGTTATCAACATAGGTTCCAACATCAACATTTTTTAGATCAACATAAACCCAGGTGTTTGGTCTTGCGTTTTCTGATTTGATCATTGGAGGACCTTTTTGTATCACAAAACTTCCAAGTTGTTCTAGTGGAACATTGCCTCCCATTTGTGTTGGGACAAGAACTCGTTTAAGGGCTTCAATATTTTCTCGATAATCTCTCTCGTAACGAAGATTCACAGGGTATCTTTCAAGTCCTTCAACAGTTTTTGTAATATTCATTCCTCCAACTGCGGACATAAAAACATCCTGAACATTTTCTATTGTCAATCCATATCTTGCAATTGCATTGCGGTCAATCACAAAATCTATATAATTTCCACCGACTGATCTTTCTGCGTAAGCCGAACGTGTACCTGGAACTGTTTTCATCAGTTCTTCAACTTGTTTTCCCAAATCCTGTAACACATTTAAATCTGGACCAGCTATCTTAATCCCAACAGGAGTTTTAATTCCTGTTGAAAGCATATCAATTCTTGTTTTTATCGGCATCGTCCACGCATTAGTTAAACCGGGAATTTGAATAGCATTATTCATTTGATCAACAAGTTTTTCAGGCGTCATTCCCTCTGGCCATTGATCCTGCGGTTTCAATCGAATAGTTGTTTCAATCATTGTTAAAGGAGCTGGATCAGTAGCTGTTTCTGCTCTCCCGATTTTTCCAAATACACTTTCAACTTCAGGGAATGATTTTATTATTTTATCTGTTTGTTGAAGTATTTCACGTGCTTTAGTAATTGATATTCCCGGAAGAGTTGTTGGCATATATAAAAGATCACCTTCATATAGCGGCGGCATAAACTCAGAACCAAGTTTTGAGAATGGAATAATTGTTATCAGCACAATTACAACAGCAGCTCCCATCACCCACCATCTTCTCTTCATTACAAAATCAACAATCGGATGATATATTTTAATCAGAATTTTTGTTATTGGGTTATTTTCTTCTTTTTTGATTTTTCCACGAACGAAATATCCAATCAGCACAGGTACAATTGTTACAGCAAGAATTGCTGCACCTGCCATTGCATAAGTTTTTGTAAAAGCAAGTGGTCTGAATAATCTTCCTTCCTGCTGTTCAAGAGTAAAAACCGGCAGAAATGAAATTGTAATAACAAGCAATGAATAGAATATTGATGGTCCAACTTCTTTTGCTGATTGAAGAATTGCTGTCCAATGTGCTCTTCTTTCATTAGGAGGTTTATCATTTTCTGCTGAAAGATGAGTGGCGGCATTTTCCACCATTATAATGGAAGCATCTACCATTGCTCCAATTGCAATCGCAATTCCGCCAAGCGACATAATATTTGCATTAATTCCCTGCAGCCTCATTATTAAAAATGAAATAAGAATTGCCGTTGGTAATGTGAAGATTGCAACAAATGAACTTCTCACATGAAGAAGGAAAGCTATAATCACTAATGCAACTATGATTGACTCTTCGATTAGTTTGTTTGAAAGATTATCAATTGCTCTGTTTATTAATCCAGAACGGTCATATGCAACACTTATTGTAACATCCGGTGGTAAGGATTTTTTTAATTCTTCCAATCTTTCTTTAACTCTATCAATAACTGCAAGAGCATTTTCACCATATCGAATAACTATTATTCCCCCGACTGTTTCACCTTCGCCATTCCAATCTGCTAAACCTCTTCTTAATTCCGGACCAATATCTATAGTTGCAACATCTTTCAAATAAATTGGTGACCCGGAATTTGGCGAGACTCCGATTGCAATATTTTCAAGATCTTCCTTACTTTTAATATAACCAAGTGCACGAACCATAAATTCCATTTCAGAAATTTCTAGGAGTCTTCCACCAACATCATTATTGCTTTGTTTGATTGCCATTTTTACTTTTTGAAGAGGAATGTTGTAAGAAGCAAGTTTATTCGGATCGAGGTTAACCTGGTATTGTTTGACATATCCGCCAATACTCGCAACTTCCGCAACTCCCTGAATAGAAGAGAGTTCATACTTTAAAAAGTAATCCTGGATTGAACGCAACTGCTGCAAATCTCTTTTATCTGAATTAAGAGCATATTGATAAACCCATCCAAGCCCGGTTGCATCAGGTCCAAGTTGCGGACTCACACCAGTAGGAAGTGTGCCTTGCATTCCATTTAAGTACTCGAGCACTCTACTTCTTGCCCAATAAATATCTGTTCCATCTTCAAAGATGATATAAACCATCGAGTAACCGAACATAGAATATCCCCGAACATCTTTTGCATAAGGTACAGAAAGCATCTTTGTCGTGAGCGGATATGTTACCTGATCTTCGACAATCTGTGGTCCCTGTCCGGGGTATTCCGTAATGATAATTACCTGCACATCGCTTAGGTCTGGTATCGCATCAACTTTTGTTGTTAATAGTGCCCAGATTCCCAGTCCAATTAAAGCCGTGGTAAACAAAATCACTAAAAATTTATTGTTGATCGACCACTCAATAAGTTTTGCAATCAATCCATCTTTATTTTGATCTGATGTTATCATTTAATTTTCCTTCGTTTAATGTCACCCTGAACTTGTTTCAGGGTCTTTGTTCAAATAAGAAAGATTCCGATCCCGAAGCATTTCGGGACGGAATGACAATTCAGCATTATTACTTCTTATACTCATAACTGTATTTATCCAGATTAGCTTTTACTTCATCAATTGAATATTCTTTTAACTTCATATTGCATTCAGGACATCTTCCGGATTCATCAGAAATTACATTCCAGTCCATTGGGCATTCCCAAAGTTTGTCATCATTATTTTTATCTATTGAATTGACATCGATTACTCCTTCCCGAACAATTGAAGATGAATGATTATGCTTTGCGTCAGGTAATTCCTGTTTTTCATTTTTCATCTCAGGCTTTTCTTCTTTCATATTTAACATCGCAACAGTATCTTGTTTGGTAGACTGAAATTGATTTATTGCAGCTTTAAGATTACTTTCGGAATCAATAAGAAACTGTGCGGAAGTAACAATCGTATTTCCCTCTGTTAGCCCGCTAATCACTTGATAATACCCATCAGAATAACCACCGAGTTGAACTTCCTGAGGTTTGAATTTGCCGTCACCAAGTGAAATAATAACTATATCTTTCATCCCGCTGTGAATGACTGCATTTTCCGGAATGACAGGTTTCTTTCCAAGATCCTCACCTTGAATAGTGATGTTTGCAAACATTGAAGGTTTAAGTTCGCCCCGGTTGTTTAGTTCAATTCTAATTTTAACTGTTCTTGATTTTGGATCAAGTGTTGGATAAATAAATGAAACTTTACCATCGTAAGTTTTTCCAGGGAGAAAGTTGAAAGTAATTGATACTTTTGATCCAACCTTGACTTTTGCAAGCTCATATTCATAAATATCTGCCATCAGCCATAGATTGGAAAGATTTGAGATTTTCAGTAAAGGCATTCCCTCTGAAATTTTTTGTCCTTCAATGATATTTTTTTCTAACACAGTTCCGGTTTTCTGAGCAAATAGAGTTAAGTAAGTCTTAACTTCTTTCATATTTATTAGTCTATTTATTTCAGTCTCTGGAACTTCAAGCAATTCAAGCTTTTTCATCGCATTTTTCACAAGCTCATTACCACTTTGTTTTATGGATTCTAATGAGCTGCCATTTACTGAATTTTGATATGATAAAGCAGTAAGCAATTCCTGTTGTGCTGAAACAAGTTCCGGTGAATAAATCTCCATCAACTTAAATCCTTTTAAAACCTGCTGACCGGTATAATTAACATAAAGTTTTTCTACCCAACCATTTATTCTGGTTGTTACGATATACTCACTGGTTTCGTTTGTCGTAAGTACACCGTTAGTGGTAACGATTGATGAGAGTTGCTTCACTTCAACTTTTGCAGTTTTAATATTCATATTCTGCTGTACTTGAGGATCAATTGAAACAATTCCGGTTCCTGATGTTTCATCCTCATAAACAGGAACTAAATCCATTCCCATTTTAGATTTTCCCGGTGAATTATAAATTTCATTTGGATCCATCGGTGCACGCCAGTAAAGAATTTTTCGTTCTTTTTTCTGCGGGGAATCTGATTGACTGGTGTTTTTTACTGGTACTAATTTCATCCCGCAGATAGGACAGTTACCGGGTTCATCTGAAATTATATCAGGATGCATTCCGCAGGTGTAAAGCTGTTTTTCATTTAAAGTAATATCAGTGGAAGAACCACCTGATATAAATAAGAAGTAAACGGGTACGAGTAATACAACTGCTGTTATTATTATGATCAATATTTTCTTTTTCACTTTAATATCTCCTGTAAAAATTCTGTTCCTGTAAGGAACTCAAGTTCAGCAATTTCATTTAAGTAATCTGTCTTTAATCGATACAGATTATTTTCAATTGTTAGTAAACTATTTTGCGCATCAATCACATTTAAGAAATCCACTTGCCCAACCTGATAGCTTGTTAATGTAGTCTTCAGGTTTTCCGTTGCTTGAATCAATGAACCCTCTGAAATTAATTTTATTCTTTCCTTAAGTGAATTCAGTTTTGCAATTGAAGAACCAAATGAACTCCGTAACACCTGTAATGACATATTGTATTGCTCATCATAAAGTTTCTGCATCGATTCTGTCTCTTCCACTTTTGAGCTTACCTTTCCACTGTAATTAATAGGAATCGAGATTCCAACCATCACTGAAAAGAAATCTTCAAGTGGCGTGTTCGTAATTTCAATTTTATCTCTAAAAGAATATTGAAGTGCTAAATTGAAATTAGGGTAGTAATCGTATTTAGCAAGAGACTGCTTTAGCACTTCTTTTTGTTCTGCCTCCTGAATCCCTTCGAGGAATGGTCTGTGAATTTTTGAACTGTCTATTAACTCTTCAACTGTAAAGGTTTTGTAAGCAACTTCAGGAAACTCACCGGTTTGGATAGGAGTTTCCATCGGTCGAAGAAGCAAAGCATTTAACATTGCAAGCTGTGTACTTTCTTTGCTTTTCAGGTCTTCTATTTTTTCATTAAGATTTGTGATCTCTAGTTCAACTTTTAATAAGTTTTGCTGACTGGCAGTCGAAACGGAGTACTTTGTTCGCACTACTTCAGCAATATTGTTCAGCAAATTTTCGCTACTGTTTGCAATTGAAATCGCCTCTCTTATATAAAGCAATTCATCGTAACTTTTGATAACACTTTTTCTTATTTCATTTTTTGCATCGAGGACTTCCTGCTCAACAATATCAACATCTTTTCTGTTTACATCAGCTTGTTCACTTAACTTTCCGGGGAAAGGAAATGCCTGACTTAGTCCAACAACTTTTCCAGTCATTGGTTCCTGCGTGAAAGAAAAAGAGTTGACCGGTAAGTTTGCAAATCCAAGCGTAAGCATCGGGTCGGGAAGATTCGAATTCTGCTCAATCCGGTTTGAAGCTGACAGCTTTTTCATTTCAAGCATTTTAAGTTTAGGACTGACATCAATTGCAATATTGATCAGGTCCTTCAACGAATCTGTTTGTCCGTTCGAAAAAGTTGTGAACGAAAATGTTAATCCAATAATGAATATTCTGATTTTGTTCATCTTAATATTTCCTAAAAAATTATCTTATAAACCACACCGGGTTTAAGATTTTTGCTAGTTGTAAATTTAAAGTGCGGACACACTTATCCTGCACATCTTAGAAAAGAGAATTAGATAAGATTAAATCAGGAGGACGGAATTAGAAATATTTAATTCGGGATTGATTAAAAAAGGTGGAGAGGAATCGCAGTAAAAAGAATTCTCTAAAGGAAAATCTACTGAAGGTGTAATTAAAGAAACAGAATGAAATAAAATTAGTGTTGAGGTAAAGTAATTTATTTCTGATTTGTTAAAAAGAAATTCATCTTCAACTTTATTGTAAACAAATTCATCCTGGCAGCAAACTGGCTTATTAGAGGAAATGGTTACCTGATGTTCCATTATTTCTTGACTACAGCAGGACGGTTCGGTTTTTTCCATTTCAGTCGAGCACATTTCACATTCATTTACTGATTTCTTTCCCAACATTTCACAGTAATGATAAAACGCCGGCAGACCTGTAGTGGAAATGAAAAACAGAAGAATGAGACTGGCTATTTTAGTTTTCCTAAACATTAAGAGATTAACATATAAATATTGTTGCTAATAAGCAATGATAATGTGATAGAAACAAAGATAATATCGTATTTTGCTTTATTGTGAAATTTTCTCAAAAGCAAACTACCCTTTCAGTTATTGAATATCTAAATCTAGATATGAATTATCAAAAAATAGCTTTTATTTCATCTTCTTAAATTTTATTGATAGCCAGAAGACGAAATAAACAAGAATCAAAGCTCCAATTGCAAATATTGTATCACCAAATGCTCTCATCCATCTTAAAGTTTGCATCGTACCGGTTTGCAAAAATTCAGAACTTCTCGCATACCAGTAACCGTATTGGACAGAAGCCCATGTCTGCATCAATCCAACAGGCAGCAAACTAAAAATTACCATTGCAAATAATCCGAAGTTGATCATCCAGAAAGAAAATTTTAATGGCTTCTCGTTCCAAACGATATCAGGTCTTATTGCCCTTAAAGTAAATAGCATCAGTCCGATACCCAGCATACCATAAACTCCAAAAAGTGCAGCGTGACCGTGAACTGGAGTTGTATTTAGTCCCTGCATATAATACAAAGCGATCGGAGGATTTATCATAAATCCGAATAATCCAGCGCCAAGCATATTCCAGAATGCTACAGCCACAAAATAATAGATTGGCCATTTGTATTTTAATACCCATTCCTTCGACCTTGAAATTCGGATATTATCCCAGGCTTCGTAACCCACAAAGATTAAAGGAACAACTTCGAGCGCACTAAATACAGAACCAAACGCAAGAGCTATCATTGGAGTTCCGCTGAAATAAAGGTGATGCAAGGTTCCGATAATTCCTCCGGATAAAAATATAGTAGCAGCGAGGAGTGCAGCTTTCGCCGTTGTTTTTAGGCTAATCAATTTTAACCGTGCAAACAAAAATGCAATTACTACAGTTGCGAATACTTCAAAAAATCCTTCCACCCAAAGGTGAACAACCCACCATCGCCAGTATTCAGCAATGGAAAGGTTAGTATGTTTGCCGTACATCAGAGCCGCACCGTAAAATCCTGCGATTGCTACTGTAGACATCAAAAATAATGTCAGTATCTGCTTCTGATCATCTTTTTTCTTTAATGCAGGTTTTATTGCACGCACCATCAGCACCAACCAGAGAATCAAGCCAATAAATAAAGCTGCCTGAAAAAACCTTCCAAGATCAATATATTCATAACCGCTGTGACCGAATAAAAACCAGTTACTATCCGACATTTTGTTCATAACGCTCAGCCACTCACCTAACATAGAACCAAGCACTACAACCAGTAGAGCTCCGAATAAAACATTTACTCCAAGTTTCTGGAATTTTGGTTCCACCCCGCTGACAGCCGGCCCAATAAAAAGACCTGAGGCAAGCCACGCCGTTGCAATCCAAAATATGCCAAGCTGATTATGCCAAGTTCTTGTTATGCTATAAGGAAGATATTTGGCCAATGGGATTCCGTAAAATCCATTCCCCTCAACACCGTAGTGAGCTGTGATTACGCCCATTATAATTTGCAATAGAAACAGACCGGATACAACCCAGAAATATTTTATCACAGCCTTCTGTGATGGTGTTAAAGTGGCACCAAGCAGTGGATCATTAGGCGGTACTCCACCAAATGGTTTTTCTTTTTCCTTATATCCGTAATACCATATCATTCCTCCAATTCCCGCAAGAAGCATAATTATGCTTACACCGGTCCACACAATTGCGTCGCCAGTTGGATTATTATTAACCAGTTCTTCATGAGGCCAGTTGCCTGTGTACGTAACTTCATCATTAGGACGATTCGTACTAGCTGCCCAGCTGGTCCAGAAGAAAAAAGCGTTCAACTTTCGTAATTTTACTGGATCGGCAAGAGTATTTTTTCTGATTGCATATTCATTTCTTCCATTAAAAAAAACATCACTAAAATATTTTGTATTGGATTCGATTGCTTTTGCTCGCACAGGATCTATAATAATTACTCCTGTCGATTTGTTATATGTGTTTTTTCTGAATAGTGTCTGAAGGCGAGATTTTAAAGCAGCCTGTTCCTCAGTTTTTAATTGGGAAAATTCTATTCCGGACTCTTCCTGTGCCCATTCGTTTAAAACAAACATAGATTCTCTGTGCAGCCAGTCTGCCGTCCAGTCGGGAGCTACGTAACTTCCATGTCCCCAAACTGTTCCGACTTCCATTCCACCGAGCGCCTGCCAGATATTCTGTCCCTCTTCAATGTCTGTTTTAGTAAAAACGGTTACTCCATCAGATGTAACAACTTTTTCGGGTATAGGGGGAGCCTCCTGGTAAATTCGGGTACCCACCCAGCCGAGGATTGAAAAAGAGATTACGACTACAGCTGTAAATGCAATCCAATATTTTTTCATAATTGATATCCCTAAAATTTTATTTTAATTTTTGTTTTTTCTCGAAAGTAAAAGCCTGTCCCTAATGTTCGCTAATTCTTCATCCGACAATATTTCCTCAATCTTCGGGAACAATATTCTTTCTTCTTTTCTAATATGATTATCAAGCAATACTCCTAGTTCATCTAGTAAATCAGCGACATCGTTCTTTCTCCTCAAATCATCAATAAGTGACTCTATTTTTCTATGTTCTGAAATAATTTCTTTAACTAGTCTATCAGTTTCATCATTTCTATTGAAGATTGAAGGAAATAATATCTTTTCTTCATCTTCGAAATGTTTTACGAGCTCGGTTTTATAAAAAGAAATTGCATAATCTTTTTTCCCATCCAAAGTGGAAGGCATACCTTTGTATTGAGGCGCACCTTTCTTCAATTGTTGAGCGAGGATTAAGCCCTGATGGTGATCGTGAGAAAGTATGTAAAGTGCCGGATGTCTTTTCACTTCATAAAATTAAAATAGTTCTTCTTCTAATTTAATAGACTTCGGAAACAACATATTATTCTCCAGGTGAATATGCTTGTGAAGATCTTCTTCAAATTCTTTTAATTCGGAATAAAGAGCTTTATAAGTATTACAAGCATCAGTAGGAGTAGTAAAATTATTACTCAGCTCCCTAATCTTGTGCATTGCATCTCCTGCACTCTGGTGCTCAGCTTCCATCATTCTTATTGGATTCTGAATTGTTCCAAAAGGTGGAGGAGCAATTTGTTCGTTATTTTTCTTTGCGTAATGTAATTGTTTGATGTACGGAAAAAGAATTCTCTCTTCTTTCATCATATGGCTCTCAAGCTCCTGACGAACAGCAAGGAAATGGTCTGTAATTTGTTTTGTCTCAGGATGATTTTCTCCGTGTACTGAAGCAACTTTATCTGCATGGAGCGATATAATCGGAATCATTCTTCTAACATATTGATGATGGTTGTTAACAATATAATCCAACAGAAAATCGGGTTCCCAATAGTTTACATTTTCTGAATCTTTATTTGAATCCAGTCTCGCAAGACTATTAATAACATCTTTTACATCAACATTTTTTTCATAACATGCTTCAGATAATGATCGTTTACCGTTACAACAAAAATCTAAGCCATATTCTTCAAATACAATGGCTGATCTTATATTATCAGTAACCATTTCTGCGAGAGTCATTTCATTCAGATTCTCAACAGCATCATCATTTAATTTTAAATCTTTCATTTTATTTACCTCGTTTAATTTTTTGAATTATCTATTTATTAATTTGTCATTCTGGGGAGCAAAGCGACTCCAGAATCTCTAGATCAGATTCCGGACAAGTTCGTCAGAACTCTGTTCTGCAGGAACTTGCCGGAATGACTTTCTTAACTCCACTTTTATTTTTCTATAATATCTATGCCTGTTTTATTCCTTTTATGGAAACCATCTTTTAAAGCTTTTTCGTTAAAGTCTTTAATAGCTTTTGTTCCTGTTGGATGACCAAAAGAATCCATGTTTTTATACAATTCCAGGTACTCTGTTTTGGAAATCTTATTCTGCCATTTACCTGAAATAATTCCGAAGCCCGTAACAAGCATAAATATTGCAACAACTCCGATTGCAACCAATTTCTTGTTTATCTTTTTCTTAAAAGGTAGTGTTTCCAAGTAAAGTGTATTTTTAATAGGACAAACATCAACACAATTCATACAAGTGGTACATTCATCAGATACTACTGTTTTCACTTTATCAACTTTAACAAATGAAGGGCAAGCTTTATTGCAAAGTCCGCAGTCAATACAATTTATAGGGTTTCGTTTAATTTTATTTGGACTTAGCAATGATGTGATTCCCAGCAGAGCACCATAAGGACAAAGATACCTGCACCAGAACCCACGAATCACTATTGAAAGCAGAAATAATATTCCAAATACAATTAAAGAGAACCTTGAAATATCTGCGAAGAAGTAAAACATTTTTATGTCTGAAACCAGATTATATGGACTATCAAGAAATGCCTGCACTGCAGTCACACTCATCAAAAAGAAAACTGAAAAGAAAAGAAAACCGAGCAATAAATATTTTAAGCTGCGAAGAGGATAATCCAATAACTTGGGAAACTTTAAATCTTTTTTGAAGATTTTCTTTCCGAAATCTCCTATAAGTTCTGATAAAAATCCTACAGGGCAAAGCCAGCTGCAGAAAGCTTTTCCAAAAACAAGTGACATTAAAACAATTGCAAAGAAAATGAAAAATCCTGCAGGATGTGCTGAATGAATCTGTCCGGTCATTAAAAACAAATAGAAACTCATAAATGAGCTTATTGGAAGAAAACCATCGACTCCAGGTGGACGAGACGAGAAAGCTGCTGTACCGTTCATTTCTAAAAAATGAATGAATTGATAAAACTCAATTCCAATCCAGATACAAAGAAGAGCGAACAAAGTTTGTACAACAAAACGAATTTTTTGAATCCCCTTTTCTTTGTTCTTAATTACATTTTTCTTTTGCTTGACTTTCTGTTGGGCTGTCATTCTGGCGAGCGAAGCGACTCCAGAAACTGTGAAGTTTGATTCCGAACAAGTCGGAATGACTTTACTTTGAACCGTTCTATAACTAACATTTTGTTCAACTAAACTTTTCATATCGGATGTATTTGTCTGATTAAACATTAAAAAATTTTATAAAGTACTGATCTTGTGTAATGTTTTTTCTTTTAACTTATCAATCGTCTCTGAATTAAGCATATCATAAGCCTGGGTTCTTAATGTTCCCCAGGTTTCATGCACAGGACACGGATGAGTTGGTGAACATTCCGGAAAACCAAGAACACAATTATCAAATAGCTCAAGACCATCAATCGCAGCAACTACATCGATCAACTTTATTCGCGAAGCAGCCTTTGCGAGTGAGAATCCACCTGCCCTCCCTTTGCTCGAAGATATCAATTCACTCTCTCTTAAACTTTGAAGAATTTTAGAAATAAACTCGCGTGGAATTTTCAGAACTTTGGAAATCTCCTCGGCAGATACAAGCTTACCTTTTTCATGTGCTGCGAGGTAAAGTATCGCTTGCATTCCGTATTCACACTTTTTTGAGAATATTACTGTCATTTACATAATCGGATGATTTTATCTGATTAAAGATATAAAGAAAATTCTTTTTTGTCAAATACTTATTAAAAGGACAAATGGAGAGAAATCGAAGATTCATTTGAGAAATTCAATTTTCAGATTCTTTCACCATTTCAACAACATCTTCCCAGCCTATTTTCGTACCACCGTTTTCGTTTACAAACTTTTCCTGGTCAGACTCTGTTGAAAATGTTTGGACATTTAATCCCATCGGGCTGGTAAAATTTTCATTATGTGTGAAGAAAGAACTTTTAACTTCCAATAATTTTCCCGGGTTCTGGTAATCACATACAAATAAGGATAGAGATTTATCATCCAAAATATTTTTAGCCAGGGCAAATCCAATCAAGCATTCAATTGAATCAAACTTATAAACTTTATTATCATCAGTTATGATTTCGGTTGCAAACCTGTTATCTCTGATCTGCATAGTGCAGTAATCGCATTCATCGCTGTTGTAATTAATTTCTTCGGTCGTTTTTGAACAGGATGTAACCATTAATAATAACATTAATACCGTAAACGCTATACTTAACTGAAATAATTTCATACTTCTTCTCTATTTTGTTTTAAATTAACTTAAAAAGAATTTGTCAAATCTACTTTTATTAAATAGGAGGGAAACCTGTAATTTAGGAATCATTGCATATTTTCAGCTGTTATACTAGCTTTCTTTTCAATTTTTAATGTAACCCGCTCATCAAAAAGCTTTCCTATTTCTGCACCGAGTATAAAAACAGCAGCAGTGTAGTAAATCCAGAATGCCACAACTATTCCCAATGCATAAGCACCATAAATTCTGCTGAACGTAGTGAAGTTAGAAAGGTAAATTCCAAACAGTATTTTTGCACCTACCCAAAAAATTGCAGCCCAAATTGCACCAACAGCAACTGATCTTTTTCGAATTTTCTCTGTCGGCATAAATTTGTACAGCACAGCAAATATCAGGAACATAATAAAAAATGAAAATGAGGCAGTAAAAACTCTGTGAAAAATTGGTTGGTTAAAAAACTGCAAGTAAGGAGTTGTTTCTGCAAATGAAATGAGAAAATCCAAAATGGGAAGTACTAATACTAAAGCCAGAAAAATCAGCACAATAATTATTATGACCAGGAAATCCCGAAGTTTTCCAAGGAAAATATTTATGTCTTTGTAGGTACCATTAACTCTATTCAGAATTGTACGTAAGCTGCTTGCGAATCCGCTTGCTGCAAAAAATAATCCTATAATACCTACCCACCCTGCAATGTTTCTGTATTCAACAACTTCTTTTACCCTGTCAAAAATAATATCCTTTACAAACTGTGCATAAGTGTCGTAAGGTATGATTGTGTCGATAAGAGTTATTATTTGTTGTTCGACTTCCGCTGAATTGAGAAACTTTCCAAGGAGCCAAAAGATGATCAACGTCATGGGTATTATACAAACGAAGATTGAGAATGCTAATCCGCCAGAAAGAAGAAAAAGGTGGTTACGATCAGTTCTGTCATACAATCCACCAAAATAATGTTTTACAAATCCCTTGAACCAATGCCATGCAGGAATAAGATGTAGGGAATACCTCACCTTTCTAAACAACGTATAAGTTTTAGATTTTCGGACTATTTGTAAAATTTTATTTTTCACCACTCATTATTCTTGGGATTGTATTGAAATACAAATCTGCCAGTACATCAAGTGAAACGTCAATATCAGAATTGATAATCAACGATGAACCCCCGATAATTCCGAGCTTATAAAAGGGTTGTTTTTCTTTATTCAGTATTTTTTCAAATTCATCTTTTTTATTTGATGAAACTGAAACTATTATCCTCGATTGAGACTCTGAAAAATAAGAAAAATCTTTTCTGTTTTTTATCGGGATATTTATCTCTACACCAATCATTTTCTCGTTATCGATAATGCAGCACTCAGCGAGAGCGCAAACAACTCCTCCTTCTGAAACATCGTGTGCTGATTTTATAAGATTTTTTCTTATTAATTCAAGAACAGTATCCTGAAGTAATTTTTCTTTCTGAAGTTCAATTATTGGAGAATCACCTTCAACCTTTTTATGAATGACCTTTAAATATTCGCTGCCGCCAAGTTCTTCATTATCTTCACCTAGAATATAAATTAGATCACCTTCATCCTTAAAGAATGAAGTTGTAACATGTGAAAGATCTTCTACCAACCCAAGCATACCAATTGTCGGAGTAGGGTAAACGGCTCTATCGGGAGATTCATTGTAAAAGCTAACATTACCACCTGTTACGGGAGTATTGAAAAATCTGCAGGCTTCTCCCATTCCTTCGATTGCTTCAGCGAATTGCCAGTAAATTTCAGGTTTGTACGGATTACCAAAGTTCAAACAGTTTGTAATTGCAAGTGGAATTCCTCCAGAACACACAATATTTCTTGCAGATTCGGCAACTGCAATCTTCGCTCCTTCTCTGGGATTAAGATAAACATAACGCGCATTGCAATCGGTCTTCACTGCGAGAGCTTTGTTTGTTCCTTTTATGTAAATCACCGCTGAATCACAACCTGGACCAACAATAGTATTTGTTCTCACCATTGAATCATATTGCTCGTAAACCCATCTCTTTGAAGCAATGTTTGGAGAAGAAAAAACTTTTAGAAAAGTTTCTTGTATATCCTTTGGTTCAGGCAATTTAGAAAAATCAAATTTCCTTTTTTCCTTTATGTAAGATGGTTCTTTTTGATCGCGACTATAGACAGGAGCTCCGCCACCAAGTACTAAATCGAACGGTGGAAGTTCCGCTTCGAGTTTTCCTTTATAATTGATGAAGAGCTTGTCATCATTTATAACTTCACCGATTATTTCACAGTGAAGGTCCCATTTTTCAAAAACGTCTCTCACCCTGTCTTCGTATCCTTTTTTAACAACACAAAGCATTCTTTCCTGGCTTTCGGAAAGCATGATTTCATAAGCACTCATTCCCTCTTCACGCAAAGGCACTTTATCAAGATCAATCTTCATTCCTGATTTTCCTTTTGCGCTCATTTCACTTGTAGAGCAGGAAATTCCAGCAGCCCCCATATCCTGAATTCCAATTAAATATCCCTTGCGGATAATTTCAAGTGATGCTTCGAGCAAAAGTTTTTCTGTGAAAGGATCACCAACCTGAACCGAAGGACGTTTTGATTCAGATTTTTCCGAAAGTTCTTCGGAAGCAAAAGTAGCACCGTGAATTCCATCCCGTCCTGTAGAAGAACCAACTATCATCACAGGATTCCCTTCTCCTTTTGCAGTAGCACTTGCGAAAGTGTTCGTCTTTACAATTCCAACTGCCATTGCATTTACTAAAGGATTGCCCTTGTATGATTCATCAAAATAAACTTCACCAGCAACGGTAGGCACACCAAAACTATTTCCGTAATCTCCAATTCCTTTTACGACTCCCGCAAAAAGATAGCGAGTTCGGGCATCATCCAATGTTCCGAAACGAAGTGAGTTGAGAGAAGCAATCGGTCTTGCGCCCATTGTGAAGATATCTCTCATTATTCCACCAACACCGGTTGCAGCACCCTGATACGGTTCAACGGCTGAAGGATGATTATGGCTTTCTATTTTAAATGCTACTGCAAGTCCATCACCAATATCAACCAGACCTGCGTTCTCTTCTCCTGCGCCGACTAGCAATCTTCCACCGCTTCTCGGTAAAGTTTTTAATTGAGCAATTGAATTTTTATAACTGCAATGCTCACTCCACATAACGCTGAAAATACCGAGTTCCGTAAAAGTTGGGGTTCTGCTTAAAATCTTTAATATTCTTTCGTATTCTTCTTGATTAAGTCCGTGCTCTATTGCAAGTTCAAGAGTTACTTCTGGTTCTTTCATCTATTCAATGGTTTTAGTTTAAGCGTGAAATTTTAGGTAGGAAATATAATAAAAATTTGCCCCCTGTTCTTCTTCTGAATAGGAGGAGAATTTTAAATCCCTTCCCTTTGGGAAGGGAATTAGGGATGGGCCAAATATTTCTCCCAAATTGTAAACAACTGATAAGTAGCATAAATATCCTTCGAGCAATAAACAGCAATGTCTGTTATTCTTCCTGCTTCATAAAGATTTTTTACTTCCATTCCGGATATGTCTTTTGATTTAGGCGATTCAATCCCAAAAGCATGACAGTAAAAATCGAGATTAAATTTTCTTGTGGCCCCATAGAATGTAAACTGCTCAAGCAGATCAATATGTTCGTCACCATAACGATAGCCCATTAAATTTCTGGAAACTTTAACTCCAAGCATTGCTGATCGCATCATTAAAAAGGGAACATCAAAATTTCTTCCGTTAAACGTGATGAATTGATCAACAACTTTTGCGACTCGCCAGAATGATTCGAGTATTTCTTTCTCAGACAAACCTTTATAATAAACTTTCTCATCTTCACTTGTCCATTCATCCTTTTTATCACTTTCGTAATAGACGTATGATTTTTCTTTTTCAACATCATAAATTCCTATCACGATACACTTTGATGTGTATGGATAAAGACTAGTATAACGAACAGCATCATCGATCATCATTTGGCGTTTTTCGGGGTCGGGTTCTTTGTCGGCATAGCGGAGAATGTATTCTCTTTGGCTTTCGGTAAGAGTTTCAAAAGGATAAGCGCAAGTTTCAATATCGAAAACTATTCTTCTCATTTTTCCTCCTAAAAATTTTAGTGCTGGTTGTTATTGCGAATCCTGAATCATATGGATGAAGCAATCCTAAAATTGTTCTGAGATTGCTTCGCTCCGCTCGCAATGACGAATGAGTATTATTCTCTTAATACTTTTACTGATGGTTCAAACTTTTTTACCATTTCGTAAAATTCTTTTGGTAATGGAACTGATTTTTTAATCGAAGGATCTACATGCGCAAGTACACCTGCACCTTCTGCAATTATAAATTTTGTATCTAAATTTTCTATTATATGCTCGAAGCCAAAACTGGAATGCTTTATGTATGAGACTCTTGTGTAAATGCGCAACTTGTCTTCAAATAGAGCCGCTTTAAGATAATTAATTTCATTTCGAACCATGTAAAAAGTTGTTCCATTTAAACCAATACCTTGTTTAGGAAGTATTCCCAGGTCTTTGGCATACTTTATTCTTGCTTGCTCGATGTAATTAAAATAAACAGCATTGTTTACTATATGTAACATATCAACCTGATCGAACGTAACTGTTACATCATAATAATGTTTAAAGTCTGATTTATTTTTTGTTGGTTTCATAAGCTTTTTATAATAATTTCAGAATAATAAAATATTTAACTCCCTTTAACACTACGAATCATTTTTTCAATCATATCCCATTGTTCATTCGGAATTGCCTGAAGAACATTAAACTGTCCTGCTCCATTCAACCACTCGCCTCCATCAATTGTAATCACTTCACCATTTACAAATGAAGAATAATCTGAAATTAAATAAGCGGCTAAGTTTGCAAGTTCCTGGTGTTCGCCAACACGCTGAAGCGGGACCTTCTTTTTCAGATCAAATTTCTTTTGAAGATCGCCGGGCATTAATCTTTCCCAAGCACCTTTTGTTGGAAATAGTCCCGGAGCAATCGCGTTAAAACGGATTCCGTATTTTGCCCATTCAACTGCGAGTGAACGAGTAATTGCAAGAACTCCTGCTTTAGCTGCCGCTGATGGAACAACAAATCCTGAACCTGTCCATGAATATGTTGTCACGATATTAAGCACTGTGGCTTTTTGCTTTTTTTCAATCCAGTGTTTGCCAAAAGCAAGTGTACAATTGTAAGTTCCTTTTAAAACAATATTAATAATTATATCAAAAGCTTTGTTTGATAATCGCTCAGTTGGACTTATAAAATTTCCTGCGGCGTTATTAACTAATCCATCTACTCTACCAAATTTTCCGATAGAAGCTTTTAATAAATCCTCAACTTGTTTGTAATCAGAAACATCGCAAGCAAATGGAAAAACTTCGTTTTTAGTTTGATATGAAATTTCTTCTGCGGTTTTATTTAGAACATCAATTTTACGACTCGTAATTATGAGTTTTGCACAAAGTTCGGAAAAATATTTTCCCATTGCTTTGCCGAGTCCTGTGCCGCCACCAGTAATTAAAATTACTTTATCTTTTAGTGCATCTTCCTTCAACATTGATGCATGATAGTTATTGTCTGCCATTTTATTTTTCTAAAGTTTATTATTAAATATCTTTTTAAAAATAACAAAGTCGTTTATCAGTTGACAAACGACTTTCAAATTTTTGATTCAGATTTTATTCATCAAAAGCAATAAGCGTTAGCTTCAATCAATTTATCTGCAATATTTCTTCTCAACTTAGTTGTATTTACCAAATCAGATTTGGTGAATCTTTTCAACCCAAGTGTAAGAAGTTTTAGCTCATCACCTTCTGCAAAAGCAGCAATTGCATGTTTTCCATAAAGATTAATTCTTTCAAGTGAATCGCTTACATAAACCTGAGTCATATCAACGTAAGGTTGAACTTCAGCTTCGCTTTTGATTGTTGCTAATTTTTGAGTTCTGAGTATAGCAGATTCAGATGTATAAACTTCAATCAGCATATCAGTTAAATTCATTATTATCTCTTGCTCATCAGCTAACTTCTGCATAAACTTTTGAACAGCCATTCCGGCAGTCATTAATATTGCTTTTTTAGCATTTTGAATTGCTTTAAGTTCTTTTGCTAAAATTCCAGTTGGTTCTTCACCAAATTCAGGAATGCTCATAAGTTCTTTTTGAATTGCAGTTGCAGGACCCAACAAATTCAATCTTCCTTTCATCGATCGTTTTACAATCATATCGACTGTAAGCAAACGATTTATTTCATTTGTTCCTTCAAAAATTCTGTTGATCCTGGAATCGCGATAACCTCGCGCTGCAGGATATTCTTCAGAGTAACCATATCCACCGTGAACCTGTACTGTTTCATCAACGATATAATCTAAAACTTCCGATCCAAAGACTTTAAGCATTGCTGCTTCGACTGCATACTCTTCGGCAGCACCGATCATTGCTTCACTATAGCTTTTTCCGCTTGCCATTAACTCATTCTCTTTGTCGTTCAACAGTCCGCTGGTTCTCATCGTGGCAGACTCTGCAACAAATATTCTTATTGCCTGCTCAGCTAATTTATATTTGATAGCCCCAAAGCTGGAAATTGGTCTTCCAAATTGTTTTCTTTCATTAGCATACTGCACTGATACAGAAGAAAATCTTTTTGCGCCACCGGTTGTCATAGCGCACAATTTAAAGCGTCCGATATTCAGAATGTTAAACGCAATGTAATGCCCTTTACCAATTTCACCGAGAACATTTTCAACCGGAACTTTTACATTATCTAAAAACAAAGCTCGAGTTGATGAACCTTTAATTCCTAATTTATTTTCTTCCTGACCGCTTGTAAATCCAGGTGATTTTGTATCGATAATGAAACAAGTAAATTTATCACCATCTACTTTTGCAAATGTTATCAAAATATCTGCAAAACCTCCATTGGTAATCCACATCTTCTGACCATTTAAAACGTAATACTTGCCATCTTCAGAAAGCTTAGCAGTTGTTTTTGCAGATAATGCATCGGAACCTGAAGTGGGCTCGGTTAAGCAATAAGCAGATTTTATTTCACCAGAAGCAAGTTTTGGAAGATATTTTTTCTTTTGTTCATCATTACCATAATAAAGAATTGGAAGCGAACCAATTCCTGTATGAGCAGCAAATGATACTCCGAATGAATAACTTGTTCCCATTGCCATCGCAAGAAAAGTATTTGTATTAAAATCACCGCCAAGTCCACCATACTCTTCAGGAATAGAAGTTCCAAGTAAACCAAGCTCACCTGCTTTATCCAAGAGTGAAACTGTTAGTCCAGGTTCCTGATGATCGATTGCATCAAGCTTTGGCCAGATTTCATTTTTTACAAATTCACCGGCAGTTTCAACCATCATTTTTTGTTCTTCATTAATTTCCTCTGGAATGAAGACACTTTGCGGATCACTATCCTTAATTAAAAATTCTCCGCCAAGTAAAACTTTTCTTGTTTCTACGTCTGACATAATTAATTCCTTTTATAAATTTTATTTTTGTTTTCTTAATTCAACATTTCAAAAATTCCAGCCACACCTTGCCCGCCACCAACACAGGCTGTTACCATTCCATATTTATTTTTTCTTCTTTTCATTTCATTAAGAATTTGAACAGTAAGTTTTGCACCGGTACATCCTAATGGATGTCCTAATGCTACCGCACCACCATTAACATTTACGATTTCTTCGTTTAATTTTAGTTCACGTATAACAGTTAAAGATTGTACAGCAAATGCCTCATTCAACTCGATCAATTCGATATCGTTTAACTTCATCCCTGCTTTCTTTAATGCTTTAGGAACTGCAGCAACAGGCCCAACGCCCATTATGCGAGGATCAACACCAGCCACAGTATAAGTAATTAATCTGGCAATTGGTTTTAAATTTAGCTCCTTCACCATTTCTTCTGACATTACAAGAACAAATGCAGCTCCATCCGATGTTTGTGATGAATTGCCTGCTGTAACTGTTCCCTTGTCAGCAAAAACAGGTCTTAATTTTGCTAATGCTTCAAGTGTTGTGTCAGCTCTTGGTCCTTCATCTGTATCAACAATAAATTTTTTCGTTTTCTTTTTGTTTCCTTCAACGTAGACCTGCTCAACTTCAATTGGAACAATCTGATCCTTGAAGTAACCATTCTTTATTGCATTAACAGCTTTTTTGTGTGAATTGAATGAAAATAAATCCTGCTCCTCGCGTGAGATTCTAAAATCTTTCGCAAGTTCTTCAGCAGTTAAACCCATTCCTAAATAATAATTAGGATTATTTTTTGCAATCATATAATTCGGGGCAAGTTTCCATCCTGTCATAGGAACCATTGACATTGATTCTATTCCTCCTGCAATTATGCAATCCATCATACCTGTTTGAATCCTTGAAACTGCGGTTGCAATTGTTTCTATTCCAGATGCACAAAACCTGTTAACAGTTGAACCGGGAGTTTCAATTGGAAGAGACAAAAGTGAAATCATTCTTCCGACTTGCAATCCTTGTTCGGCTTCAGGAAATGCGTTACCAACAATTACATCATCAATACGTTTTGGATCTAATTGTGGAACAGATTTCATTAAGTGTTTAATTACTTCTGCACCTAAATCGTCCGGGCGGTAAAATCTAAATCCACCTTTTTTAGCTTTACCAACAGCGGATCGGAATCCGGCGACAATATATGCTTCTCTCATAATAATTCTTCTTGTTTAATTTTAAAATTCATTACTTATTAATTTCTTAAAGGTTTACCAGTTGTTAAGATACTTTCTATCCTTTCCATAGTTTTCTTCTCGGCAATTAAGCTTAAGAATGCTTCGCGTTCCAAATCCAGCAAATACTGTTCTGAAACAAGAGTGCCTTCGGAAAGATCGCCACCGCACATAATGTATGCAAGCTTCTCTACAATTTTTTTATCGTGATCTGTTATATAATTTCCTAGTCTGAACGAGTGAATACCGAGCAATAAGGTTGAAAGTACAGTGCGACCTAAAACTTTAATATCAGTTCTTTGAATCGGTTTAGTATAACCTCTATCAGCCATTAGCATGGCAAATTTTTTTGCTTCGGCGATTACACGATTTGGATTAACTGAATATGAATCGAGTCCTCGTCTGAATATTCCCATATCAAAAGCTTCTTCAGCGGAAGTTGCCACTTTTGCCGTTGCAATGTTCATAAATCTTTTTTGCATTTCTGGCAACTCAATTCCTCCTTCTACATAAGAATCAGAAGCTCGTAAAGTCATCTCTTTTGTTCCACCTCCAGCAGGAATAATTCCCACTCCTACTTCAACTAATCCAATGTACGTTTCTGCTGACGCATTTACTTTATCAGAATGTAAACAAATTTCGCAACCACCGCCAAGCACTAATGAGTGCGGTGCAACCACAACCGGTATGTTAGAATAGCGGACGTGCATTGTAGTATTTTGAAATTGACGAACAGCAATATCTATTTCTTCAAATTCCTGTTCGCTTGCAAGCATTAACATCATTGCTAAATTTGCACCCGCAGAAAAATGCTGACCATTATTTCCGATTACCATTCCTTTAAAATCTTTTTCAGTAATTTCTATTGATTTGTTTACAGCTTCCAGAATTTCAGAACCGATTGAATTCATTTTTGTGTGGAATTCAAGATTTACAATTCCATCTCCAATATCATGCAGAGTTGCTCCTGAATTTTGCCAAACAGGTGTGTTCCCTTTGTAGTTATCAAGAATAATAAAATCACCTTTACCGGGAATTTCTTTGTAAGATTTGGATGGAATGTCGTAATATTTTTTCTTACCATTTTCAGATTTATAGAACGAAGTAATTCCATTATCCAGCATCATTATAATCCAATCAGCAGGCTTTAAATTTACCTCTGTCATTTGCTCTACTGTTTTCTTTATGTCGAGTGCATCCCAAATTTCAAATGGTCCAAGTTCCCATCCAAAACCTGCACGCATAGCATCATCGATTTTATAAAGCTCATCGGAAATTTCAGGAATTCTGTTCGAGGTATATTGAAATACATGAAAATTCAGAAGACGTAAAAATTCTGCTGCCTTATCATTTCCAGCGTGCAAAGCTTTTAATCTATCTTTCAAATTATCAATTGGTTTTGCAATTGTTACCGAAGGCATATTTGATTTAGGGCTGGGATTATATTCATAAGTGGTTGGATCAAGTTCAAGAATTATTTTCTCTCCTTTTTCATCTTTTGATTTTTTATAAAAGCCCTGTTTTGTTTTATCGCCTAACCAATTTTTCTCAACAAGCTTGTTCACATAATCAGGAATTGCAAAAAGATCCCGTGCTTCATCATTCGGACAATCTTTGTAGACATTGTTCGCAACTTTAACAAGTGTATCAATACCTACAACATCCGCTGTCCTAAATGTTGCCGATTTAGGTTTACCCGTTAACGGTCCAGTTAAAGTATCGATTTCTTTTATGCTCAATCCTATTTCATCTTTCAATTTGAAGACAGCCATAATACTGAAAACACCAATTCTGTTCGCAATAAAAGCCGGAGTATCTTTGCAGAGCACGGTTGTTTTACCAAGATATAAGTCTCCGTACCACATTACAAAATCAAGCACGTCTTTGTTGGTTTTAGGTGTAGGGATTATTTCTAAGAGCTGAAGATAACGGGGCGGGTTAAAGAAGTGAGCACCGAAAAAGTGCTGTTGAAAATCTTCACTTCTTCCCTTATTCATTAAATGAATAGGAATTCCTGATGTGTTTGTTGTAATTAGTGTGCCCGGTTTTCTGAATTTCTCTACGCTATCAAAAACTTTCTTTTTGATATCCAGGTTTTCTACAACAGCTTCGATTATCCAATCAGCATCTGAAAGCCATTTCATATTGTCTTCAAAATTTCCTGTAGTTATTCTTGAAGCAAAATCACTTTTATAAATAGGCGACGGTTTTGCCTTAAGAACATTTTGCAGATTTTCGTTTGCAATTCTGTTACGCACGGCTGGATCTTGCAAGGATAAGCCTTTTTTCTTTTCGGAATCGTTTAATTCTTTTGGTACTATATCCAGCAAATAAACTTTGCAGCCAATGTTTGCAAAATGAGCTGCGATCCGAGAGCCCATCACACCGGAACCAAGTACAGCAACTTCATTAATTTTTCTTTTCATAATATTTTTCATTTAGTTTGTATTTAATGGTTCTGAATATATTTTTTCAATTAATTTTTCGTAATTCTTTTCTATAACTTTTCGTTTAAGTTTTAGAGTTGGTGTCAATTCACCTGATTCGATTGTCCAATCTTTATCAACTAGCTCAAATTTCTTAATTTGTTGAATGTGGCTAAATCGCTTATTGTAATGGAGAATCTCTTTCCATATCCTTTCTTTAATAACATCATCACAAGCTCTTCCTTCATTTATATAATCTTTTATACTTTTCTTATCACACCATTTTTTAATAAAATCAAATTCAGGAACAATAAGAGCTGCACAGAATTTTTGGTTTTCACCAATGATCATAATATTTCTGATAAATAGAGATTCTTTCATTTTGTTTTCAATTGGCATAGGAGCGATAAACTTACCACCAGATGTTTTGAAGATCTCCTTTAACCGATCGGTGATTTTTAGATACTTGCCATCAACCATAACTCCAATATCTCCGGTATGGAACCAACCATCTTCATCAATTGCAGCTTTTGTATCGTCGGGTTTTTTATAATATCCAATCATTACGTTTGGACCCTTTGTGAGTATTTCTCCAGTGTCTGCAATTTTTATCTGAACATCTGGTATGGGTTCACCCACTGTCCCGATGTAATAATCTTCAAATCGATTACAGGTAATGACAGGAGAAGTTTCGGTTAGTCCATAGCCTTCTATTACATTAACTCCGGCAGCGGTAAATATTCTTCCTAATCTCGGCTGCAAAGATGCAGCACCGCTGATTATTCCTTTAACTTCTCCACCCAAAGCTTCCAGCCATTTTGAAAAAACAAGTTTACGAGCCAGCCATAGTCTGATATTATAGAGAATATTTGTTTTCCCTTGAGGATGATAATGATTGGCCAAATTAACCGCCCAGCCAAATATTGCTTTTTTGGGTTGTTTAAGTTCTCTGCCTATACCCATAATCTTATCAAATATTTTTTCCAAAAGTCTGGGAACAGTAGTAAAATAATTTGGCTTTACTTCTTTAAAATTATCACCAACTTTGTCGATACTTTCCGCATAATAAATAGCGGCACCAATTTTCATATAAAAATAAACTGCTGTTCGTTCAAAAATATGGCAGATAGGCAGAAAGCTTATAATGCGATGAGATTTATTCATTGGCATTATCTTGCACAAGGAATTAACGTCACTTAAAATATTTGAGTGTGAGAGCATGACTCCTTTTGGTATGCCTGTAGTTCCTGAAGTGTAAATTATAGTTGCTAAGTCTTCTGATTTAACATTGCTTTTAAGTTCATTTAATTTTTCCCTTAATGATTCATCTGCAAGTTTTAATATATCTTTCCAATGTTTTTTACCTTCTAATTTATCAAATGTGTAAATGTCAATTAATGAGCTGACCTTCTTTTTGATAGAACTTATTTTTTCAAATAAATCTTTATTTGAAACAAAAGCATATTTTGCTTCTGCATCATTAAGTATATATTCATATACAGACAAACCTACATTAGGATATAAAGGAATATCGATACAGCCTGTTTGAAGAATGCCAAGATCAACAAAATTCCACTCGGGTCTATTCGGAGAAATGATAGCAATCTTATCTCCGGGCTTAATACCAAGTTTTAGTAAACCTAAACTTACCTTATCAATTAAGGACTGAACCTCCTTTGTACTATAACTTATCCACTGGCCATCTTTTTTTTCAGATAGACAATCTTGTCGAGAGTAATCATTTAACTGAAAAGGAATTAAATCAAAAAGTCTTTTGGGTTCATTCATGGTTGCCTCAACTTTGCTTGTTGATGAATGGCAAATATGTCTTATTTACAATTTGAATATAATTCAGCAGTTAATGGAAAGCAAGCGAATTTTCGCTAATAAAGAAATTTTGCAAAGTTATTCTAATTATTTTATATATTATAATTGAAGAAAGGAATAATTTGGATAACAAAAGAAACTATATAAAACTAATTTTAGGACTAAAACTCAAACAGCTTAGGCAGGAAAGACATTTGTCTTTGAATGAACTCGCTGAAAGAAGCTCGCTTTCTGTTTCTTATCTTAACGAAATTGAAAAGGGCAAGAAATATCCTAAAGCAGAAAAGATTGCTCAATTAGCCCAGGCGCTAGGTGTAAAATACGATGCTTTAATTTCATTAAAACTAACAAAAAATTTAACACCTATTGCTGAGCTTTTAGATTCAAATATTCTGGAAATGCTTCCGCTCGATCATTACGGAATTGATCTAAATAAATTTATCTCATTAATGTCCGATGCTTCATATCAGTTAAGTGCTTTAGTTGCAACTGTAATAGAATTGGCCCGTAGTTCAGAAATGAGTCAAAATAATTTTAGCCGAACCGCATTAAGAATTTATAAAGAAATTAACGATAATTATTTTGAAGAAATTGAACAGACGGTTATTAAGTTTATCGGAGAATTTAAATTAGATCCGACACCTTCGCTGAGTTATAATTCACTCACCAGTATACTTGTTAAAAAATATAACTACGTAATTGATGAAATTAGATTTAATGATTTTGATGAGCTAAAAGAACTACGCGGTATACTTAAACCCGGGAAGCAACCAATTTTATTCCTAAACCCTCATCTTTCTAGTGCTCAAAAAATATTCATTATTGGGAAAGAGCTTGCCTACAATTATTTAAAAATAACTAACAGAAGTAATGTTCACTCAAGTTTAAAGTTAAATACATTTGACCATCTGCTTAACAATTATATATCCGCCTATTTTTCAACTGCATTACTGCTGAATAGAGATTTATTTATCAACGATATCAATGATTTCTTTGCTCAGAAAAAATGGGACGAAAAAATTATAATTAATTTAATTAACAAATATGATGCAACCCCTGAAATGTTCTTTCAGCGATTAGCTAATCTTTCCGGTAAAGTATGGGGATTAAAAAGATATATTTTCCTAAGATTTAATACCAATGCAGAAACAGACCGATATGACCTTACAAAAGAAGTTCGATTAAATATCAACCAAAACCCTGGTGGTTACCAAACCAGCGAGCATTATTGCCGTCGCTGGATTTCAATCGAACTATTGAAAAATATTAAAGAAGAGATAAATCGAAATGATAGTGATTACAATATGAAAATCGGAATTATTCATTCCAGGTTTTATGAAACCGATGATGAGTATTTATCATTTTCTATAGCTCAACAAAATGTTTTAGATAAAAATACTTTTACCAGCGTTACACTTGGTTTATATCTGGATGATCAACTGAAGAGTAAAATTAAATTCTCGAATGATTCGAATATTCCTTTCCAAATTGTGAACAATACCTGTGAAACGTGTAATCTATCCGACTGTTCAGAGAGGGTTTCCGAACCAATGACTTTACGAAGAATTCAAAAATTCATAAGCATAGAAGATGCAATTAAGAAACTTTAATCCATTTTAAATAGTTATTCCTTCAAACTCTGAAATAATTTTTTTCGCTTCTTCCGGAATTTGCATTGTCGTATGAGATACGTAATCATAATAAACAAGTTTAGTAACTGAGGTAGCTGCCTTTATTATTCCGGAATCTTTTTTAATTGCTATAATATGTTCAACCTTTACACTTTTATGTCCTAATTCCGAAATACGTGTATACACCTCGATATCATCTCCTAAAACTACCGGACGAAGATAATCGATCTCAATTCTGGCAACAACAGCTTCAAAATCCAGTCTTTCTTTATTACGATGGAAAAGAGTGTTAAAATAATCAATTCGGGCTTCTTCAAGGTAAGTAAGATATTCAGCATTATTAACATGTTGCATCGCATCCAAATCGGCAAATCTCACTATGATTTTCAATTTATGTTTGTAATTTGATAAATCATTCATAATAATCCTTAAGGATTTTAAATTAATATATCTTAATAAGTAAAATTAAACTATTCATGTGATTAGTTAATAGTTGATTTTATACTTTTAAATTAGGTTTACATTATATTTATACGAAAGTACTAATTCACATATTGAAAATTTTTAGTGCCGCATAAAAACTTTTTAATCATTGCACATCGCGGTGAATCCTATGATGCACCGGAAAATACTCACGCTTCTATAAATTTAGCATGGGAGAGAGATGACGATGCCGTTGAAATTGATATCCGTTTGACTAAAGATAAAGGGATTGTGGTTATTCATGATAAAACAACATTAAGGACAGGAGGAAGATTTAATAAAATATCTACCAGTAATTATTCTGAATTGGTAAAGGTCAATGTCGGTAAGTACAAAGGGAAAAGATGGGAAAACGAAAAGATTCCTTTGCTCGACAAAGTTCTTGAAAGTATGCCTAAACACAAATATCTCTTTGTCGAAATAAAAAGCAGCGCAAAAATTATTAAACCGTTACAAAAATTAATTAATCAGAAAAAGATTAAAACCAGCCAAATTAAGTTTATCGGGTTTGATATCGATACAATGATATCGTTAAAAAAAACCCTTCCCGAATTTGAATCATACTGGATAGCCCAGGGTAAAGATTATAAAAAGAGAGCCAATCTTGAAGAAACGATCAGGAAGTGCAAGTCTGCCGGACTAAATGGTTTAGATGTAGAAGAAAAAAAATATTTAAGCAAAGAGGTAATTCAAACGGTTAAAGATTCCAGGTTAACAATCTACACCTGGACTGTTGACGATCCGCTCAGAGCAAAACAATTATTTAATGATGGCATAGATGGAATTACTACAAACAAAGCTTACTGGATTAAAAATCAATTTAAAGAAGCAAAGATTCTTTAAGTTTACGTACGGCGAAGGAAACAGATTTTCCATCTGGTGTTCCAGTAAGTTTATACTATTAAAGATTTTGTTAAAGGGAGCTTAATAAAATTGCTATCTTGGCGGCAATATTTCTTAACGTACTTTAGGTGAAACTTTTAATGTTGTTGCTTTCTTTTCATTTTTATGCTTTCGCTGAAGTTAGTTTACGAAAAGAGTGCAGAGAATAATTTTCATAATTAAAATAAGACGATCAATTGTTACCAAGAGAAAAAATATTGGAGAAATTATCAGAGAAATCAGCAAAGTGGGATTTTATAATAATAGGCGGTGGAGCCACAGGGGTTGGTGTTGCAATCGATGCTGAGTCACGGGGTTTGAAAACTCTTCTTCTGGAACAACATGATTTTGGGAAAGGAACTTCGAGCAGAAGTACAAAGCTAATTCATGGCGGAGTTCGTTATCTGCAGCAGGGAAATATCTCATTAGTATTAGAAGCATTAAAGGAACGAGGATTACTTTGCCAGAACGCCCCGCATCTGGTTCAAAACATTGCATTTGTTGTTCCTACTTACGATTGGTGGGAAGGAACTTTTTACGGTGTTGGCTTGAAACTCTATGATATGTTAGCCGGCAAATATGGATTTGGTGATTCAAAATCACTTTCCATCGAAGAAACACTTGAACGGATTCCCACATTGGAAACAAATGGGCTAAGAGGCGGAGTTATTTATTATGACGGTCAGTTTGATGATTCACGTTTACTTATTAATATGGTTCAAACTGCCGATGAACTTGGTGCCGATTTAATTAATTATGTGAAGGTAACTTCGCTGATAAAGGAAAATAAAATAATTACAGGCTTAACTTCACTCGATACAGAAACCGGTAAAGAATTTGAGCTTAAAGCAAAAGCCGTAATTAACGCAACTGGTGTTTTTTCAGATTCAATAAGAAAAATGGATGATAATAATGTAAAACCTATAATTACACCAAGCCGCGGAACACACATTGTCTTAGATAAATCTTTCCTTCCTGGTGATAATGCAATTATGATTCCTCATACTTCCGATGGAAGAATTCTTTTTGCCATTCCCTGGCATAACAGAGTAATAATCGGAACAACGGATATTGAAGTAAATAATCCAGTGCTTGAACCAGTTGCGGCAGAAGATGAAATCGATTTTCTGCTAACTACAGCTTCAAAGTATCTTGTTAAGGATCCTTCAAAGAAAGATATTTTAAGTGTTTTTTCTGGTCTGCGTCCGCTTGTTACTTCCGGTGATGAGAAAAACAGCGCTGCAATTTCTAGAGAGCATACGGTTTCTATTTCGAGCAGCGGATTGGTAACGATTGCTGGCGGTAAGTGGACAACTTACCGCAAGATGGCAGAAGACACAGTAGACCAAGCACTAATTGTTGCACAGTTCGATAATAAACCGTCAGCGACCAAAGACTTACATCTTCACGGTTATATTAAGGGCAAGATTGAAGAAAATGATTTTTCAGTTTATGGTTCGGATGCTGATAGTGTAAAAAGATTGTGTGATGAAATGGCGCTAAACAAATTACTTCATCCAAAATTCAGTATAAAAGAAGGAGAAGTTATTTGGTCTGTACGAAATGAATTCGCAAGAACCGTAGAGGATTTTTTAGCACGACGAACCAGAGCTTTATTTTTAGATGCTAAAGCCTCAATTGATATGGCACCAAAAGTTGCAGAACTAATGGCAGGAGAATTGAATAAAAACAGTGCCTGGATAAAGGAACAGATTGATGCGTTCAAGGAAGTTGCAAAGGGTTATTTGGTTAAGTGATTGCTAAATTTTTTTATTGTTATATTATCGAAATAATTTTAGACCCAAACAATTCAACAACGGAACGATTTAACAATCAAAGACTAACTAAAGACGTCGTCAAGAATATTTGCAGCCTTTTCAATATCCTCATCATTCACATCAAGATGAGTTACAGCACGAATTGAATCAATAGTTCCAGGAGTAAGTATTAAACCTTTTTCTTTGCATCTTTTTAATCCTTCTGAAGGTGACATATTTAAAGGTTTAAATAATAGAATATTTGTCTGAACGGCTTCCATGTTTATCTCAAGATTCGGATTCAACTTTATTCTCTCGGCAAGATTTTTTGCTTTCCAGTGATCTTCTTTCAATCTTTCCCTATTGTGTTGAACTGCATACAAAGCAGCAGCTGCAAGAATGCCAACCTGTCTCATTCCTCCACCCCAGGCTTTTCTTACACGATAAGCCTCTTTGATAAATTCTTTTGATCCAGCAATTGAAGAACCAACAGGTGCACCTAATCCTTTCGAGAAACAACAGGATACAGTATCAAAATGTTCAGCATAATCTTTTGGCGACAATCCGGTTTCAATAGAAGCATTCCATATTCTCGCACCATCGAGATGATAAAACAGAGTGTGTTTCTTTGCAAGATTTTTTAAGGCGACGATGTTTTCGATCGGCCAGATTGTACCACCTGCACGATTGTGAGTATTCTCAACTTCAATAACTTTTGTACGAGGCATATGATATGCAGTTGTACGAATGTATGGCTCAACTTGTTCTGCAGTAAGAATTCCAAGTTTTCCATCCAGAGGATAAAGTTGAATTCCGCTAAGTCTTGCAGGTGAAGAAGATTCATAATTGAAAATATGTGCTTCCCTGTCGCAAATTACTTCATCACCGGGATCTGTAAGAACATTTAGACAAATCTGATTTCCCATAACTCCGCTTGGAACATATAATGCTGCTTCCTTTCCCAGAAGTTCAGCAATATATTCCTCAAGCTTATTTACTGTTGGATCTTCTTTAAAAACATCATCACCAACTTCTGCTTCGGACATTGCTTTACGCATTTCGGGTGATGGTTTGGTTACTGTGTCGCTTCTTAGATCAATCATAATAATTTATTTTAATTGACATCCTGAGCTTGTCGAAGGATGACTCAGTTAATAGAAAGATAGTCACACTTCGACAAGCTCAGTGTGACAGGAAAATTTACATTTTAAATTTTTTCTTTAACCAAATTAAAATATTCATTCCAAAAATCCAGAAAGAAAATACTGAGCAAAGAACCGGAATAATTAATGGATTCTTTGTATAAAAAGTTTTTTCCTCCTGTAAAGGAACATCACCAACCAAAGTTGTTTTAGTAAACATCTCTGTCTGAGCCAGTATATCACCTTTGGCATTTATAATACAGCTAATTCCTCCGTTTGCACAACGAACAACTGATCTTCTGTTTTCAACAGCACGAAGTATTGCAAAATCTTTATGTTGATACGGACCGCTTGAATTTCCGTACCAACTGTCATTGGTAACCACAGTAATTAACTCGGCACCTTTTTGCACAAATGCAGAAACAAAAACAGGATCAACAGATTCGTAGCAGACAATTCCGCCAACTTTTATTGTATCTAATTTGCTGTTAAACATTTTAAAAACGGTTGTATCTTTTCCGACGTTCCAACCAGTGATACCAACTCCCCACTTGAAAATATCCCCTAAAAATGAAAATTGATCTGCAAAAGGAACACGCTCTCCTAATGGTACAAGTTTCATTTTTCCATATCGTTGGATTTGTCTGGTTCCAGGATTCAATCCGAGTAGAGCATTATAAGTCGCATAATAAGAATTACCCTGCTTGGAATATTTTGCATCGTCAGGGATCTTTTGACTATTTGTATAATAAATAATATCCGGCATTCCAGTTAGCAATGAAACGTCATTTCTATTTATAAAATTGAATATTGAATCTGATACAATTGGGTAAGCTCCTCCAAATGTATAAACAGAAAGCGCTGTCTCCGGCCAAAGAACAATTTCAGCACCTTCACTAACACATTTTCTGGAAAGGTTAAGATATTGTTTGCTTAATTGACCAAGATTACCAGTTGACCATTTATCCCATGGGTCAAGGTTCGGTTGAACAACTCCGACTTTGACTTTATTCTCAGATATTTTAAAAGATGAATTCCGATAAACACCATAAATCAAAAGACTAAAAAAAATAAATAGAGTTATTGTCGCAGTAACAAAATTAATTTTACTCTCCTTCTTTCTCACAAAAATTGATTTATAGATTAATACGTTGATGTATGCTGTAACAATTGATAAACCAAATGTTCCGATAATATCCGCACCCTGAATAAACAAATTAAATTTCGCTAAACCATGCCCGAGAAGAAGCCAGGGAAATCTCAAATCTGTCAATGTTAAAAGGTATTCCATTGTCACCCAAAAAATTGGATATAACCATAACGCATCAAATTTGGGAAATACTTTTTTAGTTAAATAGTAAAGTGTTGATGGAATCATCATTACACAAGGATAGGTCAGTAAAAGTGCTGCCCCAGCCATCATCAAAAACGAATCTGCTTCTGATGACCAGCTTCCCACCCAGTAAATTGTTACTAAACTAAATACGAATCCGAAAAAAAAGGTTGCTCTGCTTATTGATGCAAGTGTTGTTCGTCTTTTGATAACAACAAAATAAGGTACGAGCCCAATAAAAATTAATAGCGTAAATGGAAATGGGAACGGAGGGAATGAAATTCCAAGTAAAATTCCACCCAAAAATAATAGAAGCAAATCTTCTCTTCTCTGCTTTTTCTCTTCTGGAGTTAGGTGTTCTTTATATTTAGAAAATAATTTCAAGCTGCTTTTTGTTTTTTCTTTTGTATAATATTTCTGATAATAAAGAATAAAACTATTACAACAGTAACTGCGATTACAATATTACTATAGGTCGATATATAATTATCTATAACTTTTACATGATCTCCAAATGCAATTCCAAGGAAAAGTATGATAGCATTCCACGCAAAAGCAGAAATGGTTGCAAGCAAAATAGTTTTCTCAACTTTAAGATGACTCAATCCTGAAAAAAATGAAATTACTGATCGTGTCCCGGGTAAAAATCTGTTTGCAAGAATCACCCAGTAACCATATTTATTAAACCATGCTTCTACTTTGTCAACAGCATCAATCGGGATGAATTTTAGTTTACCTGAATGGATGACTTTTTTATCAATAGCAGAACCAATATAAAACAAAACCATAAATCCTATTAGGCTTCCAACAGTAGTAAGAATTAATGTAGGTATGAAATGAATAACTCCGGTTGAAATCAGGGTACCTCCGATCAATACAACAAGATCACTAGGTGAAGGCGGAAAAACATTTTCTATAAAAGCGAAAAAGAACAATGTTACATATATCCATAACGGAGGAAAAGTTGAAATCTGATTGAGAATATCTTCAAACATTATTTTCTTACAACTGTCACAACAGCCATTACTGAAATACCTTCTTCTCTTCCTACAAATCCAAGCTTTTCAGTAGTTGTTGCTTTAATTGAAATTCTTTCTGAACCAATATCAAGAATTTTAGAAATTTTATCTTTCATCTTCTGTACATATGGAGAGATTTTGGGTTGTTGCAGCATCACAACTACATCAATATTGTTAACAAAAAAACCTCTGTTTCTTACGAACTCGTTTGTTCTTTTAAGGAAGACTGTGCTGTCTGCATTTTTATATCTTGGGTCATCATCCGGAAAGTGAGTGCCTATATCTCCCAGTGAAAGTGATCCTAAAAGCGCATCTGTGATTGCATGCAATACCGCATCTGCATCTGAATGACCCGCTAAACCTTTGTCGTGCTTAATTTCAATTCCACCAAGAATTAATTTTCTGTCATCAGCAAAGGCGTGGACGTCAAATCCGATTCCTGTTCTTAAATCTATTATCAAAATTTCACCTCAAATTCTGTGAATTCATTTCTTGGTTCCTGCCAATCTACTTTACAACTTTTAACTGAAGCGTGCATTGGTCCAACTCTTAATTTCTTTACCATTTCTTCAACAATAGCTTTTTCACCTTCCACAACTGTAAGCACTTCACCGGTATAGAGATTTTTCACGTAGCCAATAAGTCCGAGCTTTTGAGCTTCTCGCATAACAAAATACCTGAATCCAACACCCTGTACCAAACCGTTAACAACGATCTCTGCTCGGACTTCCATTTAATTTCAACTTTTTCATTAGAAATGTTTTAAAAATTAGAGATTTTTTGTATGAGTACAAAAGTAAACGATTTTATTCCTTCTTTGAATACCCAAAACTCTTGAGCAGGTTTTCATCACTTCGCCATTTTTTTCTAACCTTAACTCTAAGCTCAAGAAAAACTTCTCTTTGCAAAAAATCTTCGATTGATTCCCTTGCAACCTGTCCGAGCTTTTTAATTGCACTTCCACCTTTGCCAATAATTATTGCTTTTTGAGAATCTCTTTCAACAACGATTTCTGCACTTATAAAGTTTTTTCCTTCTTCTCTTTCTTTAAAATCTACAATTAATGCTTCACAACTATACGGTACTTCATCATGGTAAAGTTCTAAAATTTTTTCACGAATGATTTCTGAAACGAAAAATCTTTCGTTCTCATCAGTCACTTGATCATCAGCAAAGAGTTTTGGCCCTTCAGGAAGAAAGCGAATAATTTCTTCTTTCACCCGTTGAATATTAAAATCAGCAGTGGCAGAAATCGGAATTACTTCTTGAAATAGTTTCTGCTTCTCGAATTGCTTTATTAATTCTGTTACCTTCTCCTGATTTAGCATATCAACTTTGTTTATTACCAGCAGCTTTGTCTTCTTTGAAGTTATTACAAACTTTTTTACAAATTCATGGTTCAGTAAAATATCCCCTTGAGGATCATCGAATGCATCAACGATAAGCACAAAAACATCAGCGTCCTTTACTGATGCATCAACTTCTTCCATCATCTTTTCCTGGAGAAGGTATGAAGGTGAGAGTATGCCGGGTGTGTCCAGAAAAATTATCTGGTAACTTTCTTCACTTAAAATTCCAAGAATTCTTTTTCGGGTCGTCTGTGGTTTAGCTGTAATAATCGAAAGCTTTTGACCGAGCAAAGCATTTAGTACAGTAGATTTACCTGAATTTGGCAATCCAAGTATCGCCACGTAACCGGTTTTGTTAGCAATCATTATTCTGAATCAGTTTCGTAAAGTGAATTAATTAGATGCAGGAAAAATACCAGCATAAATACCAAATGCCAATTTTCAAATAACAAATAAATAACAAAAACCAAATTCCAATCTGTTTAAGAATTTTAAGATTGGGGATTCGAATTTATTTGAGATTTATTATTTGATTTTTGGAATTTTAAATTTCGAGTAGGCTGAGATTTTTTATCTGAAAAAAATTACAGATTGTAGCCATTTCCCAGATCAGCTTTGGCCCTTTTCTGCATTTCAAAGAAGAAGTATCCGGAAATGATAATTATTATTGAAAAGATGGAACCAACAATTGATAATCCCTGACCGCTAAAAACTTTTTCTACTACTTTTACTAACCCATCGCTAATATAAGTTATTGAATCGACAACAGAGCTAGATTCACCGATTGTAGATGGGACTGATGATATCATTGCAGAAATAGAAAAACCAAAGATCACCAGACACAAAAGTGTTATGAAGGATGCAATTGAAACAATAAAATATTTCTGTTGTTTTGGGACAACAAATCTGCTTTTTAATATACGTTTCATTAAATCATCCGTGAAAGCAGGACTTACTTCATCTTCTTTAATCCTATATAACTTGTCGTGGATCAGTTTTAATGCGTTGAATTTTCTTTGCAAATCCTCAGAAGTGCGAAGTGCTGATTTTACTTGCTCAGCTTCTTCCCTGCTTAATTCGCCATCGAGATATCTGTTTAATATTTCATCTGTAATCTGAATCATATTAATTCCCTGGCTAAACTGCTTTTCAAAATTAAATCTCGTAATGAATTTCTGGAACGATGAAGCATTACCTTCACATTTGAAACACTTAATTGCATGGCTTCACTAATTTCTTCAATTGTCATTTCATTCAAATAAAACATTGTAATTATTGCTGAATACCTTTCCGGTAATTTACTAATTGTATGATGAATAAGTTGATTAACATCTTCCTTTTCAATTTCATCAGATCCGTACTCACTTTCAAGATTAAAATTATCTTCAACGGAAGTCATTTCTGATTCAGTCATTCTTTTCTTAGAAGATAACTTTGTCAAAGCAGTATTATAAACTATTCTATAAAACCAGGTTGAAAATTTTGATTCACCTTTAAAACTGCTTAACGATTTAAATGCTTTCAAAAAACAATCCTGCAAAACTTCTTCAGCATCAAATTCATTTTTAAGCATTCTTATCAACATTGAGAATGCTTTATTTTTATATCTGTCAACTATAATTGAATAATCGGAGTCATTACCTTTTCTAACAGAATCAATTATTTCCTGATCAGAAAGATTTCTCATTTTTATTAGTTAGACTATAAAACTGTGATTTAAGTTACACGAAGTTTCTTTGTGTTGAAAAATATGTTGTGATGTTAAGAAAAGCAATCTGAATGAAGATTTATCCTTTTTTTATGAATTAAAGTGTAACCTTTAATCAATACTCCATGTCTCAACCAATAGATAGAAAAAAACAAAAAAGGAGAATAAAATGGAAGGCACAATAGCTGTATTTATCCCGATAGTAATGTTTCTAATAATAGGATTAATTGCGGTTACATTAATCTTTTACCGATCCAAAGAGAGACAAATGCTTATTGATAAAGGTCTGTCAGCAGAAGATATGAAAAAATTCTTCGAGCAGAAGAGAGATCCATTCT
>Ga0307425_1000080_pt1 | contig 52411 bp, 44 predicted proteins | sample SalMarWE160330MG_FD_202152 | JGI IMG/M metagenome (GOLD analysis project Ga0307425, IMG submission 202152) | Salt marsh sediment microbial communities from the Plum Island Ecosystem LTER, Massachusetts, United States - WE1603-30 | ecosystem: Environmental > Aquatic > Marine > Intertidal zone >... | reverse complement strand
ATTGAGGCAAATAGAGCCCGGGAATATGCTGAAGTTTCCAATCATCTAAAAAAAGAGGAAATTTCTCTTTTTATTGCTTATCTTAACAATTCAAATAAAGAGTGGGAAAGTGAAAATATCACATATGCTAAAAGCAAGGATAAGCTGGAGGATATAGAGGCAGAAGCTTTAAGACTGGAGAAGGAAAAGAACAGCCTTTTGAAGCTTATGGATAAAAAGAATAGCGAGTATGAACTCTGGAAAAGCAGAATCGATATGTTCAATTCGAAAAGTGATCAGCTTGGCCATATGATATCTCTGGCAGAGAGCAAGAGGAATGTTTTTGCTACATTATATAATATGTTTGAACTGGAGCTTGGCAGTATTGAGAGCGCGGGAAGTTTACGCAGCCCGTTAAAACAATACGATAATAAAATCAAGCAGTCTTTTTTAGAGAATATTTTAAATAAGCTTAATAAGCTGGACAAATTATTTTTAAAATTTTTGGAAAAATTGAAGGGAAAAATAAAAGACGATGTTGACGGCAGCTTTATCGAAAACGAAGGGAAGATAATAGAGGAAGAACTAAAAGGTTTATCTAAGATGATTGAGAGACAGCAGAACGAAAAAAAGAACGGGCAGGAAGACGGGCCGCATGAAAATAAAAGTAACGGAGAAGGGACCGGAAATCTCAGGCAAAGATTGGATAAGATAGAAGCCATAAAAGAAGTCTGCAGCATTAATCTAAAGAGATCGAAAAAAATTTATTTACTTTTAAATGACTATAAATCTATCTGGAGGGATATCAAAGATAAACTTTATCCTGAATTTGAAAAAAGACGCATTTTACTGTCCGGAAGCCAGAAAAAAATAGGTGAGCTGGATGGCAAAATCAACCAGTTGAATATGTCCAGATTAAATCTTGAAAATAAGATGTATAAAATAAATTTAAAAAAAGAGCAAGTAAAAGAAAAAGTAAAAATAATAGCGGAAGGAATCACCGATAATTATAACATGTCAATGGAGTATGCACTAAAAAGTTATAGTCCCAGTACCGACATTAGAAAATCGGAGGCCGTAGTAAGAAGGCTCAAGAATGATATGAAAAAATATGGAAACGTTAATCCCAATGCGGCTATTGAATACAGCAGGATAAAAAAGAGATTTGATTTCCTGAACCATCAGAGACTTGATCTAAGCGAAAGTAAAAATAATCTGGAGGAACTAATTAAAGATATGAATATAAAAATAGCCGATTTATTTTTTGAGAGATTTGATGAAATTAACAGGTGCTTTAGAAGATACTTCAAGGTGTTGTTTCCTTTAGGCGAAGGCGAAATGCAGCTGGAAAGAAACGGGGGTCCGGATAAGGATGAAACAGGCGTAGATCTAAAGGTAGATATAGGCAATAATAAATTCGCTCCTATTTCGCTGCTTTCAGGAGGAGAAAAATCTTTAGTCTCCATGGCTTTTCTCTTCTCTATTTATTCCATAAACCCATCGCCTTTTTATGTATTTGATGAGGTGGATGCCGCACTTGATGATGTAAATATCGGAAGGTTTTTAACCCTTGTAAAGAAATTTTCGGAAAAGCAGCAAATCATAATAATTACCCATCAGAAGAGGACCATGGAAATTGCAGATACAATTTATGGCGTCACCATGCAATCTAGCGGGATCTCCAAGATAATAGCTGAAAAAATTGAAAAACATGCAGAGATTAATTAAAAATTTAAATTATTTCTGGAACAAGTTTAAAGACAATAAGGGTCAGTTCTGGGAAGAGCTGGAAGAACAGCTGGTAACCAGTGACATTAGTATCAGTACTGCCGGTAAGATGCTGGATGAAGTGAAGGATTATGTTTACCGTGAGAATATAAATGATTCGGGAAAGGTAAAGGCACTTTTAAAGAAACAGATTATAGAAATCCTTAATGGGAACAAAGATCATAAGTTAAATATACCGGCCGCTCGTCCTGCGGTGATTTTAGTGGTAGGGGTAAACGGAGTGGGTAAAACCACAGCAGTTGCAAAGCTGGCCAAATTATTTAAAGAAGAAGGGAAAAAGGTTCTAATATCGGCCGCAGATACATACAGGTCGGCTGCAGTGGAGCAAATACAATATTATGCTGAAAAATTAGGGCTGGATATGGTATCACACCAAAAATTATCAGATCCCGGAGCGGTAGTTTACGACAGCATAGAAAAGGCAAAAGCCAGGAACATCGACGTGGTCATAATCGATACCGCCGGAAGGATGCAAACTTCATATAATTTAATGGAAGAGCTGAAGAAAATAAAAAAAGTAATTAACAAGAGAATAGGCCGGGAAGTCGATGAAATACTACTGGTAGTTGATTCCACTACCGGACAAAATGCTAAAAATCAGGCGGAGTTGTTTAATAATGCGTTAAACTTAACCGGCATTATCTTAACCAAGGTTGACAGCGCTTCCAAGGGCGGGATAGTAATTACCATAAAGCATGATCTGGGAATTCCCATAAAAATGGTTTCCAATGGAGAAAAAATGGAAGATATATTTCAATTTGATGCAGTAAGGTTTACCGAATTGATATTCTCCTGACTTTAATATCAAGATTAAAAAGGATTTTACGATGTTTGATCAGCTGACGGCGAAGTTTGAAAATTTATTTTTTAAAATAAGAAATAAAGGCAAAATAAATCCAGGTGATCTGGACAGTGCATTAAGGGAAATAAAACTGGCACTGCTGGAAGCCGATGTAAATTTTAAAGTTGTTAAGGAATTTTTAGAAAATGTAAAGGCAAAGGCAATAGGCGAAAAAATACTTGAAAGCCTTACTCCCTATCAGCAGGTAGTAAAAATAGTAAATGAAGAAATTATAAGAATGCTGGGCTCTAGCAGCGGCAGCATAAGTTTTGTTCCCAAAGGTCCCACAGTTATAATGACAGTCGGGCTCCAGGGCTCCGGTAAAACTTCATCGGTTATAAAACTGGCCAATTTCTTAAAGGCAAGGTTTCAGAAAAAAGTGTCCGTAGTAGCTGCAGATATTTACAGGCCGGCAGCCGTACTCCAGCTGGAAGATATGGCAAAAAATATAGGAGTGGATGTTTATTCCAATGAAAATTTAGATCCGGTTTCCATATCGGTAAAAGGATTGGAACTATTTAAAAAATCAGGAAGCGATGTAGTTATAATAGATACTGCCGGAAGATTGCATATTGATGAGAATATGATGGAAGAAATCGTAAATATAAAGAAAAAAGTAAGTCCGCATCAGATATACCTGGTACTTGATGCTATGACCGGCCAGGAAGCTGTAAATATTGCTTCCAGCTTTAATCAGAAAGTTGAATGTGATGGAATAATTTTAACCAAGTTGGACAGTGATACCAGAGGAGGTGCCGCGCTTTCCGTTTATTATGTGGTTAAGAAACCTATAAAGTTTGTATCAAACGGAGAAAAAGTTGAAGATTTTGATATATTTTACCCCGATAGGATTGCCTCAAGAATATTGGGTAAGGGCGATGTGATGACTTTAGTCGAAAAGGCGGAAAAAGCGGTAAGCAAAAAGGAGGCCAAAAGAATTGAAGAGAAAATATATAAAAATGAACTAAATTTCGAAGATTTCGTAGGACAGTTGAAAAGTATAAAAAAGATAGGATCGCTGGATAAAATATTCTCTATGATACCCATGGCAGGCAAGAACAAGATGCTTAAAAAAGTAAATTTTGATGATTCTCACCTGGATCGGATAGAGGCCATAATAAATTCCATGACTGTAGAAGAAAGACGCAGGCCTCATATAATCAATGGCAGCAGGAAAAAGAGAATAGCAAAGGGAAGCGGCAGTACAGTATCGGAAGTAAACAGATTGCTCAAGCAGTTTAGTAAAACCAGGCAGATGCTGAAGCAGTTTTCGGGCCAGAAGGGTAAATTTAATATGCCTTTTGGAAATTTCTAACTAAAAAAAAGTTTTGCAAGTTTTATAGAACAATATATAATTATGGCAAAAAGCTATATGTTGACGAAATTTGGAGGTTTTATTGAGTGTAAAGATCAGATTGACAAGAATTGGTTCGAAGAAACAACCCTTTTACAGGATTGTGGTAGCAGATATCAGATCACCGAGAGATGGGAGGTTTATTGAAAAAATAGGAACATATGACCCAAAATGTGATCCATCAAAAATAGAAGTAGATAAGGATAAAGCTATTGATTGGATCAAGAAAGGTGCAAAACCGACAGATACAGTTCAAAAACTTTTTGATAAGATTGGTTTAAAGAGGTAGTTATTACAATTTAGACTGGAGGTAAATAGTGAAAGAACTACTTGAGTACATGGTAAAAGAGTTGGTTGACAGCCCGGATGACGTTGAAATCACAGAAGAGGAGGAAGATGACAAAACAGTAATTTTCAAGTTAAAAGTTGCAGAAGACGATCTGGGAAAGGTGATTGGTAAAAAAGGAAGAACCGCAAATGCTCTAAGGGTTATTATGAGAGCTGCATCTGCTAAAAGAGGCAAGTCCTCTATAGTAAAGATTATGGATTGAAAATTTAATATATAAATATAGATAGATTTATTTAAACAGGCATAGTAAATGTCAGAAGTAAATGTAGATGCAAGGTTAATTGGGATAATTAGTAAGCCGCATGGAATAAAGGGAGAAGTAAATGTAATGTTGCTTACTGATTATCCCAAAACTATTAAAAGGGGAGATATTCTTTTTTTTGACCGGAAATGTATTAATAAAGCGGAGGTCGAGGACGTCAAGCTGAAAGAGGGAAGAAAGCCTCTCGCCCTCGTAATTAAATTCAAACAGATAAATGACCGAAACCGTGCCGAAGAATTTAAAGGAACAAATATTTTCAGGCATACCAGCAGCGGGCCAAAGCTTAAAAGGGACCAATACTGGGTGGACGATATAATAGGCTGCAGGGTCTATACAAGAGATAAAGTTTTTATCGGCAAAGCTATTGCAGTGGAAAAACTGATATCCAATGATAATTTAAAAGTGAAGATAGAGAATAAGGACATCAAGACAAAGGGAATAAGGGGCAGCATTCTATATGTTCCCGTCATTAATAATTATATTGATAGCATAAACACAAAAGAAAGAATGATATTATTAAAAAAGATCCCTGAATATATTTAAATCCGCATTTCATATTTTAAAATCTTTTTATAATTAAAATGTTAAAAATAGATGTAATAACTATTTTTCCAAAGATATTTGGCGATATCACCAGATTCGGCATAATAAAAGAAGCTTTTAAGAAAAATATATGCCGGCTGAATGTATATAATTTAAGAGATTTTTCCGGCTGTAAGCAAGGGAAAATAGATGATAGGCCATATGGCGGAGGTGCCGGTATGATATTGATGCCGGAACCACTGGACAGGGCTGTGACTTTTATAAAAAAGAAGAATAAAATCAAACAAAAAGAAAAACAAAAGACAATTTTGCTTACTCCCAGAGGAGAGAGATTGAACCAGGGTAAATTAAAATATCTTTCAAATCTTGAAAATATAATATTGGTTTGCGGAAGATACGAGGGTATTGATCAGAGGGCCGTAAAGTGGCTGATTGATGCAGAGATTTCTATCGGAGATTATGTGCTCACAGGTGGAGAGATCCCGGCCATGGCAGTAATAGACGGAGTGATAAGATTGCTGCCCGGTGTGGTAGGAAAAAAGGAATCTTTAGAAACAGAGTCCTTTGAAAATAATTTACTGGATTATCCCCAGTACACAAGACCCCTTATTTTTAAAAAGACGCCTGTCCCCCGTATTCTTTTAAGCGGGAACCATAAAGATATACAGAAGTGGAGAGAGAAAAAATCAATAGAAATAACCAGATTAAAAAGGCCTGATTTATTTGACAAAGACAGTTAAATTCATTATATTTGTTTGGTTATTTTAGATTGGAAAAGAAACGGGCTGGAGAAATAAATGAACAAATTAGACAAAATAGAGAGTAAGTATCTGAGAACTGATATACCTGAAATTAATTCCGGTAATAAGGTAAAGGTTAAAATAAAGATAAGCGAAGAGAATAAAGACAGGATTCAAATCTTTGAAGGAATAGTAATAAAGATCAGAGGTTCCGGCATTAATAAAACATTTACAGTAAGGAAAATCTCTTTTAATAATGTAGGTGTTGAAAGAACATTTCTTTTCAATTCACCTGTGATTCAATCCATAGAAAAGGTTGGCGTAGGTATAGTCAGAAGGGCCAAACTTTACTACCTCAGGGACAAAATCGGTAAAAAATCAAAAATTAAATTTAAATAAATCTGCAGAAGATTTAAATTTTCATACCAATGCCTTTTGAAGAAAAACGGAATAAAATCAAAAATAAGAAAATTCTAAAAGAACTCCTGGGATATAGCATAGTTATAATAACGGCTGCTGTACTGGCTGCTATGGTCAGAATCTTTATGTTTGAACCTTTCGTTGTGCCCACACCCTCAATGGAACCAGCATTAAAGGTTGGCGATAAAGTAATAATTAACAAGATAGCATATAAATTCGCCAGCATTAAAAGAGGAGACATCGTAGCCTTTCATTCTCTGCTGGAAGACAGAGATCTGGTTAAAAGGGCAATAGCCATAGAAGGCGATGAGATTACAATAACCAGCGAGGGAGAAATATTTATAAACGGTGAAAAAATTACCGAGGATTATCTGCAGGCTGATCAAATTATTTCTTACATTAACCAGACTGTTGTTATTGGCGAGGACGAGATATTTGTAATGGGAGATAACAGGAACAACAGTTTCGACAGCAGATTTTTTGGAACCATTCCGGAAAGTGAAATTTTTGGAGAATTTATGGTGGTTTACTGGCCCCCTTCGAGATGGTAATATTTTAAGTGAATATGGAACCAAAAGAGATTGCAAGACTCCAAAATTTATGCAGGTATGAAGATGACCTATATATTGAGGGCTGTAAAAAGATAGCAGGCATTGATGAAGTAGGGAGGGGTTCCCTTGCCGGGCCGCTGGTAGCTGCGGCGGTCATTATGGACAGAAAGAAGTTAATGGTAGAAGATGTAAATGATTCCAAGAAAGTTGCTGAAAATAAAAGAAAATATATTTTTAAAAAAATTATAGAAAGCTGTTTATGCTGGTCAGTTGCCAAAATATCTCCTGAAGAGATTGACAGATTGTCAATTTCAAAGGCAAACATGATAGCATTTAAAAGAGCAGTAGGTGGTTTAAAGATAAAGCCGGATATTATTTTATCGGATTTTATCAGTATGGATCTGGGAGAAAAATATATACCTCTTATAAAGGGTGACAGGTTGAGTATTTCTATTGCAGCGGCTTCAATAATTGCTAAAGTGGTAAGAGATCAGATAATGTTCAAGTATTCAAAGTATTACCCGGAATACGGATTTGAATATAATAAAGGCTACGGTACCAGAAAACACTTAAATTCACTCCAAAAATATGGTCCTACAATGATCCATAGGGTATCTTTCAGAGGTGTTTTAAGTTAACGGAACTGACAGAAAAATCATAGGCAAATTTGGTGAATATGCTGCCCGGGAATATTTGAAAAAAGAAGGATATTTTATCATTAACAGCAATTACAGGAATAGATATGGCGAGATAGACATAGTAGCCGCAAAAGATAATTATTTAATTTTTATAGAAGTAAAAACAAGGACCAATTTAAAATATGGAGATCCTCTCGAATCTATCGGAAAAACAAAAATTTCCAGAATAAAAAGATTGGCCAGCGCTTATATCTCGGATAACAGGCTTTCAGGGTCAAACATCTGTTTTGATGTGATTACTATAATTATCGATAAAAATTTAGCCAATAAAATATTTACAGAAGATAATCCGCTTGATACATTAATAAAATTAAATACCCCGGAATATAAAAATTGCCTTGATGTTAAGCACATAAAAAACGCCTTTTAAAAGCAAATTGAATCTAATTTATTTGACGTCAGTATAGTCCTAAAATATAATATTATAAGATATGTTATTATTATAATGTATTTATAATTAAAATTTACTGATAATTTAAAGACTTTTTATGATAGGACTAAAAAGAACAGTAGAAAAAAAGTCAGAAGATGGCAGAATGAAATGCCGTATGGAAGACCTTAAGCTTCTAAATTCCATAAACATGGCTGTAAACCGCGGGGACAGCCTGAGTAAAATAATTAAACTTATAAACACCAGAACCAAAAAGATATTTTCAGGCTCCGGTGCAACTGTTTTTCTTATAGATGATGGCGGAAAGTATCTTATTATGCAGAATATTAATCTCTCCACAAATAAGAGAAGAGTAATTGAGGGCCTGATAAAAGTAAAGATACCGGAGGTAAGAATTCCGTTAGCAGGAACCGGCTGTTATTACAAAATACTTAAAGGAAAGAAGCCGGTGATTATAAATAACGTTTCTGAAATAAAAGGGCTTATAAGGGAGCTGACTGATTCCATATCTGATAAACAGAAAATATTAAAAGCTGCAGCGAGAAGGCTCTTACCTGAATTTTACAGGCTTTTAGGTATAAAATCAGTTATAGCTGTTCCGCTTATTTCAAATGGCAGTGTTTTAGGACTGCTGGATATTTCCGCAAGGAAACCATTTAAAAAATTTGACCTTAAAAGAATTTGCGCTCTCTCGGAGCAGGTGGCAATTGTTATAGACAGAAAGAAAATAGAAAACAAATTAAGGTTCTCTTATAAGGAATTAGAGCAAGTGTTTGAAACATCAACAGATGGGATAGTATTTATTAATAAGGATTTTATTATAACTAAATCAAACAAAATGTTTAATAATCTTGCAGGTCTTGGCAAGAATGAGATTATAGAAAAAAAATGCTTTGAAGTATTTCCAAGGCACGAATGCAATACTCCTAAATGCATATTAAAAAGAATTATTTCCGGGGAAAAATATATTAAATCTGGATTAGAGAAAAAACGAATAGACGGAATGAAAATCCGATGTACCCTGACTGCCGATTCTATTAAAGATATAAATGGAAAAATTATCGGAGCCGTGGGGATCTTTAAAGATATTACCTTACAGGATAAGGCATTTAGGAAAATAGGAGAAAGCGAGAAGAAGTTTAAGGAACTCTTTGAGCATATGAGAAACGGTGTGGCAGTATATGAAGCCGTAGATGGCGGTAAAGATTTTATTATCAGAGATTATAATAAGGCTGCAGAAAGGATAGATAAGGTCAAAAGAAAAAATATTATAGGGAAAAGTGTTTTGGAAGTGTTTCCGGGGATAAAAGATATTGGATTATTTGATGTTTTTAAAAGAGTCAACAGAACGGGGATGTTTGAAAAACACCCCTTGTGTTTTTATAAAGATAAAAGATTATCCGGCTGGAGGCGTAATTATGTATATAAGCTGCCTTCAGGAGAAATTGTAACTATCTATGATGATTTAACCAGGCAAAAACAAGTGGAAGAATCATTAAAGACAAGTGAGGAACTCAGTTCCAGTCTGATGAATAATTCCCCTACTCCTATAGTAGTGGTAAATCCGGATACTTCTGTAAGATATGTAAATCCTGCGATGGAAAAATTGGTGGGTTTAAAGCCGGGTGAAGCTCTGGGCGTAAAAGTACCGTACCCCTGGTGGCCCAAAAATCAGGTAGATAATTACAGCAAGCATTATAAGGAATCTTTATTAAAAAATGTAAAAAATAAGGAAATTCTTTTCTGTAACAAGGATAAGAAAGATATATGGGTGCAGCTTTCCCGTAAACCTGTTTTCAGCAAGGGTAAATTAAAATATTTGATAAGCAACTGGGTTAATATATCCGGACAGAAATCAGCTGAAGATAAATTAAAGATAGGCTATAAAAAGTTAAAGAGAATACTTGACGGCACCATAAATACATTATCTGCCATAGTTGAAGCAAAGGATCCTTATACTTCGGGCCATCAGAAAAGGGTATCAAAACTAGCTGTCGCTGTTGCAAAAGAGCTGGATTTAGAGAAAGAAAGGGTAGAGGCCATAAGAGTAGCGGCATTGATCCATGATATAGGAAAAATAAACATACCGGCTTCAATTCTGGTAAAACCCGGAAGATTATCTGATATCGAATATGACATGATTAAGACTCATCCCGAAATGAGTTATGATATGATAGATAAAATAGAGTTTCCTTTCAATATTTCAAAAATTATATTGCAGCATCACGAAAAACTTAATGGTTCAGGATATCCCCAGGGATTAAAAAGTAAAGATATATTGTTCGAATCAAAGATATTAACTGTAGCTGATGTAGTAGAGGCCATGTCATCTGACAGGCCATACCGACCTGCTCTCGGGTTGGATGCAGCAATTGAAGAGATCAAGAATAACAAAGGCAAACTATACGACTCTTCGGTAGTAGATGCCTGTATAAAAGTAGTTTCCAAAAAAGATTTTAAATTTTAATAATAATAATACAGCATCTTTATTCATAAATATTATTCTTGCAGTCGTTAAATACGTGTTTGCAAAACAATTAAATCCCCTAAAAGCTGCATCTTGAATATAATTGACTAATAGCACAAATGCATATATAATTACTTCATGTTCTTTAAGCTGCACAGCTTTACCCTTATAGGCATCGATGCTCTGGATGTATGTGTAGAGGTTCACATATCAAGGGGAATGCCTGAATTCATAATAGTAGGGCTGCCGGGGAAGGCTGTGAACGAATCAAGGCAAAGGGTAAGATCCGCCATTATTAACAGCGGATTTGATTTTCCGATTAAAAAGATTATTGTAAACCTGTCACCGGCTGATATAAAGAAAGACGGATCCTTTTATGACCTGCCGATAGCAATTTCAATTCTTGCAGTCAGCGGTCAGATAAAAAGCGGTGTGTTTAAAGGCTCCTATTTCATCGGTGAGTTATCATTAGACGGGAGCATAAATCCGGTAAGAGGATTGATCTCAATGGCTGAAAGAGTAAGCTCCTCGGGTGGAAAATATTTTTTTGTGCCTTATAGTATCGCGGATCAGGCTTCTTTTATACCGGGAATTAAGATTATTGCATGTAAAAATCTGCTTGAGGTTGCGGAAGCTCTTTCCGGCGGCACACAGATAGAAAGATTTATTTATAAAAATACCGGTACCAGGGGTCAGAGCAGCTGCAGCAATCTGGATTTCAAAGATGTAAAAGGGCAGTTTAAGGCAAAAAGGGCACTGGAAATAGCAGCAAGCGGAAGGCACAACATAATACTAATGGGCCCGCCCGGAAGCGGAAAAACCATGCTGGCCCAGAGAGCGGTTTCCATAATGCCGGAACTTGAATTAAAAGAGTGTATTGAAGTTACTAAAATTTACAGCCTTTATCAGAAATATATTAATTGTTTAATACGGCAAAGACCATTTAGAAATCCTCATCATACGGTAAGCAGGATGGGACTGATCGGAGGAGGGGTTGTTCCTAAGCCAGGCGAGATTAGCCTGGCTCACAAGGGATTGCTGTTTCTGGATGAGTTTTCACAATTTCCCGCAAATCTTATTGAGGATCTAAGGCAGCCGCTGGAAAATAGGAAAGTGATAATTACCAGAAATAATATGTCCTATAGTTTTCCCTGTAATTTTATGCTGATAGTGGCCACAAACCCCTGTTATTGCGGTTATTTTGGGGATGGCAGCAGAAAATGCATATGCAGCTTAAGGGAAGTAAAAAAATTCTGGAAAAAAATGAGCGGCCCCATAATGGATAGAATAGATATGAGAGTTACGGTGGCAAGATTGCCGGAAAGCAGTTTTATAAAAACAGAAGACAGTGAAGGTTCGGATAATATAAGAGAACGCGTAAAGAAGTGTATGATTATACAAAAGGAAAGGTTTGAAGATGAAGATATCAGTTATAATTCCGAAATAGGAAACAATGTTATTAACCAGTGGCTGAAAAGCAGCAAGAAAATAAGGGATCTAATATATACGATATCAAAAAAATATAGATTAACCGCCAGGGGGATGGTCAGTATTTTAAAGGTATCCAGGACCATAGCCGATCTGGAGGAAAGTGGGATTATTAAAGAAAGTCATATTATCGAAGCTGTCCAATACCGGGTTGGTTATAATCAGGACAGTCTTACCTGAATATGGAAGATACAAACGGAAAAAAAATTTTATATTTACTGGCCAGCAGAGCGGTTAAACCGGCAAGGTTTATAGAAATATATAGAAGCAATAATGGTGACCTGGAAAAAACTCTAAAATTTTTTTTAAAATATAAAGCATTAAAACTAAAATTTGAGGATGATGAAGAAAACCCTGGTATTTCTAGCGGGGACGGAATCTTCTCTACTGAAGCAGTTAATTGCACAGCAGGAAAGGGTGTAGGATTGCTTGATATTGGTCAAGACAGTTATCCTGATATTTTAAAAAATATATACTCTCCTCCTCCCCTATTATTCTTCAAGGGTGATAAAATAAAAGAGGCAAAATTCTGCATAGCAGTTGTCGGCAGCCGAAAATGTACCGCTTACGGAAAAGAAGCGGCGCGATATATAAGTAAGAACTTGTCCAGGATGGGAATAACAGTAGTAAGCGGAGTAGCTATTGGAGTTGACAGCTGTGCCCATGAAGCAGCACTGGGAGAGAAGGGGGGAACTATCGGTGTATTGGGATGCGGCATAGATATAATTTATCCTCCTGAAAATAAATATTTATACGAAAACATACCGGAAAACGGAAGCATTGTAACCGAATTTATTCCCGGCACCCCGCCCCTTAAATCTAACTTTCCGGTGAGAAATAGAATAATCAGCGGACTCTGCAAGGGAACGGTGGTTATAGAGGCAGGTGAAAAAAGCGGTGCAATTATAACCGGTGAAATGGCATTAAGGCAAAACAGGGAGGTATTTGCAGTCCCAGGAAATATATTTAACGCTATGAGCAGGGGATGCCATTGGTTAATTAAAAACGGTGCAAAGTTGGTTGAGAAAGTTGATGATATACTGGAAGAGTTTACCATTTATTCAGAGCGGATTTTGAAATCATCTGAAGGCTGTCGCGGCAGCAGCAAGCAGGCGGCTAATAGTGAAATCCAAAAGGGGCTTACTGCAGGGGAGTCCAGGGTTTATGAATTTCTTGGATACAGGCCAAAAAGTGTGGAAGAGATAGTAAGGGATATAAAAATGGATGTAAGGGAAGTATTAAGGATACTAACACTGCTGGAGATAAAAAAATTAATTAGAGAGGATAGTTTTAATAAATACAGCAGATTATTTTAGGTTTTGTAATAGAATTAAATTTTTAATAGAATAATAGAATAATAATATATTTTTAATTTTAATTCAGCAGTAAGGTATAAAAAAAATGGGATTATTCAGAAAAAGGAAAGTAGAAAGGCCCAAGAGTCCGCTGGGAAATGCATTATTTCAATATGATAATATAATAAAGAGGGACCTAAGCAAGATTGTAAACAGGATGCTGGAACAGAAAAGCGTCAATCCTAAAAAAGCTGATATTATTTATAAAAATATTTGCGGGAAATTTGATGCTATTGCCAGGGATATATCCCGGGAAAATTTAAAAGTTGATTACAGATCCGACAAGATAAGATATATGATTGTGGATATAATGAGCAAGGTAAGGATTTTATTTAATACGGCCAGAGAACATGATTTTGACCAACTGAAAATGAAAGAGTATAAGGTTGTCTCCACATGGAACGGGATTGTGAATCTAAGAGAAATTATAAAAGGGAAGATGAAGGATATTGAAAGTGATTATCTGTAAAAATGAAACTGTCTAACTGTCTGGAATTATATATAAAATATTTAAAATATGAGAAAAATTTAGCCTTAAATTCCATAAATTCTTACAGAAAAGATATCCTGCAGCTGCTGGATTACCTTAGAATTAATAATATTAGCCATGCCTCCCGGTTAAATTTAGGTATTTTTAGAAATTTTGTAAAATCTCTGGACGGCTGCAATTATTCAAACAGGACCATTGTTAGGAAATATTCTTCTTATATAAACTTCTTTAGGTTTCTTGAGGAAAATGACTATATCAATTCCCGGTTTGTCCAGGCTATAAATGTTCCACGAAAGCATCATAGAATCTACTCCTTTATGTCAATAAATGAAGTGGAAAAATTATTCAACAGCATCAAGCCGGTAAATGACCAGGAAATCAGAGACAGGGCGATAATTGAGGTATTTTATTCTACGGGAGCAAGGATAAGCGAAGTGGAAGGTTTAAGGATAAAAGATATTGATTTTAAAAAAAGTGAAATTATGGTTACCGGGAAGGGCAGAAAGCAAAGGATAGTCTATTTGAACAAAACTGCGGTTTTCTGGATAGAAAAATACATCACGGTAAGAGAGAAGCTGCTTTCCTCCAGAAAGGATGGGTATATAAAAGAGGACCATTTATTTTTAAATAGATTTGGGAAGGGGTTATCTTCAAGGGGGATAAGGACCATGGTTGAGAAATACATAAAAAAGGTAATCATAGGTAAAAAAATAACACCCCACAGCATCAGGCATAGTTTTGCCACGCATCTGCTGCAGGAAGGAGCAGGGATAAGAGAAGTTCAGGAACTTCTGGGGCATGAAAATATATCTACCACACAGATATATTCGCACCTGAACATTAAAAAGTTAAAAAAAGACTACAGAAAATTTCACCCTAGAGCAGAAATAAAATAAAAATATTTTTGTGCATTTACAGCTTTCGTATTACCAATATTTATTATTGATTATTTGATGAAAGAAATGTATTATGCTAGACTTGAACGTTGAAATCACACACCACTTTCTGCATTATGGTGAACTAATATAAAAAGGTTAAAGTGGTGGAGGAAAACCATAAAAATAAGGAGGTATTTTTTTGAGTATTATAACTATGAAGCAGCTTCTGGAGGTGGGGGTTCACTTTGGGCACCAGACCAAAAAATGGAATCCTAAGATGAAAAAATATATATATACCGATAAAAACGGCATATATATAATTGACCTTCAGGAAACACTCAGACTTTTAATTGAAGCGTACGAATATGTAAGAAAAGTTGTGAGCGAGGGAGGGATTATATTATTTGTGGGTACCAAGAAACAAACCCAGGATATAATAGAATCTTATGCCAGTGAATGCGAAATGCCCTATGTTAAGAACAGATGGCTGGGAGGTACTCTCACCAATTTTGAAACCATAAGCAAGCGTACCAGAAGAATTGATGAAATTGAGGAAATGGAAAAATCAGACATTTTTGAAAAGTTACCCAAAAAGGAAGTTATGGGAATAAGAAAGGAGTATGAAAAACTTCTTTCTAATATCGGCGGCATAAGAAATATGAAAAAGCCGCCTGATATAATTTATATAATTGATCCCAATAAAGAGATTATTGCTGTAAAAGAAGCAATGAAACTGGGTATACCTATCGTGGCTATAACTGATACAAATTGTGATCCTGATATTATAGATTTTGTAATTCCTGGCAACGATGATGCAATACGTTCCTGTAATCTTATAACCAGAGTAATCTGTGATGCTGTAAAAAAAGGAAAAGAACAAAAAATTAAGTCAGAAGAAAGCGCAGAAGAAGAAAAAAAGAAACCAAAAGAAGAAAAACCAGAAGATAATTCAAAAGTGCTGCCTGGGAATGAAGAATAGATTTTAGAAACAATTGGTAAGAAACAGGGAGGAATGATGGAAATAAATGCTGATTTGGTAAAAAAATTGCGTAAAAAAAGTGGTTCCGGCATGATGGATTGCAAAAATGCATTGGTAGAAAGTAAAGGGGATATAAAAAGAGCAGAAGAAGTATTAAAAGAAAAAGGACTGGTTCAGGCTTCAAAAAAAGCTTCCAGAGCTACTAAAGAAGGCGTGATTCACAGCTATATACATACAGGTTCCAAAATCGGAGTAATGCTGGAGGTTAATTGTGAAACCGATTTTGTGGCAAAAAATGAAATGTTTAAAAATCTTGTGCATGATATTGCACTTCATATTGCTGCGACGGCACCTCTCTATGTTTCCAAAGAAGATGTCCCCCAGGAAGTACTTGACAGGGAAAAAGAGCTGTATAAAAAGCAGGCTTTAAATGAAGGAAAACCTGAAAATATTCTGGAAAGGATTGCTGAAGGAAAAATTAAGAAGTACTTTGAAGAAAACTGTTTAATGGAACAGCTGTTTGTAAGAGATAATGATGTAAAAGTAGGAGAACTGGTGAAACAGAATATAGCAAAGATTGGTGAAAATATAGTTATCAAGAGGTTTATAAGATATGTTCTGGGTGAAGGAAGGGAAGACGACTTATAGTATTTGCCTAAAAATTTAGATAAATAAACTGATGAAAAAATTAAGATATAACAGGGTTCTGCTTAAAATCAGCGGCGAAGCATTATTAGGAGATCTGGATTATGGAATAGACCCCAAGATTACCAGCAATATATCGAGCCAGATTAAAGAAGTGGTAGAATTGGGTGTGGAAATCGCAGTGGTTATAGGAGGCGGTAATTTTTGGAGAGGCGTTTCTGCCAGTGTAAATGGTATGGATAGAACCACTGCCGATTATATAGGAATGCTGGCTACTATTATGAATGCACTGGGTCTGCAGAATGCGCTGGAAAGGATGGGTATAACTACCAGGGTACAGACGGCAATAGCCATGCAGGAAATAGCCGAACCTTTTATCAGGAGAAAAGCCGTAAGGCACCTTGAAAAGAAAAGGGTGGTAATATTTGCAGGAGGAACAGGTAATCCTTATTTTACCACCGATACGGCCGCAGCGTTAAGGGCACTGGAAATAGAAGCAGAAATAATATTTAAAGCTACAAAAGTTGACGGGATATATGATAAGGATCCTGTAAAATTTAAGAATGCCAGAAAATTTGTTAAACTTACCTTCCTGGATGTATTAAAGAACAATCTAAGGGTCCTGGACTCAACGGCAACTTCCCTGTGTATGGAAAATAATTTACCTATTGTCGTTTTTGATATTACAAAGCCGGGTAACATAAAAGGAGTTATAACAGGAAAAGAAATTGGTACTATGGTCACAAAGGAGTAAAAAATGAAAGATAGATTAATGGTTGATACTAAAAAAAGAATGAACAATTCCCTGGAAGTAACCCAGCACGAATTCAATACCATACGAACCGGAAGAGCGTCTGCATCACTGTTGGATAATATTTATATTGACTATTACGGCAGCAAGACCTTATTAAAACATATGTCCAACGTAAGCATACCGGAACCGAGAGTTATATTAATCTCACCATACGAGCCGAAATTTTTAAAGGAAATTGAAACTCAGATTTCCAAGTCTGATCTGGGCATCAACCCTTCAAACGATGGGAAGGTTATAAGATTGAATGTTCCTCCTCTGAATGAAGAGAGAAGAAGAGAGTTGGTCAAACTGGTTAAAAAAGTTGCCGAAGATGGAAGAATAGCCATCAGGAATATCAGAAGAGAAATAAACGATGAATTTAAAAAGCTGGAAAGCGGAAGTGAAATAACCGAGGATGACCTGATAAGTTCACAGAAAGAAATCCAGGAAATTACAGATGAATTTATAGAAAAAATTAATAATTCCCTGGACCAGAAAGAAAAAGAGATTATGGAAGTGTAGGTAAAAAGTATTGGGTTTATTTTCTTCTTTTTTTTCTTCTATAAGAATCCCGTCTGTAAAAGAACTAAAGAAAAACGGTATTCCTGAGCACGTAGCCATTATTATGGATGGAAACGGCAGGTGGGCAACTAAGAGAAAACTTCCCCGTTCGGCAGGTCATAAAGCGGGTGTAGAAGCTCTCAGGGTTATTATAACAACATGTGTGCAGTTAGGAATAAAATTCTTAACAGTATACTCATTTTCAAGCGAAAACTGGCAGAGGCCGCAGGATGAAGTAGATTTCCTGTTGAACCTGTTTCTGGAGTCATTGACCGGCGAACTGGGGAACCTGAATAAAAACGGGGTGGGGGTAACACTAATCGGCCGAAGAGAAACAATTCCTCCCAGGATACTTAAAGCATTTACCAATGCAGAGAGAGAAACCAAAAAGAATAAAAAACTTTCTTTAAATATTGCCTTTAATTACGGTTCACGGCAGGAAATTATAAATGCAGTCAAAAGGATATACAAGGCAGCTGACAGGGGATATATAAATCTTGAAAAGCTAGATGAGGAAGCTTTTTCAAATTATCTTTTTACTAAAGAGTGCCCTGACCCTGATTTTTTAATCAGAACCAGCGGTGAGTGCAGAATGAGCAATTTCCTGTTGTGGCAGATTGCATATACTGAACTTTATTTTGTAAAAACACTCTGGCCGGATTTTAACAGAAAAGAATTTTTAAAAGCAATCTATTATTTTCAGAAAAGAAATAGAAGATTTGGCAGGTTGTGATTTCTAATGCAGGTTTTAACTACTATTTACCAGTATCTCCTGGCTATAATAGGACTATCATTGATTATAATCGTCCATGAATTAGGGCATTTCTCTACTGCAAGATTATCCGGGATGTATGTTGAAGAATTTTTTATTGGCTTCGGCCCTAAAATTTTTAAATTTAAAGCAAGAAGCGGCACGACCTATGGTATTAACGCCATACCCCTGGGAGGATATAACAGAATCCTGGGGGCGGATAGAAATGAATCAATACCTTCAAATATGAAAGATAAATCCTTTCAGTGCAAACCGGTTTATAAAAAAATACTGGTCTACATCAATGGAGCCGGATTTAATATAATACTGGCCATAATACTGATAGGTATCTTTTTAAGCATGGGTGTATTCGTTCTTACAACGACTATTGATTATATTCAGCCCGATTCGCCTGCAGATATAAGCGGCTTTGAAGTAGGCGATAAAGTTATTGCCTTAAATGGCAGAGAGATTGAAAGCTGGGATGATTTTTCAGTCCTGACAAAAGATAACCCGGACAGGACAGTGACCTATACGGTTATCCGTAATGAAGTAGAAATCAAACTTGAAGCCCACCTTGATAATATCGAGGGCCAGGGTTATCTGGGGATAAGTCCGGAGTACGTTAAACAAAAACTTGGTTTTACTGAAATAGTAAAAGAAAGCTTCAGGATGACCTGGGATATAATCGTTACCTGCGGCAGATTAATTGGGATGTTATTTTCAGGAAAACTTTCTTTTAGCGAAGCAAGGCCAGTCTCTCCGGTAGGGGTAATCAGTATATTTCAGCAGTCGGTGTCAATGGGCATTCAAAATTTTATATTCTTTGTCGCGCTGGTCTCCATACTGATAGGTTTTGGAAATTTAATCCCAATTCTTCCCCTGGACGGCGGTTATATTGTATTGATTTTAATTGAAGCCGTAAGGAAGAAACCTGTTTCCAATAAAATTCTGGGAATATGCAACGCTATAGGAATATTTATTCTGGTATCAATATTAGTCATAGGTTTTGTTTTTGATATAATAAGTCCTTTCAGCATCAGCAATATGTAATGATAAAAATGAAGATAAAAAGAAAAAAAACCAGAGTCATACAGGTAGGCCGACTAAAAATAGGAGGAGACAATCCTATTGCCGTGCAGTCAATGACTAAAAGCAGTCTGGAAGACCCGGCAGGTATCAGGAATGAAATAAAAAAGTTAATTGAAAGCGGTTGTGAAATTATAAGAATAGCGGTGCCTGACAGCAGGTCAGTAAAATCCCTTAGAAAATTGGCAGGAGAGGGAATTTTTTCAGTTCCGGTTGTTGCAGATATCCATTTTGATTACAAACTTGCCCTGGATTGTATGGATATAGGAATTGACGGCATAAGAATAAACCCCGGAAACATAGGAGGTATTACCAAAACTTCGGCAATTATAGAAAAGGCAAAGAAAAAGGGAATAGCGGTAAGAATAGGAATTAATTCTGGTTCTATAGATAAAAGGATCCTAAAAAAGAATAAAGGAAATATAGTTGATTCAATGATTGAAAGTGCACTGGAAAATGTTAAACTTTTGGAAAGCTTAAAATTTAATAATTTTAAAATATCTGCGAAGGCATCTTCGGTTTGGGACACTATAAATATAAATGAGATAATATCGGACAAAATTGATTATCCCCTGCATCTGGGCGTGACAGAAGCGGGACCTCTTTTCAGCGGCAGCATAAAGTCATCGGTAGGCATCGGGATCTTACTATCTAAAGGGATAGGCGATACCATAAGAGTTTCACTAACCGAGAGTTCGGCTGATGAAGTAAAGGCGGGTTATGCAATCCTAAGCAGTCTTAACTTAAGGAAAAAGGGAGTTGATATTATTTCCTGTCCCACATGCGGAAGGAATACTGAAAATTTAAAAAAAATGGTGCATACAGTTGAGAAGCTGACTGCAGGCGTAAAAAAGAGTTTAAAGCTGGCGCTGATGGGCTGCTTTGTAAACGGCCCCGAAGAGGCAAAGGACGCGGATCTCGGAATAGCTTTTGGCAGGACCAAAGCTGCAATTTTCCTGAAGGGTAAAATAATAAAAAGAGTGGATAAAAATATGGCAATGGAAGAATTTGAAAAAGAATTAGAAAAATTAATTTAAATCCAAAAAAAGGAGCCCGAATTGAAATTTTCACAATTTTTTATACCTACTTTAAAAGAAGAGCCAAGTGAAGCCGAAATACCAAGTCATTCTCTGGCCCTGAGGGCCGGACTTATCAGAAAAGCCGCCTCAGGAATTTATTCCTTCCTGCCCCTGGGTTTCAAGATACTGAAAAAAATTGAAGGGATAGTAAGAGAGGAAATGAACAAGGCAGGCGCAGTTGAGTTATTCTTACCGGTAATGCAGCCTGCGGATTTATGGAAAAAATCAGGGAGGTGGGAGGAATACGGTCCCGAGATGTTCAGGCTAAAGGATAGAAACAAGAGGGAATTTTGCCTGGGACCTACCCATGAAGAACTAATTACTTATATGGCATATCTGGATATAAAGTCGTATAAGGATCTGCCCGTAAATCTATATCAAATACAGGTCAAGTTCAGAGATGAAATAAGACCGCGGTATGGATTGCTAAGAGCCAGAGAATTCATTATGAAAGATGCCTATAGCTTTTGCAGAAATGATGATGATTCAAAACTGATTTATGAGAAAATGTATAGTGCCTACTGCAATATACTTGAGAGAATCGGCCTCAAATATAAGGTAGTTGAAGCCGAAACAGGACTGATTGGCGGTAAATTTTCGCATGAGTTCATAGTATTTGCCGAAAATGGAGAAGAAAAGCTAATTTTTTGTGACAGCTGCGGTTATTCGGCAAATTACGATATGTCAGAGTTTTCAAAAGAAGGCATTGGGAAAAAGGAGAAAGTGGGTAAATCCCCGGATTTAAAAGCTGCAGAAAAAGTTACTGAACCTGGTATTGCCGGCGTTAAGTGTAAAAGTTGCGGGGCAGAATTGAAATTTAGAAAAGGAATTGAAATAGGTCATATCTTTATGCTGGGGAAAAAGTACAGTGACAGGCTGGATGCGAAATTTTTAGATATAGATGGAAAGTTAAAGTCACTGGTAATGGGCTGCTATGGAATAGGTATAAGCAGAATGCTGGCAGCAGCAATTGAACAGCTGCATGACGATAAGGGAATTATATGGCCCGCTTCTATTGCTCCATTTAAAATTAATATTATCAATACCACCTCGAAAAATGAAAAAATATCACAGGCAGGTGATAATATATATAAAATTTTAAAAGAATTAAATGTAGAAGTTCTTTATGATGACAGGGACGTTAATGCGGGAATTAAGTTTAAGGATTCGGATCTGATAGGCATTCCCGTAAGATTTATTATAGGAAAAAAATTTCTGGAACGTAAAATAATTGATGTTGAATATAGAAAAGATTTTAAAAAAGAAGAAATAACAGCAGGTGCTGTCCCTAAATTTATAGAGAAATTTAAAATTGCAAATAACCCCCTTTAACCTCAAAATGAGTGACCAAAGCCTTAAAATTAGAGGAGTTTTAGAAAAGATGATTTTTAAAAATTCCGAGACCGGGTATATGGTCGGAAAAATAAAGCTGGATAATGGTAATTTAACCACAATAGTTGGAAATGCTTTTGAACTCCAATGCGGTGAAAAACTTGAAGTAACCGGGAAGTGGATTTTTAATAAAAATTACGGACAGCAGTTTGAAATTGAGAGTATTAAAACTGCTGTACCGGATACTGCTGCTGGAATTATTAATTATCTGGGATCAGGTTTGATAAAAGGCATCGGTCCCGTTATGGCAAAAAGGATAGTTTCCCATTTTAAGACGGAGACTTTGAACGTGCTGGACGAACAGCCCCGGAGGCTGAACGAAATAGATGGTATCGGTAAAAAAAGAGTAAAGTTAATACTGGAATCGTGGCAGAAAAATAAAAAGGTAAGGGAAGTTATGATTTTTCTGCAGTCTTATGGCATAAGCAGTAATTTTGCCGTAAAAATCTATAATTATTACGGAAATAGTTCCATAAATGTTATAAGGGTAAACCCTTATAAATTGTCAGAGGATATATTCGGGATAGGCTTTAAGACCGCAGATAAAATCGCACTTAAAGCAGGCATAAAGAAAGATTCGCTGTTCAGGGCCAAGGCAGGAGTAATCCATCTACTGCAGAGCGCAGAAGATCAGGGGCATTGCTACTATCCCTATGAGCAGTTTATAGAAGCAGCGGTGAATTTTTTGGATATAGAATTGGGGAAAGTTACTACCGCTCTGGGTAAACTTGAAGGTGAAGGGAAAATAATAGTTATAAAGGATGATACAATTAAAATATATCTGACCGGTATTTATAATGCTGAAAAATATGTGAGCCAGAAGATAATGTCCCTCTTAAACAGCGAAAGAGAGCATAAGGTAAAGTCTGGCAGTAAGGATAATGTATACCATTTGATAAAAAATCTGGCGGATGAGTATGGAATAGTTCTGGATAATACTCAAGTAGAAGCCATATACAAAGCCGTAACTGAAAAAATTCTGATAATAACCGGGAGTCCCGGTACGGGCAAGAGCACCATATTAAATTTTGTTATTAAAATCTTTGAAAAAGAAAACAAGAGCGTCCTTCTGGGCGCACCAACAGGCAGGGCATCCAAAAGGTTATGCGAAACCACAGACAAAGAGGCAAAAACTATACACAGACTCCTGAATTATAATCCAAAATTAAATAAATTTTTAAAAAACGAAAAAGACCCCATTGTTGCAGACGTGGTAGTAATCGACGAAGCTTCAATGCTGGATATAACATTGATGAAGAATTTACTTTTAGCGGTAAAGCTTGAGACCTGCATTATCTTTGTGGGTGATGTGGACCAGCTGCCTTCAGTGGGTCCCGGTAATGTCCTTAGCGATATGATAAGCTCAGGAGTAATTCCGGTAATTGAGCTTAAGAAGATATACAGACAGGAAGGAGAGAGCCTTATTATATATAATGCCCATAAGGTCAGAGATGGCCAGTTTCCTTATATCGGAAAACCTAAAAATAATGACTTTTTCTTTATTGAAAAAGATGACCCGGTGGAAGTCGTAAATCTTATATTGAATCTTCTGACCAAGAGGATTCCGGAAAGTTTTCATTACAATCCTTTTTCTGATGTTCAGGTTCTGGTACCCACCAATAAGGGAATCGTGGGGGTCAATAACCTGAATTCTAAAATTCAGGAGATTTTAAATTCAAACAGCCGAAAAGTGATGAGAGGAGCTACACAGTTCAGATTAAACGATAAGGTAATACAGCTAAAGAATAATTACGAAAAGGATGTATATAACGGCGATATAGGATTCATAAGTAATATAGATTTTGAGGCGGAAGAGATTAAAGTTTCTTTTGATAACAGAATTGTGAACTATGACTTCTTCGAGATGGATGAATTAAGCCTTTCTTATGCCATTTCTATCCATAAGTCTCAGGGATCAGAATTTAAATGCACCATAATTCCTATCCTGACTTCTCATTATATGCTGCTGCAGAGGAATCTACTCTATACTGCCATTACCAGGGCAAGAGAGCTGGCTATTTTGGTAGGAAATAAAAAAGCAATAGGGATGGCCGTAAGCAGAAATATCGTGGAAAGAAGATACACCGGCTTAAAGGAATCACTTCGTAATTATCAATAAAATTGCGGCACCTGATCTTTTTATCTGAATAGGCCTTTTATTATAGCGGTCATATAGGGATCAAACCTGAAAAGTAATTATTTAAGGATGTATTATTATCTATTAGGGTAATTATAACAGTAACTTGTAATTGAATTATTTTTGTTTTGTGATATACTCATAATCAAATTTTAATGTTAATAATTTATTAAAAAATAGTGGGCATGCCCCACTTTTTTTTAGTTTTAAATTTTATAATATAAAAAGGTGATCAGGTTGAATAAAGAATTAATAGCGGCATTAGGGGAGCTAGAGAGAGAAAAAGGCATAAATATAGATACTTTAATAGAAGCCCTGAAGATTGCCTTTGTTTCAGCGTATAAAAAAAATTATCAGGTGGAGTATGAATGCAGGGTGGATATAGATGAAAAGACCGGTGAGATAAAAATATTTAAGATTCTGGATGAAGATGATAGTAAAGAAAAAACAGGAAAAGATACCGGTAAGAAAAATGAAGTTGAAGTTACACCCGATAATTTCGGCAGGATTGCCGCTCAAACAGCCAAACAGGTGATAAGGCAGAAAATTAAAGAGGCAGAGCGCGAGATTATGTATGACGAATATAAGGATAGAATGGGAGATATGGTAACAGGCATAGTCCAGCAAAGCGATGCCAGATTTACTCTGGTAGACCTGGGTAAAGTGGAGGCACTGCTTCCTCCGTACGAGCAGGTTCCAAGAGAGAGATATAGGCATGGAGAAAGAATAAAATGCTATATTTCAGATGTAAGAAAAACTACCAAAGGTCCGCAGGTAATAGTATCCAGAACGCATACGGGATTAATCAGGAAGCTGTTTGAATTGGAAGTACCTGAAATTTATGAAGGAATTGTAGAAATAAAAAGTGTGGCCAGGGAAGCAGGGTATAGGACCAAGATCGCAGTCAGTTCCAATGAAAAAAATATAGACCCTGTGGGAGCCTGTGTGGGTCCGAAAGGCTCAAGGGTAAAGATGGTGGTAGATGAATTGGGAGGAGAAAAAATAGATATTGTAGAATATAGTGACGATATTGTTAATTATATAAAAAATGCCCTGAGCCCTGCAAGGGTTCTGAAAGTTCTGACTGATGAAGATAAAAATTTTGCCTTAATTGTGGTATCAAGTGACCAGCTTTCTTTGGCTATAGGAAGAGAAGGTCAGAATGCAAGGCTGGCGGCAAAATTAACAGGATGGAAAGTGGACATAAAAAGTGAAAATCAGTTTGAAGAAGAAATGGATGTAGCCAGAGAAAAGAGATTGAAAGTGAAGGGAGAAGATATCGAAACCGGCCAGCAAAAAAAGGATTCAAAAAAACCTTAAATGTTTTAATATTATAAGCTTATTGATTATATATAGTTTAAGAAAATTATGGATAATAAAAAGAAAGAAATTAAAAAGAAACCGGAGAAAAAAGATACAGATGAACCTAAAACCGGGTTAAAGGTTAAATCCCGTCCAAAAGCTGAGAGCAAGGTCAAAAAGGAAGAAAAATTAAAGACCGGGACTAAAAGCGTTACGGAGATGACAAGCGGTGTCGGGAGCAAGGCAGGTTCTGCGGTAAAGGTTAAAAAGGAAAAAACAGTTGAAACAAAAGCAGAGGGAAAAGCCGGAGCAAGGAGTAAGAGCAGGGCTTCCGCAAAAATTGCGGATAATTCCGGAGAAAGAAAGGCAGCTAAAAAAGAAAAAAAAGTTGTCTCAGGAAGGAAGGCGAAGGGAAAAGTAGAAGTTGGAGTAAAGGAACCGAAGCCAAAAATGGATTGGGAAGAAGCAAAGAGGATAAGCATCAAGAGTGTTATCGACAAGGAACTTGACAAAGAAGAGAAGGAAGGAAAGTTAAGGCCAAAGTTAATCCGTAAGAGAAAAATTATATCGGCTAAAAAGCCAGAGAGCAAAAAAGCCTTAAAAGAAGAAGGTAGAGATATAAAGGAAAAATTAAAGAAAAGGCCGGAAATAAAGAAGGTAATTGAATTTTCCGAAGGGATAACCACAAAACAATTATCAGAGAAAATAAACGTTCCTTCAAATGAGATGATCAAAATGCTGTTTGATATGGGTGAGATTATTAATGTAAATCAATCCTTAAGTAAAGATTTAATAGAATATTTATCCCACGAATATAACTTTAAATATCATATTGTAGGTTTTGAAGAGAAATTAGATGAAGTTTACAAAGATGATGAAGAGGATTTAAAAATAAGGCCCCCTATTGTAGCTGTAATGGGCCATGTGGACCACGGGAAAACAACGTTACTTGACGTTATAAGAGAGACCAGTGTTGCAGGCAGCGAGGTGGGTGGAATAACCCAGCGCATAGGTGCCTATCAGATTGAATATAAAGGGAAAAAAATTACTTTTATAGACACCCCGGGCCACGAAGCATTTACATCCATAAGAGCAAGGGGAGCGAAAGTTACAGATATTGCTGTTATTGTGATAGCTGCAGATGATGGTATTATGCCCCAGACCATAGAAGCAATAAATCATGCCAAGGAAGCCGGAGTTACTGTTATAATTGCAATTAATAAAATAGATCTTCCAAATTCTGATCCCGATAAAATAAAAAAAGGCCTTACCGAATATAATCTGGTAACCGAAGAGTGGGGCGGAGACACTATTTGTGTGGAGATTTCAGCCAAGAAAAAGACCAATCTGAATGAACTTCTGGAGATGATTCAGCTGGTTGCGGATATGAATGAAATAAAGGGTAATCCGGATTCTGAAGGTACCGGAATTATAATTGAATCAAGATTGGATAAGGGTATGGGTTCGGTAGGTACGGTTATTGTAAAGAGAGGAGAAATAAAGGTAGGGGATCCTTTTGTAACCGGAGATTCATTCGGGAGGATAAGATCCATAAGAGATGAAAAAGGCAAAAGTCTGAAAAATGCAGTTTTATCACAACCGGTTGAAATTACAGGTTTCTCTTCGATACCAAAAGCCGGGGATAAATTGTTTATAGTTAAAAATGAAAAGGTGGCCAAAGAGCTTCTTAATAGAAAAGATTATGATAAAAAAATGATAAGGGCTACGGAAACAAGGAAAGGCCTGACTCTGGAGAGATTATCAGAACTATCCAGAGAAAGTGAAATAAAGAAGTTAAAAATAGTTTTAAAAGCGGAATCAGGCGGTTCGCTTGATGCAGTAGAAAAATCCCTTGACAAGATAAAAGATGAGAAGGTAAAGATTTACATTATACATAAGGCAATTGGTGCCATAAATGATAGTGATGTTATGCTGGCAGCGGCCTCAGACGCAATTGTGATTGGTTTTGGCGTAGTACCGACGCAGAAAGCGGATGAGCTGTATAAAAAAGAAAAAGTAGAAGTCAGGACCTATGATATTATTTACAAGTTGATTGATGACATCACTCTTGCCTTTAACGGGCTTCTGGAACCTGAAGTAAAGAGGATTGATAAAGGGAAAGCAGAAGTAAGGGAGACATTCAAACTGCCCAAGGTAGGAATAATCGCAGGTTGTTATATCCTGGAAGGTGAAGTTGAAAGGGGCAATTTGGTTAATGTATCAAGAGATGGCAAGTTAATTTATGAAGGGAAGATTATAACTCTCCATAGATTTAAAGAAGACGTAAAGAAAGTGGCATCGGGTTATGAGTGCGGAATAAGGCTGGAAGATTATCAGGACCTGGTCAAGGGCGATATGCTGGAATTTTATGAAGAAAAATAATTCTTTTAATGGTAGTGATTGAGGTGAATAGGTCAAGAAAAGCCGAGATAGATTTGAAGAGAGAAATAAGTTTTATTATTAATAATAAAGTAAAGGATCCCAGAGTAGGATTTATAACCATTACCGATACAAAATTATCATCGGATTTTAAGTGGCTGGATGTTTTTGTCAGCATTTTGGGTGAAGATGAAAACATAAGCGGCAGCCTGAAGGTACTGAAAAACTGCTGCGGATTCATTCAGAAAAATTTAAGTAAAAGATTAAAACTTAAAAATGTGCCCCATATAAGATTCTTATACGACAAATCGATTGATGAAGGTATAAAAATATCAAATATACTGAAAAACTTAGATAAAGGAAAATGATCTCAAGCAGGTAGTTTAATTGGATAATCAAAAGTCATACAATCAGATATCAAAAATCATAAACGATAATAAAAAGTTCTTAATCATAACCCATGATTATCCTGATGGCGATTCATTAGGTTCGCTTGAAGCTTTATATCAGTTGTTGTCTCAATTAAAAAAGAAGGTAATAGCAGTTTGCAGAGGTGAATTGCCTTACCAGTACAGCTTCCTGCCTGATATTGATAAGATAAGAAAAGATATAAGAGAGATAGACCTGTCAGGAAAGGATTACTTCTGTTTTTGCCTGGATTGTGCGGATGAGGATAGGATGGGTCTGGACTTTAAATTATTGAAGGATAGTGTAAAGTTTATAATAAATATAGATCATCATAAGAATAATACCAATTTTGGACATATAAATCTGGTGGATAGTCAGAAATCCGCAACTTCCGAAATCTTATACGGGCTTATAGATAAGTATTACAGAAATCTTTTAAACCATAAAATAGCACTGGGACTTTATGTAGGAATACTGACTGATACCGGCAAGTTCCAGTACAGTAACACTGACCATATTGTACACAGGGTGGTAAGCGATCTCTTGAGTTTTGATATATCTCCTTCGGAAGTATATAAATATATATACGAAAATGAACCTATGGCCAGATTTAAGTTGATCCGGCTTGTTTTTGGCAGAATTATATATCTCCGGTCCTCCGGATTAATATACTCATATGTTACAGAAAAGGATTTTAAAAGATTAAAATTGCCCTTTTCCGCACAGGATGAAATCATTACCTTGATGAGAAGTGCAAAAAAAGCAAAGATTACGGCTCTAATAAAACAAACCGGCAGAAAAGATTTTAAAGTAAGTCTGCGTACTTCTAATAATGATATTGACTTATCCAAGATCGCGAATGGCTTTGGCGGAGGCGGCCACAGGATGGCAGCGGCTTATTCAGACAATGGAAGTTTAAAAACCGTAATTGATAATTTAAAAAAGGCTGTAGGGAAAAATAATTAAGGATTATAAATAATATGAACAGGAAATCTGATCTGCTGAAAGATTTTAACGGAATAATACTTATAAATAAATTGCAGGGCGTAATTTCCTATAATGTAATAAGAAGTATTAAGAGAGTTTTTTTTTAAAAAAAATCGGCCATGCCGGAACTCTTGATCCTATTGCGGAAGGTTTGCTGATTGTTTTGGTAAATAAAGCCACCAAACTATTCGATTATTTCCTGAATTTCAAAAAAGAATATGTCGCAGAAATAAAACTGGGGGTTGTAACTGATACCTGGGATACTGATGGAAAAGTTCTGGAAAAAAATAAGGTAGAAAACATAGATGCCAAAAAAATATACCGTATTCTGGGTGAATTAATTGGAAAGAACATGCAGATCCCGCCTGCGTACTCAGCGGTTAAATTTAAAGGAAGGCCATCATATAGTTTTGCCAGAAAAGGTCAGAGCGTAGAATTAAAACCAAGAATAGTGAATATCTATAATCTGGAGCTTATTTCCATGGATAAGGATTTACTTGTCCTTAGAGTAAGCTGCGGTTCAGGAACCTATATCAGGTCTCTGGTTCATGAAATCGGGGAGAAACTGGGTTGCGGGGCAACAATGAAAGGATTAAGAAGAACTGCGGCGGGAGACTTTAATCTGGACAGCAGTGTCAGTGTTGAGAATTTAATAAAAGAAAAAATAAAAAAAGAAAATGATTTTTTATCCGGCCCGTATCTGATATCCATAGAAAGATTGCTAGAAAGAAATCCTAATTTTTATGTTAAAAACAAATATAAAAAATATATATTGAATGGCCATCCCATAGATGGCGGAATGGTCAAATTAAGCAGGATGAGAGACAAAAAATTTTTTGAGGAAGGAAATCTGATAAAAATAAAGGACAGCAGTGAAAATCTGATAGCCATACATAAAAACATAAGTAATAATATAATTTCCGATATCAAGCATGGAAGGATGAATTTAACCAAAAACGTTTTAATATTGCAGTAAGTTTAAAATAGAAGAAAATTGGAAATCTTAAATACAGCGGGGGATTGAATTGTCAAAAATACTGGAACTGGGAAAAATAGATGACAAATATTTTACAGGTAAAAATTCAGTCATAGTTATTGGTTTTTTTGACGGGGTACATCTTGGCCATAGAAAAATAATCAAAGCATGTATTGATAGGGCAAAAAAAATAAAAGGTACAAGTACGGTCCTCACATTCAATGAACCTCCAGTGAATGTGATAAAGAATAAAATGTATAAAAAACTTATAATTCCTTACCGGGAGAAAATAAAGATTATTGACAGCATGGGAATAGATTATATTATAACTGCTAATTTCAGTACCGGTTTCTTAAGTATGGAACCCCAGGATTTTTGCAGGAATATACTGGTAGAAAAATTTCATGCAGTGGAAATTTTTACAGGCGAGGGATTCCGGTTTGGTTTTAATGCACGGGGAAATATTTTATTTTTAAAAAAATTTTTTAGGCCCCTGGACGTAAAAATAAATACAATAGCGCTTATAAAAGTAGGAAATGAGGTAATTTCAAGTACTAATATAAGGAAATATTATACCCGGGGTGATATAGGAAAAATAAAAAGATTGCTGGGAAGAAATCCGCAGATTGAAGGATCGGTGATAAAGGGAGCGGGCAGGGGTAAGAAATTAGGATTTCCTACTGCTAACATAGATGTCTGTGATATTTTTATTGCACCAAAAGACGGTGTTTATCTGGGTACCGTGGGAATAAAGGGCCGTGGGGGAAAACCGCTTCCTGCTCTTGTAAATATAGGAGATAATCCGACTTTCGGAGATTCAAAAAAATTGGTTGAAACTTTTATAATCGATTTTAAAGAGAACATATATAAAAGAAAAATTAGAATTAATTTCTCCAGGAGATTAAGGGATGAAATAAGGTTTGAAAGTAAGGATAAATTAGTAAAACAGTTAAAGATGGATTTGGAATATGCGAGAAAGTATTTTCAGACTTACGAAAATGAAAGTTAGATGAAAAAATCTGATTAAATTGTAATTATAATATAGTTATGATAAATTATAGAACGAATGTTTTAGAGGAAGGTGAGAATGTGGCATTAGTTAAAGAAGAGAAGAAGAAAGTTATTGAAAAATTTAAAATTCATGAGAATGATACAGGGTCGTCTGAAGTCCAGATAGCTATTCTTACAAAAAAGATTAATAAGCTAAATGAACATCTGAAGACAAATAAAAAAGACCATCATTCCAGAAGAGGTCTTGTAATAATGGTAGGAAAAAGAAAAAGACTGTTAGAGTATTTAAAAAATAATGACATAAGCAGATATAAAAAGATCATTGGAGAATTAGGTTTAAGGAAATAAGGTTTTTCGCCCCCCCCAATTATTTTATTTATTCTGGTAGATTAAAGGAGAGTTTATTACATAAATGGAGAAAAAATACGAAATAGATATAAACGGAAAGAAAATGCTGTTTTCAACCGGGAAAATAGCAAGACAGGCTAATTCAGTTTTGATCAAGTTCGAGGGAAACGGAGTTCTGGTTACTGCCGTTATGAATAAAAAACCGGCTGAGAATTTAGATTTTTTCCCTCTGATAGTTGATGTTGAAGAAAGAATGTATGCTGCGGGTAAAATACCCGGAGGATTTTTCAAAAGAGAAGGTAGGGCCAGTGATAAGGCAATTCTTAACTCAAGATTAACCGATAGGTCCCTGAGACCGCTGTTCGATAAAAATATAAGGAACGAAATTCAAATAATTGCAACTGTTATTTCTTTTGACCAGATAAATCCCTATGATATTTCAGTGATAAATGGAGCTTCAATGGTCCTCTACTTATCGGATATACCGTTTGACGAACCCATAGGTGCGGTAAGGATAGGCAAAGTAGGTGAGAATTGGATAGTAAATCCGGTTTATGAAGAGATTGAGAAAAGTATCGTGGATGTAGTGGTAGCGGGCACGGAGGAAGCAATACTGATGGTTGAAGCGGCAGGCAAAGAAGCATCCGAAGAAGTAACATTGGAAGCAATAGAAAAAGCACATATTGAAATAAAAAAAATAGTAAAATTCCAAAAAGAATTAAAAGAAAAAGCTACAAAAAAGGAAAGACAGAAAATTTCTGAATTCGAATTAAATAAAGATGTTGAAAAAAAAGTAAAAGAACTAGCAGAAGGAAAAATACAAAAAGTTTTGGATAATATCGCAGCTTATTCAGCGGACAGCGGGAAGAAGGCTTTACTCAATAATACGGATAAAGGGTATTTTCATGATGAAATTCAGGTTATAAGGGAAGAAGTCGATAATGAGCTGGAACCTGAATACCCTGATCATAAAGAAAGCATTGGTATAAGTTTTAAACAGCTCGAGAGGATACTGGTAAGGAAAATGATTCTGGAAAAGGGAATCAGGCCCGACGGCAGGATTCCTGACGAAGTAAGAGAAATAAATTGTGAAGTGGGTCTGTTTCCTGAAACAACCCATGGAACGGGGCTGTTTACACGCGGAAGGACACAGGCTCTGACCATACTGTCCCTGGGTTCGATAAAAGAATCTCAGAAAATAGACAGCCTGGGAAAAGAAGAATTTAAGAGGTATATACACCATTATAATTTTCCTCCTTACAGCACCGGAGAAACCTGGCCGCTCAGGGGGCCAAGAAGAAGAGAAATCGGACACGGAGCCCTGGCTGAAAAAGCTTTAAGACCCATGATTCCGGATGAAGATGAATTTCCCTATGTACTTAGATTGGTATCCGAGATATTGGAATCGAACGGCTCAACATCGATGGCCAGTGTATGCGGAAGCACCCTGGCCTTAATGGATGCGGGTGTTCAAATTTTAAACCCTGTTTCCGGGGTAGCAATGGGTCTGATAAAGGATGATAAAGAAGATAGTAAATTTGTAGTATTAAAGGATATACAGGGAATAGAAGATTTTTACGGTGATATGGACTTTAAGGTAGCAGGGACCAGGAATGGAATTACCGCACTGCAGATGGATATGAAAATAAAAGGTATTGATCTGGAGATTGTAAGACAGGCATTGGAAAAGGCACGGGAAGGAAGATTATTCATACTGGATAAAATGCTGGAAGTAATACCGGCGCCAAGAGAAAACCTGTCAAAATCGGCGCCAAAAATTACCACTTTTAAAATTCCCAAAGATAAAATCGGAGAGGTTATCGGGCCAGGCGGAAAGAATGTTAAGGGAATAAAAGAAGAATTTAACCTGGATGAAATTGATGTGAGTGACTACAACGGAGAGGGAATGGTATCCATTATTTCTTCAAATGATGATAATATCAAGATGGCCAGAAAAAAAATTGAAGGGATGCTCAAAGGTATCGAGGACATACAATTAGGTGAAGAATTTTTAGGAACCGTAGTAGGGATAACCAATTACGGGGCTTTTATAAATTTGGTCCCCGGAATAGACGGTCTTTTACATATATCAAAGGTTTCGAATAAAAGGATTAAAGACGTTAATGATTATCTGAAGATAGGTGATAAAATACTGGTCAAAGTCGGTAATATAGATTCCAGAACTAAAAAAATAAGTCTGGAAAGAGCAGATATCTGAACATTTTATTAGTGAGGTAAATGGAAAAATAGTTTCATCTAGCAGTTTAAAATTTGACAGATATGAAATAACCGAGTTAGATAACGGAATTCGAGTCGTCAGTGAGTATATTCCACATTTCAGATCAATATCGTTAGGTTTTTGGCTGCCTGCAGGCTCCAGAAACGAGAATGAAAAAATCAGCGGAGTTTCCCACCTTATAGAGCATCTTTTATTTAAAGGCACCGCAAAAAGAGGCTTTAGAGATATAGCAGTTGAATTTGACTCCATGGGCGCTGAATTTAATGCTTTCACCGATAAGGAAAATTGCTGCATTTATACTGATTTTATTGATACCCACCTGGATAAATGTATGGAACTGTTATTTGATATTCTGATAAATCCTTCTTTTATAAATGAACATATAAAAACAGAAAAGAAAATAATAATCGAGGAAATTAAAATGGTGGAGGATAATCCATCGGATAATATTCTGAATTATTTCTATAAGGCAATTTTTGACGGGCACCCTTTGAGTCTTCCGATTTTAGGCACCAGGACCTCTCTTAGGAGAATAGGAAGAGTTAATATACTGGAATATTTTAAGAAAGAGTTTGGAATTGGTAATGCGGTCATTTCGGCAGCGGGCAATATAAAACATAAGGATTTAATAGACAGAGTCAAAAAAAATATGGGCAAAGCTGGTCATAAAAAGAATTTTAAGGATTCTATTAAAAAGGAAATTCCGGATAACGGGCATGTTAAAAAGATTTACAGCAGCAAAACCAAATCCATCCATATTTGTCTTGGCGGCTTGGGATGCAGAAGGGACAGCGCGGATAAGTACCCAATCTCGTTATTTACGATCTTATTTGGAGGAAGTATGAGCAGCAGGCTGTTTCAGAAAATTAGAGAAGAAAAGGGTCTGGCTTATTCAATTTTTAGCAGCAATACTCAATATCTGGATACAGGAGCGGTATTTGTGTACTCTGCTTCTTCACCCAAAAATGCCGGCAGAATTTTAAAGCTGATAAGAGGAGAGATATCTGATATAAGAAAATACGGAATAAAAGAGGTGGAACTGGAGAGAGCCAGGGAAAATTTAAAGGGAAATATTGTTTTAAGTGTTGAAGATATCAGTTCGAGAATGTTCAGGCTGGGAAAAAGTTTATTATTTGATAAAAAGATTTTGACTATTAACCAGATATTAAAGAAAATAGATAAAGTAAAGAAAAGTGAGCTGAGTGAAATAGTTGAAAAATATTTTAATCCTGACAGGATGAGTCTGGTAGTCTTGGGAAAAATAAATAAAGGCAGGTTATGATGAAAAAAATAGTCATGTTCGGTATTTGCGGAAAAATGGGAATGTCTATTTCCAGGGAGCTTATAAAGGAAAAAGATGTGGAATTGGTAGGCGGTTTTGATATTAAGAATATAGGAATGGATATAGGAGAGTTTCTGACCGGTAAAAAAACGGGGCATAAGATTTTTGATTCTTATGAAGAGATCAAAGAGCTGAATCCTGATATTATTATTGATTTTACCAGTGCCAGTGCAGCTATTCGTACTATTAATTGGGCTATTGATAACAATATAAACATAATTGTGGGAACTACAGGATTAAACGATAGAGATATGGCCAGTATTGAAAAGAAAGCATTAAGATCAAACAGTAAAACACTTATTGCACCAAATTTTTCAATAGGGGCCGTTATTATGATTAAAATCTCTAAAATGATATCAAAATATTTTGACAGTTGTGAGATAATTGAATTTCACCATGATAAGAAAAAAGATTCCCCTTCGGGTACTTCAATGCTGACGGCACAACAGATAAATCTGGGAAAGAATTTTAGCAGGACCAGGTTAGAAGAAGGTGAAAAAGAAAGTGTGGAAGGCTGCAGGGGAGGATTTTTCAGCGGTATTCACATCCATAGCGTTAGAATGAAGGGTCTGCTCGCACACCAGAAAGTTATTTTCGGGGCCAGGGGGCAGACTCTCTCTATAAAACATGACAGTCTGGAAAGATCATCATTTTATCCAGGAATTATTCTTGCAGTAAGAAATCTGGACAGGCTTTCCAGTTATAATTTTGGGTTAGATGAATTAATAAGTATATAGAGAGGTGTATGATAAAAAAACCGGCCGCAATCGGCATTACTTAAATGCAGCCGTTTTGGGGATAGAGAAGTTAAAATAAGATATACTGCGGAATTAAATAATTATAGGGGAGGGCGATATGATTGATTTTGGTGAATTAATAACTGCAATGGTAACACCGTTTGACAAGGATTATAACTTGGTCCTTGACTGCTGCACAAAATTAATAAATCATCTAATCGATCAGGCCAGTGACGGGATTTTGCTGTCGGGTTCCACTGGAGAATCAGCCACTCTTGACGATGATGAGAGGATAAAATTATATGAATTCGTAAAAGACAATTTTGGCAGCAAGATCAAAATAATAGCAGGTACGGGTTCCAATGATACCAGACATTCGGTGGAGCTATCAAAAGAAGCGGAGAGGATTGGAGTTGACGGCCTGTTGTTGGTAGCGCCGTATTATAACAAACCTTCACAATTGGGTATGTTCAAGCATTTTGAAGCGATTGCCGGTGAAGTTAAAATTCCTATACTGCTGTACAACGTTCCATCAAGAACATCATCTAACATAAGCTCAAGAATCTGTGTGGAATTATCAAAAATTGATAATATCTGCGGGATTAAAGAAGCCAGCGGTAATATGAGACAAATAGCAGAAATAATCAGGGATACTGATAAAGATTTTCTGGTTTACAGCGGAAATGATGGTGACACACTTCCCATATTGTCTCTGGGGGGATATGGAGCCATAAGCGTAGCTTCACATATTGTGGGAAAGGAAGTAAAAGAGATGATAGCTGATTTTAAAGCGGGAGATTTTAAGAAAGCTGCTGAAATGCACCGGAGTCTGGTAGATATATTCTATGGTATTTTTATAGATACCAATCCGGTTCCGATTAAAGAGGCATTAAATCTAAAGGGCATTAATGTAGGGCCGTGCAGGCTTCCTTTATGCTCTATGGATGATAAAAAATTGCAATCTTTCAAGGAGATTTTAAAAAGATATAAGGTAATAGATTAAGTTAAAAAGAAAAATTCTATAAATAAATGATCATGACAAAAAAAACAAGTTTAAAGTTAATACCCCTGGGAGGCTTAAGCGGTATAGGCAAGAACATAATGGTGTTCGAAAAGGATAACCAGATTATAATAGTTGATTGCGGGATAATGTTTCCGGATGACGAAATGCTGGGAATCGATTTTATAATACCTGATTTTTCATATATCAAAAAGAATAAGAAAAAAGTAAAGGCCGTAATACTAACCCATGGGCATGAAGACCATATAGGCGGGCTGCCGTTTTTATTCAAGGAAATCAACGTACCCATATTTGGAACAAAACTTACCATAGGCCTGGCCAGAATAAAATTAGGTAATTCGCAAGGTGATAATTCTGTTAAATATAATGAGATTAATACCGAAAAATCCCTGGATATAGGGCCGTTTCACATAAATTTTTTCAGAGTAAATCATAGTATTCCGGATGGCGTGGGATTAATAATAAATACAGATATCGGGACTGTGGTCCACACCGGGGATTTTAAATTTGACTATACCCCTATTGATAACAGAGTTACCCAGTTTGCTAAAATAGCCAGAGCGGGAGAAGAGGGCGTGCTGGCTCTTTTATGTGACAGCACCAATTCTGAAGAAACGGGGTATACACTTCCCGAAAGAGATGTTGGCAAAACGCTGCTTGAAAAATTTGAAAAAGCTGACAATAGAATTATTGTGGCCACTTTTTCATCACACATACATAGAATACAGCAGATCCTGGATGTAGCCAGCAGGCTGGGGAAGAAAGTCGCAATTTCAGGAAAGTCCATGCTTAAAACCATTAGAATCTCTTCCGAGCTTGGGTACCTGAAAATCCCCGAAGACACTATAATTCCTATAACAAAGATTGACGAGCTTCCCATAGGGAGACTGGTAATTCTTTCTACGGGAACTCAGGGAGAACCACTTTCGGCTATGAACCGGATGGCTCTGGGGGAGCATAAGAGAGTCAGCATCATGAAAGGCGATATGGTTATAATATCTGCCTCACCCATTCCGGGAAATGAAAAGGCCATCTCCAATACCATAAATATGCTTATAAGACAGGGAGCGGATGTATTTTATGAATCAATTGCAGGTGTTCATGTATCGGGGCATGCTGCACAGGAAGAAATAAAGATTATGATAAGCCTGACCAGACCCAGATTTTTTATTCCTATTCATGGAGAAGATAAACATAAAATACAGAATGCCAGGATAGCAAAGTCTATGGGAATCGACGAGGCAAATATAATTATGGCCGAAGACGGTGATATTATTAAAATGAATTCAAATATGTGCAGGATTTCAAGCAATATAAAACCGCAGGCTATTTATATTGATGGTGTTGGAATGGGAAATATGGAGGATATGATACTGAAGGACAGGAAGATATTATCGGCAAATGGGATCATATTTATAGTGATTGAAATAGATTATGATAAAAAAAAGATTTTACGTGAACCTGATTTTACTTTAAAAGGGATAATATATATTGAGAATTTTAAGGAATTATTAGATGAGTCTAGAAAAATTATCGTGGATTCGGTAAAAAAATATTTTGATAACGATATTATGAGCAGAGCCGGATTTGAAAAATTCTTAAATGACAGGATAGAAAAATTTATTTTTAAAAAAGCGGGGATAAGACCTATAATAATAACAAAAGTTGTTAGTCCTGCTAAATATCAGTTAAATCCAGAATCGGCAAGAAATGGTAAATAGAAATTATAATGGAAAAAGAACAACCAGAAAGAGCAGTATAGGTTCTAAAAGCAGCAGTAAAAAAAAATATGTCAAGAGAAGAACCGAAGTTTACGGTATTTTTATAATAATGGTTTCTGTGCTGTTATTTATCAGCGTGTACGGTTTTTCTGGATCCGGTGTCATAAATATATCCGTAAACAACTTTTTATCTTTTATCTTTGGGGTTGGTAAATTTTTAATACCTTTTATGCTTATGATATGGGGCTTCAGCTTCTTTCTTAAGAAGATACGCTTCCTACCTTCAAGCTTCGGCTGGGGATTCTTTCTTTTATTTTTTTCCATACTGGGAATTTTTGGCAATAATTTTGCCAGTCAACAGAATATTTTTGATGAAGTTCTGGTAAGAGCCAGGGGAGGAATTGTAGGAGCCGGAATTTTTTATGGCCTATCCAAACTTTTTAGCAATATTGGTGCAATAATAGTACTGAGTGTTTTGCTGATTATATCAATTTTAATAATAACTAAGATATCATTAATAGATATGGGCAGAAAGGCAATTTATTTATTCAGGAAATTCAAATTCAAACCAAGGAAAATACTGTTTGAGGCGAAAGATAGCCGGGATGAATATGAAACGTTAGAAAAACCGGTGGAAAGGGAAGATAAACTTTATGGGGAAAATGAGAGAAACGATTTGAAAAAAGTTGGAATTTCAAACGGCACCGATAAGATGACTGATAGAGCCGGAATGAAGGAAGGGGACATAGAAAAGATAATTGAAACCGATCATAATCAGTTAAAAATGCCCCTGACAAAAAGTAGCGGTAGCGATGATACTTATAGGCTGCCCCCCATAAATTTACTGAAAAAATCAAAAAATCTGCCTTCTAGATTGTATAAAAAAAGCGTTAAAGAAAGAGTTTATACTTTAAACAAGCTTTTTGATGATTTTAATTTAAATGCCAAGGTAGATAGAGTAGTCGGCGGGCCCACTGTAACTCTTTATGAGTTAAAACTGTCACCGGGAGTAAAAGTGCAAAGACTGCTGAGCCTGGAGGACGATTTCTGTGTTGCACTGGGTTCACCTGATCTTAGAATTCTCGCTCCCATACCGGGGAGATCTGCTATAGGGATAGAGGTTCCCAATACTGTCAGAAGCATTGTTACCCTGGGTGATATTTATTCGAGTGAAGATAAGAAATTAACCGATTATCTGTTAAATATTCCATTAGGGAAAAATCTTTCAGGCAATATAATTTATATGGATATTGCCAGAATGCCGCATATTCTGGTTGCAGGAGCAACCAATTCGGGGAAAAGTTCGTGTCTTAACAGCATCATAATGTCACTTCTTATGAAAGTGAAGCCTGCTGAGGCCAGATTTATTATGATTGATCCCAAAATGGTAGAGCTCAGCATCTATAATGGAATACCGCATCTATTGTCACAGGTGGTTATAAATCCGAAAAAAGCTGCATCGGCTCTCCTGTGGATTGTAGAGGAAATGGAGAACAGATTTAAAAAGCTGCTTGAGAAAAATTTCAAGTCGATAGAAATGTATAATTTTGAGGCAAAGAGGAATTATAACGCAGATACAGAAATCAAACCCCTTCCATATATATTGGTGTTTATAGATGAACTGGCAGATTTAATGATGGTTTCGGCTTCAGAAGTGGAAGACAGTATATGCCGAATTGCACAGATGGGAAGAGCGGTCGGTATCCATCTGATAATATCCACGCAAAGGCCGTCGGTTAATATAATAACAGGATTAATAAAGGCAAATATACCTTCAAGAATAGCATTTATGGTCACATCCAATGTTGATTCCAGAGTTATACTTGACTGCGCGGGAGCAGAAAAGTTAACCGGAAGGGGAGATATGTTATATTTACCTTATTATTCAAATAGGCCCGAGAGGATACAGGGGGCTTTTGTAACTTCCAGGGAAGTAGAAATGATTACGGGGTATATAAGGAATATCGGGAAGCCTGAATACAGTTTTGAAATTTCAAAGATAATAAGTGATAAGAGTAAAGATTTACTGGAAGAAGATGAGCTTTTCTATGAAGCCTTACGGGTAGTTGTGGATTTCGGACACGCATCGGCTTCATTGCTGCAGAGGAGGCTGAGAATAGGTTATTCGAGAGCTGCGAGGATTCTGGATCAGATGGAGACTAGGGGGCTGGTGGGCGGTTATGACGGAAGCAAACCACGCGAGGTGTTAATTTCAAAGAATGATTTAGTTAAAATGTTGGAAGAAAAGGAAAAATAGAAGTTTTAAAATTCTGATATGAAATGTTCAATAATAAGCATAGGGACCGAACTAAATCTAGGATTGATACTGAATAAAAATTCCAAATATATAGCTGAAAAAGTTACTGATCTCGGAATAGAATGCAGGTATATGTTCACTGTCGGTGACAACGAAGCAGAAATCTCAAGTATATTAAAACAGAGTCTAAGCTGCAGTGATCTGGTAATAATCAGCGGAGGATTGGGGCCTACGGATGATGACGTCACCAGAAATGCAGTTGCTACGGCTCTGGACCTAAGACTGGTAAGAGACAGGAGTCTTGACAGTAAGAGCCTAAAGTTTATCAGGAAAATAAGCAGTAGGAAGATTGAAGAAAGGCTGCTGAGGCAATCTTATATTCCCGAAAAATCATTTCCCCTTGAACCAAGAATAGGAAGTGCTTCAGGATTTAGGGTAAAAACGGGCGATGGGAAAATTATATTCTGCATTCCGGGAGTTCCAAAAGAGATGGAGAGTATGTTTAACTGTAATGTCGAACCTTTCCTCAGAGGCATTTCAAGAAAGAAAGATACAAAAACTGAAAGGCTAAAAAAATCAATACTGCTGACTACCGATATAAGTGAAACAGAAATAGAAGAAAAAATTAAAAGTATCGTAGGTGAAGCCGAAAAGATTGGCGTAAAAGTAGGAATTACTGCCGATCCTGGTTTAATAAAAATAATAATAGTGGCAAAATCACAGGAAGATAAAAGAGCCAGTCAGAACTTAAAAACAATCGAGGATAAGATTTCAAAAAAACTGGGAAACTATTTTTATGGTAAAGATGATATTTTGATTTCGGATAAATTGAAAGAAATCATAGCAAAAATTGGCGGGAAATTAACTATCAGTACCGCAGAATCGATAACCGGCGGTCTTATAAGCAGTATAATTACCGATACTCCGGGCAGTTCCAGGTTTTTTAAAGGGGGTGTAGTATCCTATTCAAATTACTCAAAGATTAAGCTGCTTAATATAAATAAAAATATTCTTAAAAAATACGGTGCCGTAAGCAGGACCGTATGCTTGAATATGGCAAGGAATGTAAAAGGAATTTTTAAATCTGATTATGCATTAAGTGTAACAGGTTTTGCGGGACCGGAAGCGGAAAATAAAAAAATTGGACTGGTATACTGCTGTATACTGGGACCCGGCGGCTATGAAAAAGTATTCGAAAAGAAATTTATAGGCAGCAGGAGAGAGATAAAATTTAGAACGGCACAATTTGTCCTTAACAAACTCAGAACGGCAATGAATGGAAAAAATTTATCAGTATTATAAATATAGTGGGGAAAAAAGAAGATAATTCTGAAAAAAGATTGTTTATAGCTATAGATATTCCAGGCTTTATAAAGGATAATATATATAGTTTTGCTGTCGGTTTATGGGGAGAAGACAGAAAAATAAAATTGGTGCCGGCTTCAAATATTCATATAACCTTAAGATTTTTAGGTAATACGGGTATAGGCAGGATAGTTAAGATAGAAAAAGCCATAAGTATAACGGCAGATTCATTTACCGGATTTAAATATGAAATTGAAGGAAGAGTAGATGCATTCCCAAATCTTTGTAACTCCAGGGTCGCTTTTCTGAAGATAGGAAACGGTGGCGAGAAAATATCTGAAATCTATAATGCTCTGGGTGATAATCTAAGCAGAATAAAAATAAGAAAGGAAAAAAGAAAGTACTTCCCTCATATTACTATTGCCAGAATAAAGGATAAAAAAAATATAGAAGAGATTACAGGAAAAAATTTAATGAAGCCGCAAGGAATTTTAAAATGTCTGGATATTACTTTATTCGAGAGCCGGCTAAAGCCTTATGGAGCTGAATATATTGTTATTAATAAATTTATTTTAAAACAGTAGGATATGTCAGGTAATATAATTTACTATTTAAAAATATTTTTAATATGTTAAAATTTGCTTATGGACAATTGCACAAATTATTTTTATTATATTAATCTTTAAATGAGAATTTTAATGGAGGATAAAGTATGGACAGGGAAAAGATAATAGAGAATACAGTATCTCAGATTGAGAGGCAGTATGGCGGCGGAGCCATAATGAAGTTAGGAGAAAAGGGCTCAATAGCGGATATAGGATACATTTCTACCAATTCTCTGGAGCTGGATATAGCACTGGGAATAGGCGGTATTCCCAGAGGGAGGGTTACTGAAATCTTTGGGCCGGAAGCTTCCGGGAAAACAACTCTCGCGCTGCATATTATTGCAAATGCCCAGAAAAATGGGGGTATAGCAGCATTCATAGACGCGGAGCATGCACTGGATCCTAATTATTCAAGGAATTTAGGGGTTAATGTTGAGGAACTTCTGCTGTCCCAGCCCGACAATGGGGAGCAGGGTTTAGAGATATGTGAAATTTTACTAAAAAGCGGAGCCCTGGATGTAATTGTAATAGATTCCGTGGCTGCACTGGTGCCGAAAGCAGAATTGGAAGGAGAAATCGGGGATTCTCATATGGGGCTCCAGGCAAGATTGATGTCGCAGGCTCTAAGAAAGATAACCGGAGTAGTTAGTAAAACAAAGACTTCTGTGGTTTTTATTAATCAGCTCAGGGAAAAAATAGGTATTATGTTCGGTAATCCGGAAGTAACGCCCGGGGGAAGAGCCCTTAAATTTTATTCATCGGTAAGGATAGATATAAGAAGAATTGACAGCATCAAGAACGGTACGGTTGCTATAGGAAATAGGGTAAGGGCCAGAGTAGTAAAAAATAAGGTGGCTCCTCCTTTCAAAAGTGCCGAATTCGATATAATGTATGGAAGGGGAATATCAAGGGAAGGAAGCATACTGGATGTAGGTGTTGAAATGGGGATTGTAGAAAAGAGCGGATCCTGGTATTCATATAAAGACGATCGTATTGGCCAGGGCAGGGAAAATGCAAAAATGTACCTGACGCAGAATTTAAAGGCAATGGAAGAAATTGAAAAGAAGGTTAAAAGTATGCTTGAAATGGATACCCCAGAGAAAGATAAGAAAGAGAATACAAAGAAAAAAGACTGAGATTTTTAAGGCGCCGGGGCAGTGTATTCTAAGGCGTATATGCTATTGACTTATGCCCTTTTAATGATATAATCTACTACGCTATATAAGAGTTGTATTTGCAGATTCATTCAAAAGTAAACCTCTTGATATTTCTATTGACAATTGGAAATTAGTATGATATTTTTCTGCAGGTCAATTTTGTGTTCTTTGAGAACTAAATAGTGTAAGTTTCTTTAAATGAATTCGTTAAATGTTAGTTTTTATTGAGAGTTTGATCCTGGCTCAGGACTAACGCTAACGGTGTGCTTAATACATGCAAGTCGAACGGACGATGCAGGAGTGGCAACACTCTTGCAAAGTTAGTGGCGAACGGGTGAGTAACGCGTAGGTAATCTGCCTTAGAGATTAGGATAACCTTCCGAAAGGAAGGCTAATACTAAATATTTTATATTTTTCTTATGATTTATATAACAAAGGTAGCCGCAAGGCCTCTGCTCTAAGATGAACCTGCGTCCTATTAGCTTGTTGGTAAGGTAATGGCCTACCAAGGCTATGATGGGTAGCCGGCCTGAGAGGGTGACCGGCCACACTGGGACTGAGATACGGCCCAGACTCCTACGGGAGGCAGCAGTAGGGAATTTTGCGCAATGGGCGAAAGCCTGACGCAGCGACACCGTGTGAAGGATGAAGGTCTTCGGATCGTAAACTTCTGTCAATTGGGGACGAAGGTAGTAAGGTTAATAGCCTTTACTATGGACGGTACCCAATAAGGAAGTCTCGGCTAACTCCGTGCCAGCAGCCGCGGTAAGACGGAGGAGGCAAGCGTTGTCCGGAATCATTGGGCGTAAAGAGCACGTAGGCGGTTTTTCAAGTCATATGTGAAAACTTCAGGCTTAACCTGATGATTGCATATGAAACTGGATAACTTGAGTACAGCAGAGGAAAGTGGAATTCCTGGTGTAGCGGTGAAATGTGCAGATATCAGGAAGAACACCGGTGGCGAAGGCGGCTTTCTGGGCTGTTACTGACGCTGAGGTGCGAAAGCTAGGGGATCGAACAGGATTAGATACCCTGGTAGTCCTAGCTGTAAACGATGGACACTAGGTGTGGGAAGTTATCGACGCTTTCTGTGCCGTAGCTAACGCATTAAGTGTCCCGCCTGGGGAGTACGGCCGCAAGGCTAAAACTCAAAGGAATTGACGGGTGCCCGCACAAGCGGCGGAGCATGTGGCTTAATTCGACGCAACGCGAAGAACCTTACCAAGACTTGACATTATATTAACGGTTGTAAAAATACAACTTCTCTTCGGAGTAATATAACAGGTGGTGCATGGCTGTCGTCAGCTCGTGTCGTGAGATGTTGGGTTAAGTCCCCCAACGAGCGCAACCCCTTTTCCATGTTGCCAGCAGTTCGGCTGGGCACTCTTGGAATACTGCCAGTGTAAAACTGGAGGAAGGTGGGGATGAGGTCAAGTCATCATGCCCTTTATGTCTTGGGCTGCACACGTGCTACAATGGTCTATACAAAGAGCTGCGATACCGTGAGGTGGAGCTAATCTCTTAAAATAGGTCTAAGTCCGGATTGAAGGCTGAAATTCGCCTTCATGAAGTAGGAGTCGCTAGTAATCGTAGATCAGCATGCTACGGTGAATACGTTCCCGGGCATTGTACACACCGCCCGTCACACCACGAAAGTTGGAAACACCCAAAGCCAGTATACCAACCAGCAATGGAGGAAACTGTCTAAGGTGGAGCTGATGATTGGGGTGAAGTCGTAACAAGGTAGCCGTACCGGAAGGTGCGGCTGGATCACCTCCTTTCTAGGGAGTTAATTATTGTTTTCTAAGGATAACATCCTGGGAAATTAATGTCGTTCTTGCACTATTTAGTTCTGAAAGAATACATACAGATAGTATTAATTGTTCTTTGAAAACTTCATAGCGATGTCATAGATAATTAAGTTAATAAGGGCATATGGTGGATGCCTTGGCGATAAAGGGCGAAGAAGGACGTGGTTGGCTGCGATAAGCCTCGGTAAGCCGTCAAACAGGCTTTGACCCGGGGATTTCCGAATGGGGAAACCCATTATCCTTAATCGGATAGTATTATTGCCTGAATACATAGGGCAGTAAGGCTAACCAGGTGAACTGAAACATCTAAGTAACCTGAGGAAAAGAAATCAATATAGATATTACCTTAGTAGCGGCGAGCGAAGGGGTAAGAGCCTAAACCTGTTGGATGTTAAAGCCCACGAGCTTTGTTCAACAGGGGTTGTAGGGATTATGGTGTGCAGTTGTGGATGCACATGAGAGTAAGAAAATTATTTGATAGCGGAATAGCCTGGAAAGGCTGGCCATAGATGGTAAAAGCCCAGTACGCGAAATTGAATAATCTCTCACATGATTTCCTGAGTACGACGGAACACGTGAAATTCCGTTGGAATCTGCGAGGACCAACTCGCAAGGCTAAATACTTTTATCGACCGATAGTGAACTAGTACCGTGAGGGAAAGGTGAAAAGTCCCCCGGAAGGGGAGTGAAATAGAACCTAAAACCATATGCTTACAAGTAGTAGGAGGCACATTATGTGCTGACTGCGTGCTTTTTGTAGAACGAACCTGCGAGTTACAGTATGCAGCAAGGTTAAGTTAAGTTAAACGGAGCCGAAGCGAAAGCGAGTCTTAATAGGGCGTTTAGTTGTATGCTGTAGACCCGAAGCTGAGTGATCTATCCATGGCCAGGGTGAAGCGAAGGTAAAACTTTGTGGAGGCCCGAACCCACTAAGGTTGAAAACTTAGGGGATGAGCTGTGGATAGGGGTGAAAGGCCAATCAAACTCAGAGATAGCTGGTTCTCCTCGAAATAGCTTTAGGGCTAGCCTTAAGTGTTTGATTCTGGTGGTAGAGCACTAAATGGACTAGGGACCTTACAAGGTTACCAAATCCAATTAAACTCCGAATGCCAGGATTTTATAGCTTAGGAGTCAGACTGTGAAGGATAAGCTCCATAGTCAAAAGGGAAACAGCCCAGATCATCGGCTAAGGTCCCAAAATATATGCTAAGTGGTAAAGGATGTAAAATTGCCCAGACAACCAGGATGTTTGCTTAGAAGCAGCAATCATTTAAAGAGTGCGTAACAGCTCACTGGTCAAGTGGTTATGCGCCGAAAATTCAACGGGGCTCAAGCATATTACCGAAGCCATGGATCCTGATTTATCAGGGTGGTAGAGGAGCGTTCCGTAAGGGTTGAAGCTTAATTGTAAGATTAGGTGGACTTTACGGAAGTGAGAATGCAGGTATAAGTAACGAGAGACAGGCGAGAAACCTGTCCGCCGAATACCTAAGGCTTCCTGGGGAAGGTTAATCCCCCCAGGGTTAGTCGAGACCTAAGCCGAGGCCGAAAGGCGTAGGCGATGGACAACAGGTTAATATTCCTGTACAACCAAATTATGTTTGATCAATGGGGTGACACAGAAAGGTAGGCCATCGTGGTTTGGTCGACTACGTGCAAGCGTGTAGGGTGCTAATCAGGAAAATCCGGTTAGCATTAAGCCCGAGGCGTGATGCCGATCCGATTAAGGCGAAGTGGTTGATCCTATGCTGTCAAGAAAAACCTCTAGGTAGTAATTTGGTTCTCGTACCAAAACCGACACAGGTAGGTAGGTAGAGAATACTAAGGCGATCGAGATAACCCTTGTTAAGGAACTCGGCAAAATAGCCCCGTAACTTTGGGATAAGGGGTACCCCAGTAGCGTAAAAAAACTTGCTTTTGGAGCGCGAAAAGGTTGCAATAGAAAGGCTCAAGCGACTGTTTACTAAAAACACAGGTCTCTGCTAAGTCGAAAGACGATGTATAGGGGCTGACGCCTGCCCGGTGCTGGAAGGTTACGAGGAGAGGTTAGGACTTCGGTCCGAAGCTTTGAATCTAAGCCCCAGTAAACGGCGGCCGTAACTATAACGGTCCTAAGGTAGCGAAATTCCTTGTCGGGTAAGTTCCGACCTGCACGAATGGCGTAACGATTTGAGCACTGTCTCAACAAGGGACTCGGTGAAATTATATTATTGGTAAAGATGCCAATTACCCACAGAAGGACGGAAAGACCCCGTGAACCTTTACTGTAGCCTGATACTGAATTTTGGTATGTCATATGCAGGATAGGTAGGAGGCTTTGAAGCCAGAGCGCTAGCTCTGGTGGAGCCAACGGTGAGATACTACCTTTGGTATGCTAGAATTCTAACTACACACCGTTATCCGGTTGTAGGACAGTTTCAGGTGGGCAGTTTGACTGGGGCGGTCGCCTCCTAAAATGTAACGGAGGCGTCCAAAGGTTCCCTCAGAGTGTTTGGCAATCACTCGTAGAGTATAAGAGCATAAGGGAGCTTAACTGCGAGATCGACAGATCGAGCAGAAACGAAAGTTGGGTCTAGTGATCCGGCGGCTCAGTGTGGAATGGCCGTCGCTCAACGGATAAAAGGTACTCCGGGGATAACAGGCTTATCTCCCCCAAGAGTCCATATCGACGGGGAGGTTTGGCACCTCGATGTCGGCTCATCGCATCCTGGGGCTGTAGCAGGTCCCAAGGGTTTGGCTGTTCGCCAATTAAAGCGGTACGCGAGCTGGGTTTAGAACGTCGTGAGACAGTTCGGTCCCTATCCTCTGTGGGCGTAGGAGAATTGAGGGAATTTGTCCCTAGTACGAGAGGACCGGGATGAGTAAACCTCTGGTGTGTCAGTTGTCCTGCCAAGGGCATTGCTGATTAGCCAAGTTTATAAAGGATAAGTGCTGAAAGCATATAAGCACGAAACCCATCCCAAGAATAATTCTCCCATCCCTCGTGGATTAAGACCCCATGTAGAACACATGGTTGATAGGTTAGAGGTATAAGCACAGCAATGTGTTTAGCCGACTAATACTAATTGGTCGAGGACTTAACTATGAGATTGCTATGAAGCTTTGAGAGAACAGTATTTAAGCTTACGGTGGCTATAGCGAAGGGGTAACACTTGTTCCCATCCCGAACACAAAAGTTAAGCCCTTCAGCGCCGATGGTACTATGCCATTATGGTATGGGAGAGTAGGTCGCCACCGTTTTTTTATTTCTATTCAAATTACAATAAAATAATATAAAAAATTTTTATTTAAAGATCGGATCTTTAGCTTTTTATTACTTCAGCAGGATAATATTATCCTTTATTTATATTTATCCTTTATATTCAGCACTTCCAAAACCCAGTATTGGATAAAATATAAAAGGCAGCAGTATCAGCCCTACTGCAAAACCGGAGCTTTTATTAAATTTATTTGAAAGCTCAACTGCGACCATTATGGTTATTACAATATTAACAATAGGGATAAAATAAAGTATTAACCACCATATGGGCTTACCTGTTATTTCCAGTAAGACTATCATATTATAGATGGGTATTATTGATGCCCAACCTGGCTTTCCAGCTTTGGTAAAAACCTTCCATAGGGCAGCTATTGATACAACTACAACTGCGAGGTAGATAAAATAAAGAAAAACTGTTAATCCTGCTATAATTGTATCGCTATAATCCATATAAACCTCCTTCATAATTTTATAAACCTTTGATATCTTTATAAGTTTATTTTTAAAGCAATGTCAATTTAGATAAAGTATTAATAAATTATTTTCCAATCGGTTCTATTCCGCTTTGAAGTATTTTTAAGGTACCAGAATCGATTCTGTCTTTTGCATCATAGTTTTCGTTATTCCTGTATTCTTCAGTAAAATCGTAAATACCAAAATCCATATTTTTATATGTCCAGTAGGTATAAGATATATTATTTTCCCTGAAAATATCGATGACGTCTTTCAACCATCTTCTCCTTATCGATTTATCAGCCCTGATTATACATCCGAATTCTCCACATAGGATAGGAACATCATGTTTGTCCCTGAACTCTAGTACTGGTTCAATCAATTTAAATATTTCGTCTTTGTTCCATATCTTATCAATGTCTCTTAAGAAGTTTACAAAATATTTATTGTCCTTTTCCACCATGTTGGTTATTGATTCGGAATAATTTACCGGTTTTCCAGGATAGTCAACTTTTTGTTTATAGTAGCTGTAAAATGGAACCCAGGGAGCAAATTGGTGGGTTACAAGGACTGGTTCGTAGAAATGGAAACTGTATATTATTCTGTCATCTTTAAATTTCTTTAGTTTCCTGAAGTTTTTTGCCATTCCCCATAGGTTTGATTCTGCAACAATAAAATTATCCTTATCGTGTTTTCTGATGGCACTGATTGCTTCTTCTGCAAGATCGAGCCATTGAGAATTATCAGGGGCAACGGGCTCATTGACGATTTCATAAATGATATTTTCAAGATGCTTATATCTGCCGGAAAAGAACTCCAGGATTTTTAAGAATCTTTTTCTATTCTGTGAATTTTTATCCCAGATATCATTAAATTCCAACTTATGTGCCTCAAACGTAAAACCGGGCACATTATGAAAATCAAGAATAATTTTTAGATCATACTTCCCGGCAAGAGTTATAAAATCATCGATTCTTTTAATTCTGTTCATATCGTAGACGGAAGGATTGGAATCATTCTCGAAAAAGTAATAATCAACAGGTAGTCTGATAGTGTTAAAACCCCATCCGGAAATTATTTTTATATCGTTTTCATTTATAAAGCTGTTAAGATATTCATTTGAGAAATTTGTATTCTGAGAAAATAAGCCACCGATATTCACTCCTGTGTAATACATGATGCCCTTTCATGATTGTAAATTATTATTAAAAAAGTATTTATAGTTAAAACAAATTCATACATCAATATATTATAGCAGAAAAGATTTTTAAAACCTTTAATGCTGGTAAAAACTATACTGTAAATAATATATGAGGAAAAGGGCTACTGGTGAAGAATAATATGCACAGCTTTTTAAAAAGCTTGAAGTGTTATGGGGGGAAAATGTTTAGAAAATAAAGCACTTAAGTTATAATAAATTGCAGATATAACAAATTTCACATAGAAAATGAAGCAAATAAGTTTTAAAAAAATTATTACGATTAATATAGTTTTTGCATTTTTATATGCAATAATAATCTGCCCAATATTTACAATTATTTTATATGCAGTATTGGGAAGCGGTATAAGAGAAATACAGGCGGGCTTTTCGGGAAGTATTTACCAGGCTGTAAAGTCCGGATTGATGATAGGTGCTTGTTTCGGGTCTATACTTGCAATTATTTTAGGAATATCACTTATGCCTTATAAAAGTACAATTGGTTTCAGGGATAAAGATAAATTTTTATCAAGGATGAATGCTGCTATATCAAGTATAAACTACGAGCTTGCTGAACACAAAAACAATCTATACATATTTAAGGAAAAAAGACGCAGATTTGCCAATATTTTAGCTGAGGTAAAAAATAATAGGGCAACCATATCCGGTCATTTTAATAAAATCAGAAAATTGAATAAATTTCTTATAAAATAACCTGCATAGCTTGAGATTTAATATCAAGAGTAATCGTTAAATATTAAGTTTTATAAAATATTATATGGTATATAATGATAGGTTTTTAATAATAAGCCGAATAAAATTTTAAATTATAGTAATTTTTATAAAATATGGCTAAAAATAAACTTATTTTTAATATTTTTATAGATTTTCCTAAATTTTATAAAATTTTATGTTTATATCTACATATTTAACGTATTTTTTAGTATAATTATAAAAAATTTAATTTATTTATAAATAATATTATTTATTAAAAAAATAAAAGTAAATATTACATAGAAATATGATTTAAAAAAGTTATAACCGGAGAAAATAATGGAAAAAGATTTAGAAAAATTAAAAACCAGGTGCAGCAAGGAAGACTACCAAAAAGTAATTCAATTAAAAAACAGGCATTTATTTGAATTTATTGAAAAATTTGTAGGACTCCTGAATCCCGAATCTGTTTTTGTTTGTAATGATTCTGAACTTGATTTTAATTATATCAGAGAGAAAGCGATTAAAGACGGAGAAGAAAAAAAACTTTCAATAGAAGGGCATACGGTTCATTTTGACGGTTATTATGATCAGGCCAGGGATAAAGAAAAAACAAGGTTTCTGGTTCCTAAAGGAGATTCTTTAGGAAATAACTTAAATATAATTGATAAGGACAAGGGCCTTAAAGAGATTTTTGGACTCATGAAAGACATAATGAAGGGAAGGCAGCTGTATATTCTGTTTTTCTGTCTGGGACCGGTGAATTCCGATTTTTCAATACCTGCAATACAATTGACAGATTCAAGCTATGTGGCACATTCCGAAATTATTTTATATAGGCCCGGGTATGAGGAATTCAAAAGACTTGGAAATTACAAAGATTACTTCCAATTCGTACATTCGGAAGGAGAAATCAAGAATGGTGTAAGTGTAAATATAGATAAAAGAAGAATATACATGGATACCGAAGAGGATATTGTATATTCTGTAAATACCCAGTACGGAGGAAATACCATAGGGCATAAAAAACTGGCGATGCGGTTGGGAATAAACAGAGCCTCAAAAGAAAACTGGTTGACAGAGCATATGTTTATTTCCGGAATACACGGTCCCGGCGGGAGGGTAACATATTTCACCGGTGCTTTTCCGTCAATGTGCGGT
>Ga0307425_1000078_pt1 | contig 52631 bp, 42 predicted proteins | sample SalMarWE160330MG_FD_202152 | JGI IMG/M metagenome (GOLD analysis project Ga0307425, IMG submission 202152) | Salt marsh sediment microbial communities from the Plum Island Ecosystem LTER, Massachusetts, United States - WE1603-30 | ecosystem: Environmental > Aquatic > Marine > Intertidal zone >... | reverse complement strand
ATCGTATCTCAATGCGGTGGCCGAACAACTCATCGGCAGATCAGCTGATCTGGGGCCTGTCTATGTTTTAAAGGAGGATCCTGCTCTGGCTTTTCCCTCCGTGCGTGCCATTGGCCGGTCTTTAAACGCACGTTTCCTCTGCGGTGAGGGACAAACGCTCAACCGAGAGGTGAAATTGTATAAGGTCGCTGCAATGCAGCTTCGCCATGTGATGGAACATTTGCAGGACGGAGTTTTGATCATCACTCCTGGGGACAGAGCTGATGTGATCCTGGGCAGCCTGATGACTCTATTTTCGGATAACGCGGCTAATATTGCTGGTCTCATCTTAACCGGCGGTTTAGAGCCTGAGCCCCCTATCCTTAAATTGATCGAGGGTTTGAAGTCTCCATGTTTTCCGATTATGTCTGTTGAGACGGACACCTTCACCACGGCTATGAATGTGAGTGCTGTGCATTCCATAATCTCCGCAGAAAACGAACGCAAGATTGCCCTTGCCCTTGGGCTCTTCGAATCTCGAGTTGATCTTTCTGAACTGGAAAAACGAATCGAAGTTGTCCGCTCGACACGGATAACGCCTATTATGTTTGAGTATGAACTCATCATGAGGGCCAAATCTAACCGCAAACATATTGTACTGCCCGAAGGAAATGAAGAACGTATTCTCCGGGCGGCTGAAATACTGTTGAGGCGTGATGCCGTAGAGATAACACTTCTTGGCGAAAAAAATGAGATTCATAAAAAGATAGCGACCTTCGGCCTAGACCTGGGAAATGTTGATGTAGAGAATCCATTGAGCTCTGAGAGGCTCGAGGAATATACAGAAACATATTATCAATTGCGCAAACATAAGGGAATGACAAGGGAATTCGCGAACGACATGATGACCGATATCAACTATTTTGGGACAATGATGGTCTATAAAGGACTGGCCGATGGGATGGTCTCTGGTGCTGTGCATACGACGCAACACACTATACGGCCGGCGTTTGAGTTTATCCGCACCAAGGAAGGGTATTCGATTGTCTCCTCCGTCTTTCTCATGTGTCTCGCGGATCGGGTGTTGGTCTATGGTGATTGTGCGATCAATGCCAATCCTGATCCAACACAGCTTGCCGATATTGCTATCGCTTCCGCAGAAACCGCGCGTATGTTTGGTATCGAACCCCGCATCGCCATGTTGTCCTATTCGACTGGAGAATCGGGGGAAGGGGAGGATGTTGAGAAGGTGAGGGAGGCTACCAATCTCGCAAAAAAGAGAAGGCCGGATTTGAAGATTGAGGGGCCCCTCCAGTATGATGCGGCCATCGATGCCAGTGTTGCTGCCACAAAGATACCCAATAGCGAGGTAGCCGGTCAGGCGACAGTATTCATTTTCCCGGACCTCAACACGGGGAATAACACCTACAAGGCCGTGCAGCGTTCGGCCAATGCCGTGGCCATCGGCCCGATTCTCCAGGGACTCAACAAGCCTGTCAATGACCTCAGCCGCGGCTGTACAGTCACTGATATCGTCAACACTGTGGCCATCACCGCTATACAAGCTCAAACCAGAGAGAAAAAGCCATGATGGTCCTGGTTGTAAACTCTGGGAGTTCATCCATCAAGTACCAGCTGTTCGATATGTTGCAAAAAACTGTGTTGGCCTCTGGTTTACTCGAGCAGATCGGAGAGAAGGCGAGCCGTTTGAAGCACAAAACACGTCAGGCAGACGGAGATATGCGCGATTTAATAGAGACTGATCCTGTTGCCAACCACGAGGAGGGATTTGACAGGATCATGGATGCCTTTGCATCGACCCGGACATTGAGAGATTCGGACAAACTCTATGGCATTGGGCATCGGGTAGTCCATGGAGGGGATGTTTTTCATAAACCGACTTTGATCACAACTGCTGTGATCGATACAATCCGGGAGCAAATCCCTCTTGCACCTCTCCACAATCCTGCCAATCTCTTGGGAATCGAGGTGACCTTCGCGCGGCGTCCCGACATCCCTCAGGTTGCCGTGTTCGACACGGCGTTCCACCAGACCATCCCTCCGCATGTCTATCGATATGCTTTACCCTATGAGCTTGCAGAATCTCTCCATATCCGCCGCTATGGATTTCACGGAACGTCTCACAAGTATGTTGCCAAAGCCACCGCGAAGCATCTTCAACGGCCGTTGGAGGAATTGAACTTGATCACCTGCCATCTGGGGAACGGAGCCAGCGTCTGTGCGATCCGAAATGGAAAAAGTGTCGATACATCCATGGGAATGACCCCCCTTGAAGGTCTCATCATGGGGACGCGTTCCGGCGATATTGACCCGGGAGTAATCTTTTACTTAAATCGCAAGACAGGGAAATCTCCGGATGAGCTAGATGAACTTCTAAACAAAGAAAGCGGAATGAAGGGTGTTTGCGGTGAGAATGACATGAGAGAGATTGAGGATTTAGCTGCGGCTGGTGACGAAAAGGCTCGCTTAGCTCTGGATATGTACTGTTATCGCCTCAAAAAATATATCGGAATGTATGTCACGATCTTGGGACGCGTAGATGCTCTCGTGTTTACAGCGGGAGTTGGGGAAAATTCTGATCTAGTGCGCTCTGAAACCTGTGATAATTTATCCTCGCTGGGAATCGTCCTTGATGAGCACAAGAACAAAGAGGAGGCTTCTGGCCTCTTCGAGATCCAGACAGAGAAAAGCCCTGTAAAAATCCTGGTTATTCCCACCGATGAAGAGCTTGAGATTGCCGAACAGACGGTCGCATGTATCAAAGGAAAAGATAATACCGACCCAGGAATAGCTGAGCTTTAGAATGCGTGAGAAATGCTGGCTGTTTTAGCAAAAGGGGAAGGGCGAAGCGCCCTTAAGTGAAGGTTCTTGTCCAGCCAGCTAAACAAGATTAGCTTAATTATATCACAGACTCTCATCATGAGGGAATGAGTTTTCGGGAGATTTGAGTAATAAACCGTACCCAATTGACTCCCCATTTGTTTTAAATATAATAGATAAACTTGGCTACAGTATTAAGGAGACAAGATATGAAGAGATTGTTGACGGCTCTAACAAAAATAATGGTGTTTTCGATCTTGTCGTGTGGAAAACAAAATGAGAATGACACTCAAAATCTCTTTTGAGAATTATTCCTCTTCCTGTAGTGTCTGAGAGGCCCTGACGCTACATCATTTTATTACGGATTTATGATTGCCGAGCATTTTTTTTAAATAAAGGAGAAATTATGAAATCGCGAATTTTATTCGGATTAGTCCTCATGTGTGCGCTATTCCTGTCTTACAGTCGTTCTGAGGTGTCCGATCAGGAAACGAAGGCAGATGTGGCATTCACCAAACAGGTTGAAGTATTTGGGCTGCATATTTATGCAACAAACACTACTGGTGACGACAAGTTACTCCATGCTGCCAACATATTGGCCGAGTATATTGATAACGACGAAGACGGCATACCCGACAACATGAAAATCATGGATGCTCTCATAAAGGGGAAAGGCGCTATAGTGATGACGAAAACCGTAGGCGAGAGAAGGCTTATTCGCAGAGACAAGCGCCCGAGAGGTCAGGGGCTATATGATGAGGAAACGATTCCTAATGCAAGAGCACAGGGCAAATTCGACGCTTCCTTGGAAGAAATCCTGCACATGGTGACAGACGTGGGATGGGGAGGCGCCTACCCTGAGGTTTTTGGGAGAGAGCCCGGTACCGAGATTTCAAATGCATTGGATAAAGCCAGAGGAGGGCGCTTTGAGGAAGTTCCAGAGCAATATCCCGATGGCGCCTGGTTTACCTATGATGACGAAACATGCGATTATGACTGCATGAATTCTGAATATATTTACTGGGCTTTAACCTCGATACTCGGAGCACAGGATTATCCCGGACGTTTGGAGCAGATCGGGCGTGAATGGAGATTAAATACACGAGAAAAGGTAAAGGAACGAGACCCTGCTGTTTACGCTATACTCACAAATCCGGAGTATATGTTACCGACCGTGTTGCCGGATGGAAAATACAAGGCAAAGACGTTCACGATTCAGCCTTACCGTCATCAATAATAAAAAATAATGTGGTGGAAAATATTTCATTCATACTGCAGCGGATCCACCGGATATCAGAAATAACACCCAACCGATCATGGTCCGGATGGCAAAATTCTGAAGCCACTTGTGCATGGCATAATAGGCCGCTGGAGTCTAACTTGTATACCTTGACGTTCCGGCTCTCTCCCAGATACAGATTTCCTGCATCGTCTTTCACAGCTATCTGGATGAGGGGCGGATCCTCCGGATCTATCTCGAAGGAATCGATCCTGAATACCTCAGCGACATCCAGAGAAATTTCTCCTTTGACAGGTTCCACAGTATTGTAGACGTGTTGTATTCCATCGATGAGTTCAGTTCTGACAGAAGGGCTCCTTTCACTCCTTCTACAGCTGATGTTGAACAGTGCAATAACAATAATTGAGAAAAGGATCGATTTTTTCAGCATTTCTTTTGGCCCTTTAATCTTAAAGGATAAAACATAAGAAATTGTATATGTCAAAAAATCTTTTATCGGTGTTAATTTGCAAATTAAGTTGCTGAAAAAAAAGAAGTAATGCCGAAGGGGGGACTCGAACCCCCACGAGCTAATACGCTCACATGGCCCTCAACCATGCGTGTCTACCAAATTCCACCACTTCGGCAAATTGGCGGGGGTGTTCTTAATTCTTCTTCTGTTCCGGAGGCTTCTTCGCTGTCTCTGCGGGCGTTTTTTTGGTATCTTCAGTTTTCTTTTTTGTTTCTCCGCTTTTTTTCTGTTCCGGTTGCGTCGCGCCTGGTTTAGCTGTGGGGTTTTCGGCCTCTTTCTTGACTTCAGTGGTTGCCGCGGGAGTTTCCTGTGCGGCTGCTTTTTCACCGCTCAGGACAGATCTCGTAGTCCCTTTGCTTGATAGGATCCACAGCCCTAATGATGTGATCATGAAGAGAACTGCGCTAATGGTCGTAAGTTTTGTGAGAAGAGTGGCTGCTCCTCGAGGCCCAAACACAGATTGGCTTCCCATACCGCCGAAGGCACCTGCCAAATCTGCCGCTTTTCCTGATTGCAGCAACACAGCCAAAATCAGGATGATACAAACAATGACATGAATAATTGTGATTAAAACGCTCATTTTTCCTTGTACGCCTTTATCGCCTCTTTTGCGATCTCCACAAAAGATTCAGCTTTAAGTGACGCTCCTCCGACCAGAGCGCCGTTAATATCTTTCTTTTTCGACAGAGAAAAAGTATTGGCGGGTTTGACCGACCCGCCGTACAGGATTATAGCACAGGAACCGGTTTCTTTTCCATACTTTTCTGAGAGCTCTTGCCTTATAAAATCGTGGACTTCCTCGGCTTGTTCTGGGGTAGCGGTGAGCCCTGTTCCTATAGCCCAGATAGGCTCATAGGCAATGATGACTTTTTGGACGGCGACCTTATCAAAACCGTCTAAGCCCTCGGAGATCTGAGTCTTTACTTTGTTTATGGTCTCGCCTTTCTCCCTTTCTTCCAAAGACTCTCCGATACATAAAATCGGCGTTAACTCGTGAGCCAGAGCGGCCCGGATTTTCTTGTTGACAGTTGCGTTGGTCTCTCCAAAATATTGTCGTCGCTCCGAGTGCCCGATGATTACATAGGTGCAGCCGACGTCTTTGAGCATGGGGGCAGAAATTTCTCCAGTGTATGCTCCTTGATCCTCCCAGAAAAGATTCTGAGCTCCTATCTCGATGGAACTGCCCTGAAGTGTGTGGTGGATGTCACATAAGGCTGTGAAGGGAGGGATAACAACCATCTGCGCCTCTTCGAATTCGTGACTTTTCTCCTGTAGCTCGCTTACGAGTTCCACAGCCTCTGAGTTCGTCATATACAATTTCCAATTTCCGGCAATAAGCGGTTTTTCATTAGTCATTGTCATTATTTTTCTCCGTTAAGGCCTCGATTCCAGGTAAAGTTCCGTTGGCGATATACTCCAGGGAAGCGCCTCCCCCCGTAGATATATGGGATATTTTATCGCTGACTCCGGCTTTATACACAGCAGCTACAGAATCGCCGCCGCCGACGATACTGAGAGCATCGGATTCAGCGACGGCCTCAGCAATTTTCATGGTTCCCTGGGAAAACTCGTCAATTTCAAAGACACCCATAGGCCCGTTCCATAGGATTGTCTTTGCCTGGGCGATACTATAGGCATATGTTCGAATTGTCTTGGGTCCTATATCCAATGCCATCATATCCGAGGGGATAGGAAAATCCTCCACTGTTCTTGTCTCCTGTCCAGAAACCATTTGAGCAGCCACGATATGGTCGAGGGGGAGGTAAAAGCTGACGTCATTCTCTTTGGCTCTGTTCAAAACTTGGAGCGCCAGGTCTTTTTTATCCTTTTCAACGAGAGAACGGCCTACGTCACATCCTTGAGCTGCAAAAAAAGTATAGGCCATGGCTCCGCCGATCAAGATATTGTCGGCTTTATTCATCAGGTTTTGGATGATCGGGATCTTATCAGAGACTTTTGCGCCCCCAAGAATGACTGTATAAGGTTTTTGAGGAGTGTAGATGGCCTTATTGAGATATTCGAGCTCTTCGGTCACAAGAAAACCGGCTGCGGATTTTTTCACGTAACGGGGGATTCCGACGATTGATGCATGTGCCCTGTGACAGGCGCCAAAGGCGTCATTGATGTAATAATCGATGCCCTTGGCCAGGTTTTGCGCAAACTCAGGGTCGTTCTTTTTTTCCCCCTCATAAAACCTGAGGTTTTCCAGGACTAAAACCTGTCGTTCCTTGAGCCTTTCCTTAAGTCTGTTTACTTCTTCACCGATGACGTCAGGTGCCAGCCGAACATCTTCTGAGATCAACTCAGATAGTCTTTGTGCGACGGGTTTCATACTCAATTTAGGATCGAACTGGCCCTTCGGCCGCCCCAGATGGGAGGCGACGACAACCCTTGTATTCTGTTCCAGAAGATATTTCAGAGTGGGGAGTGCAGCTTTAATACGTGTGTCATCACGGATCTTGCCCTCATCATCCAACGGAACATTAAAATCCACGCGCAAAAAAACAAATTTCTCTGCCAAATCCAGGTCTTTGATTCGGAACATGCGACTTTAACTCTGAATAAACTTCACAAGGTCTTTGAGCCGGCAGGAGTATCCCCATTCGTTATCGTACCAAGCAAGAACCTTCACCAGGTTTCCATCTGTGACTCGAGTGAGCAGACTGTCCACAATGGAGGAATGAGAATTCGACACAAAATCAATGGAGACAAGGGGCTCTTCGCAGTACTGGAGGATCCCCTTCATTTTTCCATTGGCAGCGGTTTTGAGCACAGCATTCACTTCATCTGCAGTGACCTCTTTTTTCAAAAGGGCCACAAGATCCACTACCGAAACATCGGGCGTCGGAATTCTTATGGCAATGCCGTCGATCTTACCCTTCAACTCTGGCATGACAAGGCCGACCGCCTTAGCTGCCCCAGTTGTTGTCGGTATCTGAGACACAGCTGCGGCCCGGGCCCGGCGAAGATCACTGTGGGGAAAGTCGAGGATTCTCTGATCGTTGGTGTATGCGTGGATTGTGGTCATAAACGCTTTTTCAATGCCAAAATTCTCATGGATGACCTTTGTGGGAGGAGCCAGACAATTGGTGGTGCAGGAGGCATTGGAGATGATGTGATGTTTTTCCGGGTTGTACATATCTTCATTCACACCCAAGACCAGAGTGACATCGGGATCAGTTGCCGGGGCGGAAATGAGGACTTTCTTTGCCCCTCCACTCTCAATGTGTTTGAGTGCATCCGGCCTTTTACGGAACAAACCAGTGGATTCGATGACCACTGTGACGCCCATGTCTCTCCAAGGGAGATTGGCAGGGTCTCGCTCAGAAAGAACCTTTGTTTCTATACCATTCACTAAAATTGCGTTTTCTGAGGACCGCACATCAGCATCCAGGATTCCGAGAACGGAATCATATTTCAGGAGATGTGCCAGAGTTCTGGCATCGGCAAGATCATTGGCGGCAGCGATCTCGATATCAGGATCTAGATAAGATGCGCGAAAAAAGTTTCTCCCGATTCGGCCAAATCCGTTTATACCGACTTTAATTCCCATGAGTGAACCTCCTTTGTGAATTCATCCATTGTGTAACACAAATCATTTTTTAAATCAATAAAATGTGGTTGAGCAGAAGAATATGTGCATTATCCTAGGTTGTCTGAACACGCGTTGCGTCCTTAAATAGGGTCCGTTCCCCGAACAGACAGAGAAAAAACGGAGTGGAATTGCTTACTAAAATGAGGAATTGTGTTACAATTCACCTGATTGAAAATGCCGTGTAAATAAGGAGTGCTAAGGAGATGTAATGAAAGTATTAAACTCTACACAGATGAAAGAGATCGACCGGAAGGCGATTGAAGATCTCGGCATAATCGGCCCAATACTGATGGAAAACGCAGGGCTGCAGATTGCCATAGAGATATTGGATTGCTTCCCTGAAATCGGTTTTGAAGAGATCGTGATTGTTGCGGGGAAGGGAAATAACGGGGGAGATGGATTCGTTGTGGCTCGACATCTGTACAACCAGGGATGCCGTCCCCAAGTCATTCTCCTTGCTCGAGTGAAAGAATTGAAGGGTGATGCGGCCCTGAACGCGGGGATAGCCCAAAGGATCGGTGTCAAGATCTCCGAAGCGCCGAGCGCAAAAGAATGGCGTGTTCATAAAAAAGCACTGAAAAAGGCCACCTTGCTCATTGATGCCATTTTCGGTACAGGATTGACCCATAAGGCAAAAGGATTTTACGCTCAAGTCATCGACGACATCAACGCTTCGGAAGCGTACACTATCTCTGTGGATATCCCCTCGGGTCTCTCTTCAGACAGCTTCCAGATATTTGGCCCCTGTGTAGAGGCAGATTTGACGATCACCCTGGCTGCTCCCAAGATCGCCCATGTATTCCCTCCAGCTGAAGAGATGGTGGGGGAGTTGGTCGTGGCGGATATCAGCGTTCCGCCCGCACTGTTAGAGGAAGACCATCTGAAACTGGAACTGGTTGAGGAAGAAAAACTTTCTCCCTATTTTAAACCGAGGAAGAGGGACGCCCACAAGGGCAATTACGGCCATCTGTTCATCATTTCCGGGTCGCTGGGAAAAACCGGTGCTTCTATTTTGGCGGGAAAGGCCGCATTAAAGATGGGGGCAGGCCTTGTGACTTTAGGCACACCACAGAGCTGTCTTCCGATCGTCGCCCGAGCCATGGCCGAGTTGATGACCGAACCCCTTCCTGAGACGACAAAAAAAACATTCTCTGCCGATGCGATCGGGAGATCGCTCGAGCTGCTGAAAGACAAAGATGCGCTTCTGTTGGGTCCCGGCATTTCAACCCATCCCTCCACAGCTGAATTCGTTTTTGCCCTCCTTCCCAAGGTTAAAATTCCAGTCGTACTCGATGCAGACGCTCTGAATATACTTGCCGAAAAGATCGACATCCTCAAGTCTTTGAAGAAAGCAGCCGTCTTGACTCCTCATCCCGGTGAATTTGCCAGGCTTCTGAACCTGTCCACGAAGGAAGTGGTCAAGAGAAAACTGGAGCTTGGGCCTCAATTTGCCCAGGAATATGGGATCACCCTGGTGCTCAAGGGTTACAGAACGCTCATATGTGCTCCCGATGGGAAGGTTTACATCAATCCCACGGGAAATCCAGGGATGGCCACAGCCGGTTCCGGTGATGTGCTCAGCGGAATGATCGCTTCCATGATCATCCAGGAGAAGGATCCGCTCCTGGCAACACTCGCTGCGGTCTATGTTCATGGATTGAGCGGCGACATTGCAGCGCAAAAGATGGGGCAGAGGGCTCTCACCGCTGGCACACTGATCACCTATCTTCCTTCAGCCATCAAGAGCATGACAGCTTTTATTTAATTGAAATCCTTAAAGTGGTGATGTACGCAACAAAACTGAACATTAAAAATGAAGATGAAGAAACCTGGATCAAATCCTGAAGTGAAAAGGCATATCACTCGGTCTGAAGAAGAGACCTTCCAGCTCGCTCAAGAACTCTCCAAGGATTTCAAGAGAGATGAAGTCGTTCTTCTCTTCGGAGAGCTCGGTGCAGGGAAGACAGTCTTTGCAAAGGGGATTGCTGCAGGTTTAGGTTTAGCCGATCATCACCAGGTGTGCAGCCCATCTTTCACACTGGTTAACATCTATCAGGCAAAGTTTCCCATCTTTCATGTCGACCTCTACCGCTTAGGAAAAGGTGCAGAAATCTTGGACTTGGGGTGGGAAGATTATCTCGGCCTGGGTGTGGTCATCGTGGAATGGGCGGATAAACTGTCTTTTTCGATCGATGCTATTCATGTGCATATTGACGTTATTGGAGAAAACCAAAGACAGATCACCATTGTGTTCTAATCCTAAGATTTAGATAAACGAGCTTTCTTTTTGTGCATTCTATATGCAGTCTGGATTCTGCATTCTGTAAACCGGGAAAAATGTATTTCAGGCTTCAAACGCAGGTCATTGTGAAAGCATCCTTATTTCCGTGATGCTCTCAAGTCAAATGATAATAGCAGGAGTTCATCACAGTCCATATTCGTCGAAGACCCCCCCCCACCCACCACCATCCGACTCATAAGGACAGTGACTCGCTCTTTTTTGCCTCTAATGCCCTTATCACGGAAATAAGGATGCTCACGGTCATTATCAAGAGTTTGAAAATATAAAGCAGTTTATGTATAAAGATAGAATCATGAAGGGATGGAGGAGATAGGGATGAGCACTATTACCAAGATATTCGAGTCCATCATGAGCAATATTTACCTTGAGTTTTTGTTTATTTTGGCCGTGTCTCTCGTTGTGGCTTTAATCGCGAAGTTTATTTTGATTCAAGTGTTAAAACCGCTGGCCAAGAAAACGAAAACAAAAATAGATGATTTGATCATCAAGAGTGTATCCTCCATACTTTTTTACATCATACTTGCGCTCGGCTTTATAATCGGGTTTCAGACCTTCCAATTCCAAACTCAGGTCTACGGCAATCTTGTCGATACATTTCTAATATTCCTGGTGACTATTGCTCTGATTCGGATTATCAACAATATGTCCAAGACCTGGATCAGAGATTGGGCCAAAAAGACAAAGTCGACAGCCGATGACCGCCTGATTCCGCTGGTCGAAAAAATAATGAAAGCCGTAGTCATTATTCTCGCTTTCATTTTTGTTTTTGATGCGTGGGATATCGATATCAGCCCCCTCCTGGCAACGGCTGGTATTGCTGGACTCGCCGTTGGCTTTGCACTGAAGGATTCCCTTGCCAACATCATGGGGGGTCTTCAACTGGTTCTGGACAAAACATTCAAGGTGGGGGATAAAGTCCAGATCGAATCTGGAGAGATGGGGATTATTCTGGATATCGGTTTGAGGAGCACAAAATTAAAAACCTATGACAATGAAGTGATCTATATTCCCAATGGGCAATTGGCTAACGCCAAAATCAAGAACTTCACTGTGCCTGATCTTTCGGTCAGGGTGAATGTGGAGTTCGGTGTAATCTATGGGGCAGATCCCGAGAAAGTCAGGCAGGTGGTTTTGGAGGCACTCAAAAAGATTGATGGAGTTCTTGAGGTACCAGAGCCAGCGGTCCAGTTTGTAAAAATGTCCGATTTTTCGTTGGATTTTATCGCCAGAGTATGGGTTAAGGATTACACAGAAGCTTATGACATGAAACTCAAAGCGACAGACGTCGTTTATAATGCGCTCAATCAAGCCGGGATCGGCATTCCGTTTCCCACGCGTACGGTATATACCAAATCCATCGATTGAAAGGGGAGAATATGCTCGATAAAGTTAAAGAAAAAATCGTTGAAGTCAAAGATTTTCCCAAACCTGGGATCGGTTTTAAAGATATTACGCCTGTTATTGAGGATCCATCCTCTTACAACATTGTGATCAACGACCTTGTCTCGTGGGCGAAGGAAAAAAGACCCCAGATGATCGCTGGGATCGAGTCTCGGGGATTTCTGTTTGCGGCGCCGGTCGCTCATCAATTGCGATTGGGACTTGCGGTGATTCGGAAGAAGGGGAAACTCCCTCGAGAATGTGTTTGTGTGAAAGCCCCGAATGAGTATGCGCTGGAGTACTTCGAGATGCACAAAGACAGCATCCAGAAAGGTCAGAGAGTGCTCATCATCGATGATCTCATAGCTACAGGTTCCTCATCTGTCAGTGCCATCGATATTGTAAAAAAGATCGGCGGGAAAGTTGTGGGATTCGCTGCAGTCGTGGAGCTCCTCTTTTTAAATGGCGTGGATTTTATAAAGAATGCCCACCCTGATGTGGATATCCATTCGCTGATTCAGTTTGAGGAGTGAGAGAGAACTCATGAAAAAATGGCTCGAGCGGTATTTTAAGCTGGAGGAAAACAACACCGACATACAAACTGAAATTGTGGGGGGGATCACCACATTTATGACCATGTCCTATATCATCTTTGTCCAGCCAGCGATCCTTGCCGCCGCCGGGATGGACCAGGGCGCTGTCATGTTTGCCACATGTGTGTCCAGTGCTCTTGCGACTCTCTTGATGGGATTGTTGGCCAAATACCCCATCGCTTTAGCTCCCGGTATGGGTCATAATGTTTTTTTTGCCATCATCGTCTGTGGGATCATGGGGTATTCCTGGCAGGTCGCCCTGGGTGCTGTTTTTATTTCAGGGACGATTTTTGTCCTTCTATCGCTGGCGGGTGTATGGAAGAGTTTAGTAGCTGCAGTTCCTGATTCGCTGAAGCACTCGATTGCTGTTGGGATCGGTGTGCTGATCGCATTTATAGGGCTTCAGTATGGAGGTGTGGTTGTCAACGCCCCTCCGCCAGTTCCCGGAACTACGGATATCCTGGTTATACTCGGAGATTTGACCAGTAAGCCGGCTCTCCTTGCTCTCTTCGGAGTGATACTGACAGCAGCCCTCCTTGTTTTGAGAGTTCGAGGCGCGATCCTCCTGGGTATTCTTGGTACAGCTCTTTTGGGTGTTCCTTTGGGAATTGTGAAATATCAAGGCATCCTTGCTGCTCCTCCCAGTGTGATGCCGACATTATTTAAGCTGGACATCTTGGGTGCTTTCCAGACAGGACTGATCACGATTGTCTTCATATTCTTCTTTCTTGATCTGTTCGACACGATGGGCACTCTCATCGGTGTGAGTGCGCCGGTTGGATTTCTCAAGGACGGGAAGCTCCCTCGGGCAAACCAAGCTATGTTCGCCGATGCGGTGGGAACAATAGGAGGAGCCCTTATGGGGACATCCACAGTCACGAGTTACATCGAGAGTGCTTCCGGGATTGCTCATGGTGCAAGAACAGGATTGGCCAATATTTGTACATCATTGCTCTTCATCGTGGCCCTCTTCTTCAGTCCGTTAGCAGGGATGGTCGCCGGCAGTTATGAGTCCAACGGTGCCATTCTCCGTCCTGTGATAGCGCCTCCTCTGATCATTGTGGGTTATCTGATGATGAAGTGTATTACTTTTATCAAGTGGGACGATTTGACAGAGGCCATCCCGGCTTATTTAACCATTATCATCATGCCATTGACCTTCAGCATCACAGAGGGAATCGCCTTCGGATTTATCTCCTATTCGATTCTGAAGCTGGTCTCGGGAAAAGGAAAGAACGTCCATTGGGTGATCTATCTGTTCTCTGTGCTTTTTATCATACGGTATATCATTAAATAGCCGGGATATCTTTAAACAGTAAGACGAACAGGGAGTGAAACGACTAAATTGAGTCAGAGACTTAATAAAGAAGATATCATAAAAATGTAGGGACCGTTTCCCAAACGGTCTGCTTGGGGAGCGGACCCTGCAGCAAAATCTCGTGCCATGATAATTTACGGTATGTTCGGAAAACAGTCCCCATATCTTTCTCGAATCCATTCGGCGAATGAACCTTTTTCTGATTTTGTGAGCCTAACCACAAGGAGATCGGATGAATGATTAAATATTCCCGTATTATTATCGGTTTTTCTGTCTTCTTGGTGATTCTGATAGCCTTCGAATGTGCTAAAACACCCCCACCGGCACTCGAGCCAAAGATGACCTTTGGAGCGGATGAGGCAAAATGGGTCGGGAAGACGATGGAAAAGATGACTCTGGAAGAGAAGGTCGGACAGTTGATCGCCTGCCGCTATACCGGCCGATTCGTCAACCGAGACACCGAATACGTCAATAACCTCAAGAATCTCATCGTGGAACAGAAGATCGGGGGGCTCATTCTTTTTGCCGGAGATGTGTACGAAACGGCGCACTTAACAAATGTTCTGCAAGAAAAGGCAAAAATACCCCTGTTGATTGCGTCTGATCTCGAGAGAGGGTTGGGAAATCAGATCGATGGAGCCACTCTATTTCCTCCCGTCATGGCCCTCGGTGCAGCGGATTCTGAAGAGCTGGCCTACCTTATGGGGAAAATCACAGCCCTTGAGGCCAGGGCCATCGGCATTCATATGACATACGCACCTGTAGTCGATGTGAATATCAATCCGGACAATCCCATCATAAATGTCCGTTCTTTCAGTGAAGACCCCGAACAAGTCAGCCGACTGGCGGTTCCGTTCATCAAGGGCTGTCAAGAAAATGGCTTGATCGCCACGGCAAAACATTTCCCCGGACATGGAGACACCTCTGAAGATTCTCACACAGTGCTTCCCACTGTAAAGGGTGATCGTGCCCGGTTGGATAAGGTTGAGATATACCCGTTCAAAATAGCCATCGAATCAGGGGTTCAGGCCATTATGGCGGCACATCTCAGATTGCCGGCACTGGACCCTACACCGAATGTTCCCTCGAGCCTCTCCAAGCCTATACTGACAGATCTCTTGAGGAATGAGCTCGGTTTCAAGGGGATCATTGTTACTGATGCCATGGGAATGGGGGGCGTGACCACTTTATACGAACCCGAAGAAGCTGCTTTGATGGCCATTAAAGCGGGTATCGATATGATACTGCTTCCGCCCAAGCCAAAAGAAGTGATCGATGCATTGGTTCAGGCCGTAAGAAGAGGTGAAATACCAGAAGAGCGGATAAATAACTCCGTGAAGAAAATACTGGAGGCCAAGGCGCGACTGGGTTTGCACAAACAGAAGCTGGTTGATCTCAAAATGTTGGATCTTAAGATCGCGCCGAGGACTCATCTCAAGCAGGCGGAACAGACATTTGAAAATGCGATCACCCTTGTGAAAAATGAGGATGCGGTGGTTCCTTTATCCAGAAAAAAGCAGAGTGTAGCTGTCCTGGCATTGAGCAGTGATCCCGGTGGTTATTTTGCCGGAAGGACGTTTGTTCGGGAGATGAAGGAGAAAAATCCTGATGTATTCGAATTTTTTGGGGAGGCAACAACCGGGCAGGACTACCTGGATTTTGCCTTAAAAAAAGCTGGTGAAGCAGATGTTTTGGTTTTTGCTCTCTTCTCTCGTCTGCGTGCGGACAAAGGGAGCGTTGGCCTCGAAATGAGTCATATTCATCTGATCAGAGAAGCGGCAAAATTATCCAAAGGGGTGATCGTGATATCATTCGGGAGCCCCTATTTTTTGCGCAATTTTCCAGAAGTCGACGCGTACATGTGTGCCTACAGGGATGCAGATGAGGCACAGGTGGCGGCAGCTAAAGCACTCTTCGGTGAGATCGACATAAAGGGAAAGTTGCCGGTGACTATTCCTGATCTTTTCCCCATCGGACATGGCTTGATTGTGCCCAAAAAGAATCAGGCAGAGGATATAAAAACACACTGAAAATCAAGTCAAAAGGTGACATCTTTTTTTGGGCAGGGACTGTATCTCAAACAATCCATTTGGGAACGGTCCTTACTTCTGAAATTACCAATCCGTTGGGGGACGAAGCCTCCAATCAGGGAGAATCCCCATTCCACCTAAATTGACAGAATACACCTTTTTTGTTTATGCTAATAATCCCTGTCTTCTCCGGTCTAAGGGTTAAAGCGATGATCACAATCCGAGGAGGGATCGATGTCTGATTTTTTTCAGAATGGAGTCATCACGACGTTCCATAAGTTGGGGGCTTTGAATGTGGAAAAGCTCGAAGATAAGCTCAAGGGTTTTTCTAATATACAGCCCATTGCTTTAGTCCTGCCTTCGCTCTACAGGGAATATGCCAGCGGTGCTCTTCCCAATATCATGAAAACCTTGAAAAAAGTGACCTATCTCAATGAGATCGTCCTCTGTCTGGATAAAGCCACGTCTTCCGAATTCAAAGAAGTGAAAGAAGCTTTTTCATCAACAAAAAAACTCAAAATTATCTGGAATGACGGGCGAAACATCAGGAAGCTTTATCAGGTGCTGGAGAAAAATAATCTTTTGTCAGGAGAGGCGGGTAAGGGTCGCGCCGTATGGATCTCTCTTGGTTATGTCCTCGCTCGGGGGAAAAGCAGGGTCATCGCTATCCATGATTGTGATATCGTGAATTATGATCGCGCGATGTTGGGGAGGCTGTGCTATCCGGTAGGAAATCCTCACGAGGAATATGAATTCTGTAAGGGGTTCTACAGCCGGGTCACAACCAAGATGTATGGTCGCGCCACGCGCTTATTTTTCACTCCCTTTATCCGATCGTTGCAGAAGATTTTGGGGTATTTGCCATTTTTAGTCTATATTGACAGCTTTCGTTACGCTCTATCAGGAGAGATCGCCATGAGACGCGACCTGGCTATGGCGATAAGGATTCCGAGCGACTGGGGGTTGGAAGTCGGAACTCTAGCCGAAGTTTACAGGAGTGTAACTCTGAACAGGATCTGTCAAGTCGATATCGCTGACACATACGAACATAAACACCAGCTTTTGATACCGAGTAATCCGGAGAAGGGAATCCTCAAGATGACGATCGATATCGCAAAATCCATCTTCCGTACGCTCGCCAAGGAAGGCGTTGAATTCTCGGAGGGTTTTTTCAAGACATTAAGCAATATCTACTTACAGATCGCCCAGGATGCAATTGTTCGTTATGAGGGGGATGCAGCATTGAACGATTTGGAGTTTGACCGGCATGCGGAATCCCTGTGTGTCGAAGCCTTTGCCGGTGGAATCAACCGGGCCGGAAAGATCTTCTGGCAGAATCCAACTTCCATTCAGCTAATTCCAAATTGGCACAGGGTGATAGCGGCATTGCCGGAGTTTTTCTCAGATTTGCGAGAAGCTGTCCTGAAAGATAATAAATGAAACAATTTCCGACCGAGAAACGTTATTCGAATGGAAGAGAATCCAATTTTTTGGAATCGAACGTATCATCTCTGAGAGGGTTTCAATGATATTTCCGAAAAAAATCCTAACAATTGTTCTCGTTCTTGTTTTGGCAGGGATACTGGGCTACTATTTTGTGGTTAAAAAGGGGAGAGGTCCGGGAAAGAGGGAGACTGCGTCGAGTGAACAGGCTCAAGAGACAAACGCCAGTGAAGCACCTCTCCAGGTGAAAGTTGTGGAGGCCAAACTGGGTGACCTAGTCATCAAGCTTAGGTCGCCGGCAGAGGCTGTGACGGATAGAAAGATCATCTTGAAAGCCGAAGTCGGAGGGATTATCAACAATCTCAACGTGAGAGAGAGTCAGCATGTGAAGAAGGATGAATTGTTGTTGGATCTGGACGACCAGGAGTACAGGTTGAATTATGAGAATGCTGAGGCTGCACGCTTGAAAGCCTTCTCGGAGATGTTGGTGGAGCAGCGTTTTTCTGATGATGCCAGTAGAGGTGGGGAAGAGCTGAGTCTAGAGGTAAATAAACTCAAAAAACAGTTCGAGGACGCCGGGCAACAATATCAGAGGGGCCTTATTTCAAGGGAAGAATTCGAGAGCCGCTCGCGCCTTTATGAGCGGGCACTGATTGAATCGGGAGAAAAAAAGGATGAAGTGGTTGCCGCAATGAAGGGCTTGACGCAAGCCGAGATCAGCGTGAAAAAAGCACAGCTCGATTTGGAGAAAACCAAGATAAAGGCGCCTTTTTCTGGGATCATCGCAGATATCCAGGTGTCTCCTGGCGAGCGTGTTTCTGTAGGACGGGAATTGTTCACCTTGGTGAATATCAGCAGGATTCAGGTTCATGCTAGGGTTTTGGAGAGTGAGATCGGAAAGATGCAGGTCGGTCGAAAGGTCGATTTAAGGTTCAGCGCCTACCCCGACAAGATTTTCAAGGGAAAAGTGAGTGCCATAAGTCCATTGGTCAATCCAGAGGACAAAACATGTAAGGTGTTTGTCGATGTGGATAACCCAAAGGAAGAAATTAAACCTGGGATGCATGCTGAGGTGGAGATCGCTGCTGAAATCTATAAAGACAGACTTCTTGTTCCCCAGGATTCTATCCTGACAAGGTCCCAACGGAAATTGCTTTTTGTTGTTGAGGATGGTCTTGCAAAATGGAGATATATCGAGATCGGGCTTGAGAACGAAGATTATGCCGAGGTGCTGGATGGCGTTCAAGCGGGTGAGCAGGTTATCGTGGAGGGGCACTTTACTTTGGCTCACGATGCCCGTGTTAAGATCGTCAATTAGATTATCTCCTCCTTATCATTCATCGATAATCAAAAAATTGCCGGTTCATCACTGCTTATTTTTCTGTCCCATTGGACTTGAGTTCTCCGGCGATCATGTAGTGTTTGGGCGGAAACTCATCGATCCAAACCCGGATGGTTGAAAGAGGCGCATCGATGGATTCATGAACAGCCGCAGTGATGGCTTTGAGCAGGGCCTCTTTCTGTTCGTCTGTCCTCCCTTCCAGAAGATGAACTTCGATCAATGGCATACTCTTCTCCTTCCTGATTTATATTCCTGTTCATTTTACATGATAACAGTGATATTTTCAGAATAAAAAATTGGCCTTGTCACCTTTATTATAATCGGTCAGCTCGGGGAGCTGACCCTGCTTCGGATGTGTTTTTTATGTAGGGACTGTTTCCCAAACAGTCCGTTCGGGGAACGTTCCCCACACAACGAATCAGCAGTCTGCATGCTGAGCGATCCTGATATGCAGAATAATATAACCGTCCCATTATTCATCTCCGCCGTTTTGATACATTTCTTGGATTTCGTTCGTCTATCCATCTAGTGTGTTATATGGCATTTGGTTTCTGTATTTGTTAATATAAAACGCAACCAATCGGGAATGCGTAGAATTATATAAAATATAAAAAAAAGCCATAATCCATGAAAATCACGAACATCAGCATCAAACGGCCGGTCACGACTTTTATGTTTTTCCTCGCTATCATCCTCCTCGGGTTTGTCTCTCTGAGGGAATTGAGTGTAGACCTTCTTCCGAATATCAGTTATCCGCGACTTTCCGTGGTGACCAAATTTTCCGGAGTGGCTCCCGAAGAAATAGAGACCCTGATTACGGATGACCTTGAAGCAGCCGTCAGCCGAATCCCTGGACTGAGACGCGTGGAATCCATATCCAAAGAGGGAATTTCCTACATGACCCTTGAATTTTCCTGGGGGACAGACATGGATTTTGCTATGCTGCACACAAGGGAAAAACTGGACAGCGTCGAACTCCCTGATGATGCAGAGGAATCCACAATCATTCCCCTTGACCCCCAGAGCAAAGCCATCATGGTCCTGTCCGTCTCTGGCCAGAGATCTTTGTTGGAGATCAAGGAGTTTTCAGAGGAGTTGATCAAGCCCCGGCTGGAACAGATCGAGGGCATAGGTTCAGCGGAAATAGCCGGCGGTGTGGAAAGGGAAATTCAGGTTGATGTCGATCCCGATAAACTCTCGCTTTACGACTTGTCTATCGATGAGATCTCCCAGCGGATCGATAGCTTCAACCGCAACCTTCAAGGAGGGACGATTCGAAAGGGTCGCTTCAAGTATTCACTCCGTGTTGTGGGTGAGTATGAGGAGATCGACGAGATCGGTGAGATCAGCCTCAAAACCACCGGTGAGAGAGGCGTCATCCGGCTCAAAGATGTGGCGGTGGTCTTGGACTCCATAAAGGAGCGTGAAGGAATTACACGTCTGAACGGAAATGAGAGCATCGGAATTCTCGTGCGCAAGGAATCCGGTGCCAATACAGTCAAAGTCTCACGGGCCGCCCGTGATGTGCTGGAGGAGATCCAAGAAGAAAATCCTGGAATCGAGATCCTGGTTGTATCTGAGCAAGCCAAATATATCGAGAATGCCATTTCCTCTGTCCTCAACTCGGTCATTCTGGGTGGCATCCTGTCATTTTTTGTCCTGTTTGTTTTTCTCCAGGATATCAAGACTCCTGTCATTATCGCGGTTGTCATTCCGATCTCCATCATAGCGACGTTCAATTTGATGTACTTCCGGGATATCACTCTGAACATCATGTCCTTGGGAGGTTTAGCGCTGGGTGTCGGGATGCTTGTGGATAATTCTATCGTTGTCTCAGAAAGTATCTTCCGGCACAAAAGCCTGGGCAAAAACCTGATGGAGGCCGCTGTCTTGGGAACACAAGAAGTCGGCATGGCAGTAACTGCGTCCACCTTGACCACGATATCTGTTTTCCTTCCGGTGATCTACGTGCATGGTATTGCTGGACAGCTCTTTAGGGACCAGGCTCTGACCGTGACCTTTGCGCTCCTGTCATCACTCGTGGTTTCTCTGACTCTACTGCCTATGTTGGCCTCACGAAAATTTAAATTCAGTGTCCCTGATACCATCTCAAAAACAACGAGTGTGAAAGCTAAAGATCCCCAAACATCTTTAAAAAAATCTATGGGTAAGATTTTTTTATTCCCGCTCAAGGCTTTGCGCTGGCTCATCTATAACATCCCGAAAGGCATATTTTTCATCTTGAATTTGATCTTCAGTTTTCTTTTGCAGCTTCTTCTCGTCCTCTTTCATTACATCAGCCTTCCGATAAAACCTCTAATTCATGCCGTGTTTAAGGTTTACAATATGTTTTATAAGAGATTCGAGGACCGATACCATAAAATCCTTATCTGGTGCTTGGGAAACAAAGGGAAAGTCTTGCTGGGTTCTGTGTGTTTCCTCATTGTGACCCTTGTGGTTGCCTCCCAGATGCCCCGTGAGCTCATGCCCAAACCAGAGACGGTCTCGTTCGAAGTGAATATGAAAACCCCTGTCGATTATTCCCTCGAACAATCGGGTGATGTTGTTGCTGTGCTCGAAACCTGGCTCAAGGGCCAGGAGTCCGTCTCCGCATCATTCTCCCAGATCGGTGTTGTGAGCGGGATGGAGGCATTGAATCCGGAGGTCTCTATTAATTCGGTGAAGCTTTATGTTGAAGCCACACACCCATCCAAAGTCGATGAGCTAATGGAAGGCATGCGTGGAAGATTACAGAAATTTCCAGGTCTAACTTATTCGATCGTTAAAGAACAATCCACTCTGGCAGAGTTCATGGCTTTCACCTCAGCAGAGATTGGGCTCAAGATCAGAGGCGAAGACCTGAACAGGCTCACCCTCCTTGCCGAACAATTAGTCGGCAAACTCAATGTGATAGAAGGGATTACGGACATCGCCACTAATATTGGGGAGGGGAAGCCTGAATTTTTGATCAGTATCAGAAAGGATGCTCTCGAGAAATACAACATCTCACCGGGAACTATCGGAGATTTTCTAGTAAATGCCGTCCGCGGGCAGAGGGCCACTCAGTTCAAAGAATTGGAAAAAAAATATGATGTGCGTGTTCGGCTAGAGGAAGAGACCCGCGATAACATCGAATCGCTTCTCGACGAACAGATCTCCTTTCAAGGGACTCGTATCCCTTTGAGAGAATTGGTTACGTATGAAATCGCGAGAGGACCTAAGGAGATCCGGCGAGAAAACCAGCAGAGGGAGGTTCTGGTCACAGCAAACCTTCGTGGGAAAAAGATCAGCGAAGTCGTTCCTGCCATCCGAGAGAAGATCAGTGAAGTCGACTTACCCCAAGGATACCGTGTGGTGTTCAGCGGAGAACAGGAGGAAATGGCGAAATCTTTCCAAAGCCTGATTTTTGCCTTCACACTGGCTGTTCTTCTCGTCTACATGATTATGGCCGCTCAATTTGAATCTCTGCGTCATCCTTTTCTCATACTCCTCACACTCCCCATGGGGATCACAGGAGCGATTTGGGCATTATTAATTACGGGGCAGAGCTTAAATGTGATCTCGATCATCGGCATGGTCGTCCTCGCAGGGATTGTGGTCAATGATGCCATCGTCAAGATCGACTATATCAACCAGCTTAGGAGAAAAGGATTACCCGTGAGGGAATCTATCATGGAGGCGAGCCGGGTGAGATTGCGCCCGATCCTCATGACCACAGCAACGACAGCCCTGGGGTTGTTCCCCATGTCTTTGGGATTGGGAAGGGGGGCTGAGCTGCAGCAACCTCTGGCTATCTCGGTTATCGGGGGACTGTTGCTGGCCACATTTTTGACACTGATATTGATCCCTCTTGCCTATGAAATGGCTGAGGGGAAAAAAAGAGGATTTGCGGATTTACGGGATGATGTTTCTCCTGAAAAATAACCCCGTATAAATAACCCGTATGACTTAAGAAGTATGTAAGAAGCATGAAAATTTTCATCGAGCGTCCGATTGCCACGGCCATGGTCTTTTTGGCTCTCACCGTGCTGGGTGTCTACTCGTTCCTCAACATCCCCATCGAGATGCCTGTCACCAAAGAACAGTTCCCCATGGTGTACATCGACACGAACTGGTACGCAATGCCTCCTGAGATCATCCAGACACAATTGACGTCCCCGCTTGAGGAAAAAGTCTCCACTGTCAAAGGTATACGGAAGACCGAATCTTCCTCGCAGATTGGCAGCTCCCGGATCACTCTTGAGTTCGATCCGAAGGTCAACATGGAATTCACTCAACTTGCCCTCCGGGAAAAGATCGCCGAGCTCAAGGATGAGCTGCCCTATGGGATAAAGCCAGTGATCACGCCGTACATTCCTGAAGACTTCAGCGAAGAGCCTTTTCTGAGATACACCATATCCGGAGATTTCTCAATCCAAAGATTGCGGGAGCTGGTCAAAGACAGGTTGGAGATCGGCATCGGCTCTGTTAAAGGCGTAGCCGGCGTGGATATCTGGGGAGGGTCTGACCCAGAAATAAAGATCGAGCTCATCGAGGAGAAAGTCAAATCCCTGAATATCCAGCCCTATATGGTCTACAGCCAAATCCTGGAGAGGACAAGCATATATCCAGCCGGTACGGCCATGAAGGGTGCCCAGGAGCTTCTTTTTAAGGTTTCAAATCCCATAAATAGCCTTAGGGAAATGGGAGAGATCGTCATTACCATGTCAGGGAAGAACCCCATACGCCTCAAAGAGATCGCCACCCTGGTCCCCTCCTACGGGGATATTATGCACATCCACAGGATCAACGGCCAGCCCACCATCAGCATGACCGTTTACAAAGAAAAGGGCCTGAGTACACTCAAGGTGAGCCGAGATGTGAAACAGCGGCTGGAAATGGTTAAGAACGAGCTGCCTCCAGACCTGATTTTCAGGGCTGTTAATGATGAGAGCGAGGAGATCCAAAAGCATCTCAAGGAGCTCTACATTCTGGTGGGAATAATCGTCTCCGTGATTTTTATCCTCATTTATCTGGTTCTGCGGAGCATCAAGCCTTCGCTCCTGGTCCTCTCATCCATCGCCTTCTCTGTTCTATTGACGTTTAACCTGGTTTATTTTACCAAAACATCTCTCAACATGCTCACCCTGGGAGGCTTGGCCTTGGGTTTTGGCCTATTTGTGGATAACTCGATCGTAGTTTTTGAAAATGTGTTGCGTATCAGAGAGGAGGGAGCTTCACCCGTTGAAGCGGCCATCCGAGGTTCGAAGGAAGTGTTTCTTCCTGTTTTTGCATCCACTTTGACCACCATGAGTGTTTTTTTTTCGATCGCCTATTTTCAGGGTCGGCTCAAATTGGTCTATCTCCCCATGGCCATCGTGATCAGCGCTGCCCTTGCAGCTTCGCTTCTGGTCTCTTTCTCTGTGATCCCAGCCCTGGCGCCTAAACTCCTCAAAAGCCCTAGAGAGAAAAGGAAAGAAAAATATCGGGATCTTTACGCGAAAACTTTACAATTTTTGATTCGGCACCCTGTGGAGATCCTTCTTATCGTCGCTGCCATTTTTTTCGGGTCATACAAATGGTTCAGGTCTGAGGTCACTCTTGGGGAGTTTTTTTCTTGGTATTCGAAGGAAAAACTCCGCGTATATGTTGGGATGCCGGCTGGAACAGATATCGAAAGGACCGATATCGTGATGAGACAGTTCGAGGAGAGAGTCCTTGAAAAGGGCTACGAGAAAGAGCTCAACACAACCGTGATGTCTGAACGCGGTTTTATGGAGGTGAGTTTTCCATCAGAGATAGAGATGTCCTACAAACCTTATCTCTTGAAGGAAGAGTTGATTCAACTGGCGACAAACTTTGCCGGGATCAATGTCTCGATCTCGGGTTTTGACCCACAGGGATATTATTCCGGTTTTGGAAGCGGTCCGATGTATGATTCGCGCATCAAGTTTTTTGGATACAACCTGAAAAAATTGCGGGACATCACCGCTGATCTGGAAAGAACGCTCAAGCGCAATCCCCGGATCAAGGATGTGAAGATCGTTTCTTCACGTGGGTGGTGGTTCAGAGGCGAATCTTTCGAGTATGTGGCCAAGCTGGATAAGGGATCTCTGAGGAAATACGACATTGATCCTCTCTATCTCTACTATCAGATCGCTGCCATGCTCAGTGGCCGGGTCCTGCGTCCTATCAAGGTCAATATAGCCGGTCAAGAACTCGAGTTTTCCATCAAATTTCCGAATGCGGAGGAGATGGACCTCAAAGAGCTTCAAGATGTGCTCATCCAGACACGGAAAGGCGAATATCTTCGGTTGGGCGAGATATCGGCCCTCGAAGAGAAGCCTATTGCTGGCTCCATAGACAGGGAAGATCAACAATTCCAGCAGACAGTGATGTGGGAATTCCGGGGACCAACCAAAGCTGCAGAAAACTACAGGGAGGGCATCTTTGCCAGGCTCGCATTGCCGCCGGGATTTTCGGCGACCATGGAAGACACGTGGTTTCTCACAGAGGAGGAGAAAGGAGAGATAAAATTTGCCATCATCTTTTCTCTGGTCATTATCTTTATGATCCTTGCCTCATTGTACGAATCCATCATCCAACCGTTTTTTATATTAATTGCAGTTCCTCTGGCACTCATCGGAGTTTTTGTGGCCTTTGTGCTTGCGGATTTTTCTTTTGATTCTTCGGCGTACATCGGCGTGATCTTGTTGGGGGGAATAGTCGTTAACAACTCGATCCTGCTTGTCGACCACATCAACTTCAAACGCTGTCAGCAATTACCGCTCTTGGAGGCTGTGATTCAGGGCTCGAGAGAGAGGATCCGGCCGATATTCATGACAACAGGCACCACGGTCCTTGGCATGCTTCCCCTTGTCCTGATCCAGGTCGAGGCAGGCCGGCGTCAGATCTGGGCGTCTCTGGCACTCTCCGCAGTCGGCGGCCTCATCAGCTCGACCATCTTTATTCTCATCACCATCCCGATCTTTTACTATTACGGGGATGGCATTCGCACTTTCACTGCAAAAAAGATCGCCGAGGTGACGAGGGCCTGGAAAGCTTATTGATCTTCTATCGGCCAAAGCCTCTCCTAATATTTTCAATTTAGAAATGCTTTTCATTTGATCGCTTTGCTTTTGAGACCGGCTTTGGAGTAAAATCGATGCTTCAGGAGTTGGACATGACGGCTTATTCTCTTCCCGGTTTTCAAGACAAAATTCAAGCCTTTCCAAGAGTCGGGCTCATCCATCTGCCGACTCCCATCCAAAAATTGGAAAACTTGTCTCAAGTGTTGGGCGGGCCAGAGATTTACATGAAACGGGACGATTTGACGGGACTGGCCTTTGGCGGCAATAAGTCGCGAAAACTTGAATTCATCATTCCTGATGTTCTAGCAAAGCAAGCGGATGTTCTCATCACATGGGCGAGCTTGCAGTCGAACTGGTGTCTCCAGACAGCTGCGGCAGCCAGGAAGTTCGGAATAACTCCAGTACTGGTGCTGTTTAAACCATACGATCTTCCAGAGGAATATGATGGGAATCTTCTGTTAGATTTTATCCTCGAGGCAGACATCAAGCTCAGAGAGGCCGAAGCGGGAAAGGTTGTCACTCTGAAATATACCGAGGAGATTCTAAAAGAAGTTGTCAAGGAAGTCAAGGAACGGGGGCACACGCCTTATGTCGCGCCCATAGGAGGATCGATGGTCTGGGGTTCCATGGATCGACCTTTAGGCGCGATCAGCTATGCAAATGCATATGCGGAGATGCTGGGACAGACTGAATCTCTGGGTTTCCAGCCGGATATCGTTATCCATGCTTCGGGTTCTGGAGGGACGCAGGCCGGATTGGTCGTTGGGGCAAAGGCTTTAACGCCCAATACTAAGGTCTTTGGCATCAGTGTCTCTGAAGATAAGGAAACGTTCGGCAGAGATATCTTATCCATCGCTAAAGAAACGGAAAGTGCAATGAATGTGGATACCGCCATCCACAGAGAAGACATCCTTGTTTTGGATGAATACTTGGGAGAGGGTTACGGAATCGTCACTCAAGATGTGTCGGATACTATCCGTCTGGTTGCCACTACAGAATCAGTTTTTCTCGATCCGGTGTATACGGGGAAAGCCATGACAGCGCTTTTCGATTTGGTTAAAAGAGGAGTAATCAAAAAGGAAGATAGAGTGGTTTTTTTCCACACCGGAGGGACAGCTGCGCTTTTTCCGAATAAAGACAAACTCACTTCGTTTTTAAAGTAAGCCCGTATCATCCAGCGAGGAGCATTTGACAGTGGGCCAGAGGCAGATTGCCAAGATCCCTTATGGCCGTATTTATCCCGCAAGTGGAGAGAGTGAGCCCGAGGACTGTTCGCTTTGTGAGTGATGATTTTATCCAAGGCTTTAAATTGATGAGAGCCCTTATGTATATCGCGCGCTAGGGAGAAAGAGTCAAATAGAATGTCTGCGCATATGGAATGGCCAAAGTTTAAGGATATCCTTGAGGCAAGGCGTCTCCTTTCAGGCCTGCTGCCGAGGACGCCCCTCTATTCTTACCCTCAGTTAAATCGGCTCTTGGATGCTAAAGTCTTCATTAAACATGAAAATTATCTTCCCACAGGGGCATTTAAAGTAAGAGGAGGCATCAACCTCATTTCCCATCTGACAAAAGAACAGAGAGGGTACGGTGTGGTGACAGCCTCGACTGGGAATCATGCCCAGTCCATAGCTTATGCGTCCAATCTCTTCGGTGTCCCAGCAACTATCGTTATGCCGGAAAAGTCGAATCCGAGCAAGGTCAAGGCCGTTAAAGGGCTTGGAGCGAACATTGTTTTTTTCGGCGAGATATTCGATGAATCCCGAGATTATGCCGAGAAGATTGCAGGGGAAAGAGAGGCCCGATTCATTCATCCGGCCAATGAGCCCCACCTGATTGCTGGCGTGGCCACCTATGTGCTTGAAATTTTCGAGGAATTGCCCTCTCTTGATGCGATTTTTGTTCCGGTCGGAGGTGGAAGCGGGGCATCAGGGTGTTGTCTCGTCAAGGAAGCGGTGAATCCCAAAGTTGAGGTTTATGCTGTGCAAGCGGAAAAAGCTCCTGCGGCCTATCTCTCATGGAAAACGGGGAAAATTGTGAAGGATAAGATGGAGACTGTTGCTGAAGGTTTAGCCACTCAGATTGGTTATGAACTGACACAGGAGATCCTGGGGAAACATCTGGCTGATTTTATCCTTGTTTCCGAAGAGGAGATGGCTCAGGCAATACTTCAATATATGGAATATGTTCGCAACTTGGTGGAGGACGCAGGCGCTGCTCCGCTCGCTGCAGTTTTGAAGATCAAAGACCGGATCAAGGGGAAAAAAGTGGCCCTGATCCTCACTGGAGGGAACATCTCTCTGCTTCGCCTTAAACAAATTTTTTCAGGATGATTCCACAAGGGAAGAATACCAAAAACGTGATGGATAAAATACTGAGTGCTCAGATTGATGATTTCTAGAACACGCCAACAAACGGTTTTCTTCATCACACAATCTGATCACTCAAAAGCGCAATAGATTATTATGCTATCACGGATTGAGATCAGAGATTCATAATGATAAAATTGCTAAATATTTGTCCCTGATTGACTCAGTTATTTCTGTGTCGAATCGAGATACTTTAGAAACTCGGAACGTGTCGAGAGAAAGAGCCAGGTCTCTTTATCCAGGATGTTTCTGTAGGTCTCTAAGGTTTTCATGAACTGATAGAATTCCGCGTCGAGATTGTAGGCATCCGCGTAGATTTTTACCGCTTGTGCGTCCGCTTTCCCCTTGATTTCTTGAGCTGTTTTGTAGGCTTCAGACTGAATCCTCTTCAACTCGCGTTCTTTCTGCCCGCGAATCTCAGCGCTCTTGCCGTCTCCCTCAGAGCGATATTTTGCCGCAATTCTCTGTCTCTCTGCGATCATACGGTCGAAAACCTTTCTCTGGACCTCCTCCACGTAGTTCACTCTTTTGATCCGTACATCTCTGAGCTCGATCCCGAACTCGGAAGTGATCTTTGAGGCTCTTTCCAAGATGATTTGGGTGATTTTTTCTCGCCCCATCTCGACCTGTTGTATGGTTGTCTCCACATCCAGTATCTCCGCTGCCTCTTCTGAGACCGCAAACTCTCTATTTGTCGAACGGACGATCTCGAACAAATCATAATTAGCAATGGCATTCCGCGTTTCTCCATCGATGATATCATCCAACCTGGATTGCGCTCCTCTTTCATCGCGGACTCTCTGGAAGAAGCCCAAAGGATCGCTGATCCTCCATCGGGCATAAGTGTCCACCCAAATGTACTTTTTGTCCTTGGTGACGATCTGGTTGGCATCACCATCCCATTCTAGCCAGCGTTTTTCGAAATAGTTGGCTTTTTGAATAAAAGGTGTCTTGACGTGAAGTCCTGGCTTTGTGATGGCCTCTCCTATAGGTTCCCCGAATTGGGTGATAATAACTTGGTTTGTTTCCGATACAACATAGATCGCATCCGCAAAGATGATAAGGACAACAAAGGCAACGATAACCACAATCACAGTTCTGATCTGTTTGGTCATTTTTTCACCTCCTCTCCGAAATTCAAGAGGGGCAAGATGCTTTCTAATCCTCTGTCAAAGATGATTTTTTTATTGACCTTGGGAAGGACTTCGTTGATGGCCTCGAGATAAAGGCGCTTTCTCGTTACCAGTGGAGCCCGTGCATATTCCCTGTAAATCGACCTGAATCGGGTGGCATCTCCTTCGGCATTATTGATTCTTTCCGTAGCGTATCCCTCGGCACCCCGGATCATCTGTTCGGCCACGCCTTGAGCTTTGGGAATCTCCTGGTTGTATTCTGACCATGCCTCATTGATTTTTCTCTCTTTTTCCTGTTGGGATTCATTCACTTCGTTGAATGAAGGCTTGACCGGGTCAGGTGGGTTGACATCCTGGAAGATGAGCTGATTGACCTCGATCCCGATCTCATAGAGGTCGCACAGCGTTTGAAGCTCTTCCTTGGCCTCGAGAGCGATTCTTGACCTTCCTACGGTGATCACCTCATCCACCGTGCTGTCTCCGACAATCGTTCTGACAACGGCTTCGTTCATGTAGTGAAACGTCGTGTCCACATCGCGGATCTTGAAGAGGTAGTTGTATGGATTTTTGATCTTGTACTGAACGATCCATTCTGCGACGACGACGTTTAGATCTCCTGTAAGCATTGTAGCTTCTCTTTCTGTTTCTGGAGTTTTTCTGTATTCCGTTCGTATCCCGGGGCGTGCTGTCCTAAATCCAAACTCCATTTTGAGCTGTCTCTGGACAGGCAATTTCGTCAGCTGTTCGATCCCCAGAGGAAGCTTGAGATGAAGCCCTGGGTTAGTGGTTCGGACATACTTGCCGAATCTCTGGATGATCCCGGCTTCTTCGGGACTGATTTGGTAGAAAGACCCTGCTAAGACAATGAGGGCGATGACACCCAAAATAATAAGCTTAAGGATGCCCGTGTTGATTTTTGGAAGTTTTATTTCCATAGAGGGGAAATCATTACTCATTTATACCTCCTTTGTTTTGGTTCGTCCACTCATGGTATCACAGATGGCCTTAATGTTAAAGTGACTCCCAGAATCGTGTTGGTGAAACCACACTTTATCCTACTCAGAAAACCTCCTCTCCAATCTGTGGAGCCATTTTATATACTCTCTTCATCCATGTTTTATTTTTTAGATGAATAATTTTTTGCCTTTTGTTAACCAGAATTATTCATATATATATTTGATATTGTTTCTTTAGAATGCATTATCGACATTTTTACGAATAGTCCAGGTTAAGAGTTGATTGGATCAATGAGGACAGAAATCTGGATGGAGTGGAATACAAGACTCTGCAGAATGAAACTAGAAGAGGGTAGAGAGAAGCGTCTTTTCGAGATCTGAAAGAGTAGAGATAAAAAAGTTCATCTGCGACGGATTAAGGACTTTCATATTTTTCATCCCGGTGCCCGTAATCACAAGGACAATCCGGTCTGAATCTTTGAACGGGATCGACTTCGCAATTTGGAAGAAACCTGCTAGTGTTGTCGCCGAAGCTGGAAGACAAAAGATCCCCTCCTTCTCTGCCAGCACTTTCTGGGCTGCAAGGATGTTGTCATCAGATGCTGCCAGTACAGTGCCGCTCGTCTCCCGAATCATCTTGAGAATCATGTTTCCCCCAGGAGGGTCGGGATTTGTGATAGCCTGAGCGATTGTTTTCGGTTTTGCTATCCGCTTCACACGGGATTCTCCGGCACGGAACGCTTTAGCGATAGGGGAACACCCTTCAGCCTGGACACCGATAAATGTCGGCATCTTTTCGATCAATCCCTGCTGTTTCAAATCTGAATAAGCCCTTATGAGCCCGATGAGATGCCCTCCGGAGCTCACTGGAGCAAAAATATAATCCGGGGGCTGAGCGTCCAGTTGGAGAAAGATCTCCAATCCTATGATTTTGTAGCCTTCGATGCGGAAAGGGTCTACGGAATTCATGAAGTAGATATTGTACTTTCTCCCCAGGTCAAAACTCTTGTAGGTGAGCTCTCCGTAGTCGCCTTTGACCTTGATCATGATGGGGCCGTATATCCCGCATGAAAGCAGTTTTTCATTCGAAATGTCTTCTTTGATAAATACATAAGTCTTCCGCTTGGCTTTGGCTCCGTAGGCAGCTGTGGAGGTTGCCATATTGCCCGTCGAAACCGTCCCTATTCTGTCGATATGCAGGGAGACAGCCTTTTGAATGGCAACGGCTGTTCCTCTGTCCTTGAAGCTTCCAGTGGGGTTGAAAGATTCGTCTTTCACATACATGGAGGGAATACTGCATTCTTTGCTGATCTGCTCCAGTTTCACCAAAGGGCTGTGCCCTTCACCCAATAAGAGGGAATGATCGACCTCATCGAAGGGAAGAAAGTCTATCCATTTTTCAAGAGTGTGAGCTTTTTCGGTGTGGATTTTTTTTTGCGCTTGCGGATAATGATAGAGAAGGGGCTCATTGCAAGCAGGGCAGAAGGTGTTAAATATATCTGCTGGAAATTTTTTACCGCACGCCAAACATTCAAACTGTTCCTTCATTTTTTCCTCATCATTTATCTCGAGGGTATATGATAATTAATCTCTGCACAAAAATAAATGGACAATCGTAAGCATCCTTATTTCCGTGATGCTCTCAAGTCAAATGATAATAGCAGGAGCTCGTTACAGTCCATATTCGTCGAAGATCCCCCCACCATCCGACTCAATAAGGACAGTGGCTCGCTCTTTTTTGCGTCTAATGCCCTTATCACGGAAATAAGGATGCTTCTTGTACAATCTCTACGTAGTCTTTATCTGTTTTTCCGGCCGAACAGAGGAAACGAAGGAAATGGAGTTGTAATGTCAAGGGAAGAACAGTAAAATCTGAATCTGATGAGAAAAGACAGTATCGATGAATCCTTCATGAGAGAAGCTCTTTTAGAGGCGGAAGACGCAGAAGAGATGGGGGAGGTTCCCGTGGGGGCTGTCATTGTTTTGGATAACGAAGTTCTGAGTCGAGCTCATAACCACTCCATCTCTTTGAATGATCCGACCGCTCATGCAGAAATATTAGCGATACGAGAAGCCTGCCGGAGAAAAAACAATTACAGGATTCCCGGCTGTGATTTGTATGTAACCCTGGAACCCTGTGCCATGTGTTTGGGAGCTATTTTCCAGGCAAGGATCCGTCGGCTGATTTTTGGTGCTCTCGATCCGAAATCTGGAGCGGTTCAGTCCCTCATGACCTTTCCGATTGAGAAGATGAACCACACTATAGAAATTGAGGATGGAATTCTTTCGGAGGAATGCGGCAAGTTTCTAAAAGACTTTTTCGCTGTACGTAGGGAGCGATCACCCCGATAAGATCTGTGAATCGAATTTGTTATAATGCATAGGGATGTTTATTATGAGTAATGTGGGTTGGAGAGGTGGCCGAGTGGCTGAAGGCGGCGGTCTCGAAAATCGCTATACTGTGTACGCAGTATCGTGGGTTCGAATCCCACCCTCTCCGCCAATACACAACCGATTTTGGAAGCGCATCCGCATGCAAAAAGACATATGAAAATATTGCTCAACGAACACGCCCTTTCGCTCCCCGAAGCGATGACCCTGGGACAGCTCCGGGATCAAGTAAAACCGGGGGCAGATGTGCTCATCGTCAGCGGTTATCCCGGTGAAAAAGATTACAGACTGAAAGAAGGGGATGAGGTGGTCCTCATTCAAAAAGGAGAACTTCCAAAAGCAGATGAGATGGAAGCCCTGCTAGTGGCCCGTCATTCTCCAGGTGTCCACCAGCGCATGAAAGAGGCGAGTGTTGGCATAGCTGGATTGGGAGGACTGGGGTCAGCCGTTTCTATCGCTTTGGCCAGGATGGGTGTGGGCAAATTGATTGTGGTGGATTATGATGTTGTGGAACCGAGCAATCTAAACCGCCAATTTTATTTCATCGGCCATATCGGTATGGCAAAGACAGAGGCCATGTCAAAAATCCTGGCCGATATCAATCCCTATGTGACAATAAGCCCACATAGAGTTGAGCTAAACAGTGAGAATATTCCTCATGTCTTTGGAGATGCGGATGTTGTCGTCGAGTGCTTTGACCGTGCAGAAGATAAAGCCATGATCTTGGAGGTGGTTGGAGAAAAACTTCCCGAGACTTATGTTGTAGGTGCTTCGGGATTAGCCGGGTATGGAGATAGCAACAGCATCCGGACTTGGAGATTGGCAGATAGGATCTTTATTATCGGAGATCTCAAAAAATCAGCCGGGCCCGGTTTGGGTTTAATGGCTCCGAGAGTTGGAATCGCGGCATCGCATCAGGCCAATCTCGTGGTTGCTCTATTGATAGATCCTAAAGAAGCGATCGCTCAGGTCCCGGATCTTCTTGATTGATCGATCGATGCTCTTTGTTTTCCCAAACGGTCCGTTCGGGGAACGGACCCTACATCGATTTTATTAACCCGAGAAAAATGTGGCCTGTGGGGGAACGAACCTAACTAATAACAGCCCTCATGCGATCGCGTTAATACAGCTGTTCACGCTGTTCTAAAACCTGTTTTCGTCCTTATTGGGGAGCAAGCGCTTTTGTGGACTTGAGGAAAATATCGATCTCTTCAGGAGTATTATAGTGAGCGCCCGAAAGGCGGACCGCACTCTCCCAACCCATGGCTTTTAACGGAATCGCAGAGTAGGGGTCCATAACTCGTGCGGCAAGGCGAACGCCGTGTTCCCGGTTGTAACATCCTATGGCTGCGGATGCATCCATCCTCTCGAGCTGGAACAAGAATATGCACAGGCGATTCCCGATCTCTATGTCCATGCCGCACACAGAGACATGATTTTGGCTCAAGAGTCCTTCGATCGTCTCTGTGCCAAACATGGCTCTATGGAGGAGCGCCTTCATGTGGGCGTGGATCGCGTCTTTGGCCGCGACCATTTGTGCCCGTCTTTCCAAAGATTCGGTGAAATGGCTGCCGAGCCAGCAGAGATAGTCCACAGTGGCAGACCAACTGGCATACATCATGTGGGCCGGAGATCCGAGCACCCAGTTTGTGATGGGCTTATCCAGGAGCCTCCAATGGGGAAGATTGGCCAACCTGTCCGACATATGCGCAAAACCGATCCCCTTGACGCAATAGGCTTTGTACGGTCCAAAGGCATATGCGTCAGCACCGTAATCCTCTACATCGATCGGCCCATGGGGGGCGTACTGCACGGCATCGACAAGGACATAAAGATCCGGTTTGATCTTTCTGGCTTCCGTGATGATGGTTTTGACATCGTTTATTGCTCCTGTCTGGTTGGAGCCATGCTGGAAAGCCAAGACACATGTGTCCTTATCCACAAGCTGAAGAATAGATTCCAAAGGAACCGAGCTTGTCTCACGGGACAATTTTGCCACCCGGAGTTCTTTACCGGTTATCTCGGCAAAATATTGTGTGGAGCTCCGCACCGCAGGATGCTCCAACTCTGTGGTAACGATGCTTGAGCCGGGAATATGGGATGTGATGGCGTTGAGAGCGCGGAAAATGGCGTGCGTGGCGCTGTGTGCGGGCATGATGTGCCCTGATTTTGCTCCCAAAAAAAGCTTTACGTCTTCTATCCCTTTATCAACGGAAGCGTTCACATAATCTGAGGCAGGATTATACCTAAAAAGTTCATCTGGAAGAGCACTCTCCTTGGCGATGGTTTCCATCACCGTTTTGAGCCTGAGCGAACCTCCCGAAGCTTCCAAGTAAACGCGCTTTCCCGAGTATGGATCCCAGTCGACATACAGAAAACGGTTTCGAATTTCATCCATGAGACCCGGTGAAAACATGCCTTTTTGGAGATCTTCCGCCATTTTATACTCCTCGACCAAATCATACTGATAAAGAAGAAAGTTTAAACAATTTCCTCCACAAGTCAAGAAAAATCTTCAAGACACAACTTACAATCTGTCCTTATTATTCTATCGAAACTGTAAAATTAAGGCAAAAATTGATGTTTTGCATTGATAAATGCCTTTACAAAATGCACGAAAAGTTGATATCATCTTAACTTATATTTAGAGAAAGGAGTGCATATTAACCATGAAAAATGCTCTTGACGGAATAGAAGAAATCTTGCTCATGGGCCCTGGCCCTTCCTGTATCCATGACTCGGTCTATGAAGCTTTGAGTCGCAAAACAATTGGACATATGGATCCATATTTCATCAAAATCATGGATGATTTGAAGGTTCTGCTCCAGAAGGTCATGAAGACTCAGAACAGGATGACGATCCCCATCTCCGGGACGGGATCAGCAGGCATGGAAACTTGTTTTGTCAATCTTATCGAAAGAAGAGATCCGGTCCTCATCCTCATCAACGGAGTTTTCGGGAAACGGATGCAGGATGTGGCTTCTCGTTTGGGAGCTGATGTGGATGTCCTTGAGTTTGAATGGGGAAGCCCCGTGCTCCCCGACAAAGTCAAAGAGCAGTTGAGCGTCAAAGAATATAAGATCGTGGCGCTGGTTCATGCAGAGACGTCGACGGGCGTCAAAAACCCTGCACAGGAGATCGGGGAACTTCTAAAGGGAACAGATTCTCTCTTTTTGTTGGATACTGTGACAAGCCTTGGGGGAATAGATGTAGCTACGGATGATTGGGGTGTGGACGCTCTTTACAGCGGGACACAAAAGTGTCTGTCCTGTCCGCCCGGCTTGGCCCCCGTTTCTTTCAGCGACAGAGCACTTGATGTTATTCTCGATCGAAAGACAAAAGTCCCCAACTGGTATCTGGATGTCTCCATGCTGACAAAATATTGGGAGGGTCAAACCAGGGTTTACCATCATACGGCTCCCATCAACATGATCTATGGGCTCTATCAAGCCCTTTATCTCATCGCGGAAGAAGGGCTGGAGAGCGTTTTCGATCGTCACACCAGATACCATAAGATGTTGGTGGAGGGCCTGGAAGAACAGGGAATCAACATGCTCGTTGACCCTGAATATCGGCTTCCCATGTTGAACTCCATCCATATTCCCGATGGTGCCAATGATGCAGAAGTCAGGGGAAAACTCCTTAAAGAATACAAGATCGAGATCGGCGCTGGGCTGGGGCCTCTTGCTGGAAAGATATGGAGAATCGGGTTGATGGGACATACCGCTAGAGAGGAAAATGTCCATCGCGTCCTTTCTGCCTTGAGAGAAGTTCTCGGAAGATAAACGCGATATTGATTTTTATTTTGTGTTGCCTTAGTATTTTTTCATACTGTGAAGCACTAATTTTAAGTGTTTAGAGGGAGGAGGACTGAAAATGTCAGCTGGCTACCATGGAAAAATATTAAAAATCAACCTCAATGATTTGTCCTATGAGGTCGAAGAAAAGGATGAATATTTTTACAGGACTTTTATGGGAGGCAGTGCAATGGCCTCCTATTTCCTCTTGACAGAGATGGAGGGCAGGGTTGACCCCTTAGGCCCTGATAATATCTTCGTGATCACCACATCAGTTCTAACAGGAGCTGCACTCCCTGGGGCGAATCGTGTTACCCTGGCCGCCAAATCTCCGTTGAGTGAGGGATTCGGCGAAGCAGAAGCCGGAGGATTTTTCTCTGTGGAGTTTAAAAAAGCAGGATTTGATGCAGCGGTGATCAAAGGCAAAGCACCCAAACCGGTTTATCTCTGGATATCTGATGGAAAAGTGGAGTTCAAGGATGCCTCAGACCTATGGGGCAAGGATTCGGGTTATGCCCAAGGCAAGATCCGTGAAGAATTAGGTGATGATAAAGTCCAGACAATAACAATCGGCCAAGGAGGGGAAAATCTGGTCCGCTATGCCTGTGTCGTCCATGACCTCAGACACACGGCCGGCAGAGCAGGAATGGGTGCTGTTATGGGATCGAAAAATATCAAAGCTGTGGCGGTAAGGGGAAAGTTGCCCATCGAGCTTCATGATAAGGAAAAAATAAAGGAACTGTCCGCCTTTTTTGCCAAAAACAGGAAAAATCACCCTGTGTGTGAGATCTTGACGTACGGGGGAACATTGGCCTGGGATATGGAAGACCTCGATTCAGACGGTGTCCTGCCTACGAAAAACTTCCAGGGTGGCGCGTTCGACAGAGTGGAGGATGTCACTTTCGAAAAGCTCAAGGAAACGGTTTTTGATGGGCAGTACACGTGTTTTGCCTGTCCTGTGAGGTGCAAGCCCATCGCTGCAGGAGGAAAATATGATATCGACCCGGCTTATGGGGGCCCCCAGTACGAAACTTCAGGAGCTTTCGGGCCGAACATGCTCGTCAATGATATCGAGGTGATCGCCAAGGCCAATGAGCTATGTAACAAATACACACTCGATTCTATCGATTGCGGGATGACCATCGCTTTTGCCATGGAGTGCTATGAGAACGGACTCCTTACAAATGAAGACACCGATGGGATTGACCTGCGGTTTGGAAACGGCGAAGCAGCGCTGACAATGATCGAGAAGATCGCCTTCAAAGAGGGATTCGGTGCACTTTTAGCGGAAGGCAGCTACCGGGTCGCCAAAAGCTTGGGAAACGGGGCTGAACATTTTGTTTGTGCTGTGAAAAAACAGAGCTTTGCCATGCACGAGCCTAGAGGGAAGAACAACATCGGCTTCGCTTTTGCTCTTTCACCCACTGGAGCTGACCATATTGAAGCGGCTCATGATATGCCCTTTGAGGAGGGCCGGTGGGCCGTTCCTGACCTCTATCCCATCGGCATTCTGAAGGGAGTTCCTGCGCGGGATTTGACCCCCTATAAGGCGCGCTGGTTCGTCTATAATCAGCACATCTATTCCGTACTCAACTCGCTGTGCCTCTGTTTCTTTACAGCAGGTCCTGCCAGGCTCTTCCGTTTGAATCATATGGTCGAGATGGTCAATGCGGCGACAGGCTGGGAGACGAGTCTTTTTGAGTTGATGAAACTCGGGGAGAGAACGACTACTCTGGCTCGCGTCTACAACGCAAGAGAAGGCTTTGACCGCAAGGATGACACCCTGCCGGAGAGGCTTTTTGAACCCCTGACCACAGGTTCCTTGACAGGAGTGAAACTGGATAAGGAGGAGTTCGAGAAAGCCCTGGATTATTACTACGAGATGATGGGCTGGGATGTGGCGACTGGGGTCCCTCGAGAAATGAAGCTCTACGAACTCAACATCGCTGACCTGTCTCAGTTCTAAAAATTACAGGTCCATCCAAAAGAAAACTTCCCCGAACATTGTGCTTCACAATCCACACATATTGGATGAGAGGTTGGCGTTGACATCGCTGTAAAGCTCGGATTTTAGGCTCAGATTTCAACCACTCGATCGCTGAATTCCAAAACTTCCATATTTTTTAGGAAATCCTCTCCGTCACGGCCCGGAATTTTATCAATTACTTCGGACTCTCCGTTGTTTATCTTGATGATGTACTCTGACCGGGGGCCAACAAACACAGCCGTATCTTTTCCCCCGCCGCCTTCGAGCGTGTCATTCCCTACGCCTCCGATCAAAATGTTATCCCCTTCGTTTCCTTTCAAGATGTTGTCATAAGCATTTCCCGTGAGATTGGCACTGTTGGTTCCTGTTAACGTCACCTTCACCAGATGCTGTGATTTGTAGGTATAGACCTGAGATTCATCGAACTTTAAGGAAAATGTCCCCTCAAAGTACTCCGGCAATTCCGGGGTATATGTGAGATAGGGAGGGAAAAACTTCTGGATCAATGCGTATCCGGCCGGATCGAGCTCTTCCATTCGCGTGCGGCTTCCAGCAAAATACCGGCCAAAATGGGATTGTCCTTCGGATACATCTTCGGGAGCGATCTCTCGTCCTTCATAGAGTTTTGGCCTCACTGTCCATAAGTCATAGTAATTATCGATGAGAACGCCGACATATTCGTTGGGATGTTCATCGGGCTCATCTTCAGGCCATGCTCGCCATCCTTTCTCCGCAGCTTTATCATTAGCGGTTCGCATCTCTGCGATCATTTCCGGAAGGACTTGTTTGACACCATTGTCGTGGACGAGATGCCAGATCTCCTCGAACGACGCATCACGTGTGATGTGGTTCATGTAATCTTCGTCTCCCTCAGCGGGACACTCGTTCGCTCGAAGGTCCTGCATGCTCAGGTCTGTAGCACCTCTGAGTGGGCCTCGATACGCCTTGCGAAGGTCGGGTTCAGTGTTAAAAAAGACCATTGTCGCCTTTCGATCGGCCATGGCATTGGCGATTGCGGACTTATCGTTGCCATACTCAGACCCTGGATAATCCGTCAAGATAAACTCGAGCACATTCCTGCCTTTTTTGATCTGGTCATCGGTCCATCTGTCCTGGGCGAGGATATGAATCGGCTTTCCGTTAGGCGCATAGATCTTGGTGTATTTGACGAACACATCCCTGAACACATGGGGAACATTCTCGGGTAGGAGGACTATGCCATTTGGCGATTGAGATATGTCTATGTCAGGCAGGGTGACTCTCTCGGATCGTGCCGCTTCAACCTCCTGAGTTTTGCTCTTTTGTTTTCCGCATGAAATAAAAACACTCAATCCAACAATTAAAAACATTACGGTCCGTCTTTTCATGACTTCTCCTTTTTATTGTTTGTAATCGGCATTTGAATCTACGGATCGGCTTATTCCGATTTTGGCATTCTAACATATTATAATTCTCGAAAAAAAAATTTCAGTTTTTTGAGCTCAAGGGAAGCATCCTTATTTCCGTGATAAGGGTATTAGAGACAAAAAGGAGCGAGTCAATGTCTTTATGAGTCTGATGGTGGTGGGTGGGGGAGTCTTCGACGAATATGGACTGTGACGAGTTCCTGCTATTATCATTTGACTTGAGAGCATCACGGAAATAAGGATGCTTCCGAGCTCAAGTTTAGCCTTTCTAAATCTGAGATGGTGTGCATGCTTATGGGCGTTCTAGAATGCCTCAATCGTCTGATGGAGAAAACCAAATCATGAGTATTCTTGCAATTTTTATGGAAATACCCTTATGATGGAATGCGCTAAATCTAGGAAAGAAAGGAGGACTGAGATGAGTGATCCGATAAACAAAAAAATTCAAACGGGCAATGCCATATCAAGGCGAAAATTTCTTAATTATGCAGCCTCTTCAGCTGCTGCCTTCACCATTGTTCCCCGATATATTTTGGGCGGAAAGAGGTATGTCGCTCCAAGTGATAGATTAAACATCGCTATCATCGGAACCGGCGGCCAGGGAATCAATAATATGAAGAATCTTTTGCGCTATCCGGATATCCAAATCATCGCGATATGTGACGTCAATGAAGAGAGCGATTACAGCGAGTTCTATTATGGCGGCACAGCAGGACGTTTTCCTGCCCTGGCCGTACTTAAAGACCATTATGATAGCCTGCCAGATTCCAAGGGGACAAAGGTCTGCCCTGACTACGTCGATTTTCGAGAGATGCTGGACAAAGAGATGGCGATCGATGCCGTACTGATCGCCACCCCTGATCACATCCATGCTATTGCCGCCTTGGCTGCTGTAGAGGCAAAAAAACATATTTTCTGTGAAAAACCTTTGACGCATTCCATATATGAAACCCGCATTTTGACGGAGGCTGCCCGATCTGCCAAAGTGGCCACACAAATGGGAAACCATGGTCACTCGAGTGAGGACATCCGTCTGATGGTCGAATGGATCCGTGACGGAGCTATCGGCCCGGTCCGAGAAGTGCATGCCTGGACGGACACCGGGCGGGACGGGCGCATCGACAGAGTCACCCGGCCAGAGGATACACCGCCTGTTCCCCCCGGACTTGATTGGAATCGTTGGTTAGGCCCTGTCGAATACCGGCCCTATCACCCCGAGTATACGCCCTATAACTGGCGAGGCTGGTGGGCTTTCGGCACCGCAGCTTTAGGTGATATGGGCTGCCACAACATCGATGCCGCATTTTGGGCCCTGGACCTGAGATATCCGGAATCCGTTGAGGCGAGCTCCGTTGAATTGAATGACGAGACCACTCCGTTAGCCTCCATCGTTCATTATACGTTTCCCGAACGCGGCGAGATGCCGCCGCTAAAGCTCAGATGGTATGACGGTGGACTTCAACCTCCGCGGCCCGAAGAGTTAGAACCCGATCGAAGTATGGGGGATAATGGACTTCTTTTTGTGGGGGATAAAGGGAAAATACTCGCTGGAGGTTGGAGTGAAAGTCCCCGTATCATTCCGGAAACTAAGATGAAGGCATATCAACGGCCAGCCAAGACGATCCCCCGGGTTGAGGGTCATCATCGGGATTGGATCAATGCCTGCAAAGGAGGGAAGCCAGCCAGTGCCAATTTTGATTACGGAGGCCCTTTGACTGAATTGGTCCTGCTTGGGACTGTTGCCATGCGCACGAAAAAAAAGCTCTATTGGGATGGCCTGAACATGAAGGCGACAAACGCTCCTGAAGCGGATGAGTATATCCGTCCTGAGTATCACAACGGTTGGACGCTCGGAAGATAAACAGTTCTGCCTTGACTGGAGATGTTTCTCAAATATATTATTGTCAAAAAAACATCCTAGGGTGAAAAGATAATACGGTATCGAGGCCGGAATAAAGCCAAAAAAAGGAGGGAAATCTATGTCTCGACCAGTCACCTTATTTACCGGACAGTGGGCGGACCTATCTTTAGAGACGCTTGCGGAAAAAGCGAGTTCATGGGGATTTGATGGATTGGAGCTGGCTTGTTGGGGAGATCATTTTGAAGTGGATAAAGCCATCGGAGATGATGGGTATGTCAAGGCAAAACGTGAGTTGCTGGAAAAATACGATCTCAAATGTTATGCCATCAGCAGCCATCTGGTGGGACAGTGTGTTTGTGATCCCATCGAGCCGCGTCATAAATCCATAATTTCAGAGGAACTCTGGGGAGATGGAGATCCTGAAGACGTGCGCCAACGCTGCGCAGAAGAGATGAAAAGAACGGCAGTTGCGGCCAAGCTTTTAGGTGTGGATCGCGTAAATGGATTCACTGGAAGCAGTGTATGGCACAAACTGTATTTTTTTCCTCCCACCAGTCAGGAGGAGATCGATTTGGGGTATAAAGATTTTGCAGATCGTTGGCTGCCCATCATGGAGGTATTCAAGACAGAGGGAGTCAAGTTCGGGCTCGAAGTCCATCCCACAGAAATCGCCTACGATATTTTCACCGCACAGCGCACCTTGGATTCCATCGGGAATCATCCGAATTTTGGGTTTAACTTCGATCCCAGTCATTTCATCCATCAATTCATAGATCCTGTTACCTTTCTTGAAGAATTCAAGGACCGTATCTTTCACGTCCATGTGAAGGACTCCCGCGTTCAACTCACGGGACGCAATAGTATTTTATCCTCTCATCTCGACTTCGGTGATCCCAGGCGAGGATGGGACTTTGTCTCGCCGGGAAGAGGGGATGTTAAATGGGATCCCATCGTCAGGGCACTCAACCGTATCGGATACAAGGGGCCTCTTTCCATTGAATGGGAAGATTCGGGAATGGATCGCGAGTATGGTGCCCGGGAGGCCTTGGAAATGATTCGAAAAATAGACTTTGCGCCATCAACGGTCGCCTTTGATGCGGCCTTTTCCAAAGAGTAATTATTCTGAATAATTCAGGTTACATAATGTATGAATTTTAAACGGAGGAGTGCGATGAGCGAAGAAACTGGATTCACAACCATGACAGGAGGAAAAGCCCGGGGTGAGGCCCCCGAGATCGGGGTGGGCATGCTGGGTTATGCTTTCATGGGGAAAGCGCATACGAATGCCTATAAAACCATTCCTTATATGATCTATCCGCCTCCCGCCATCCCTAAGCTGGTCGGAATTTGCGGACTGGTTGAGGATGAGGCTGCAGAGGCAGCGCGGCGCTATGGGTATGAGAACTATTATACGGATTGGCGGAAGATGCTGAAGAACGATAAGATCCAACTGTTCGATAACGGAGGGCCCAATGACATTCATCTAGAGCCGTGTATTGCAGCAATGCAGGCGGGCAAACATGTTATTTGCGAAAAACCCATGGCCCGCAATGCTGAAGAAGCCAGGCACATGCTCGAGGTCGCTCAGAAAGTGAGTGTGAAACACATGGTAGCATTCAATTACAGGTTCTTGCCAGCTATTTGCCAGGCAAAAAAACTGATTGCAAGCGGGGCCTTGGGCCAGATCTACCATTATCGTGCCCAATACCTCCAGGAATGGATCATGCCACATTATGGAACACCCAGGATATGGCGTCTGGATAAAAAATCTGCTGGAAGCGGTGCGTTGGGCGATCTGGGTGCGCATATCATCGACCTGGGGCGTTTTTTGGTGGGTGAAATGAAAAGCGTCAGCGCAGTGACCCGGACATTCATCGAGGAACGTCCGCTTCCTGAGGGAGGGGGAACAGGAAAAGTGGATGTGGACGATGCTTTTGTGGCTACGGTAGAATTTGATAATGGTGCCATCGGGACTCTTGAAGCGACGCGTTTTGCCGGCGGAAGGAAAAATCACCAGGTCCTGGAGATCAACGGTGAAAAAGGGTCCATCTATTTCGACCTGGAGAGGATGAACGAACTGCAGATCTTTTGGGTTGGAGAGGAGCCCAAAGAAACACAGGGATTCCACAACGTTCTGATTTCCGAGGCCTACCATCCCTGGTGGGAGCACTGGTGGCCCCACGGTCATATCATCGGATGGGAACATCTTTTTATTCATGAGCTTACGCATCTTCTGGACTGTATCGTGAAGGATAATGATGTGGCTCCCTGGGGCGCCACGTTCGAGGATGGCTATTATGCTGCCGTCGTTTGTGATGCCATTCTAGAATCGGCGGAACAGAGAAAGCACGTGGATATTCAATATTAAGGGGAGGGACAAAATGGATGAAAAGACAAGTCAGAACAAAGCGGAAGGAATGACGACTGGGAAAACATCGTGGCTCTTCTGGACTTGTTTCATTGCCCTGATCGCTACGTCATTCGGCTTTATCATCAGAGCTCAGATCATCGGTGATCTAGGAGTACATTTTAATTTGAGTGAAACTCAGAAAGGTGAAATCCTGGGCGTCGGACTGTGGCCTTTTGCCCTCAGCATCATCCTGTTCAGCCTGGTGATCGATAAAATCGGATATGGCAGGTCGTTAGCTTTTGCATTCATCTGTCATGTCCTTTCGGCAATAATCACGATTTTTGCGACAGGGTATCAGATGTTGTACTGGGGCACATTCATTCTTGCCCTGGGAAACGGAACCGTTGAGGCCGTTATAAACCCGGTTGTCGCCACCATTTATCCCAAAGAAAAGACGAAGTGGTTGAATATTCTTCACGCCGGTTGGCCTGGAGGACTGGTCTTGGGCGGATTGCTGGCCTTGATCATGGGCCCTGGAGCGGATTGGAGATGGAAGGTTGGCTTGATCTTCATCCCTACGGCCATTTACGGATTCATGATGATCCGTGCCAAGTTCCCTGTCCATGAGCGTGTGAAAGCGGGCGTGCCCTATAAAACAATGTTGCAGGAAGTGGGTGTTATCGGTGCAACTATCGTCGTGGTCATCATGATAGCGGAGATCGGTCGCATCTTCGATTGGACGCTTGCACTGAAGATCGTTATAGGCGCTGTTCTTATCATCGGGTACGGATTATATGTGCGTTCTTTCGGCCGTCCCTTGTTTATCCTGTTATTGCTGATCATGCTTCCTCTGGCGACAACGGAACTGGGAACCGATAGTTGGATCACTGAACTCGTTACACCTGTTATGAAAGGATTAGGCCTTCAAGCAGGTTGGATTTTGGTTTACACCGCCTTGATTATGATGGTCTTACGATTCTTGGCCGGTCCGATCGTGCACAGACTTTCGCCTTTGGGTCTGCTGGCGGTATGCAGCGCGATAGCGATCGTAGGTCTGGTTACCATGTCCAAAGCTGTAGGGATCATGATATTTGTGGCAGCGACGATCTATGCCTTAGGGAAAACGTTCTTCTGGCCGACGATGCTCGGTGTTGCGGCTGAACGGTTCCCCAAAGGCGGGGCGCTCACGCTCAATGCGATCGGAGGCATGGGGATGCTGAGCGTTGGAGTCTTCGGTGCCGTGTTTTTGGGGAATATTCAGGACAAACAGATCGATCGAGAGCTATTTCAGCAAAATCCTGCTGTTTATGCTAAAGTCGTTGCCGAGGAGAAAACTAGCGTATTTGGAAAATACAGGCCGCTTGATCATGACAAGCTCGGAGCGCTCGAAAACAGTGACAAGTTGGTGGTCGAAACGATCCAGGCATCGGCAAAGAAAAATGCTCTTTTGACGGTCGCCATCTTTCCGGCTATCATGTTGATCTGTTATATCGCTCTCATCCTCTATTTCAGATCCAAAGGCGGCTATAAAGCGGAGGAACTCATCGTCCAGAGGGAATGAACCTTGTGTTTTGCACGTGTTCTGTGGTGGCTCATTCAAGCTGGATCAAGCTAAGGAGTCCCAGCCTCCGAATTTTAAAAGAGAATTCCTGCATTTGTAGTCTTCTCTCTCCTTTAAGATGACCAGTCCCTGAGTGTCAGGGTTCCTCATACAATATTCTTCGATCTCTTCAGGAGCCATCACCATGAAGGCCGTTGACAGAGCATCGCTTGTTGCACCATCAGAAGTTGAAGCCCAAGCAGCGAGCGTGCCCTCAACCGGCTTTCCCGTGCGAGGGTTGATGATATGATGGCCTTTCTGTAATCCCGAACTGCTCAAGGCTCTGTATTTCATAGATACGTGAGACAATATCTGACCTGTTTGAGCTGGATTGCTCACTGTAACCGGCCATCCATTTTCCCCCGGTGGCTCAGCGAGCGCCAGAACCGAGCTTTTTCCTCCGTGAATGAGCGCAGATTCAATGTCCCACTCTCTGAAAAGCCCGGCTATCTGATCGACGGCATACCCTTTGGCGAATCCTCCAAGATCCACGTGAATGGAATCGGCCAGCAGCATTATACTAAAATTGGTTTCATCCAGCTGCAGCAGGTGCATGCCAGTATTTTCTCCAGCCGTGATATCAAATGCACCATTTGTCTCAATCGTTAATTGAGCACATCGCTTCAAGCACTCAAACGTTTCCAATCCGATTTGTGTGGACTGGTTTTTGGCAAGATTATTGATGCGAGAGATGTCGCTGTTTTCGATAAAACGACTCAACTCCTGTTCAAGCCGGTCAAGCTTACGAAAGGCCTCCCAGGCCGCCTGTTCCGCATAGCCGACATCATCATGAATGGCAAAAATCTCGAAAACAGTCGCCATGCTGTTGTGAGAAAAACGAAAGGCATTGTGCGGGATTTTTCCCTGAAAACGGATCATACGGGGTTCTCGAGGAGGTTTGCTCATTTTAGATAATTCGGACTACTTTTCATTCTAATTTGAGTGGCTTTGGACATATAAATCCATGAGATCTTTTGCAATATAACCGCGAATTTCAACCTGTGGACGTAGTTCAGTGGGGAATCTGAAAAGAGGCACATATAAGCTCCTTTCGCCTGGAGGGGGCCATTCATACAGTTTTTTGAGCAGTTCGGATTCTACACTCGGGGAAGCGATTATGACCTGTGCAGCTGGCTGACTGAAATTGACTTTGTTCCACCAACCGGTGTTGGGAAAGGAGCGCAAATACCAGGGAAGGGGCCAATAATCATCTGCCGGACAAATGACTTCGATGAGCATGTTTTTTCCGTCAGGGTGAATGGTGGCGATTTCTTCAATGCTTTCAACTACTCGAAAAATATCTCTGCTCGTGTGAGCGTAAACATACGGATTTGAGGGGTCGGCTTCGTACTTGAAATTCGAGAGATAAGATTGCACGAGAAGGTTACTCACACCAAGGACAAGGAATAGAAAAACAAAGCTACGTAGAATATTCTTCATTTTTATCGCTAAGAGTGACGTCGCTCCGAGTGCTGCAAGTAATATCATGCCATGATAGAATCCGAGCATACTCCAGGGAGTCTTGTACGGGATTATCGAATAGATCAATGCCAAAATGACCGTATAAAATGCGATAAATCTGAGCAAACTGTGATCCATTTGGGGATGTTGCTTTCGTCTTAAGGCTACGGTTAGGCCGATTCCGGATAAAATAACGATGAGTAATTCGTTCCAGAAGGGGTGTGCGGAGTGTTTCGAACCGATTAGAAGTTTGAAATAATAGAACCAGGGGTGCATGTGCCAGCTGTTTTGACCGGCTCTCTGGAGATAATACTTGTAGGCAATAAAGGAGTCGAGAATTCCTCTGGGGTGTGTGAAAAATGAAGAGTAAAACAAGACTGAGATAACACAGGCCGTAGTTGTGAAAATCAGAATATGCCAGGCGTTTATTTTGAAACCAAAATGGAAAGGTTTGCCCTTTTGTCTGTTTTGGAGAGTGCCAGTAAGAAATAGGGCAAGGAGTATTGCTCCAAAGGCGATGATGCAGCTTTCTTTGGTGGCGTGCATCAATCCGAGGAATATTCCGGCAAAGACTGCCCATAAAGGATTCCTGCTCTTCACATATCGATATCCCGAGACGATCGTGCCAAAACTGAAACTAACAAGAAGCATTTCCTGGATATAATATCGACTGTAAAAAACCATGGCCGGTGAGACGGCTAAAAACAAGCCTGCAAAGAACATGACAGAGCGACTCAGGCCATTCTTCAACAGGAACAATCCCACAATGAGGAACATCCCGAAGAATACAGGTACGATCCGCAATGTCCTCTCATCGATCTCTGCTAATTTTCTAGGGGAGACAGATAGCGCAGGAATCAATGTAAAATAATTGAGTGTCGGACCGTGGTATTCGTGCGGATCATACCGATATTTATTTTCCTCGAGCAGAGCTCCAAACTTGATGGCATGAACGGCCTCATCGGTGTGCATGGGGCGCTGGGCCAATCTGGGCAGGCGCAGCGAAAAACCGATAAAAATGACAACCAAACACAGGAATAAAAAATTACTGTGTATCTTTTTTAACAGGTCGACCGTAAACCTCCGTTTCGATCCAGTGGTTCAAATCATTACTGTTGTTACCATTGCTGTACAGGCGGACATAACGTGCCTGAATGCCTTTGGCATCGATAAGCTTCCCTTCTGCTGTTTCGACATAATGGAGATCGTTGCCGACCCCTAAACCGAGAGAGTTATCATGGTCGTTGTTGAACAACACCTTCACATTCGTTATAAAATCGGGATCGTCCGCAACCTGGACGACAACGTCGAAATAGACACGAGCTTGTTTATGATAGTGCCACATGACGATCGCATAGATCTCGTATTTTGCACCCAGATCAATGGTGATATGTTGCTCGAAGGGACCCAGTTCGACGAAGCTGCCATCTATTCCCTCTTTATCACCATCGGTGATCATTGCGATCTCTCCGATAATGGGTTCCTCGTCCGTGCTCGCTACAGGTTTCCCAAGGGCGACATTTTTCGTGCCCACCGGAGCCATAAACGGAGGGCGTGGTTTCCCAAGAGGTTTTTCGAGCCTCTCCACTCCAATATTTTGAGGTGTACCGATGAACATGGGCTTGGGCAATTCTATTTCTATCGGCACGAGTTTTTCTGATTTGGGTTGACTAGTCTCCGGGCCTGTGAAAGCTAAGGCCGTTGCAAAAATGGTTGAGGCGATAAAAATCATCCACGTGAAAGGTTTTAACTTCAACATTTTTTCCTCTCTCAATTTTCCTGTCCCGAATTTATCGTATCCGATGCGATCGATGCTTACTTCGAGCGCAATTTATGGAAAAAATGATTCACTCCGATGATATTGCCCGTTGGAAATAAAAGCAACACAAACAACGCTGCCATCTCGACTAGATTCTTATTCACGATAAGGTAGTTCCCTTCGGAAGGAATGGCATAGTAGAGGCCGATGAAGGGGGGATTGCAGACATAATACAGCAGAATGAGGCTTATCCCGGCAACGGTGGCGATCCGTGATAAACATCCCAAGATTAATCCCAATCCGATAAGGATCAACCCCCAGGTGTTCAAGACATTCACGATGGGAAGAACGGATGGATTTTCTGCTATCCCTTTGAATATCCCGGCAAAGATCCATTTAGACTCGAGCAAAAAACTGGCGGCAGACCACTGAGGATTCATCAGCTTTGAAATCCCTTCATAAAGGAAATGCCAGCCGATCAGGATACGGAGTGTGACTAAGGCCGCCAGCTGCCAGTTGGAGTACTTTTTGTCAATTCTCATATTTGAAACTCCAGAGGATCGAATTCGAGCCTTCGAGCCTTTTCTACAGCCTGGTTGACCTTAAGCACCGTGACTGCTGTCTTATAACCGATATCGTAAGGGCAGTTTAATTTCTCGAGCCCCCGTATCGCATTGAAGAAATTTGCCAAATGAGGCAGATGGTAAGGATCGTTAAAGGTGACAGGGATATCATGGCGGTCTGGCCCGATCGTCTCTCGAACATCCAGAACAGCGCCTGAAGTGATTTGAGGGGTGACTTTCTCCGGTGCACTCAGATACCCTAAGGAAACCCATTTATCCCACTGGGGTGCTGTGGGCTCCCGATAGACACCCCCTCTATTGGCCGATTCGGAAATCTGGAGCGTCCCTTGATCCCCTAAGAAATTTTCAAAATAGCCTTCGCTGCTGTTGGTCGTTAAGGTTTGATAATTAGCCCTCACAACACCCTGCTCGGTCTCGTACTCGTATATGGCGAGGACTGTGTCATACCACTCGTGTGTATCTTTGCTGTAGTAATCCGTACCCCCACTCGCCATCACGGACTTCGGCTGTGCGTCTAGAAACCAGTTGAAAATATCAATTTGATGGGACCCCAGGTCCACAATAGGCCCCCCCCCCAGTCCTTTATACCATCGCCAGTTCCGGAACTGATGCATGGACTCATAACCGTATTTCTTCAGAGTGGCGGAATCAATTATATTTTTTTTAGGCCAGCCAATGTCGGGCTGTACTGCCTTGTTCCACTGTCCTTTGACTGCAGTGATACGGCCCAGGATACCTGCATCTTTGATGAGATTGTTGTAGCAGTGTAAGTACCGGGGATTGCTGCGGCGCTGATGTCCGATCTGAAGGAGTTTTCCTGTTCTTCTGGCAGCTTCAACCATTATTCGAGCACCTTCGAGTGTATTGGACATCTCCTTTTCGCAGTACACATGGAGATTCGCCTCAAGGCAGGCCACAGTGTGATCTGCATGCCAAAAATCGGGGGTGGCAATGATGACGGCATCCAGGTTCTTCTCCTCTGTGAGCATTTCCCGGTAATCCATATAGGTGTTCACTTCATGTTTATATTTTTTCAATACTTGGGCGGCCCGTTTTTGGTTGTATGACTCCCAAATATCACAGACGGCCCTAAACCGTAAGCCGGGAAGCTTCAGACAATCGTTTAGCAAAATATAACCCTGTTCACCTGTTCCCAAAAAGGCCACATTGATGTCCGACAGACCTTCTGGGATTGTCCTTTGTGATCTGGCGAGATCCTTAGGCTTATCATGGATCGTTTTGTCTAACCACGATAGAGTAAAGAGACCTAAAATCGGGAGAGTCGCCAAACCTTGAATGAAATCTCTCCGTTCTATCCCTTTTTTAGGTAAAGATTGAGAATCGTCCCTTTTCTCGTCCATTTTTTACCTTCTTTGTATGAATCATTCAGGTTCTGCAAATCATAGTATAATGAAGAATCTAATCCAGTCAATGCGATAAGCGCAGGAAAATTGATGGATATTGTCAGGTGTTGACTTGCCGAATTTTGGTGTGATAATCTCATTTTGACAATTCAACGGGACGAAATCGAATCAAACTTCATCGGGGCTGTATAACTGACCTCAAAACGACTCGATGATATATAACCGTGTTCGATTCTTGCGTGTGAGGGATTTCAAGTCATTGACTTGCCCTGACAAAGGAGACAATTATGGGAAAAAATCATTGGAGCAGACGTGATTTTATTAAACGATCGGTTTTAGTAGGAGCGACAGCACCGATTATCGGGAAGAATCTCTTTGCTGAAAGGAAGGAGAAGACAAAAAAATCGGTTCTAATTGTGTGGGGAGGATGGGAAGGCCACGAGCCAAAGCAATGTGTGGATATTTTTGCGCCCTGGTTGGAGGAACTGGGTTTCGATGTGGAAATATCCAACACACTAGACTCATATCTCGATGAAGAGAACTTGAACTCGAAGGACCTCATCGTTCAAACCGTCACCATGAGTCCCGAACAGGAAGAAAGCAAGCGCATTGGAGGACTCCTCAAGGCCGTAAGAAGTGGCGTCGGGATTGCCGGCTGGCATGGAGGCCTGGGGGATTCCTTCAGAGAAATTCCGGAATATCAATTTATGGTCGGGGGACAATGGGTCGCACATCCCGGCGGTGAAGTGCACTATGAAGTGAATATTATCGACCACGATGATCCGATCACTAGGGGACTTTCCGATTTCAAAATGTTTTCGGAGCAGTATTACATGCATGTCGATCCCAAAAATGAAGTCTTGGCAGCTACGACCTTTAGCGGAGAACATGCCCCCTGGATCGAGGGAGTCGTCATGCCAGTGGTATGGAAAAAAATGTATGACAAGGGAAGGGTCTTTTATTCATCTTTGGGACATAAAGCCAAAGATTTTGACGTGCCAGAAGCCCTGGAAATTATGAAAAGAGGGATGTTGTGGGCCTGTCATTCTCTGGAAGAATCATCTCCCAAACCGTGATGAATGACATTCCGAGTGATCCAATTGGTGATTTCGAAAAACGGTTTTCTCCATCACACAATGGGAACACTCACCATGCAATGCGATTTCATACGATCACTGTTTTGGAGATGCTTACTTTTCTGGGCAAATAAATTATGTATAGCTTGTATGATTCATTTTTAGATAAAGGAGATGTTCGATGGCTGAGAGAAAAAGTATGAATCGAAGACAATTTATAAAGCAGACAACTGGTGTCATGATCGGTGGGATTTTTTTCCCGACTATCATCCCCTCTTCAGTCCTGGGAATAGAAAATGGGATCGCTCCCAGTGAGAAGATCACGGTCGGCTGTGTGGGAATGGGAGGGATGGGCAGAGAGGACATGATGACTTTTCTGAACGAACCTGACTCTCATGTCCTGGCTGTCTGTGATGTCGATGCCAATCATCTCCAAAGAGCTAAGACACAAGTGGATGAATTTTATGGCAACAGCGATTGTGCCGCTTATCGCGATTTTCGTGAACTCATTTCAAGGCGCGATATTGATGTTATCTCGTTAGCCACGCCGGATCACTGGCATGCGATCGTTGCCATCACTGCGGCTAAGGCAGGCAAAGATATCTACGGAGAAAAACCCATTTCCCATAGCCTTCTTGAAGGGCGTGCGATGTGTGATGCTGTAAAGCGTTATGCACGCATCTGGCAGACAGGGAGTTGGCAGCGGTCCCAGGCGAATTTCCGCTTTGCCTGTGAATTGGTTATCAATGGCCGAATCGATAAAGTCCACAGCATAGAGGTGGGACTTCCCGAAGGACACGATTACAACAGGCGGAGTAATGGAGAAACTGCGACAACACCTCCTAAGGAACTGGATTATGATTTCTGGTTGGGTCCGGCTCCTTATTCACCCTACG
>Ga0307425_1000076_pt1 | contig 53072 bp, 46 predicted proteins | sample SalMarWE160330MG_FD_202152 | JGI IMG/M metagenome (GOLD analysis project Ga0307425, IMG submission 202152) | Salt marsh sediment microbial communities from the Plum Island Ecosystem LTER, Massachusetts, United States - WE1603-30 | ecosystem: Environmental > Aquatic > Marine > Intertidal zone >... | reverse complement strand
TTGTGGTCGAGGATGGGGTAACTCCGGTCGCCCTACGGGCTCCCTCCGTTACCCCATCTCTTATTCACAATACCATGTAGTGTAATTGATTCCAACTTTTGAGACATAAATTCAGAAACGGCGGGAAACTTCCCGCAAGTCTCCGTTCCGATTGTACAAAGTGGTTACGATATTACCTTGATTTTTGTGAAAGGTATCAGTTTGATCCGTCAGACAGGAAAAGCCTTCCTCGCTTTTTGAAAAAATTGCAGGACAACAATCAAACTGAACGACAGCGAAAACAGGCATCTTATGCCATATCGGCCTACTATAATACGGTGATATCTCATTCCGGCAACATGAAAAGGGAGGAGAAAAGCGAGATATCATTAGCCGGAAAAGAAGATTTGAAAGTGACGCACGCCAACTGGCGGTCAGTATATAATGACTTGCATGCTGAAATCAAGTTAAGACATTATTCCCCCAAGACATTGCGGGCATACACGGGATGGGCCAGGCAATTGCAGACCTTCACGAAGAGTAAGGACCACTATGATCTATACCCATACTATCAAGAGCCTGACCATCAAAGATGCAAAAACTACGCTTGATTTCTGATTTGGTATTGGATCGGTCACGTGCTGGGACAAAGGGTGAATTCAAGTTGAAGTGCACCACGTAACATAAACAGAAGAAGAACCCTCAAGTCGGCAAAAGTGGCATGATAATGCCATACAGGGCTATCTAGGTTAGTCCATTGAAATGATTTTGAAAAATCAAAAAATCCTCATGAGGACACGTCAAAATGACGCGATATACCTTGTCCATCTAAATTTCTACCCTCTGATCCTTTCTGACCAACCTATACGAAACTATCTGTAATTTATAAATAATTAAGGTTTTTCAGCCAGAAAATGTTCCTGGCACACTTTGTGCTAAAAGATATGGGGTAAGCACCCTGTTGGCATTCCAAGGGCCTGGAAGACACCATCAGATCTTGTTCTCAGAAGAGATACCCCTGTGAGACAGCCCAAAAAAAGAGCGAATGATTAAGGCGGACAAAAGAAAAGATTAACCACCTGAAAGGGATGATCGGAAGAGATGATCAATGTCTTGATTGATTCCGGGGTTTTGTCCCATGACGATGATGGTTGGCGGCTTGCCGGCCCAGTTGGTGACCTTGCCATACCCTCAAAAACACATGGGATTCGATCTGGAAGCCTGAAGACCTGAATAAAGAGATTGAAGAGATTCTATAGGAAGCCTTGGTATTGAAGAAAAGGCATCATCACGGCTGCATCCATTCCCGGCCATAGGTCGGGCCACAGCATAACTAAATTGTCAACATAAATTGATATGCAGGCATTTTTAGAAAATAAAGCCGACTCCGCAATTAAAGGGAGATCCCTGGATAAACAAATCGAATATCAAAAGCACTTGAACAGTATTACCAAGCGGATACATTCAGCGATCGGTACGGATGGAATTTTACAGAACCTTCAGGATGATATCCTGCGCCTCTTTAAAGCGGAACGCCTCACCTTATATACCGTTGACAATCTAAGAGAAGAAGTGGTCTCAAAGTTTAAGACCGGTAATGAAATCAGAGAGATTATAGTACCAGCCGACAAAAAGAGTATTACGGGTTACTGTGCGGCATCGGGAAAGGCAGTGAATGTTCTTGATGTCTATGATGAATATGAGCTGGGTAGAATTAACCCTGACTTAAGGTTTGACAAGAGCTGGGATCAACGGTCCGGATATAAAACGAACCAGATTCTCGCAGCCCCCATCATCTATAACAAATCTATCTTAGGTGTTATACAGCTGATCAACAAGAAAGAAGGGTATAGCTTTACTCAGGAAGATCAGTATTCAATCCTTGATATTGCCAATTTTCTTCAAGAAGCATTCTTAAGGTATCAGAAAATCGCTGATAAAACCGAGCCCACCAAATTTGACTTCCTCCTAACAAACAACATCGTTAGCATTGCGGATCTGATGGAGGCCATATCGCGGGCAAGAAACACTGGAAAGCCTGTGGAATCAGTACTCATGAGAGACTTCAATGTAGCTAAAGACGATGTCGGCAAATCCCTGTCTGAATTTTACATGACCCGTTTCATTCAATATACCGAGGACATGACCGCGCCAAGCCACCTATTGAAGGGTCTCAGGGTAGACTATCTAAAGGATAATGTGTTTGTCCCTGTTGCCCAATCAGGTGACAAAGTAATTGTGGCCATGGAAAACCCCAATTATCTCCCGGCCAGGGATGCCGTCAAAAGGGTTATCCCTGCGGCCAAGGAATTTGAATATTGCGTGTCCCTCAAGGAGGACATATACGAAATGATACAGCTGTTCTTTAATGTGAAAAGAACAGAAATGTCGGCTGATCAGAAGAGCGCCGAGGAGATTCAAGGACAGCTGGAATCCGGTGAAGTACGGGCTGAAAAATGTGAAGGTATGACAGAGGAAGATAGTGCGATTGTCCAGCTTGTCACCAAAATCATTATGGATGCCTATAAAATGGGCGCTTCTGATATCCACATCGAGCCTGGGCAGGGGAAAGCCAATGCCCTTATCCGATTCAGGGTAGACGGGGGTTGCCAGGTCTACCACAACCTTCCCAACACTTACACACGGGCCGTTATCTCTCGTATCAAGATTATGTCGGACCTGGATATTGCTGAAAAACGGCTCCCTCAAGACGGAAAGATCAAATTCAAGAGGTTCTCGCCCCTGGACATTGAGCTTCGTGTGGCCACCATACCAACGGCCGGGCAAAACGAGGATGTGGTCATGCGCATCCTGACATCCGGCCAACCCCTCCCATTGGATAGGATGGGGCTCAGTGAAAGAAATCACACTGTATTTTTGGATATCATCCAAAAGCCATATGGGATTGTTTTGGTGGTTGGCCCCACTGGAAGCGGAAAGACCACCACACTTCACGCAGCCCTGGCCCATATCAATAAACCTGAAACAAAGATATGGACGGCTGAGGATCCCGTAGAGATTACCCAGGAAGGCCTTCGTCAGGTACAGGTCAAGTCCAAGATCGGACTTGATTTCTCCACAGCGATGAAGGCTTTTTTGAGGGCTGATCCGGATGTAATCATGGTCGGCGAAATGCGTGACCATGAAACAGCGTCAATCGGCATTGAGGCCTCTTTAACCGGCCACCTGGTCTTTAGTACCCTGCACACAAACAGCGCAACAGAGACCGTCGTGCGACTGTTAGATATGGGAATGGATCCCTTCAATATTTCCGATGCACTCCTGGGGGTTCTTGCCCAGCGGCTGGTGAAAACCCTGTGCAGGCACTGCAAGGAAAGGTACCACCCCCGCAGGGATGAATTTGATGCATTGGTCAGGGCCTATGACGGTGACTTTGATGCCCTCGGTTTCGAATACAGTGAGCAATTCTTCCTTTATCGATCCAAGGGTTGCCCGGAATGTGGTAACAGAGGGTACCTCGGGAGAGCCGCGATACATGAACTTCTAGTCGCTTCAGACAAAATAAAATCATTGATCCAAAATCGGACCCAGTCGGAAGAATTGAGGGCACAGGCCGAAAGAGAAGGCATGACGACCCTAATGCAGGATGGCATTCGAAAAGTATGTTTGGGTCTTACAGACCTTATCCAGGTAAGAAAGGTCTGTATCCGGTAGGATGCAGGCGCAACACCCATATGATACTAGATCAACGGCATTGAAAGCATACCACAATAGGCTGCTATCTTCACATTATAGATCTCAACCACTTCTTTGAGTAAATCAATAAAAGCCTCATAATCGCCTTTTTCTAAAAAGATGTCTTCTCCTCGCCTGCCACGATTCATCACGTGATACCATGCATCTGGATACTCTATTCTTAATGGTCTGGACATGATACCTTTATATACTAAAACCAATCAATAGTCGAACAAAGACCCTTTTACGGTAATTTCAGCCGCCGGGGTTAAATCAAAGTGAAATTTCTTTCTCTTTGACACAGCGCAGGGCTCAAGGGGCCATTTTCTCACCCCTGATCTGAAAGACCACGCCCCCCACACCTCCATCTTCAAGGCCCGGGTCAAGACAACGTACATTGCTGAATGTGATTTCTGGTAACTCCTCTTTTCCAGACTCCGCCCATTCGGCCATCATTTCCCAAACTCCAGCAATTCGAACCAGGATGGGGAGCAAGGCCTCGGGGCACATCGCACAAGTTGACTTCTTGGGATTCAGGAACGGATCAAAAACCAGCTTGTCACCCACCTTTATCTGGGCAAAGCAGTGCTCGGACTTCACGACCTCGGCAACCGCCTGATACTGTGCCATTTCAGGCATATTCTTGAATAATTTTTCAACTCCGGATGAGAGCCTGGCAATAGCCCCATCATCATGCCCAGTGCTGCTCTTGAATATTTCTGCTGCGGGTCCTGTCAACATGGCATTCTCCTTTCATTTGTTATTAGACTTAGTGGCTTAAGCTCTATTTCAGATCACAAAATGATTGCGTCCAAATGTGCATAGCTCCCAACAGAACAAATAACCTCCCGTTAGGAGCAGGGTATCTAGTATTTATGAACATGAAAGGAATGGAGGGAATCTCATTAACTTTAAGCAGTAAACTAATACCGAGAAATAATCTCCCAGTCAAGCAGATTCACTTCGCTAACTGTTCGCAAACTGTAACCTGGGAACAGATGAATGGTATTCCTGACAATGAAATCGTGAAGCACCTACGAAGTTAAATGAGTGTGGAAAGAGTTTGACTAATGGCATAAATAGTGAGATGTTATTTTATAAGGCAAAAACAAGAATGTTAATATTTCACGGACGTCCCCTAATTTTGCAATGAAATTCTGCCCTCGATGTGGATGTGAACTGTTAATGGCCTCGATTGATAATGAAGAGAGGTTACGTTGCAGTTCACCAACATGCGGCTATGTCTACTGGAATAATCCAACCCCGGTCGTTGCCGCAATAGTTGAATGTGAAGATGGGGTGGTCCTGGCCCGTAATAAGAGTTGGCCGGAAGGCATGTTTTCTATTATCACTGGCTTCTTGGAAAAGGGCGAAACCCCGGAACATTGTGCAGTTCGAGAGGTAAAAGAGGAGTTGGACCTAGATGGAATAGTAAAACAATTTGTTGGATATTATTGCTTTTTTGAGATGAATCAACTCATCTTGGCATTTCATGTAAGGGGTTCAGGCACTATAGAGTTGGGTGAGGAACTTGCTGAGTATAAGCTGGTTCCCAAGGACAAATTAAGGCCCTGGGCCTTTGGCACGGGCCTGGCGGTACGGGACTGGTTGGAAACTAATAAGCCTTCCTAACTAATGCATCCCAAGACGCCGAGCGTCAACGTATCTTCCCCTGGGGTGTGAGCGACCGTATGCCAGAAAAGGAGAGCGGCAATGTCTGGCTCATCCACGAAAAATCAAGGCATCTATGACCGCCCGGCTGAATTGTTACAGGACCTCATCCATTTTGACACAACCAACCCGCCCGGCAACGAAAAAGAATGTATTAATTACATAGACAACCTGTTGGCCCAATCTGGTATTGAAACAAGCATACTGGCCAAAGAGCCCGATCGACCTAACCTTATTGCGCGTTTAAAGGGAAGCGGGAATGCACCTCCACTGATGCTTTACGGGCATGTGGATGTAGTGACAACAGATAACCAGGAATGGTCTCATCCCCCCTTTGAAGGGAAAGAGGCCGACGGGTATATATGGGGCCGAGGCGCCCTGGATATGAAGGCCGGCGTTGCAATGATGTTGGCCGCATTCCTGCGGGCTAAGGCCACAGGAATGAAACCTGCCGGTGATATCGTCTTTGCTGCCCTGAGCGATGAAGAAGGTGGCGGCACTTATGGTGCCAAGTATCTGGTAGAGGAGCATGCGGAGCTGTTTTCAGACATCCGTTATGCCATAGGAGAATTTGGTGGCTTTTCAACATATATCAGCGGGCGAAAGTTTTATCCGATTCAGGTCGCGGAAAAGCAGATCTGCTGGTTGCGGGCCATTATAAGGGGGCCAGGCGGGCATGGTGCCAAGCCTATGCGGGGGGGAGCAATGGCCAAGCTGGCAAAGCTACTTCTCCAGTTAGACCAGCACCGCCTACCGGTCCATGTTACTCCCATAGTGCGCCAGATGATAGGGACCATGGCCGAGTCCCTACCATTTATATCAGGTCTGGTTCTTCGCCAATTACTCCGCCCCTCTTTTACAGACAAGGTGCTAAAGATGCTTGGCGTGAAAGGCCAGAATTTCGAGCCCCTGCTTTACAACACCGTCAACTCAACTATTGTCCATGGCGGGGAGGCAATCAATGTGATCCCAAGTGAAATTGTCCTGGACATGGATGGCCGGCTCCTTCCTGGTTGTACTCCAGACGATTTTATATCAGAATTACGAGAAATCATCGGCAACGAGGTCCAGCTTGAAGTGATGAGACACGACCCATGTTCTGTTGACCCAGACATGGGGATGTTCAATATATTGTCGGACATCCTGCGGGATGCCGATCCAGGCTCTGAAATTCTACCCCTGTTACTGCCTGCTGTTTCAGATGCCCGTTTCTTTTCCCGGCTGAATATCCAGACATATGGATTCACGCCAATGAAACTTAACGAGGAATTCAACTTTTTTGAAACCATTCATGCGGCCAACGAGAGAATCCCCTTAGAGGCGATAGATTTTGGAACTAATGCGATTTATGAGCTCCTTCAACGCTATGCTGGATGATGTTGTCCTGTCGGGGATGTCTTTGCGGGCCCAGAGGACATGCCTTTTCAAAATATCGACATTCGTTTGACATTTCCAAACAGCTAAAGTCTAACAAATAAAGGAGGAAAAAATGAAGATTGAAGACGTTAAAACCATATCTGTAATAGGCGCCGGGGATATGGGCCATGGCATAGCGGAAGTGGCCCTTATCGCGGGATATAAGGTCTACCTGAGGGATATCAATCAGGAGTATGTGGATCGTGGGGTCGGTTGGATATACAACAGCCTGACCAAACTTGTGACTAAGGGAAAGGTGAGTTCAGAGCAGTACGAAAAAATCAAGACTGAACTCCTCGTACCTTGTACAGATCTTGAGGAGGCCGTGCATGAGGCAGACCTTGTGATCGAGGCCATTCCAGAGGTCATGGATCTGAAAAAGGAGACCTTCAGTCTAATGGACAAGGCGGCGCCGGCCCATGCTATTCTGGCATCCAACACCTCGACAATGAAAATTACTGAAATCGCCTCAGCCACTAACAGGCCAGAAAAGGTCCTGGGGCTTCACTATTTCAACCCTGCAGTACTCATGAAGCTGGTAGAGGTCATTCGCGGAGAAAAGACCACTGATGAGACCATGCAGATAGGTTTCGATTTTGTGTTGAAAAATGGCAAGGTCGCCGTGCGGGTAAAAAAAGATGTCCCCGGTTTCATTGTCAATCGGGTCCAGGGCCCCAGCAGCGTATTGTTGAACTGCATCCTGGACGAGAAAATAGCCGAACCTGAAGAGGTGGATGCCCTCATGCGGAAGCTAGGTATGCCAATGGGTCCATATGAAACCATAGATTATACCGGAATAGACGTCAATTACCACGCCGGCAAGTATTATGCAGAGGCGATCCATCCGGACTTTGCCATGGGCCCCACTCTTGAGGCCAAGTTCAAGGCCGGTGAGCTGGGCAAAAAAACCGGAAAAGGCATATTCGACTGGTCCCAGGGCAGGCCGGAGATCGACTTGAACAAGGCCACCGACAAGGTCGACCCAATGGACCTGATAGCGGTCAATACAAATGAGGCAACCAAGATAGTGGAAATGGGTGTCTGCTCTCTCAAAGATATTGATACCGCCATCATCAATGCCACTGGTAATCCCATGGGTCTTATGGCAGTGGCCAAGGGCATGGAGCCGGCAGAACTTACCAAGAGATTGGAGGGCCTGGCAGAGAGGTTTAAAAAGGAGATCTTTAAACCAACACAAATGATCAAGGACGGTTCATACAGAAATGTGTAGTTGTCGAGGCAATGAGTTTGAACTATTTTCAGGTGGATAGACTGAAGGTAGAAGGCTATTAGGGACAAATCATGCGTGATCATACAAAACTTCGCGTATTTGAGTTGGCAGACGAGGTGGCTGAAAAATACTTCAACCTTCAGCCTTCCACCTAAATAGCTAGATAGTTACAGGAGTTGTATCATGCAATATGAAAATATCATCTTCGATAAAAGAAATAATATTGGCGTCATCACCCTCAATCACCCCCCTGTCAATGCCTGGAATCTGGCTACCACAGTGGATTTTGAAGGGGTGATAAATGAGGTGGAAAAGGACAAGGACGTGCGCGCTATCATCATTACCGGAGCGGGTGAAAAGTGTTTTTCCGCCGGATTTGATGTCAGCGATGCTGCCAATTCAGGCAAGATAAGCCCTAAATGCAGAACGCTTTGGAGAAGGGTCGATCGCCTCCCCAAACCCGTCATCGCTGCCATAAATGGTTTTGCCCTTGGTGGAGGGCTTGAGCTGGCATTGAGCTGCCATTTCAGGATCATGGTAGACTCCCCGGACGTCAAGGTCGGTCTTACCGAGCTTAATCTCGGTATCATCCCTGGTTGGGGTGGGACTCAAAGGCTGCCCCGTCTGGTGGGCATGGGAAGGGCCCTGGATATGATATTGTTCAGCAAAAAAATAGGCGCCCAAGAGGCATTGGATATCGGCCTGGTTAATCAGATATCAACCCCCGGAGGACTCATGGATGATGCCATGGAGTTTGCCGCCAGACTGGCTGAGAGGCCCCCCATTGCGGTCAGTTGCATATTAAGGGCAATTTCCGCGGGGATGTATGAAGGGCTTGATGAAGGCCTGAAGGTCGAGTCCGAGGGCAGTGCGATCGTCTCAGGGACAAGAGACGCTGCCGAGGGCTTCACGGCATTTTTGGAAAAACGAGACCCCGTTTTTAAGGGGGAATGAGTTTAGGAGGCCTTTATGTCAGCACTTTTTGAAAAAACAGACATTAACGGGATGACAATTAAAAACCGATTCGTCAGGTCTGCCACCTGGGAGGGGATGGCCGGAGATGACGGCTCATGCACCCCAAGGTTAATCGACCTCATAGCCATGCTGGCAAAGGGTGGTGTTGGACTCATCATCAGCAGTTATGCATACATTACCGAAAGGGGCAAGGCAGCCCCCTGGCAGCTAGGTATATACAAGGATCAACTAATCCCTGGCCTTCGTGAAATGACAGACGCCGTGCATAAGACAGATGCCAAAATCATAATTCAGATCGCCCACGCGGGTATTTACGCCGATCCAAATATAACAGGACAGGTGCCTCTCGCAGCCTCGGCCGTAACTGGTTTTACCGCATATTCCCCGCAAGAGATGGCGACCGACGATATTCAGGAGGTTGTTGAGGCCTTTGGCCTTGCTGCAGAACGAGCCGTAAAGGCAGGTTTTGACGGCATCCAGATCCATGCCGCCCACGGCTACCTGCTGAGTCAATTTCTCTCTCCCGCCTTCAATCATCGACAAGATTCATATGGTGGCAACATAGAAAACAGGGCAAAAATCCTCCTTGAGGTCCTGGATAGCATACGAAGCAAGGTGGGAACAAAATTTCCTGTCCTGATCAAGGTGAACTGTCGGGATTTTCTTGACAATGGCCTCTCTCTTGAGGATTCAGTAACGGCGGCATCGATGCTCGAAGCCGGTGGTATAGATGCCATTGAGATAAGTGGCGGCACCTTGGCCTCTGGAGAACTAGGTCCCTCAAGGATGAAGGTCTTTTCTGAAGAAGATGAGGCATATTTCAAAGATGAAGCACTTGCCTTTAAAAAGAGTGTTGATGTTCCCCTTATACTTGTGGGAGGAATAAGGTCATTTCATGTAGCCCAACAGATAGTAAACGATAATATCGCAGACTATATTTCGATGTGCAGGCCGTTTATAAGGGAACCTGCCCTGATAAACCGATGGGAATCTGGTGATCATGAAAAGGCTACCTGCCTGTCTGACCTGAAGTGTTTTGGACCTGCTCTTAGTGGAGAGGGTATCTATTGTGTAGTAGAAAGGGCACTGCGCGAAAAAAAGGCAAGGACTGGTAAATGAAAGGAGGCAAATAATGCTTAGGTTTATGGTGGCTTTAGTTGTTTTTGTTATTGGGTCAGGCCTCTCCTTTGGTATTGCCGAGGCAAGGGAGAAGGCAAAGATCACGATTAAGATGGCCACGTTACAACCCAGGGGTTCCACCTCCATGAAAATCATGGAACAACTTGCGAACGACATCAGAAAGGAGACGAATAATGAAGTCGCTCTCAAGTTCTACTGGGGTGGCGTTCAGGGGGACGAAAATGACGTTATACGCAAGATTAGATTAAAACAGTTGCACGGAGGCGCATTTACGGGGGTAGGTTTGAGCAGGATAGTCCCTGCGGTAAGGGTTACTGAGCTTCCATATGTCTTCAAAAATAGGGACGAGGTTACATACGTTCGTGCCAAAATAGAAAATACCCTGGACAAATATTTTGAAGATAAAGGGTTCAAGGTGTTGGGATGGGGAGAGGTAGGATTTGTATATAACTTTTCCAAGGTGCCCATTACGTCAATCGATGTATTAAAAAAACAAAAATGCTGGGTGTGGGGAGACGATCCATTGGCTAATGAAATGTATGGTCTCCTCGGCATTAAGCCGATCCCCCTTTCTTTTACTGACGTCCTGACCTCGCTGACCTCAAACCTTATTGACACAGCACCCACCACCCCTTTTGGGGCCGTTGCATTTCGATGGTACACAAAATTTGGATACATGACGGAATACCCTGTGGTCAATGGCACTGCGGGAATGATTGTAACAAAGGACATATGGGACAAGATCTCTCCCGAAAGCCAGATCAAAATAATGAAGATCTCAAAGAGGTACAATAATAAGCTCATTAAGACCGAAAGACAGGAAAATGACAGGTGCGTGGTGCTCTTAAAAAAGGAGGGAATCAAGGTAGTCCGTGCCAAAGATTCACAGATAACCCTTGACTACCTCATGAAGGTGGGGAAAGAGGCAAGAGAAAACCTTGTCGGAAGGCTCTACTCAAAAGAACTCCTGGACCGAACATTATCGCTCCTTGACGAGTATAGAAAAACGCACCCAAATAGCAGGTTTCAAAGAATCGAATGAAAAACAAGGCCAGACATAACAGTTTATTTCTTTACAAAATAATTCGCTCGACTTCAATCGAATGGTGATGAGTGCAAGGAAGGAAAAAAATGGAAAAGACTCTCAACATGGACCTGATTGGAAAGAAAACTGACCCCGTTCCCTTCACCTACGATCAAGACAAAGTAATCCTTTATGCCCTCGGGATTGGGGCCGGTATGAAGGAACTTGATTTCGTTTATGAGAAGGACCTCAAGGTCTTCCCCACCTTTGCCGTTATCCCCTTTTTTCCGGCCCTTGTTTCAGTGATGGGTAACGCCAGGCTCAACCTTCCCGCAGTCCTTCACGGCGAACAAAAGATCTTGCTTCACAGGCCCATTCCAACCTCAGGGACTATTTATTCATCTGGGACCTGGACGTCTGTATACGACAAAGGAGACAAAGGGGCGGTCTTGAATCTTGATTTTGAAACCAGTGATGGGAAAGGGCAAGTCCTTTTTGAAAACAAGGTTGTCCTTATTGACCGAAGCGCTGGAAACTTTGGAGGAGAAAGGGGGCCCAAGCCCGAAAAGTACGTTCCCCCTGAAGGGAAGTCCCCTGATTTTCATGTGGAGCAGGCCACCTCTCCCGATCAGGCGCTCCTTTACAGGCTAAATGGTGACAAAAACCCCCTCCATGTCGACCCTGAGTTTGCCAAATTAGGGGGTCTGGACCGTCCCATCTTACATGGCCTGTGTACTTACGGGTTTGCCGGCAGGGCCATTCTCCATAGCGCCTGCGGAAGTGACCCGGCCCGGTTTAAATCATTTTCCGCCAGGTTCGTTGGTGTAGTCTTTCCTGGTGATACCTTAATCACCGAGGGATGGGAGGTGGACAAGGGCACCTACATCATACAGACAAGGACACACGAAGATAGGATGGTCTTGGGCAACGCCGTGGCAGAGGTCGACTAACGGTTCAAAGAGGTGAATCGTAGGGCTGTTTCATCTCAATTGATCCCTGTTATATCCTAGTATACCCCGTGCAATAACCAACATCTGGATCTGACCCGTGCCCTCAAAGATGTCGGTTATCTTGCTGTCCCTCATCCATTTTTCCACCAGCCATTCGCGCGAATAGCCAAGAGGCCCAAGAAGCTCCACGCACTTCTGAGTGACAAGGGTTGCCGCGCGGCCGGCCTTTGCCTTGCCAAAGGATGCCTCCAGGCTATTCCTTGCTCCCGTGTCAAGCATGGATGCCGCCTTCCAGGTCAGGAGGCGCGCGACCTCGAGGTTCGCCTCCATATCCAATACCGCCTTTTGAACAAGGCTGAGCTCATGCTGACTGAGGTCATAAGGAAAGGAGTATCCCTCTTCCTCAAGTTTCTGTTTTGTGAAATCCAGGGCCGCCCTTGCAACACCAATAGCCTGAATGGCCACATAGGGTCGTGTTACATCAAAGGTCTTCATTGCCCCCTTAAAACCGGTCTTGGTGGTCTTCTTGGCCTGGATCTCAGGGCTACCCAGGATATTGTCATAAGGAATCCGGCAGTCCTCAAAAACGATAGAGGCGGTGTCCGAGGCCTTAATCCCCAGTTTATGCTCCAGTTTGGTCACGGTCATGCCAGGGGTGCCCTTCTCGATGACAAAACTCTTGATTGCGGCCCTTCCCAGCTTTCTGTCAAGTGAGGCCCAGGCCACCACGAGCTCACAGCGATCTCCTCCTGTGACAAAGATCTTCTCACCGTTCAATATCCACTCATTGGTTTCAGGATCAAGTCTCGCCGTAGTCTGGATGGAGGCGGTGTCTGATCCGCAGCAAGGCTCAGTGATGGCCATGGAGGCATATCTTGTACCGAACCGGGCCATCTGTGCCTGAGTTCCCACGGCAAAGATTGCCGCGTTCCCCAGACCAAACCCCGAAGCACCAAGTATTATGCCTGCGTCACCCCAGTTATACTCCTCGTGCGTCAGCATATTAATTATACCGGAGCCCTTTCCACCCTGCTCCTGGACCGCGGCCATAGTCTGCAGCCCAATTTCATCCATTAGCTTTTTTATCTCTTCCGTCTCTTTTATCACCTCATGCTCATGGTCGTCATAATACCGCGATAACCTTCTAAAAAGGCCCTCTGCCATCTTATGCACCATGTCCTGCACCTCTTTTGCAGGTCCTGGGATTTCAAAATCAATCATGAGATCCTCCTTTTCAGAACTAACTTCTCAACGTTCCTTCCACCTATGAATACACCCCGTGATGCCATCAGCAGTTTGCTAGCCCGTCAATAGCGGCGAAGCCTCTGCCGTTTCTGAACCACATCTCCACCGGGTGCTCGCGGATGTAACCATGCCCTCCGAGTATCTGTACACCGTAGTCGGTGATCTTCATGGCCTGCTCGGCACAGTACATCTTGGCAAGCGTAGCATCCCTGGTTGCGTCCTCTCCACAGTCAAGGCACCACGCCGCCCGCCACGCCAGCAAGCGCATCCCAGCTACCTCCATCGCAGCTTCGGCCAGCATAAAGGCAATAGCCTGCCTGCTTGCAATAGGCTCGCCAAAGGCGTTCCTCTCTTTTGCATAGTCAAGGGCATATTCATATGAGGCCCGGGCCACCCCCACCGCCATGGCACAAAGGTTGGCACGGGAAAGATTCAGGAGACGCATATAATCAATCCCCTTTTCCGTGCCGACTACCCGTGACTTGGGCACCTTACATTCCTTAAAGGTCAATGAAAAGAGAGGCAAGGGGTTAAGGCCCATGTTCTTCTCACGATCGCTTATGCTCATCCCGGGACTATCCCTGTCCACAATAATGGCCTCGATCGAGTCCGCGCCACCATCCTTGTTCGTAGAGGCATAAACCAGGACATGCTCGGCCTGATCGGCCATCGGCACCATACACTTTGCCCCGTTAAGGACAACCTCGTCTCCGTTCACATCCGCGGTGGTATGAAGATTTACAGGACCAAATGTGATCCTGGGTTCCATAAGGGCCGCCGTAGCCGGAAAGAACTTTTCACCACAAAATTTGGGCAACCATTCTCCCTTTTGTTTCTCTGTGCCGAACTCGAGGATTGGAATCATCATCAAGAGTGGAGAGAGTACTCCCATGGTGAGGCTCACATCCCCCCATGCCATTTCTTCGGCCATAATAGCCGAATTGATTGCGGATCGCCCCATTTCGTATCCCCCATACTTTTCTGGGATAACACTGGGACAAAAACCAAGCTCCCAGGCCTTATCCACAAGGGCTGCCGGGATCTCTGCATTCTCATCGCAATCCCTTGCAATAGGCCTGATCTCTTTTTCCGCGAATTTCTTCATCATGTCCTGGATCTGTTTTTGATCCTCAGTTAACGTAAACTCTGCCATCTAATCTCCTCCTGAGCTGTTTTGATCGCGAATACCCATGACCAAATGGTGTCATAAACTTACGGACAAAGATGCTGGATAACACTTAAGTCTTTTGGAGCAAACGCTTTCCTAAATTAGGGTGAGGGGTATTTTTGGCACGCCAGAACCCATGCGCATGACACAGGCCATCATCAAGACATGCAAATGTCTTGGCGTACATGCGACGCTGGGGTCATCATTGCCTTAATTGAGCAGGCCCGATCTACCAGTCGTAGTCTTCCCTTTCGATAATGGTCGCCACACCCTGGCCACCGCCCACGCAGGCATTGGCACACCCATAACGTCCGTCTTTTTCCTTTAGGATACGCGCCAAGGTCCCCACAAGTCTGCCGCCCGTAGACCCCAGGGGATGCCCTATAGCCGTACCACCCCCCATGACATTGACCTTTTCTGGATCTAGGCCCAGCTCCTTTATGCAGTTTAACGCAACAATGCAGAAGGCCTCGTTGATCTCCCAAAAGTCAATATCAGGGGCCTTGAGTCCCGCCTTTTCCAGGGCCTTCTTGCTGGCCGGAACAGGACCTGCCCCCATAATTGTGGGATCAACACCGGCAAAGCCAATGGACCGAATAGTAGATAGGGGTTTGATGCCCTTCTTTTTTGCGGTTTCCTTGGACATAAGAACCATGGAAGTGGCCGCGGCGTTAAGGGGAGAGGAATTTCCCGCGGTAATTACGCCATCCTTTTTGAAGGCCGGCTTGAGTTCTGCCATACCTTCCAGGGTGGCATTGTCTCGTACTGCCTGGTCCTTATCTACTTTCATAACGCTGCCGTCCGCCTGCTCGGCCTCAATGGGCATGATCTCCCCATCAAAGAAACCCATGGCCTGCGCCTTGGAAGCAAGCTGATGGGAGCGGACGCCCCAGCGGTCCATATCCTCTTTTGTAAAATCGGTCTGGGAAAAGAGCTTCTCCGCGGTCAGGCCCATGTTCATAGCGGTCATCATGTTCCAGTGCTGGTAAGCGGGGTCCGTAAAGAGGGTCAAGTTTGGGGCTATGATCCCCTTGTCTACCAAGGCACCTCCCATGGGGACCCGGGTCATGTGTTCCATGCCACCAACTAAGACGATATCCGCAAAATCTTGTGCGATTTCCATGAAACCTATATGGATCCCGGCCATGGCTGAGCCGCACTGTTGATCCACAAACTTGGCGGCGATAGTCTCGGGCAGGTTTGCCAAGAATACGGGGATTCGACCGCCGTATGTCCATTGCTCACCCACGCCCATGGCAGACCCCACGAGAAAGTCATCTATCTCTTTGGGGTCGATGCCAGTCCTCTTGATAACTTCGGGCAAGATTTTACCCAGAAGCTCATCGGCCCTTAACTTGCAAAACCAGTCTCTGTCGGGGTCGTTTGGCCTTGACCGGGATTGGGCCGTCCTTAGATATCCTGCAATCACGACTTCTCTCATCAGTAAACCTCCTTGGTTTAAGGTGCTCGATACGGGATACTATAGTTTACCGGCGGGTTGTCAATAATGAATACAGCCCGCCATCCCTAATTTCAACCTTTATAGTCTCGTAGTCTGTTTTCATAGTTATCAGTTCACTCCCTATGCTTCCTTATTTTCCTTTAATCCTTGCCTGCTCCTCTGCTCGAAGCACCTTGCGGAGGATTTTTCCCACGGCCGATTTGGGGAGTTCTTTTCTAAACTCCACAACCTTGGGCCTCTTATATGCAGCCAGTTTCTCCTCACAAAATGCGAATATCTCATCCTCCGTAATACTCTCGCCTTCTTTTGGGACAACAAAGGCCTTGACGGTCTCCCCACGGTATTCATCGGGGACTCCAACAGCCACGGCGTCCTGGATTTTAGGATGCTGATAGAGGACCTCATCGATCTCCCGCGGATATATATTGTACCCGCCGGCAATGATCATGTCCTTCTTACGATCCACAATAAAGAAATAGTCATCTTCATCCTGCACGGCAATATCGCCGGTATGGAGCCATCCATTTTTGAGCTGGCCCTTTGTCTCCTCAGGATTATTCCAGTACCCTTTCATGACCAGAGGGCTCTTGATGATGATCTCCCCCGGTTCGCCACGGGGAACCTCTTCCTCGCCCTCTTCAACGTCCACGAGCCGTATATCGGTGTCAGGCCACGGAATTCCGATCCCACCTGTCTTTTTAAGTCCCAAGACCGGGTTTGCAATGCCCAGAGAGGTGGTTTCGCTCATGCCCCAGCCTTCACTGTAAGTAATCCCCATGTCCTTGACCTGATCAATAAGCTCGAGCGGCATGGGAGCAGCGCCTGAATTCAAGAGGCCGAGCTTCCTGGCCAGGTCTAATTCCATGGCCTTGGAATGATTGACTATGGCGTTGATCAATGTCGGCACGGCAGGAAAAAAGGTGATCTCCTTGAAATTTTCCAAAAGACCCATCAACTCGTCGATCTCAAAGCGGGGTACCAATATCTGGGTAGCGCAATTGAAAAGAGACCAGCTCATGGCCACTATAGTACCGTATACGTGGAAATAGGGTAAAACAGCCAAAACAGACCGTCTCTCCGGTGGAATAAGCTTAATGGTGGAGTTGCCCCACAGTGTAGCCTGTAGGGTTGCGGCGATAATGTTTGCATGTGTCAAGACGGCACCTTTTGGGATTCCCGTGGTCCCCCCGGTGAACTGGATCAAGGCAGGGTCTTCCGGAACTACCTCGACACGGGGAAGCCTCGTATCAGTAGACCCTTCAAGGAGCAAAGAAAAGTGAAACCAGCCATCTTCCAGTTCCAGGTCCTCCGGGGTGCTCTTGCCAAAGCCCTCTATATAATCCGTGACCTTCGTGACTATAACTCGCTGTATTTCAATGGCCTCACATAGAGTCCTGATATTCGAAAGGACCATATCAAATGTAAAGAGCGTGGTAACCCCCGTTTCAGACACCGAGGCCTTTAACTCCTCCGCAGTATACATTGGATTGAGATTTACCACTATAGCCCCCAGGGATAAAACGGCATGATATGCAATCACGTACTGGGGGCTGGTAGGGAGATGCACGCCCACACGTTCGCCATTCTTGACACCCAGGGAGCCCAGGGCATTGGCCATCCGCAGGACTTGCTGGCGCAAAACCCAGAAGGTCATCTCGGTGCCATAGAAATTCATGGCAGGCTTGTCGGGATAGGCACCGGCCGGAATCTCAAGGATACCATGAGCGGGGATACGAGGGTACCGAATTGTTACGGGGACATCATAGTCATAGTGGCGCTGCCATGGTCTATTTTCCATCTGCACATCTCCCTGGCTTTGGGGGATATCTATTGTCTGCCCCATGACTCTAATGGCATTGAGAGCAACTAGACCTTAATTTATTGTGGATACAAAAAGATTGTCCACAATATGTAGCTTAGATATATACTTATCGTGTAGTATGACTATACACTAAATAGCGCTTCTTTAGAATATAATTGGAAGAATGTCAAGGGAAAATGGTTTTATCTATGCCTGATTTTTATTGACAGGTACCAAAAATTTTGAAATATCTATTATTCAAGTCCGCCCAAAAAAGGATGGCAAAATGAAAATCAGTGAGCTGGCCAAACGTACTGGTATACAAAAAGAGACAATTCATTATTATATTCGTGAGGGCGTCCTCCGGAAACCCAGAAAGACGGGAAAAAATACGGCGGACTATAATCAGGGCTATGTCGAGCAGATCCGAATAATCAAAGGCCTGCAGGACAACTATTTTCTGCCCCTTTCTGTAATCAAAAAGATTATTAAACACCAAAAAAAACAATCCCCTCCTGAACAATCCTCGTTCCAGCTTCAGAGCGAATACTTCAGGCCCATTGACCGTCTTCTTTCCACCGAGATAGAAGGTAGCGAGAATTTTCGCAAGATTACTGGGCTCGGGCGAAAATGGCTCATGAAGATGGAAGAGTGGGGGGTAATTACTGCGGAATACAGGGAAAGGCGGCCCATTTACTCCCAGGATGACGTGATCATCGGCAAGTTGCTTGTCGATATGGACCGGATCGGCTTTGGCCCCAAGGACGGTTATGACCCCGGGAGCCTGAGGCATATTGCCGATTTCGTGCGTGAGTTTGTAATAAACTCCCAAAAAGACTATTTTCAGGCCAATCTAGAACGATTGTCTTCAAAAGAATTTGTCGAAAAGGGCAGCAAGTTTGCGGAGATAATGAGCCTCTTCTTTTATCATCTTTACCGTAAACTCGTAAGAGAAGAATATACCCGTCTGCTTAAATCAATGAAAAAAGGCTGACTTTGTGTGCTCAGATCTGCTTGGTAACAATATTCTCTTCAAAATTCGTAAGTTGATGCAGGCCACTGTCCGTGACCATATGGGTGTTTTCAATCCCCACCACGCCCTTCCCCGGCAAAATAAGCTTGGGTTCCACCGCAATTACCATCCTATCTTGTAGCTCCATATCCTGTCCCCGGGCCAGAAAGGGGTATTCGTCTAGTTCCAGGCCTACACCATGGCCGACAAAGCGAATTCTCTGCGGGCCAACTCCCATAAAGTTGTCTGCATATCCTGAGGCCCTGGTTAGCTCCAGGGCCAGATCGTAAATAAGACCCGCCCTCACGCCTGTCTTGGCCTCTTTCTTGATCTGGGTCTGGACATGCAACATGACTTGATGTGCCTTGATCAGATCTTCCGGAAGTTCACCTAGACAGAAAATTCGGGTCTGATCCACCATATATCCGTTATAGGCAAACACATAGTCCACGAGAACCGGCTCATTGCGGTGGATTTGAGTAAAACCGGCGCCTTGGGCCACTGCAGGGTTGGCTCCCGGGCCCCCAGTAGGTGAGGACAGATAACTGGGTATGGCGGCAGACGACCCTGTCATTAGGTGGCCATAAAACAACTCATTGCCCCACCGCCTCATGCGTATAATTCCCTGATGCCCCAGCTTGCGGGCATAGCCTTCAATTGCGCCAGCCAGTTCTATTTCAGATATCCCTTCATCAAGCAGTTCTTTAACATAGGCAAAGACCTCATCTGACATTTGGGCGGCATGGCGAATGATGTCGAGTTCATAATCCGATTTCACCGCTCGAATCAGCCGAATGATATGCGCAATGTCTACCAGCTCACTGTCTTCAAAGATCTTGTCATACATAAGGTAGAGATTGGCTGGCAGGACATCCAGCTCAAGACCGAGCTTGCGGGGAACTCTCAGGCCATTGGCCTTCAAGAGCCCCTGGATTTTTTTGGGACTGGCCAACGGGATAATCTTTTGAATAGGCGATTCGGCCTGGGCGCGTTCAATACTTTTACGGACCATCAGTAATGGCTCGCCATCCACGGGCACATAGAGATGGGCCTGCTGGATCGACCCGCAAAAATAAAACAGATCCACGTTTTGGATAATCAGGGCACCGTCGATCCCTTGATTTTCCATACGGGCTCTCAGATCCTGGATCCTGTGATCAATTTCCGATCTCGGAGTACGGGCTTGGATTCTTGACACACCTCCCATGGACCCGGCTTTGACCTGCCCCCAGAGGGGGCCTATTTAGCCACGCATGCTGTGAGTGCCTTCATATATCTTAATCTATAAGGCACACCCTGTTAATAAAGCGTGTGGTGATGCCTTTTTGAAAGGTATCATTACACGCTCTTGAAGCACATTATATATTTCCAAAAGCCCCTTTCACGCAGGTGGGAAACTTGAGCAAACTACTCAAACTTGAAATCTATGCCTCGATTTTCGGCCCTCTTAAGAGACCATTCAATCATATTTTCCAGCGGTTGATCCCGCTCCGACTCCGGCCTATCGACCAACGTGATAGACTCTGTCGGACATGTGACAGCGCAAACACCGCACCCTATACACACGTCAGGCAATACCCTGTAAGCACCATCCTCTTCTAGAATGGCATCCATAGGGCAGCGCTCTTCTGCACACACACCGCATTCACTGCAGGTGTCCTGGTCTATCTGTGCCACAAAATTGCTCTTGGCCATGGCATATGGGGCATTGAACTCCTTTACTGCCCTTAAAACCCCACAACAGCAAGAACAACAGTTACACACGGCAAAATGTCCTTCCTTTACGTTATAAAACAAATTGTGCACCAAACCCTCATCTTCAGCATTCTCAAGGACTTTTAGTGCCTCGTCTTTTGTAATCGTCCGACCACCCAGCGAGAAGTAATCGTATGCGCCTTCCTCATTCGAAAATTGCAGACAGGTCTCCAAGGGGTGGGTGCACGGGTGGCCGTCAATCGCTTTTTCCTGTCGGCAGATACACTCCATAACATTAAACGATTTTGCCTCCTCAATAAGTTTGCGAACGTTCTCGTATGGCTGCACCTGACTTCTCCCCTCAACCTGTTCGTTCACCGGCACGGTACGGGCCATTGCCGGTGCATGACCGCCTAGAGTCTTGAAGAGTGTTGGCGTGTATTCCTCAAATAGCTCAACAAGTTCCTTATCCAGCCGATAGACCTGAAACTCGTAGATCCCCACGACGAACGGAACCACCATATAGACCTGCTCCCCGAACATCTTGAAACACGCGATCTGCCCCTTTTTGGCCATATTATCGAGGATCGTCCGCATCTCCTCGACCGGTTTCCCTAGCCTTTCGGCCACTGTTTCCGCGGTCTCAGGGATGTGTTTCAACTTTAGGGTCATCTCGGCATCCTCGGGTGTGAATATCTTTTGCAGGATCTTAAGTTCGACGCCACTTTCAGTGGGTGGAAAACCATTTGGTAATTGATCCAATCTCTCGGCAAGACGCTTGTAAACATCAGACATAATCATCCTCCTTTCGACAATAAGTTATACCCCAAATTGCACGCTTAATTCTCCATTGTACGGTCCGCAAAACGGATTTCCATATCTTAACTCAACAACCATCAAGTCATCCACACACCCACATCTGGTGGGGAAAGACATTGATCATTCTCTCTTTACCAACACGCCTCCAGCCCGCTTCATGGCCTTTTTTTCAAATGATGCCTGAAAGCCTGGAGAATAATTCATATAGGTGGGGATTGGATATCGCAGACCAGCCGCGTGGGTAGCCTCAAGACCCTCGACAAGAATCCCCAGTTTCTCACGTGGACAAGAAAACATTACCTCAGAGTCTTGGGCGCCTCCCCAGATCCGATCGCCATTTCCCAGAATGACCAGTTGTGGCTCCCCGGTAATCAACGCCTTTGCAATGCCTTCATGGCATGAACCCATCCGCCCTGCTGAACTAAATTCAAGGACTCCTCCTTCAGAGTACAAATAGGCCTGGATTAATCTCATTGCCTGGGCAGGCAAACAATAAATCAAAACCATATCAGGCACCACCCTGGTCCTCACCAAAGGCGAAATTGCAAGGGCCTGGCAGGCATTATCCAGACGATAGAGATGCCCTCCGAACTTTTCCGAAGTTGCCATATCCTTTGAATAAAGCCCAAGGCTGAACAGATTCATCCAGTCCACGCTCTCTTCAGTTATTGGGTCCCACCCGTAGATGACACGAGCGGCCTTGCAATTAATATCCTCCTCAGTCACTACGATTGTCCATCCATAGGATCGGGACATCTTGAAATTTTGGCACACAAAGTTCCGTAGCCTCAGGTCAGTGGACGGTCTCTTATGCCTGAATTGGATCTCTGCCTCGTCGCTCACGGTCTTGATCGCAAGGGGAAAGGTTGATGGACGAATATACCTTTCAATTTTCTCACCAATTTTCCGATATCCGCTCAACTCTTTGTTCATTTGATGAATCCTGCCCTAGTCTTAATGGCAATCAGTACTGTTTTCTCAGGTTTCGCACCCCGGTGAAACAGACCTCTGGAAACGCAATAAGGTGCCTCAACATTTAGGGGCGCTAAACTTAAGATATGTATATTATAGAGAATTAACTCGATCGTCAAGGTACTATTGAAGACATACGGGTTGCTTTTGCAGGCACAAATTACAACACCTACGGCCAGGCCGAGTCGGAGTGCCTGCGTTCTATGTGTTTATTATTGAGAAGAATGCCCTAAAAAGAAAACAGGATCAGCTTCGTGATGTATTTAGAGGTGAGAAAAAATGCTATGAGCAGCGGATAATACGCCGCTGCTCACCAAGTATCCTGACATATGGTACTGGAGTTATCAGACGCAAAGAGATTTCGTCATCCCTACGCCAAACAATTCTGCCTTCTATGTCCAGCATCTCGCCATCATGAAAAATTACGGTGCCACGGACCCATTCTGTAAATTTTTGCCCTTTGTCATTTAAAAATCTGAGGCCCTTTTCTGAGATATCCATGACCTCAAACTCATATTCGCCGGTTTTTAGTTTTGCCCTCTCAGTAGGCGGATATTTTACCCGGTAATATCTCCTTTTTTCTCCGGCTCCATGTCTTGTGTCGTCTTCCATTCAACACTCCTTTTATGAAGGCCCGAGCCTTTTGCGTTAAGGAATATAGCAAACCGCGCTTGCGTGTCAATCACAACCAGCATCTATGTCTAAACGTCCAGAGCCAGTTCTGTCAATCAATTTGCTTCGTTTATCGAACTTCATAAGGCCAACCTGGGCATTTAATACACACCAGGATAGTATGTGGCGCTATATGCTTGCCTGGCCAGTAGTTACGATAACAGTATATAGAAAAAGGGCCATAAGACTATTGACAATGTCCATGGTCATGAAAAGTCCTATTAGAGCTTGAATCGAAGCCTGAAATGTGGTAGACGTCAATTAATATTCTATAAAAGGCAAAAGGAGGACAACTATGGGTCTAAGAGATCTAAACATCGACTTTACGAGGGAACACGTGGCCCTGTGGGATGCGGTCAAAAAATTCGTGAGCGAGGTGTGGCGGCCAGCGGCCATTGAATTGGATAAACTCGCTGATCCCCAGGACGTAATAAAGGAAGGGTCTCTGCTGTGGGACGTTCTTCGTAAGACCTATGAATTGGGCTACCACGGCATGTTTATGCCAGAGGAGCTTGGAGGCATGGACCTGGACGCATTGAGCGCGGCGCTTGTAACTGAATTAATGGGCTGGGCAGCCCCTGATCTGGCCGTTAGTTGGGGTGTGTGTGGGACCCCATTCTTATGGGCCATGTTCTCTGTGGACCCGGAGATGCAGGATCTAACACGAAAATATTGTGCTGACAAAGAGGCCAAGATGACCGGATGTTGGGCCATCACAGAGCCAGACCACGGATCTGACTGGATACTCTTTGAGGGGGAAGGATCAGGGAATCCTGCGGTTGCACCTCAGGTCAGGGCCGTTCTTGATGGCGACCATTACGTGATCAACGGACAGAAGGCTGCCTGGATCAGTAATGGATCATTTGCCAAATACGCCGCCCTGTGGTTGTCTTTGGATCCCTCCCAGGGAATGAACGCAGGCGGTCTCGCCGTCATCCCCTTAGACCTGCCGGGAATATCCCGTGGGAAGCCCTTAAATAAGTTGGGCCAGCGCGCACTTAACCAGGGTGAGATCTTCTTCGACAACGTGCGAATTCCCAAGAAAATGATGATCGCCAGCGATCCGGCAACTTTTAGCTTCATCTCGAATGCCCAACTGGCATTGGCCAATGGGTGGATGGGCCTCTGCTTTGCGGGATGTGCCCAGGCCGCCCTTGAGGAGACCATCCAATATGCCCACACACGGGTCCAGGGCGGGAAAGAGATCTACAATCACCAGGGCATTAAGTTAAAGATATTTGATATGTTTGCGTCCGTTGAGGCGGCTCGATCTCTTGCACGACGGGTTGCTGTATATAACAAGAGCCTTGCGGATCAAATGCAGCCCCCGGCCGTGCACTATGCCATGGCCGCCAAGGTCATGTCTACGGAAACCGCTTTTCGGGTAGCGAGCCAGGCCATACAGGTCTTCGGCGGATATGGACTCTCCAAAGAATATGTTATTGAAAAAATCTTTCGGGATGCCCGCGCCAGCTTGATCGAGGATGGCGTAAATGATGTGCTGGCCATTGATGCCGCAGACAGGCTTGCCCGGGGCAAGACCACATGGGTCGTCACAGAGGGTACGGCGCAGGCAGCGGCTGGTCCTGCTGGTGGGGAAGCGGTCACCTGGGAAGACATCAAGCCCATGGTTCGCCCGGAACCTGGGACCGTTCACATGGGTGTGATGAAGGCAGATCCTGACAAGTGCACCAATTGTGGTCTGTGTCTCTTGAATTGCCCCTTTAGGGCGTGGGAGATGGATGAAAACAAGATCCCCAAAATGAAGGAGGAGTATGACTGCTTCTCTTGCTTCAACTGCATGGCGGCCTGCCCAGCAGGGGCCATCTCCATCGTGGACGTGTATCATGTTGACAAGGGTTTCTTTGTCACTGATCCTCTGCCGCTGCCTGTAAAATCACCCCTTGAGCCGCTGGATGCAGACGGCAAACCAGATGAATGGACCGTTATCGAGCGGACAATCTTTGAGCGCAGGAGCGTCAGGAATTTCAAGGCTGATCCAGTACCCGAGCCTTTAATTCACAGGGTCCTGGAGGCAGGACGGTTTGCGCCCAGCGGCGGAAACTGTCAACCCTGGAAGTTCATAGTAGTCATGAACAAAGAGCTTATCAAAGAAATGAATGAGGCCTGTTATGGCGTTTTAAGCATGCTCTATACCGCATACAAGAATGACGCGATGGTAAAGGGCCTCGTTCAAATATACGCTCAAGACCCAAAGCCAGGGCTATTCGATCCCCGTATTATAGAAGGCGGCGTTGGGAGCATTTACAGAAAAAACGCGCCGGTCTTTCTGGATGCCCCGGTCGTGATCCTTTTGGCCTGTGATGATAGGGCCATAGGCGGTCCTCAGATTCAGGCGGGCATTGCCGGCCAAAACATGAACCTGACGGCCCTTTCCCTCGGCCTTGGGTTCTGCTGGGTCGGGTTCAGCCAGGTGATAGAAATGGTACCTGAACTTAAACAGAAGCTTGGCCTCAAAGACCCCTGGAGGATCAACACAGCCATGGTCCTGGGATACCCCAAATTCGAACAGAAGGCTATTGTGCCGAGGGAATTCAGGCCCGTTACATGGTTCCGTGAGGGGGCAAGCAGACCCGAAGTGGAGAAGTAGAGATATCGTAGCTGTTCTCGCGTGTCTGGGATCAGGGATGCCAAAGACCAGCCCTGGATTCAAGAATATGAATAGTTCTATAGGAGTGTGACCATATGCGTAAAGTAAAGATCATTGGTGCGGCAATGACAAAATTTGGGAAACACATGGATCGAAACATGAAGTCTCTTGTATCCGAGGCCGTGACAGGGGCACTTAAGGCCGCGGATATTACAAAGGAGCAGCTTCAAGGCGCCTGGGTTGGCAATGCGGCCCAGGGTGTGATGGATGGCCAAGAATGTATACGTGGTCAGGTAGTTCTACACGACATGGGTATCTTTGGAATTCCGGTGGTCAATGTGGAAAATGCCTGCGCATCTTCAGCCACTGCCCTAAACGGCGCCTGGGCCATGGTGGCACTGGGCGAGATGGATGTAGCCCTGGTTCTGGGCATGGAAAAGATGTACTACGAGGACCGGTCAAAGGTCATCACCGCCTTCACCGGTGGCATGGATGTGGAACTTTTACCCCAGCTTATGGCCGCATTCAAGGAGCAGGAGGAAAAGGTCAAGAAGGTCCAAGAGGAAAGGGGCGAAGGCGGCAAGAAGAAGTCCGGAAAGCGCAGCGTCTTTATGGATGTGTATGCCTGGGCGGCGCGTCAGCACATGGAGAAGTACGGCACCACACAGAGGCAGTTGGCGGTAATATCCTCAAAAAATCACTTCCACTCCTCCATGAACCCTTTTGCACAGTACCAGACCACCTTTACGGTGGAAGAGGTCCTTGATTCACCTGAGGTGGCCTGGCCCCTGACCCGGCCAATGTGCTCTCCCATTGGGGACGGTGCGGCTGCCGCAATTGTCTGCTCTGATGATTTCGCGAAAAGGATCGGCGCCACCCATGGCGTCGAGATCTGCGCCTCCGTTTTGGCCAGTGGGCAAGATAGAAAGGAAGGTCAGGACAGCATCCTCACAAAATTGGCTCGAAAGGCCTACGAAAAGGCCGGCATAGGACCAGAGGATATAAATGTCGCAGAGGTCCACGACGCCACGGCCTTTGGCGAACTTTACGTGACCGAGGAACTGGGTTTCTGCCCAATGGGAGAAGGAGGGAAATTTGCAGAGGCGGGACATACTACCTTGGGCGGTAAGCTGCCTGTGAATGTCTCCGGGGGATTGGAATCTCAGGGCCACCCAATCGGGGCCACCGGAATACGGCAAGCGGCTGAAATATACTGGCATTTGGCCGGGAAGGCGGGAAAGAGACAAGTGGAAGGCGCCAAGGTCGGTCTGGCTGAAAACGCGGGAGGGACCGTAGGCGCCTCTGAGGCGGCACTGTCAGTGACTATCTTAAAACGGTAACACCTTTTGTCATCTCGAAAAGGGATGGAGGCCTGACCATGACAGATGTATCACAATTGACCTTCTTTCCTGATCTCATTGAGCACCAGGGTGAGACCCTGGGCGATAAGCCATACATACTACACGAAAATCAAGTGGTAAGTTTTCTCGAATTCGATCGAGGCACCTGCCGTGCTGCCAACGGCCTGGCCGCTCAGGGCGCCCAACAGGGGAACGGTGTGGCTATCTTGATGAGAAACTGTGTCGACTATCTCTTTTTATTTTACGGCCTGCCGCGGAAAGGGTTTTATAGCGTGCCCATTAATGTTGCCCTCAGGGGTGATGGCCTTGCCTACATCCTTAAAAACTCGGATGTCAAATACCTGATTGTGGGTGAGGACCTGTATCCAAGGGTAGCAGAACTTGGGGGCCAACTTGAGGGCCGTGTGGGAGCAATCGAAAAGGTATTTGTACGACGTATCTCAGAGACTCCCCTCCCCCCGGGTACCTCTGATCTAAAGGACATCCTTGATGCCTCCCCTGAAAGACCTGAATATGATCCTGATCCCGATGCTATTACCCACCTGATGTATACCTCGGGCACAACAGGTTTTCCCAAAGGGGTAGTCAACAGAAACCGTAATACAAATATCCAGGGCATGATGGCGCTCTGCTCCATTATTTACAAACCCGACGACGTCCTGTTTACGGCCCTGCCCCTTTTCCATGCCAATGCCCTGATCCTGACGGCCGCCTTTGCCATGTGTGCCGGGATCCCCTTTGGGTTGGAAAAGCGCTTTTCGGCCTCCGGGTTCTGGGATTCTGTTAGGAAATACGGAGCAACTTCTTTTAATGCCCTCGGGGCCATGGTGCCGATCCTGATGAAACAGCCGGAAAGGCCCAGCGATGCCGACAATCCCGTCCGCATGGTCTTTACAGCGGCCTGCCCGGCAAATCTCTGGGAGCCCTTTGAGAGGCGTTTTAATGTGAAAATAATGGAAGGATACGGCGCTGTAGACGGGGGAGGTGTCCTTATCATGAACTTCGGGGATTCGCCGGTGGGCTCAATGGGTAAACCCATCAACGTCACTGAATGGAAGCTCGTGGATGACGAGGGAAACGAAGTTCCCGAGGGACAGCCGGGCGAATTGATTACAAGGGTTACGGACAAGAAAAGCAGTGGAGTTGAATACTACAAAAACCCAGAGGCCTCAAAAGAAAAGGTCCGCGGCGAATGGGTCCACTCAGGCGATTTGATGTATGCAGACAAAGAGGGCAATCTCTATTTCATAGACCGCAAGAGCGATTCCATGCGCCGTCGAGGTGAAAATATCTCTTCTCTTGAAGTGGAGAACATGGTGGAAAAACACCTGGCCGTTGCGGAGTGCGCTGCATTTGGGGTTCCTTCTGAGCTTGGCGAAGACGAGGTAATGATCTGGGTGAAGCCAAATGCGGGCGCAAAACTCGACCTCAAGGACCTTATGCGCCACTGTGCCGAGAATATGGCCCACTTCATGGTCCCCCGCTATGTGGACATCGTCGATGATATCCCCAGGACGGGGACCCTGCGCGTCAAGAAAACCCAGATGAAGAGACAAGCGGTGACGGAGCGCACTTGGGACCGTGAAAAAGAGATGCCGGAACTGAAACCAAAAAGGTAGTTACTACACGGGCATACGCCCATGGTCCTCTGCCAATTTTCGACAGCAATACCCATTTAACGGAAGAGAGAGAATACATATATTATCAATATCACTGGGCTTCGACACTGCCCTCAAGCCTTTCATAAGACAGGAAAAGAAACGACATGCCCATTTACGAATATCAATGCGAATCCTGTGGAAGGATCACGACCGTACTGATACTCAAGCCCGGAGAGGAAAAAGGCCTTAAGTGCAAACATTGCCACCATAATCGCCTTATTCGGGTGCTTTCCAGGGTGGTCCTTCACAGGACCGAGGCGCAACGGCTGGATAAATTTAATACCAGTGCACCCCGGGACGACTCCTTTTACAAAGATGACCGTAATATTGGCCTTTGGGCCAAGAAAAGGGTCAAGGAGTTGGGAGTGGACCTCGGCCCCAGCTTAGACGAAACCATCGAAAAGGCCCGCTCCGGCAAAATCCTCGACGACTATTAAATCCCTCTCCCAAAACCCTCCTGATTATATGGGCCTGATCCGCCAGACCCAATTTGCGACAGCCAGCCTATTCTTCCGAAAATTTAGGCACTTACAGACATAGCCCAACCCGTAGCCGTCCAAAACAATCTAGAAGTTTGTAATGCCCAAACCAGGACAAGCCACAACCAAATAACCATTCTTTGCTATTCTTGCCAAGCCCAGTAACATCGATTTTCTATATGTTGCGTTATTTTTTAGTTGACATACAACATGTATGGCTGTTATAATAATAGGAATTTTTTAAGAGCGGTAATTTGGAAATACAAATGGAGGAAATGTCATACGATGGACGATTGCGAGATTATCAGGCCACCATCAAGATTTCTTATGGCCTTAGAGACTCGAGCGATTCTAGAATTCTGGTGGTGTCTATTGGCAACACCAGTACTCACTCAAATGTCACGGGGCGACGGTCACCCGGTCATGGTCCTTCCGGGGTTCGGGACCGCTGACTGGTACATGTTACCCTTGCGCATATTCCTGAAGCGCCTCGGGTACCAAGCGCATGGTTGGCACCTGGGATTAAACTTGGGTTACACCAAAAAGCTGGACCACCAGTTGCGAAAACGCCTGACAGAAGTCTACGACAGTCACGGTCAAAAGGTCAGTCTGGTAGGATGGAGTCTTGGAGGGGTTTATGCGCGTGAGATGGCTCGCTGGCGCCCTAACATGGTTCGATTTGTTATCACACTCGGAAGTCCTTTTGCAGCCTCCCCAAAAGGGACCAATGTCTGGCGGCTATATGAGTACGTCTCAGGACAAAAGATTGATGAAATGGATTCCAAGTTGCTCTCTCGGATACAGACCCCGCCGCCCGTTCCCTCCACGGCCATATACTCGCGTACAGATGGCGTAACCGCCTTCAAGTGCTGCATCGAAAAAGATGCTCCCCATTGTGAAAACATCGAGGTCCCGAGTAGCCACTGTGGTCTGACCCATAATCCTATTGTCCTCTGGGCCCTGGCAGACCGACTCGCCCAACCGGAAGACAATTGGCAACGCTTTAAGCGGAAAGGTCTCCGGCGCCTTCTTTACGGGGAACCGCAGACAGAACATTAGGCACCGCTTGGAATTCAGCCTTTTGCCTTCTGCCCATAGACCTTATCTAATCTGTTAACCTTTTTGCCCAGTGAATCGACTTTGGCCTTGAGGCGATTTACCTGATCCTTGGTAGCGAGATTCATGACGCCTAGGGCCTCGTTTATCCGCTGATCAATCTTATCACCTATCCAGTTCTTTATATTATCGGCACGCCCCGAAATGTCACTCCTGAGTCTCTTGGCCTCGGACCTGGAAAGCTCTTTGTCTTTGACCAGCCGATCCACTAATTTATCGATCTCCTCATCTGCGGTAGTCAAGGCGCGCTCCCACAGCGAGACGTATCTCTTGCCATAGTCGACCAGTGTTCCCGGTCCCTTTCGAATTAGCTGAACCAGAACCTTGAAGGCAGGGTCGCCACTCTTGACTTTTTTATCCCGCGCCAAGATCTGGGAGATTGTAGAAAACGTTATGTCTTTGCGTGTCTTGTTGTCCACTACAGAAATCTTCTTGCCCGCCTTTATCAGGTCAGAGATCTGATCAAGCGTGATATACCTCTTATTTTTTGTATCGTAGAGCTTACGATTGGCATATTTCTTTATTTTTTCCATAAGCCTATCTCGCCAGTCCTTTCATACGCCTAGAGGACAAAAAACCATACTAGGGGGTTAATTGTGGTTGGTCTTGTTCAAGGCGTTAACGCGCCTATTAAGTGCCCTCACGGAGCTAGTGAGTTTTTGCATGTACATACCCGTCAATAACGCTGCGGGCGTCTTTTCCTACGCCCCTATAAAAATCCTTACCACTATCCACAAAATCATCAGTCGCCCTGCGGACATCCATTCTGACATCCTCGACAAAATGCTTGGCGTCATCAATGAGGTGTTCAAATACCTCCTTAATGATTTCTTCAATGGTCTAATCTATTGGATTTAAGCGCGACGCCTAATACAATATAACGCGCTGCGTCATTTTGTCAAGCTTTTTTATAATTGTTCAGATGTCCAAAGGAAGGGTACTGCCTGTAAAAGGCTTATGATGTCTTTCTGGGTGGCTGTCGAAAGGCGCTTTTTTCCCGGAATATCAGCACTCATTTCCTTCTGGCTTTAAGCGCAAGTCTTCTCACCCTGGCAATATCTTCATCAGTATATACGCCATTAACCCCTGATATAGCCGCCAGTTTCATACCGTGCTTAAGACCCAATTTGTAAATCTCCCTCACCTTTTCCCATTCGAGTTCACGGCCGACGGTAAATGGTTCAAAGCGTCCTTCCAAGGCCAGCACAATGGTTTCGGCAAGACATGCATAGGCCACCTTTGGGGGCAGGCCGATGTTTTTCATTTCCGGATTACCGGGAAGTTGTATCTCTCCGGATTCAATGACCAGCACATCGGGACGCTTTGCTATATCTGCAGGGGACAGATCAAGTGGCCGCGCCACGTCTGTAATAACACAGCCAGGTTTGACTTTGGTTATGTCAAGGATTGTCTTACCCGCTCCTGAAGTTGCCGTGACAATGACATCCATGTCACTCAAATACTTGTCCGATCTAGTCGTGATATGGATATTGACATCCGGTGTCTCTTTTTGGATGGATTTTTTCAAGGCCAGCAGCTTGGCGGTATTTCTTCCCACCATGAATACTTCTTCAAAGGCCTTTGCCAGCAAACGGCAACATACCGAACCAATGGCTCCAGTTGCACCGAATACCATTGTCTTGCCCTTGATCTTTTTCCCTTTTTCAATCTTTATCAATCCCATTCGGCGTACGGCATCCGCAGCGGCCCACAGTGCGCCGGAGGCGCTGTAACTATTTCCAGTGGTTACTGGAATGACTGCTTCCTTGGCCACTGTCACACCGGCATCCCCGACCACCTTTGTAAATGCCCCCAGTCCCATGACCTGCGCGCCCAGCCGTTTGGCCATCTTTGCGGCCTGCAAGAGCCGCTTGTAGGTAAACTCTGGACTATGGGACAACATCTGTTTTGGGGTTCCCCCTACGGCAATCAACCAACCCTCTGCCTCCACACCGGTAGGTGACTTTATTCCGGTCAGCTTGGTATAAATAAAAGGAGGGGTATAGGCTATGGCCTTTTCCACACCATCCATAATAACAGAAGGCGCCACCTGGGATACGAGGTCCAGGGGCTTCTGCTTTTTCAGAAACGCCTGGGAAAGAGGATGAATAACGAAGGCGAATCGATTTACCCGTCTGTGTTTGCCGGAAGGGTATACCACTCTCGGATCCATTCCCTGATCGCTGATGATTTCCAGCAAGTCTTCATCCGTGATCTCATCCTGTCGTTTTCCCAAGGCAGCAAGAATCAAGGCCTCCAGCACATTGACCCCAACCACACGTTCTAGGACCTTCGGTGTGGTATCAATTATCACATCAACGCCGCGGTCTTTTAAAAACTCCAAACGGTCATCAAAGACGTCTGATGTAATGACGGTCTTCCCTCCCAACTCTTCCACAGTAGCCTTTTCCAGATATCTGAAAAAATCATAAGAAGGGACTACCACTATATGCGATTTTCGAATGGCCTTCTGCACGATGTACTCGTTCCATGTCCTGATTGGCATCAGCCATGAAGAAAAACTCTTGCTGGGGACCCATTTCAACACTTCATGAATCCCTTTTGCATACAGCTCCAGATCTTTCAATGAAGTCAAAAACTTAGACACACCGTTTTTCAGAATAGGATCTGCAAAGTTGAGATTATCAGTAAATTCAGACATGACCTTTGCTATTCTGTAATTTGCCATGCCTGAAAGGAATAGTACCCTTGAATTCTTGAAGTAATTCCCGAATTCAAATTCGATATGGCGGAGAGACCACTCGTGGGCCACGTTGCGTAGGGTGCTCCCCATGGTAACAGGGCTTTCAATCTTGGAACTGAGAATTTCAAAGGGACTCTTGCGCTTTTGTATCGAAAACATGGGGCCAATACCGTTCGCAAATTTCATGCCTCCCAGGCCGATGGCATCTGCCTTCTTATCCCACTTCAACAATATCTCCGCGACCTTATCTATGTCATCGTCGGTCCCAAAACTTTTGATATTGAAATCCTGGCCCAAAAACTCTGTTTCAAATTCATAATCTTGGCTGCTAGGCCCAAGACTTATACTCACTATTTGCTTCATGCTCTCCTCCAAAAATGTTTAGTCCAAGATATGCATCATGTCATTACCAGATGCCCCAGGCCCTTTTCTCTAAGAAACCGTGGATACAATTCATATGCAGGTCTTAGAATAGGCAAAAGCTTGATGGTCTTGGGTACATTGCCTTTCGCAACCACCTGACGACGTGTCAGCGCAGTGACCAGGTTGGCCTTGCCGTGCCAGAACTTGTGGGCAAAATCCGCGTTCATGGTCATGATGACCTCAGGCTTTCCATTAAAATCTCCTTTAATAATAAGCGGGTCACCCTTTGTGGCATCAATCGTAATAACCGCAGAAGGATTCTTATAAACGAACTGGACGCATAAATTGCTTCTCTTCAACGGAGTGCCAACACGGGCATCTTTTTTTAAGAGTTCATAGAACTCTGCAAGAACGCTGTAAAGCATGTTTGCATCTTTAAACACATTCCTCATTTCTTTCTGGCCGAATATGGCCTCTGATGGACGCAGGTCTTTTTCCGAAACAGGTATGGGTTTCACCCCGGTCTTGTAAAGCTTCCTGATGATATTGACCACCACATCGCGCTCCGGCTCCTTTGGATTGTACAACATCGAACCGTCATTCATTGCAGTAGAGGCCAACTGTTCCAGCTTGCCAAGTTTATCCTTGATACCGGCATCTTTCAAATTCAGCGGCATTTCTGTTAGATAGGCCAACTGCCTGTTCAGGGTTCGAATCCTTTCCACCGCAGCCCTTCCCGCCTGTTTTCTGAACCACTGGTCAACAAAACTCAGATTGCCTAATGTCTTGGCTGCAATCCCTTTCACCTTGAAAGATTGGTTGTCCATCCATTCCTTGACAAAGCCCACGGAATCCAAAGTCTTTGATAGAAATTCCGGCCTCCAGCCCGATTTCAGCAAGCTAGTACCTTCGTTGACAACCTGTGGGAATGTGATGCCCAGTGCCAGGGCGATATCTGAAAAGCGCTCTGGACTGGAATCCAGGTTATATTCCATGACTTCCGGCAAGACCAATGCATTGGCCAGACCGTGAGGGATATGATATACCCCCCCAAGGGCATGTGAAATACCATGTGCCATGCCTACCATAGAATGCGAAAAGGCAACCCCGGCGAGGAAGCTCCCCACAAGCATGGCCCCTCTGGCCTGTACATCCTCAGGGTGAGCACAGACCTGTAATATATTATTGCTAATCAGCCGGATTGCATGGAGGGCCAGAGCATCAGATGCAGGGGACCATTCCTTGTCCACATAGGCCTCGATGGCATGGGTCAGCGCATCCATGCCCGTCATAGCGGTTAGCCTACCCGGCATGGACACAGTAACTTCGGGATCAAGGATTGCCATCTGGGGCAAGAATTGGTCCTCTGCAAAAGGTAATTTTACATCATTTTTGAGATCGGCGATCACCGCCACTTTGGTCACCTCCGAACCTGTTCCTGCCGTGGTGGGAATAAATATGGTAGGTAATAACTTATCATTACTCTCAAGAAGGTATGCCCCCATATGATCCTCTATCTTTCCGCCCTTGACCACCAGCAGATTGGCGACCTTGGCCGTGTCAATGACGCTCCCTCCTCCAACAGCTATTATCATTTCACACCTGTTCTTTTTGGCGAGATCCGCGCAATCCTTTACGGCCTTCAAGGTAGAATTGGGAGGCACGTCACTGTAAGTACAGACGATCTGTATATTGGTTTTCTTGAATCCCTCCTTGACTATGTCCACAGGACCTGCCTTGACCAGTATTTTGTCGGTTACCAAAATGGCCCGGCGCCTTCCAAAATGTGCGACAGCACTGCCAATGTTCCGCAATATTCTGAAACCATAAACTAATTTAGTAGGAAGGGTGAATTCAAAATACTCTGGAAGCACGGCCTCTCCTTTCTTCAGTCAAAGTTATCTCCCGCTCAGGTCTTTTAATATGCTCGCTAAATCCTGGGTCTCTTTTTCTATCGCCATTGGCTGATGGACCTTACAATATGGAGAACCTGGAACAGCGCGTCTCTTGCATTGACTACCGCTCTTGGTCTCGGCCTTGCATTGGGCTGCCTTTTTATCTGAAACAGCAATAGATTCTTCCTCATCTTCCTTGCTTAAATCCGGCCCTCCGTAAGACATGCCATTTTCCTCGGCATGGGGTTGATGGACCTTACAGTAATCAGAACCAGTCAGAGCGCGTTTCTTACATTTCTTACCACTCTTTGTCTCTGCCTTACACCTGGTTTCCTTATATCGATCATGTAAAACGAGCGGTTCATTATAGATCTTCCCGGACGACACCAAATCCAAAAGATGCTTGGATTCCTCTTCAAAGCCTTCCAGAAACTGTTCTGGATCTGGCATCAATCCGTCATCAGCGGCAACCCCCACTGTAACCTTTCCGTCATAGCTGAAAATACTGATACCCAGTCCAACACTACCCGACCTTGGCACCCAAAACATGATGTTCTCAATCTTTTTGCCTGCAAAATATAAGGGCTGACGAGGACCTGGAACATTTGTCATAACAGCGGAGGCCTTATCCCCAAAGATGTGCGCCACCTTTCTTGCAATATTGGGGGGTAACAGGCCAATGGCATTAAGAACTCCGAAGCCAACAATTGCATCTGGGGCCTTTTTAAGATGGTCCATGCGCCGCTTGACCTCTTTGAGCCGCAAGACCGGATCTTCGATATAAACTGGCAGTGCAAGAAAAACCAGGCTAAATTTGTTCCCCAGTTCGAATTCAGTGCCAGACTTACGTATATTAACAGGAATCGTCACCCGCAGGTCGAGTTCGTTCACCGGGTAGTTCCTGGCCTTCAAATAGCGTCGCATTGCACCGGTAACCGTTGCTATCAGCACATCATTGAGTGTGGCGGCCCTGATAGACCGGCCAATGGTTTTTATCCTTCCAAGCGGCATAGGTTCGGTCCAGACAACATTCTTTCTCACCCCCAGCCTGCCCTTAAAGGCAGTCTTGGGATCAGATGGCATGATGGTCAGTTTGGCGATCACAGACGCGACGTCCGCGGTCAACTCTGGACCGCTCTTGGCCAGTTTAATCAGATGAGATGGGTTGGACATGGACTCCCTGAATTCCTCTATTATCCTCTTGCGGACCTGTTGAGTTGTCCTTGTTACCTTTCTAATATTTTTAAATAAGGCGCCCGTGGGCAAAAAGGACCCAAGAGTCGAGGTCTTTTCTTTCTTTTTGGGCCGCTTTCCAGACCATGGGGCGTCAGGGGCCTTGTCTGTCATTGAAAGCAAGACATAAACCAAAGCAATCCCGTCAGCTATGCAGTGGTGCATTCTAAACAGCACCACACAACCCTTGCCGTAGTTTTCAATCAGGTGTATCTGCCAAAGGGGCTTATCAGGGGTCAATGGAGTAGTTATCAGATTGCTCACCATTTCCTGGAGTGCGGTCTTGTCAGCAGGAGGAGGCAAGGCAACGCGCTGGATATGCGAATTGATATCAAAATACCTGTCCGTCTCCCAGGAAGGAAATCCCACTCCCAAACTGGGCCTTACGACTCGTTTTTTGAACCGCGGAAAAGACAGTAATCTTTCATCAATGGTTGATTGCAAACGATGAAAGTCGATGCGCTCCTCAAACTCCATAAAACCGGAGATGACCATGAGGTTTGTGGGGTCATCCATACAAAGCCAGAAACTGTCGGAGTTAGTCATTGGTTCTGTCATATCTCTCACCTATAATGATTCCTGTTAATTTTTGACAAAAATGAGGCACTAAAGCTTAACGAATCCCTACGTTACTAATACTATACCATACTTTTTATTTTGATGCAATTTAAATAAGATACCCCCTCATAGCCCTGGGGCCAACGCCTTTATCCCCTGCCAGACTTCCATTCCCTTTAGCGACCGCATTTGCAAGTAATTAACCAAAAAGGGCCACAAGGTCATGCGCCATGCTAAGTGATCAAATAAACAAGTAAAAATTCTTGACGGACTACCTAAATTCAATTAACTTATAAGACCTTAGCTGGTTCAAATACCATACGAAAATGGTTCTTCCGGCTAATGAGTACGAAATGGTACGCACCCAGCAGGAACTCAAAGAAGAATGGTCGTGAAGCCTTTTCAAAGTGACTGTCGGGAGGCCTTCGTCATTTCATGCCGTTACGGAATGGGGGACCCCCTGGCTTCCCGTTCTGAAGGAACGGGAGGAACAGTGGAGGGGGAGGCATCACCCGTCCGTAACGGTTTGAAATGACCAGGCCGGAAACCCGGAACGTAGAAAAGGCTTTATGACCATTCCCATGTCGTTGCTGAGAGGATTTTTCCTTTTTCTGAGCGTACTCATTATCCGGATGAACCATGGTTACCCCGAGATCAACGGTCATTACGAGAATCATGACACAAGATAAAGAAAAAAATGCAGCATTAGAAAACCACCTCCAGCATGTATTAAGGACCCTGCAGGGTGATAGTCTGAGAGAAACAATAAATGAAGAAATTTCAGCCCTGTTTGAATGGTTTGATGAAGTTCGCCTGAAGGATTTCATAAATCCCCAGCAGGCGTGGGAACATCTTCAGCGAATCCTCTTGGAACCCCCTATCTCAGATGAAACCCTTGCCTTCTTAACCGAATGCGCAAAGAGAATTCACTCGTACCTGCGCAGAAATGAGACTAGACTGGAAGGAATTCTTCCGAAGGACCAATACGATGAACTTGTAGAAAATCTGATAGAGCTGGAAGATCTCAAGAATGAAATCATCAATCAGGCGGTATCCAGTTCCATTTTTTCCATGATGATTACCAATGTGCTTTACAGTGGTATTAAGGGATTCATTGTCTCTGAAAATATCCTGGTGAAAAATATCCCGGGCGCCTCTTCCCTCCTTAGGGTTGGAATGGAGTTAATGAATATGACAACCCTGGGCCTGCTTGGGAGCGTTGACGACAAGATGAGGAGATTTATTGAAAACAACATTCAAGCCATCTTGAAAGACAGCGAAAGATTTCTTGTAGAGGCCCTTGACGAAAGGCTTTTGACTGAGTTGGGCAATGAATTATGGGAGAGGGTCTCCGAATATAATTCTCATAATGCCACCGAATATATTGATGCCAATCATATAGAATCTATTGCTCCGATTGTGAGAGATCTGTGGTTACATCTCAGAAAAAGCCCCATATTTTCTGAAGTGTGCAATACGTCAATTGAGTATTTCTTTGAAAGAAACGGGAAAAAAAGAATTCGAATCTTCTTGGAGGAAATAGGAATTACGAAGGATGGGGTATTAACCGAATTGACCCAAATTGCGGTGCCATTTTTGGAAAAAGATGTTGTCCAGAGATACTTGGAGAAGAGGACACGTGCAAGGCTGGGGGCGTATTATCTTTCCGAAGGAAAAAAAGAGCCTGGCAGAAAATTAGCCATCAGGAAAAGGCGATCAAAGTCTTCATCCGCGACTGATGCTGTCTTGCAAGTTATCAGAGGAAACAAGAGAGGTGTCACTGTCGCACTAATAAAACAAAAGACGGGCTTCAGTGATTCGAAAATAAGAGGTATTATATATCGACTAAAAAAACAGGATAAGATCAAGCGCAAGGTAAGAGGTGTTTATATAGCAAATATAAAATAGAAACAAAGCTCACTTCCACTCTTCCCACAATTCTTTGACATTTTCTTGATTACATAATATATTTATATTATATTATTACATCCTTGACACACAACCCAAAACCAATGAGAATATAAGCTAAACTTCGATAATTCACATTTGCAACAATTTAGCCCTTTGAAACATCTGCAACTACTCAGGTTGGCTGGTTCAGGGATTAGCAGATGATGTAAAGACAAAAAATTATATATCACTTATGCTGGTGTTGTAAAAATCTGATTAATTGCATTTCCTGCCAACTGACAACTGACAACCGGCAACTATCAATTGAGCGTTTTCGCTCAATTGGGGTGTTACATACACATTTATTATATACAGCAAAGGCATGGGGCGAAAAATAGTTAAACCGCTAACACAATGCATAGGAGGGGAATTAATATGGAACCAGTGAAAACAGTCTTGCAACCCATAAAAAAAGGATTAGATGTATTGACGAAGAGAATAAAGGATATGCAGAAGCTGCTTGACAACCTTGAAGACGCTCTGACCTCTGAAAAAGGCAAGGCCAGGGCCAAGAAAAAGCCCTCAAAAGCGAGCGCTACCGATACTGTTTTGAAAATTGTCCAGGCTAGCAGGACAGGAGTTACAACCCCGCAAATCAAGAAAAAGACCCGGTTCAGTGATACTAAAATACAGGGTATCATTTACAGACTCAAAAAACAAAAAAAGATCAAGACAAAGGGTAGAGGTGTTTACGTAAAGGCATAATTTACCGTATATCCTATGGAGCCCTTGTTACTCAGGGGCTCCGCCCCTATCTTCTGGTCCAGGTGCTTCGCTAATCTCTTGCCCAGCGATACTGCAGTCCAGACGACAGGAAGTCCCAAAGAGCTAGGGAACACACTGGCATCGCAGCAATAGAGATTCTCTATCCTTGTTTCAAGATTATCATCCACCACCTGTCCGATCCTGCAGGTAGCAGAAGGGTGTGCGCCTAAAGGTCTCAAGGGGATAATACTATCCTCATGTGCTCCCGCCTTTAGGAATATCCGCCTTATGATATCCACTCCCTTGTCAAGCTTCTTCCTGTCCGCCTCAGTTACCGGTTTGGAAAATGATGTTCCTCTATATAACTCTCCTGCTGTCTCATCTCGAATCTTTACCATGATACCGGAATACTGCCAGAACTTTGGAAACTTCAGTAGATATTTGGCTCCCATATACCAGAGCAACATCGCAAATTGGGACCAGTTGGGGAACACGGGAATAACGACCAATCCATCTGATTCATAGTGCTCCATCGTTCCGACACTCATAGGGTTGGCGGCCAGAGTATTTATCCCAGGAATAATAGCACCAACAAACTGGAGGAAGTCACAGCAGAAACCCATGCCTGCCTCACTAATACCTGCCTTACGTAGTATCTGGGTGTTACCTACTCCGCTTGAGAGGACGACAATCTTGCCATAATACCTAGCCCTCATGCCAAACCTGTTTCCTTCAACGCCCACGACCTTACCGTTCTCGACGATGACCTTTTTGACATTCGTGTGAAGTCTCAGATCCGCACCGTTTCTAACGGCCTCATCACCAAATACCCTTGCGGTAAACTTTGCCCCCCTCTTGCAGCCAAGCATACAATTTGAACAGCCCGGCACACACTTTTCTGCATCAATAAAATTTTCTATCTTTTCCCAGTTATAGCCAGCATCGTTAGCGGCATCCAAGAGACGGAGATTTGCATCTCCAATCAGTTCATCAGGAAGCTTCTGAATATTCATCTCGCTGCGGGCCTCTTCAGCCTCCTCTGTCAGGTCGATGCCAACTGGATCAAACACCATTTTGGGTGGATGCGCGGCACACCCAGCGGTGAGATTTGAAAGGCCACCATAGTTATCAGCAAGAGTGACAGGATATTTTTCTTTACTCCTTACAAGACCAAAATGTTCAAGGATCAAGGCCACCGTCAGGGTATTTCCCATCATATTCGTGCGCCCTCCCCTCTCAATGAGCAGGACCTTCCTGCCCCTGCTGGTCATCTCTCTTGCAACCGTGGAGCCGCCCGCACCTGAGCCAACCACTATGACGTCATATTCTTTATTCATAGTGCTCTCCTAACTCTATCTTTTACAAGGTCGATATCCAGCGGAAGAGACTTGTCCGGATCCTGATATAATGAGAGTGCTCCATTGGGACAATTCTCCACGCAGAGTTCGCAACCCATACACGCATTCTTATCATATGTCCACGCACCATCTTTTATTTCAATCGCGCCAAAATGGCAGATCTCAGCGCACTTGCCACAACGTTCACACCTCTCAGAACCATGCCTCACGGAATAGCCTGATTCGACTGATTGGGATAGGTAGCCATTTAATTTCCTTGTTACCATCGTTGCATAGAGACTCACGCAGCTCTCAGGATGGCAGTTACAGATAACGCCAGTACTTCCACCAGTGGCCACCTTCAAAAATGCCTGATTAACGTACCCCATCTTTCTAAAACGCCTTATAAGATTGATCGCCTCCTGCTGGGTGATCTTCTGGGGATTGTATTTTCCACAATGATCTAACCAGAAAGTGGCGAGCTGTCTGCCCACCGCAAGGCATGAATGAATGGTATCCTCGGGGGCATTCATAGATTTTTTGCAAGGGCAGTCCATAATCGCTATGTAGTCTGCCTCCTGAAAGATAATCTTATATGCATAGTCAAATGGTATGATCTTCTTGTTCTCTTTTGAGACTGAAGTAATATCCTCATTTATGGAAAATATTTTCTTGGTGTCTCCAAATGACAATACCTTGGCGTGATAACGGTTAAACATTGCCCGTGCTACAGGGCCAAGGGGCTTAAACCATGTCAAATATTCTTCTACAAGGGTCAAGAAAATATAAACTGCCTTCACATAGGGATAATAGAAAACGAAATAGAAATAGTTGTGAATGGCCCTGTCAATTCGCCATCCATGTTTCTTGTAAATAGCCTTTGTCGATTCTTTCATCTTCCACCTAGATTTGATGGGGGAAGGCCTCATCCATTCAGGTGCGCACGGGTCTCGACCGTTTCATCATTTGCTCATAGGCCCTGTTTACCTTTTCTTCAATATCCACATCACCTGTACCTGCATATTTTTTCCTGTTAAAAAGATAAAGTACATATCGAAAGACATTTTTTATCCCTAGCTTGATAAGAGAAAAATTGAAAAATATTTTCATAAATCCAGGAATATCTTCAGGCTCCATGGTTATTCTGAATTCCCAGTTCACTGGATCGGTGATAGTACCACTGACAAGGACATTGCCAGTATCAGGATCCCCAGATACCTTGTAATATCTGAAGTCCATCCTCAGCTCAGTAGTACCCAATCCTCTTGACCATAACTTCATGAGCACCCCCCTCTATCCGTAACCATTCTCACCTTCTTCTTGCCTTCTTTCTGGAATTCCGCAGCATACTTTTGTGTCGTCTCTAAGATCAGTCGCTTGTGTATAATTCCGATCATGGTGTTCAGGACCGCAGTGCCTTCCTCCACCATTCTTATAAGCTTATCAACTCCTATTTTACCTGCTACCCTGCTGGTCAGGATTTTTGCCTCTTCATCCACAAGACGATTCAATAATTCTCTGTGAGCCACTAAAACACTCCCGTCAAAACCCAATTCATTTGAAAATCCTAATTCCCTCATCTTCTTCCAGCACTCCAGGAATCTAATATCTTCTTGATCATAAAATTTTTTCTTCCCTTTCCGCACCGGGTGCAGAAGCCGAATTCGCTCCAGATCTTTTATCTCTCTTTGACTTACACCTGTCCTTTCAATCAATTGTTGTGATGTAATCTTTTTTATTGCAATGTCTTCCTCGAGGCTCCGAAAAAGCTTCCCATCCAATTCAACAATCGTCCTGATTTCATCTGCACTCAAAACGTTACTGCCATATTTCATCATTTGCTTGATCACGGATAGGGGCAGATATCTTTTTTTCTGCAATTCCTTGACCAGACGGATCGCATTAATATGTTCCTCACTATAATAAGCCATATTTGTATGCGTCTTAATCGGCTCGGGGATGAGCCCTTCTCTAACGTAAAATTGTATCGTCCCCTTAGGAACTCCAGTCACGGCCGACAATTGCTTCATACGCATCTTGTTAGTTGTCGTCTCTTTTTCAACCAAAATCTTCCCCTTATCTAAAGTAATTAGCCAGTTTAAAATACCTTATAACATAAGAAATTCAAAATGGCAAGTAACTATTTGTACTTTTCAGTTTTTACCCTTATTTATCCTTTATCCGAATGAAGTCCGCTTCTATCTGCAAAAAGTGGTTCGTCCGTGGAGCCCCACCGCTGCAAACAGCGGGCTAACCTGGCGAAGGCGAATGAATAGAAGGTCAGGTGGAACTTTTCCGTGCGATTTCTGTCAGGTTAGGGACTAAGAATATGATTCTGCTTCTAATGGAATGGTCGGAGTGCCAACTCCTTGAGTTGCTCCTCATCCACGCTGGAAGGTGCCCCTGTGAGTGGGCAGGTTGCACTTGTCGTCTTGGGGAAGGCGATGACCTCCCTAATAGACTTAACGCCTGTCATGATTGCGACCAGCCGATCAAATCCCAGGGCCATCCCACCATGTGGAGGGGCGCCATATCTTAAGGCCTCCAACAAAAACCCAAACTTAGACTGGGCCTCTTCAGGAGAGATTCCTAATATGCTGAATATTTTCTGTTGAATGGAAATGTTATGTATCCTCACACTGCCCCCGCCAATTTCGGCCCCATTCAGAACAAGGTCATAGGACCTGGCCCTCGCCTGCTCTGGATAATCATCCAATAGGCTGATATCCTCCTCCAGCGGAGCAGTAAAAGGGTGATGAACCGCTTCCAGTCTGCTCTCTGTCTCATTATATTCAAACAAGGGAAATCTCGTTATCCAGATAAAGGCATAGTCATTCTCATCGATCAAATCCAGGTGTTCCGCTACATTCAGGCGAAGCATACCAAGTGACTCGTTAACAATTTCGACCTTATCAGCCACAATTAGGATCAGATCACCCGGTCTCGCCTCAACCTTTTGTTCAAGCTGGGACTTGTCTTCGTCTCCAAAAAATTTATCCAGTGATGACTGCCAGCCATTCTCGGTGACTTTTATCCAGGCCAGGCCCTTGGCACCCCAATCAACCGCCTGCCTTGAAAGTTCATCCAGGTTCTTGCGTGATAGCACAGGGGCAGCCTGTTTAACGGAAATGGCCTTAACCACCCCGCCCTCTTCGATGACCCTTTTGAAAACCCTGAAGTCCGACCTGGCTGCAATATCTGATAAATCTATAAGCTCCATTCCGAAGCGCACATCCGGTCTATCAGTACCAAACCTGTCCATTGCCTCACTGTATTCCAGGCGATGTATTGGGGTGGGAAGGTCGTGACCTAAGATTTCATGAAAGATTTCTACCATCATACTCTCAAATATACCCATGACACCATCCTCGTTGGTGAAGGCCATTTCAAGGTCGACCTGCGTAAACTCAGGCTGACGGTCGGCCCTAAGGTCCTCATCGCGGAAACACCTCACGATCTGATAATACCGGTCAAAACCGCCGACCATAAGGATCTGTTTAAAAAGCTGGGGGGATTGAGGTAGTGCATAAAATAGCCCTTTGCTGACCCTGCTGGGCACAATGTAGTCGCGTGCACCCTCAGGCGTACTCTTGGTGAGAAAGGGGGTCTCAACCTCAATAAAACCTTCCCTGTTCAAGCATTCCCTGATATGGGATGCAATAAGATGACGCCTCCGAAATGCAGAGAATACCTGGGGTCTGCGCAGTTCCAGATAGCGGTACTTCAGCCGCAGGCTCTCTGAGGCGTCCACCGCACCATCTACCTGAAATGGCGGGGGTTCGGTAACATTTAATATCTTTAGCTCGGTCACTTTCAGTTCAATTTCTCCGGTGGCCAAGTCCGAATTTTCTTGTCCTTCAAGGCGCCTTGAAACCGTTCCCTTTGCAGCCAGCACCCATTCGTTTCTTAGAACGTGGGCCCTGTCATGGCTGGTTTTGTCCACCTTCGGATCAAAAACTATTTGTGTAATTCCCTCGCGGTCCCGCAGATCAATAAAAATCAAATTGCCCAGGTCGCGTCTGCTGTTCACCCACCCCATTAACATGACCTCTTGGCCCTCATTTTCCGCTCTGAGGCCTCCACAGTCATGTGTCCGCTTCCAGTTCTCTAGTGGATCAATTTTCACTGCCACGTCCCTTTCCATTCCTGTATTTCCTCACTCGTCAGCCCTGAAATACTGCATTGTCGGTGTGTATTAACCGCTTTTTAAGGAGTATTCTTGCCTAATTCTTGGCAGAAGCTTGGGGCGGGATGTCTAAGATTAAAGCAAATGCTTGAGATCGTCAGGCAAGCGCTCAAGATTCAGTTCATCCTGGGCCTTGGTGGCCATGTCGCGCAGGATGCCTTTCCCTGAGGCCAGCTCATTATCTCCCAAGATAAGGACCTTTTTTGCTCCAAGGCGATCCGCGCTCTTCATCTGTACCTTCAGACCCTTTGACCCATCACCCATTTCCACCCAGATACCTGATTTCCTGAGTTCCACGGCCCAAATGAAACAGCTCCTTTCGGCAGCTTTCCCCAGAGGGGCCATAAAAAGCTCAGGGTAACGAATCTCTGCTTGCCCTTCTTCTTGAAGCAGGGCAATCACCCTTTCAACACCCAAAGCAAATCCTATGGCTGGGTGATCGGGTCCCCCTAGAAGTTTCACGAGACCGTCATACCTGCCGCCACCAGCCACTGCATTTTGGGCCCCCAATTGTTCTGTCTGTATCTCAAACGTTGTCCTGGTATAGTAATCAAGCCCCCTTACGAGCTGCCGGTTCAGGGCAAAAGACACACCCACACTTCCGAGATAATCCTGGACAGATTCAAAGTGTTCCCTGCATGGGGTACAGATATATTCGAGAATTGACGGGGCATCTGAAACGACATGCTTGCAGGTCTCCACCTTGCAGTCAAACACCCTTAGCGGGTTTGTTTGTGACCTATTGCGGCAATCGGCACAAAGGGAGTCGATTCTGTCAGCGAGATAATCCTTGAGCTCTTTCCTGAATCCGGGCCTGCACTGCAAACACCCGAGTGAATTGAGGTTAAGGCTGAGATTATTGAGCCCAATAGATTCAAGCAGATAAACGGCCATGATAATCATATCTGCATCGCTCTTAGGTCCTGCGTCCCCAAATTCCTCTGCGTTCACCTGATAAAACTGCCTATACCTTCCCTTTTGGGGCCTCTCATGCCGAAACATGGGCCCGATAGTATATAGCTTGTTTATGGATCGCCTTTCATACAGGCTATGCTGGATATATGCCCTAACTACCGAAGCAGTGGCCTCAGGCCTGAGGGTCAAACCCCTACCCTTACTGTCTTTAAAAGAATACATCTCCTTTGAGACAATATCCGTCTCCTGGCCTATACCCCGGCTAAAGAGCTCGGTTCTCTCAAGGATGGGAGTCTTGATTTCCTGAAACCCGAAAGATTCAAATATCCGCCTGGCGGCAGATTCCATTCTCTGCCAGTTACCCACCTCTTGGGGCAATATGTCTTTAAAACCTTTTATGGTTGCAAATTCCAATTGGGCCAAGTCTCCAATTACCCTGGGTTACCTTCTCTTCTCCCAAGGCACTACCTTTTGAAAAAGCCAAACCGTTGCCATATTTCATCAACGCACTTAAGGCCAGTGGGAATTTCCCGTTGGATAAACCGTAAAGTAGATCGGTTCATTCTGATATGGGTATGGGAAGGATTAGGACAACGGGCAGTCTTGGTCACTCCACCTTTATCTTGGTCATCTTCTTTTTTCCCTTGGCAGTGCCCTTCTTCTCAAGGTATCCTATCTTTTCATCAACCAGAGCCCGGATGGCCTTGAGAGACTCAAGACATGCCTGACCCAGGTGTTCAGAAAAATTAGTCTTTTTGCCCATGGCCTTTTCCATATCCAGAAAAAACCTTCCCACGGGGCATATCAGCCTTTCTCTTTCATTCTTGTTCTTTCCCATAACCGTCACCTTCAAAATAGATACATAAATATTGACCCTCAAGTCTGGCCCTGACCGACTTCGAGGCAGCCACCTGTCTTGGAAGCAGCAGGTGTCTCTTAAAACTCCCTATACGAACAACCAATTCATCAGAAACTTTACTTAATTCGACATCCTTTTTCACTAGAAAGGGAAGTCTCATCATAAGTCGGTATTCCCCGTTTTCCTTCACCAGGCTGTAAGGTTCTCCCTCAAAAAAGCGTTCCAAGGGATTCCTGCCGCCGTATATCTTATCAGCCAAAAGCTTAAGAGAATTGTAGCCGAGCACCTCACCCTTGAAAAGATTTACGGGAAAGATAGGAAGAGGGCTGAAATATTCCTCTGTCTTTTTTATATATTGCCTCTGACTTTTTCTCCAGTCCTGAAAATATGAATCCTTCACATTATCCGGCAGGATCCTGTTCATTATAATCCCATCGATATGCATTCGATAAAGACAGAAATACATAAAGGCCCTCTGGGTCTCCTTTAAGACGATTTTCTCTGGATTGGTAACAAGGCGAACCGTCGTTATTTTCGGATCAACCAGGATTTGGTCAACTCCCCTTAGGCGCTCAAACAGGTATTCAAGGGCGTCAAAGTAGTCCTTCCCGGGTATGGGCACGTCATAAATTCTCTTGGCAACCGGACGCACAAGTTTGGCAACAGTCCTCTCCAGTCTGAATATTTTCTTTATATACCACTCCAGCGTGGTTGGGACGCTGATAAATCTGATGGACTCACCAGTGGGGGCGCAATCCAATAGAATCACATCAAACTCATTGGCCTTGACATACCTGTTGATATACAAAAGTAGACTGACCTCTTCCATCCCGGGCAAGATGGCCAGCTCTTCTGCAAGAATTTCATCCAGGCCTGTACTACTGAGTAGTGTCGAGAGATATTTATAGATATCCCCCCAATTTTCTTCTATCTCTTCCTGGATATCCAACTCCTGAATCCACAGGCTGTCTCTGACCTTAATCGGTTTGCCCCGGTTTTGGTCAAGCAGTCCCCTTTTGAGGTCAAAGATGTCCGAAAGGCTATGGGCCACATCCAGAGACATGATCACTGTCTTGTATCCCATCTCAGCTACTTTTATACCGGTTGCAGCGGCAACGCTCGTCTTTCCCACACCACCCTTTCCGGCAAAGAATATTATTCTCACTTAAGGCTCCTTTAAGATGCATCGAAATCCGAGATTTTGTAACACCTTACCTGTTTGAAAATGTGAGACCAATGGCGATATCTTTTCTTCGGGCCAAGTCGATTGCTTTTTTCTATCTTACCATACCCAAGAAGATTTTTAAACTCTTCTCGAACATTTCTCCCAAGAATCAGACTTTGGCTATGGCCAAATTTCATTTTATATCATTTCGAATTCTCCACCTCTTATAGCGCCACAGCTCTGCCAATGCCCTTGCAGCCATCTCCGGAGACTCCAATACAGGAACCTCCGGGCCAGCCACTTCAGACATATGTCTTACAAATTCCCTGTTTCCGACAACGCATACCAGCAAAGGCTTATGCCGGGCATGCCTACGTATGGCCGCAATGTCTCCAAACCACATGTCACCTGTGAGCCCTATCTGGCCAAAGAGGCTAAAAACGGCATAGGGAATAATGGTTATTGCCAGCACCATATCAATATCCGGGTCTTCCATAAACGCGGTTAAGGCACTGACGAATTTCCCCGACGGCCCGACATCGAGTGGGTTCTTGACATTCATCCATCCTGGAGCCCCCTCTTTCACCTTGTCAACAACAGATCTAGAAAGCGGTGAGAGTTTGAGACCAGAAGTGACGGCAGCGTCCGTGGCCAGGGCGCCCAGGCTGCCACTTGAGGTAACTATCCCCAGGCGATTCCCACGAGGTAGGGGCTGCGTAGAAAATACCCGCGTGAATTCCACTAATTCTTCAAGGGTCTTCACCCTTATGGCCCCTGTTTGGTCAAACATGCCCCCATAGAGTTTATCCTCGCCCGATAGGCTGCCCGTATGAGACGCGGTGGCCGCCTTGCCTTCGGATGTAGATCCGCTCTTAAGAATCAACACAGGCTTATCTCGAGTCACGCCTGAAAGGGTTCTATACAGAAGCCGCCCGTCTGCGGCTCCCTCAAGGTACATCATGATGACACGGGTGGACGGGTCATTACGGAGGTAATCCAGGATCTCGCTCTCATTCACATCCATGCGATTGCCCAAGGTGACCGCCTTGGAAATGAAAAGACTATCGTAGTAAAGTCTATCCAAGAGGACGTTTCCAAACACTCCACTCTGGGCGATGATAGCTGTATTGCCAGGGGTGAGCGCCTCCGGTATGACCTCAACCGTGGTAAAGCGGTTTTTGGTATTTACGACCCCGACGCAATTAGGGCCCAAGACACGCAGATTATACCTCTTGGCCACTGCCTCCGCCTCGGCCTGCAAGTTTGCCCCTTCTCGGCCTGTCTCCCCAAAACCCGCACTTTCGATGATTACGTGTCCAATACCCCGCTCACCTATCTCGGCAAGGACTCCCGGTACCCCATGGGCCGGTACAATCACTACGGCAAGATCAACAGCGTCCGGGACCTCGCTCACTCTTTTATAAACGGGCATCCCGTGCATCCTACCGCCTTTTGGGTTGACCAAATGCAGGCGGTCCTCCCAGCCCTGTTCCTGGAGTTTGATGGGGATCCCATAGCCAAAGCCCGGGGAACTTCGCGCCCCAATCAGCACAACCCCCCTTGGCTCAAAAAATGTCCTGATTGTATTATTTGTCTGCATTGATTTTAAGTTCGCCTTCGAGAGGTGCCGAGTATAAGGGAAAGAGATAGGGTGCGTCAATAGATAACCTGCCTCAAAATAGGGTCTCTGACCGCTATGCACTGCAACGGAAACAGGAAAAAACGAGAACGGTGTTCGGGAAGCGTATAGACCCCCAACTGATTTTGTGCTAGCCTATGAAAGATTACCGTAATAGCTCAATAATTGAGTGTAACTGTAGTGAGAGAAGTCCAAGGCCGGCAGGGGAGGACCCTTTCATAGTTCCCGACTGGCCTCTGTCTATGAAATGTGTAGTAATTGGCTGAACCCCTGAATACTCAATGATACCCATCCGAGACACAATTCAATCTAAAAATTATCCCCTCATCAACAGCATTATTATTGCCACAAATATTCTGGTCTATCTAATTGAAATTAGGCAGGGACAGAGGCTAAATCTCTTTATTTTCTCCTATGGTCTCGTTCCCGCACGCTATTCTGTACCCCAGATTGCCTCCTACTTTACGAACGGTCAACAGGCCCTCTCGTTATTTTCTTTTATGTTCGTTCATGGTAGCTTCTGGCATCTCCTTGGCAACATGTGGTCTCTTTACATATTCGGAGACAATGTGGAAGACCGTTTGGGCCCCCTACGTTATCTACTCTTTTATCTGCTATGTGGGGCGGCTTCAGGCCTTTCACATCTCTTTGTCAACTTTTATTCCACTGTGCCAACCATCGGGGCCAGTGGCGCTATTGCCGGCGTTATGGGTGCTTACTTCTTGCTTTATCCCGGTTCCAGGATCCTTACCCTTATCCCCATATTCTTTATTCCCTATTTCCTGGAACTCCCTGCCTTTTTCTTCATCGGCATATGGTTCCTATTCCAGTTCATAAGCGCAGCAGGGACTTCGGCCCGTGGGGGAGGAATAGCATGGTGGGCCCATATTGGCGGCTTTATATTCGGAATCATTTCTTTAAAGTTGTTTCTTCTTGTTCCTGAATCCGGAATCACCCTTCGGTTACGCCACCTGACTTCCAAAAAAAGAAGCCACCGCCTCCAGGCAATAAATACATTGCGCTCCGGTACTGATCCCAATCTTTACGGCACTATAATCGTGACCCCCTTAGAGGCCCATCTGGGTACGCGCAAGCTTATTAATATTCCATGGGGATTTCAAAAGCGACCTTTCAGGGTTAGCGTGCCCCCCGGCGTCCGCGATGGGACTACCCTCAGACTTGGTGGTATGGGCAGGCAGATGGATAAAGGTAGACATGGGGACCTCTATCTGAAGGTTATGATCAGGTAAAATATGGATATTGTCTTTCTGGGAACCGGCGGTGCGTGGGGCCTCCCCGAATTGAGTTGTGATTGCCTCATCTGCCGCGAAATGAGAAAAACGGGAGAAAAAAGGGAGCGCACCTCATTCCTTTTATCCGGTGAAACTACACTCCTTGTTGATTGCAGTCCGGACGTCCGTGCGCAGCTCATGAGACACGGGGTTCAAATGATAGACGCAGTATTGATCAGCCATGAACATGGCGATCACTACCTGGGTCTGGATGAACTCTTTGCTTACAAGCGAAACAGCCCGAGAGGCTCTTTTCAGGGTATGCCGGTTTACCTCACTAAAGAAAGCTGGGAGTCCATTGGCCAGCGGTTCGCATATCTGGAGGGAATGGATGTCATCAAACACAAGGAGATCGAGCCCGGAAAATGGTTCAGAGAGCGCGAGTTTGACATCTTTCCCTTCAAGACCGATCACGGGAATTTTGCAAAAGGGTCCGTGGGGTTTCTTATCAAATTCAAAAATCTTCAAGATGAGGATGTCCGACTGATCTATACATCCGATTTCATGGGCCTGCCTGACCTTTCTTCAGAGTTGTTGCAGCCCGATTATCTGATCATTCAATCCTATTGGTTCAATGAACCTCTTAACAATCGCCCTCATCATATGAGTTTTCAAAGGGCCATTCATTTTATAAAGCTTATTAGACCCCAAAAGGAAACATTTCTGGTGCATATCGGGGATGCCGACATGGTGAAAGGAGATACAGCCAACAACACGACAAAGAAATACGAGCCAAAGGACCCTTTAAGACCTCATGCAGGGACGGAGCCATATCCAATACCCTTGAACCAGGCCCAGTGGCAAAATACCGTAGATCAAATCGTGTCAGACAGGGAGCTCCCATACAGAATCATCGTTTCCTATGATGGCCTGAGGCTCAATCTATGATAAACACGGCATGGAGAGGGCGGGTCGTGGCTTGTCCGTTTATTAACAAGGGATCAAATAGAGGTGATAACATGAGCACAGGAATTTTGAAGACCAGGGTATGTGATATAGTTGGGACAGAGTACCCGGTTTTTTGCGCCGGGATGGGGAGTTTTTTCTTTAACCTCAAAGCGGTGAGCGGGGCGAGGCTCGCTGCCGCTGTGAGTGAGGCAGGAGGTCTTGGCGTTATAGGGGCAGGCATGATGTCTCTTGATGAGCTGAGAGACGCCATCCACGAGGTAAAAAGCGTTACAAAAAGGCCTTTTGGAGTGGATCTCCTATTACCGGCAAACCTCGACGCCAAAACCCAAGACGTTTCGGGACTCGATGACCTGTCCTATGATAAGATAAAAGGGATGCTTCCCAAAGAGCAGAGGATGTTCGTGGATGACCTAAAAAAGGAGCTTGGGGTCAAGGATGTGCCCATGGAACTGAAATTCGACATCACGACCATGAGACCAAGGGACGCGGTGGACATCTGCCTAGAAGAAAAAGTGCCTGTTTTCGCCGCCGGACTGGGAAACCCGGCCTTTATGATACAAGAGGCCCATGCCCAGGGAATGGTAGTCATGGCCCTTGTTGGAAATGTGAAGAACGCCAAGAGGGTGGCAAAATCTGGCGTGGACATTGTGGTGGCACAGGGCACTGAGGCGGGAGGTCACACGGGCAGGATCGGCACACTCGCGCTGGTGCCTCAGGTAGTCGATGCCGTATCCCCCTTGCCTGTCCTTGCTGCAGGTGGTATCGGAGATGGCAGGGGCCTGGCGGCGGCATTGACCTTAGGCGCGGATGGCGTCTGGGTCGGGACCGCCTTTCTTGCGACAGAGGAGTGCGACGAATTCGATTTCAATAAGGATAAGGTAGTCGAATCAGATGAAGAGGGCACCCAAATAACAAGGGCCTTTACTGGAAAGACTATGAGAGGGATCAAGAGCGAACTAATAAGGCTGTGGGATGACGCGGGTATGACGGCACTTCCGATGCCATTCCAGACGGTCCTTATGGCTGAAATCCTTGCGGGGCTAACCGAAGAAAGACGCCTAAGATACCTCTCCGGGCCGGCAGGTCAAGTCTGTGGAGATAACGTAAAATATTTTTCGCTTTTTTGAGAGGGACGGCAGTGCCCTCACGTGGTATCAATTGAAGTGAGCAAACAAAAATTGAACCACAGAAAGGAGCACTGCCATG
>Ga0307425_1000075_pt1 | contig 53245 bp, 45 predicted proteins | sample SalMarWE160330MG_FD_202152 | JGI IMG/M metagenome (GOLD analysis project Ga0307425, IMG submission 202152) | Salt marsh sediment microbial communities from the Plum Island Ecosystem LTER, Massachusetts, United States - WE1603-30 | ecosystem: Environmental > Aquatic > Marine > Intertidal zone >... | reverse complement strand
CCTTACTTGATTGGCGCGCCGATGGCGATCTTGAACCGGACGCCGGTCAAGATCATGAGCCGGAGGAGCCTTTCGAACTACCAACGGAGGTGGCCGGCAACCGCCTTTTTCGAACGAAAGCTCCACGAGCGAATGGATGCCCTTATCGGAAACTCGCAGGCAGTTGTCGGGGAGCTGCTGGCGGAAGGTGCACCTGAGCGGAAGGTCCGATTAATCTACAACGGCATCGAACTGCCGGAACGGCAGGCCGATCGGCATAAGGCCCGGCAAGAACTCGGCCTGGATGAAAACACTCTCGTCGGCGTGATGGTCGCCAACCTCATGAGGTATAAAGGACACCGGGACCTCATCAGCGGGCTCGAGAAAATGGCTGAGCAGCTTAGCATGCCATGGCGGGTCCTTATCGTCGGCCGAGATGAGGGGCTGCGTCCCAGGCTTGAAGGCCTCGCGCGTAAAGGAGGAGTGGCCGGCAATATCCAATTCCTGGGCGAGCGCTCGGATGTCCCGCGCATGCTTGCGGCAGCTGACTTCGGACTGCTGGTCTCGCATGAAGAGGGGTTCTCGAATGCCATCCTTGAAAGTATGGCAGCGTCTCTTCCTATGATCGTCACCGATGTCGGCGGCAATCCAGACGCCGTTGAAAATGAAAAGACCGGGCTCGTCGTCCCGGCGCATGATCCCGATGCAATCAGCGAGGCGATCCTGCGGCTGGCGCGCGATCCGAAATTGCGCCGCCGCTTTGGTGCCGCCGGCCGGGACCGTGTCAATCAGAGGTTCTCAATGGATCGCTGTGCGGAGGCGCATGCCGAGCTCTACGAGGAACTGCTGGCACAGGCCGAGCATCGGCAACGCGATGATCTGCCGCCGGTCATTGCGGCTCCTGCCCGCGAGCCTAAGCCGCGTCAGAAAACGCAGAATTGAACACCGCGCACCGGCTTCCGATCAGAACGATCGAGGCCGCGACGAGAGCACGATCAGGGGGACGCCGGTTTATCTTCGGTGACAACAATTGCCGCGGGAATCAATCCGGGGGCGAGATTCTGAGGTCCAAACGCCACGTTAAAACTCGTGGTGTTCAACGCACGTGCCACCTTGTCGGCGGGCCATTCGTAGGGCTTCCCGGGGCCCGAGGAATCCTTCAGGGACGGGACGAAATCTGTGCCCTGCCCAGGGAGCAAATCGACGCCTCCCACTCCGTTACTGACATTCAGTTTGCCGTTCACCAGCAGGACGCCATAGTGGTAATCCACGATCCCTGCCCAGAAAACAGTTCCGCGCACGGCAAGAGCCGCGACGGGCGTCTTGACCGTGACGTTTTTGTTGCTGAGCTGTTTTATCTTGCCGGTAGAGAAGTGAAGCGCGGCCCTCGTTGCCGTCAACGCGACTTCGCCGGTGCTCTGTTCGGGCTTGTAAACATACCGGTCGATGGTCACGTTCGCGTTTTCTCCGAGTGTGAGCACGGTGTCGTCGACGAATGTCACTTGTAGCCGCGCATCGGGTCCGGTGCGAAGCTGGTCGCCCATATGGACCGGCGTGCCGACGGCCGCGGGTGTATTGCCGATTTGTGCGTCCTTTTGCACGCGCGTAACCTTACCGACCGGCGCGGCGTTGGCGGCCTCGACGGAAAAGGATGCAACGAAAGCGAAGGCGAGAATTGCGATGAGGGACAGTGCGCGCATCGAGGTCACCGCCAGCGACATCGCGACGGAAGCAGGCGCAAATCCAGACCGCGCGACGAAGCAGCGCGCCAAGCGAACCCCGCGGCAATCGCATATGCGATTGCCGCCTTGCCATATCCGCTCATTAGTGCCCCCCACGGGGAATCCCTTGCAGGAGGCTAATGATTAGGTCCGTCAGGGACAAGCGGGAAGCCAGGTTCTCGGGCTTTTTCATTGAACTGTGGCCGGGCAACCACAGTTGCTGCCCGAAAAGCAGGCAGCCGAAAGGCGGGATAACAGCGATTGTTACCGCCTTGGCCCTCCGAAATCGGTTCCGTAGCCAGGCTGGGACAGGGTCACTGCGCCGCCCCGATTACTCACCTGGACCTTTCCTTTCAGGAGCAGAGCCCCGTACTGGCCGTCGATCGGCCCGGTCCAAAACTCCGTGCCACGCACGGCGAGCGCGGCGGCAGGCGTTTTCACCGTCACGTCCTTGTCGCGCATCTGGTTCAGCTTGCCCGTGGCGAAGCGAATCGCGCCCTTGGTGTTGAGGGCCATGACGCCTTTGCTCTTAGCGGGGTCGTAGACATAGCGATCGATGCCTACGCGCGCGTTTTCTCCCAGAGTCAGCAAGGTTCCGTCACGGAAGGTGACCTGAAGACGCGCATTGGCACCGGTGCGCAACACATCGTTCATCTGCACGGGGACGCCAACTGCGGCGGTTTTGGAACCGACCTGCGCCTGGTTCTGCACCCGGGTGACGGACCCTACGGTCTGGGCTGCCGCTGGACCGCACAGGATGAGGCCGAGACCGGCCATCGCAAAAAACCGTAAGAAAAGCGGCTTCGCTGACATTGTGTTCTCCCTCCGGCCTGACCTCTTTGCGGCTAGATATGCCCTCAGAAATCGCTAAACAAGGCTTTATAGCATAATTACTCCGGCGTGCGTCGCATAGTATGATGCCCCGGGGGCCCGGGCATGGCGTCTCAAGGGTTCGGCGGAATGATGCATTTAGAACGACGAATTCTCGTCTCCGGCGGCGCAGGATTTCTCGGTTCGCACCTGTGTGAACGGCTGCTTCAGCTCGGATACCAAGTGCTTTGCGTGGATAATTACTTCACCGGAGCGAGACATAACATAGATCATCTTCTTGATGACAAGCGCTTCGAGCTGCTGCGTCACGATATTACACACCCCCTCTTTGTCGAGGTGGACGAAATCTTCAATTTGGCATGCCCGGCGTCGCCGATTCATTATCAAAAGGACCCGGTGCAAACCACCAAGACCAGCGTGATCGGCGCCATCAACATGCTTGGGCTCGCCAAGCGCCTCAAAATCAAAGTGCTGCAAGCATCAACCAGTGAAATCTACGGCGACCCGGTCATGCACCCGCAGAACGAGACCTATTGGGGCCATGTCAATCCGATCGGTCCGCGCTCGTGCTACGACGAAGGGAAGCGATGCGCCGAGACGCTGTTCTTCGATTATTGGCGTCAGCACGGTCTGCCCATCAAGGTGGTCCGCATCTTCAACACTTACGGCCCGCGCACACATCCCAACGATGGCCGGGTCGTGTCGAGCTTCATCGTGCAGGCTTTGCTCAATCAGGACATAACCATTTTTGGCCAGGGAGAGCAGACGCGATCCTTCTGTTATGTCGACGACATGATCCGTGGCCTGGTCGGGATGATGGACACCGGGCCTGAGATCACCGGTCCGATCAATCTCGGCAATCCCGACGAACTCAGTATTCGTGCACTCGCTGAGCTGGTCCTGGAGCTCACCGGGTCTCGCTCCAAGATCGTTCATCGTCCCTTGCCGGCGGATGATCCGCAGCAGCGCTGTCCCGATATCAGCGAGGCTGAAAGATTGCTCCGCTGGCGTCCGACGACCGCGTTGAGGGAAGGCCTGTCCAAGACCATCCCCTATTTCGAAGGTCTGATTGCCGACGGAAAGATCCCATCGATGGTGGGAGCATCATAATTTGCTTGAGGGTTTGAGCGAGGAGGGCACCGTCATCCTGGTCACGGGCGGTGCCGGCTATGTCGGCGCGCATACCTGCAAGGCGCTGCGACGCTCAGGCTACACACCAGTGGTGTTCGATAATCTTTCCACCGGCCATAGCAGCTTCGTGCGCTGGGGGCCGTTCGTACAGGGCGACATCAGAGACTATGCCGCGCTCCTTGAGGTGCTTGATCGATGCAGGCCCGAGGCGGTTCTGCACTTTGCGGCGCTTTCGTCGGTCGGCGACTCGGTGAGCGACCCGGGTAGATATTATGAGAACAACGTTGCAGGAACGCTGTCGCTGCTCAGAGCCATGTCGGAGAAGGGCTGTCGCAAACTTGTGTTCTCGAGTTCTTGCGCCATCTATGGCGAGCCGTCCGAGATGCCGATCCGCGAAACGACGAGACCGGATCCAGTAAATCCCTACGGTGCCTCGAAACTGATGGTCGAGCGCATCCTTGCCGATTACGGCATGGCCGATCGGCTGCAATCAATCGCCCTGAGATATTTCAACGCCAGCGGTGCCGATCCCGACGGCGAAGCCGGCGAATGGCACGATGTCGAGACGCGCCTCATCCCCCGCGCGTTCATGGCGATCGAAGGTCAAATCAGCGACTTTGCGGTGTTCGGGACCGACTACGACACGGCCGACGGGACGGCCATTAGAGACTATGTCCATGTTACCGATTTGGCCGAAGCCCACATACAGGCTCTGCAACGTCTGCTCGCGGGCGGCGCGGGCGGCGCGTTCAATCTCGGTACCGGCCGTGGCTACTCGGTGAAGCAGGTCCTCGATGCCATCGCCGCCGAAACCGGTCAGCGCTTGCCGGCTGCGAAAGGGCCCCGGCGCGAAGGCGATCCTCCCGTCCTCATTGCCGATGCAACACGTGCCCAGACCGAGCTCGGCTTCGCTCCAAGCCTGTCGGATCTGAGCAGCATCATTCGGACCGCGTGGGCGTGGCATCGGCGCGCGCGCTCCGCCGAGCCGGCCGGAGACGACCGGAGAGATCCCGCCGCCGTTTAGCTGACGCCCAGTCTTGGCCCCTTGAGCGGCACCGGGCCGGGACGCTCTTCTTCACGCCTCTTCGATCTTGCATTGCTGCCCCGCTTGGACTTAAATGTAGTGTTGGTCAGTACAGTGATTAGTTGACTCGTCACCTAAGCACTACCAGCGGAATAAAATGGCAGGACGCTATCAAGGGTATCACTGTCTTCACTCAAAGGAGGGGGATACATCCTTTGAGATTTTCTGGCAGCAGAACGGCTGGTTTTGGCGGCCGCGCTCGCCGGGGTCTTTGCCGGAAGGACAGGCGATCGGCCCGTTCACGACCAGTACGGAAGCCTATCTCAACGCCAGGAATGACCGCGTGCAGCCCGCGTAAAGGGGGCCTGCGGATACCCAAATTAAGGGACGGAATTGCGCCGGCGAACCCGGGCGATCGGGCCAGGGCGAGCAAGCGCGGCCGGGGCCGGATCATCTACCCATATTGTGACGTCGAAGTTTTGCCGGGAACGGTCTATACCGTCGAGGATCGCCCTGGGGTGGTCGAGGTTTGGCATGCCAAGGACTCAAGGCAAGGATGCACGAGGGCTTTTCCTTCTTTCCCCAATCGGCTTCTTGCCGCACCGGTAGCCTGCGGGATCGGGGTCTGTGTGGCTGCGGGATGTTTTGATGACGCCGATGGGAGGCCAGCCAGCCCCTAACGTATCCGCCCGGCGACGTGCGCCGTCCCGCGCCATCGCGGCCGCCAATACCGGCACCCTATTTTTCCTTTGCGGGTTCGTGATCATCGCCAGCCTCATCCTGGGGGGTGGGACGCGGGGCGGGTTTCTTTCCGATGCGATCCTGCAGCTGATCGCGATTCCTCTTCTGTTGATTTCGCTTTGGCGGCTGATCGAGATCCCGTTGACCGGACAGATGCGCCTGGCGCTATTTTTCTGCATTGCCATCGTCGCGATTCCGCTCGTTCAACTTATCCCCCTGCCGCCATGGCTATGGACCGCCTTGCCCGGGCGCGATGCTGCGGCGGCAACGTTCGAGATCTTGGGACAGAACGCGCCATGGATGCCGATCAGTGTCGTTCCGTATGAAACCTGGCTCAGCATGCTCTCGCTAATCCCTCCTCTAGCCATTTTTCTTGCGACGATGATGCTCCCCTATCGTGAGCGGCGCTGGCTAAGCTTCGTGTTCCTTGCAGTCGGCGTGCTTAGCGTCTTTATCGGCATGGTCCAGGTCGCGCAGGGGCAAGAAAGCCCGTGGCGCTTCTTTGAATTCACCAACGCCACCGAAGCTGTCGGCTTCTTCGCCAACCGCAACCACTTCGCGGCGTTTCTCTATTGTCTGACGCTGTTTGCTGCGGTTTGGGCTTTGCAGGCCACGGTCGTGGAATTCGCTCAAGGCGAACGTAAACTCGATACCGTTTTTATCGTGGGGATGATCGCGGCCTTCACCCTCCTGGTCGTGCTCTTGGCCGGGCAAGTCATGGCGCGGTCGCGTATGGGCCTTGGTCTCACCATTGTAGCGCTATTCGGTGGACTGGCCCTCGGCGCCTCGGACCGGCGGATCGGCTCCGCGGTCGGGCCGGGCAAATTGCTGGCCGGCGCCGTCATTCTCGTCGTGATCTTCAGCGTTCAGTTTGCGCTTTACCGGGTTATGGAACGATTTGTCGTCGATCCGCTCGAGGGTGCGCGCGGCGCCTTCTCCCGCAATACCATCGAAGCCGCCATCGCCTATATGCCTTTCGGTTCCGGTCTTGGCACTTTCGTTCCCGTCTATGCCATGTTCGAGAAACCTCAGGACACAATTTTGGGCATCTATGCCAACCATGCGCACAACGATGTTGCCGAGCTTTGGCTCAACACAGGCGCATTTGGGCTCGCGCTGTTCGGGATGTTTGTGGTTTGGCTTGCTTTGCGGTCGGTCGAGATTTGGCAGAAGCGCCCGGCCGAAGGGGCAAGCCAGCTCGATTGGAATCTGGCGCGCGCGGCGACAATTGTCGTCGCAGTTCTCATTGTGCATTCCTTCGTAGACTATCCGCTCCGCACAGGTGCGATGATGGCGGTCCTGGCCTTTGCCTGCGGCCTGCTGGTCGAGCCGCCAGTCAGCGCTCAACCCCAGACGGCACTGGAGTCTCTCGGTGCACGCGCCAGGACAAGGCTCGCCGAAATCGGCAAGCTGCTTCCCCCTGCGCTCGCAACCAAGCTAAATCCCGTCTCCGTGAGTATCCCAAAGGCGCACGCTCCCGACCTTCGAAGGATCGCCCCTCCCGGACCGGACGAACGGCCAACCCCAACTCCATCGGAAGCCAAGCCGCTTTCTTCCGACCGCCGATGGGGAGCCGAGGTCGACTGGCCCGAGGAATGGTCCAAGCCGCCGGCGCCGGCGTCTGCCAACAACAACCCTCAAGGTGGATCAGGCGAAGGGGCGTAAGTCGCATGTTCGATCTGCATTGCCACATCCTGCCTGGCCTTGACGACGGTGCCCCCGATCTTTCGGTGTCAATCGAGATGGCAAGAGCGTTTGTGTCGGATGGGGTAGAGGTTGCCGCATGCACCCCGCATATCCTCCCGGGCCTTTATCAGAATTCCGGAAAAGAAATCCGCAAGGCCACGGCAGAGTTGCAGCACGTCCTCGAACGGGAAAACATTCCGCTCAAGCTGGTCACCGGCGCCGACAACCACATCACGCCGGGTTTCTTGGCCGAACTCCGCTCAGGCCATTTGCTGTCCCTGGCCGATACACGCTACGTGCTGGTCGAGCCTCCTCACCATGTGGCGCCCCCGCGTCTTGAAGACCTGTTCTTCAGCCTATTGGTTGCGGGCTTCGTACCGATCCTCACTCATCCGGAGCGCCTCACCTGGATTGAGGTGCATTACCAAACGGTGCAGCGGCTGGCTCAAGCCGGAGTTTGGATGCAGCTCACCGCCGGCTCGCTTTCGGGTGCGTTCGGCCGAAGGGCACGGTACTGGGGCGAGCGCATGCTCGATCAGGGATTGGTCCATCTCATCGCGACCGACGCTCATGACGTGAAGCGGCGGCCGCCGAATCTCGGCGTGGGGCGGGAATGCGCCGCGAAGCGCGTCGGCGAGGGCGAGGCCGAGCATCTGGTCGTTACGCGGCCGCTTGGTGTGCTGAATAATGACGATCCCTCGAATTTGCCGGGGCCGCAATCTGTGATTTCCTCGTCAGAAATCGGATATAATGAGAAGCAGGGCAGCCCGGACTTCGATGCCGCTCATGGCCGTGCCGGCCTTGCGCGGCGATTGCGTGCGGCACTAGGACTTGGGTAACGCGACGGACGGCTCCAATCGAAGGACATTGGCGCAATCTGCGGCCCAAGGGAGAACGACGAATGACGCGTTGGGCTTGGATTCTGATCGGTGTTGGTGCCCTTCTGGTTCCGGCCCCTGACGCTGACGCCCAAGGTTTCAGCAGCCCCTACGCTGGCGCCTCTAAGCCGGCCGAGGATCGGTTCAAGGTCCAGGACGAGACGCCGGCGCAAGGCGCTTCGGCGCAAGCGGCGAGAAACGTTCCAGCGTCAGGCGGCAATGCCTATAGCCTCGGCCCGCACGATGTCATTGAGATCTCGGTGTTTGGTGTTCCTGAGCTTTCCGGTCAATTGGAGGTCAGCGATAGCGGCAATATTCAGCTACCGCTTCTCGGCGAAACCCGCGCGGCCGGCCACACTGTGGAGTCGCTGCAGCGAGACCTAACCGCGAAACTTGGCGCCGACTACCTTCAGAACCCGCAAGTTAGAGTTACCGTAAAGGAGTTTAAGAGCCGCATCGTGACCGTGTCCGGTCATATCGCTAAGCCGGGGGTTTACCCTCTGACGGGAGACACGACGCTTTTACAGATTGTCGCAATGGCCGGAGGCTTTCAGGAGGCCTCCGATTCGACCGTGCTTGTGTTGAGGCAAACGGGCGGCAAACGTATGGCCGCGAGGTTTGACGTCTCTCAGATCGAGACGGGCCGGGCTGAAGATCCCCTGGTCCAGCCGGGCGATACGTTGATCGCCGGCGAGTCTGCGATAAAAAAGACGTATCAAACGTTCCTGAAGGCCTTGCCTATCGCCGGTGCGTTTGCACTGTTCTGATCTTGGGCCCATGCGACGTGCACGCGGGAGCTGAACCGTGAACGATCTGCCACAGGGAGATGGAGGAACAGCGCGGCAGCTTGTGCCGGTGTCTGAGAGCGTGCCCGCGCTGCGCGATCCCTATGGCCGTTTGGCGCCCTACGGCGTCGGCGACGAGGCCGAACAGCCCGGGTTCAAACTGCTCGAGTATTTGCGCATTTTAGATAAGCGCAAATGGCTCATCCTCAGCATTGCTGCCGCTTTCGTTGTTATCAACGCGGTCAGAGTTCTGATGGAAACGCCCGTCTACTCCTCGACGGTGCGGATACAAATCGATCAGGAAGCGACGGTCGTGGAAGGCGGCAATGTCATCCCTGAATCGTCCAAATGGGATTTCATGCAGACCCAATACAAGCTTCTCGAAGGCCACGCGATGGCCGAGAGAGTGGCATCGGCACTCAAGCTTGGCGACGACTCCGACTTTCTGGAATCGAAGGGATTCTCCGTCACCGGTTCGGTGATGCAACTCCTAGGGCTTGTATCCTCGCCGGACGGCGATCAACGCGACAACGTGGCTGCCCAGCGCAGGGCTGCAAAAACCGTATGGCAGAACCGTGAAATACATCCGGTCCCCAACTCGCGCTTGGTCGATATCACTTACACCGACCCTGATCCGCGGCGGGCGCAGCGCGTTGCCAACGCGTATGCCGACTCTTTCATCGCTTCCAACATCGACAAGCGTTTCCAGGCAAATGAATCGGCCAAGGTTTTTCTTGACGACAAAATCAAGCAGCTAAAGCTTCGGCTGGAAGACTCTGAGAGGGCATTGGTCGATTTCGCGCAGCAGGAGCAGATCGTCGCGGTGCAAGAGAAAGAGTCTATCGTTGAAACCAACCTTGCGACCGCTCACAGCGTGGGCACCGCGGCCATCGAGGCCTTGCGCAAGACACGCAACGAGCTTGAGGTCGAGTACCAAGAGAAACTGAGCACGTTCAAGCCTGCCTATCCCACGATGGTGCAGATCAAGACAAAGATCGACGAGATCAATCGACAGATCGAGGAGGAAACCGAAACCACGCGCACTAAAGTCGCAACGCTGAAGTCTGAGCTCCTCGACCTCCAGAAGCGAAGCATCCAATACAATATCTTGAAGCGCGAAGTCGATATCAACCGCGAGCTCTATACGAGTCTGTTGCAACGCTACAAGGAGGTCGATGTCGCGAGCGGGGTAGGCGTGAACAACGTCTATGTCGTCGACAAGGCCGGAGTTGGCACGCCATCCTCGACGTCATTCCTCACCGCGCTCCTGAAGGCGCTTGCCCTCGGTCTTGGTCTGGGCGTTGCCGTTGCGTTTGTGCTTGAGCGTCTCGACGACAAGGTGCACTCCGCCGAGGAGGCGGAGATGGTGACCGGCCTGTCGGCTTTGGGAGTCATTCCCAAGGTGCGCGACGTCGAAGCCGACATGGCAGATCCCCAGTCCCCCTTGAATGAAGCGCATCGATCGCTTTGCACGGCGCTGCAGTTCACGACCGAGAGCGGCGTTCCCAAGACACTTGCGATTACGAGTGCTGGTCCAGGTGAGGGCAAATCCCTTACCGCGCTTTCGATCGCCAAGCATTTCGCCACCATGGGGCGCAAGGTGTTGTTGATCGATGCCGACCTGCGGAATCCCTCTCAGCATATCAAGCTCGGATGTGACAATACGGTCGGCTTGAGCAACTGCCTGACTGGCGCGTGCACACCGCCCGAGGCGATGCAGAAAACGGATATGCCGAGCTTGGCGTTTATCGCCTCGGGTCCGCTGCCGCCTAACGCCGCAGACCTTCTGGGCGGGCCCCGCCTCGTTTCGCTGTTCTCGGTCGGACAGGAGATTTTCGACCTCATTATCATCGATGGACCGCCTGTTCTCGGGCTTGCCGATGCGCAACTGTTGTCGAGTGCCGCCTCGGCCACATTGTTCATCGTCGGTGCCGGCATAACCCGCAAAGGTCTCATTCGCGGTGCTATCAAGCGTTTGGAGTTGTCCCGTTCAGTCGTCATCGGCGTGGCGCTGACGAAATACGACTCCAAGATCTCCGGTTACGGCTACGGTTACGGCTACGGCTATAGTTACAGTTATGGCCGCGATCGCGGAGCGGCCCAAGGTCCGGGCGGATTAAGGGTCCGCGACGCCGCGCACGATCAGCCGCAACTGACACGCGGCGGGTGAGGCGTCATGGGACGCGGAGGCGCGTTGCGGCTTGCCATCGATCTCATACATTTCCCCGCGCAAGTCCGGACGCTGAGATCGGCCCCCCTGCCTGACGACGTGCTCAAAGTGCTTCGCATCGCTGCGGGCGACGAGGAAGCGACACGAGCAGGGGCCGCGTCGTCCGCACGGTCTCAACAAGCGGTCCGCGAGGCTGCGGCCTTCTTCGTGGAGCAGATTCTCCTCTATCCGGGCGCTGACAGCTACCGGGTGCTCGCTGCCAAGCCGGATGCATCCTACGCGGAACTCAGGCGGAACATGGCCATCCTCCTGCGGTGGCTGCATCCAGACCGAGATCGCTGCGGCGAACGCACGATTTTTGCCGCGCGAGTGACCCGCGCCTGGGATGACGTGAAAACCGACGAGCGGCGTGCCGCGTATGACCGTTTGCAAAGCCTGAAAGAGGCCGACAAAGCTCGTCATCGATCTGCAAGCGGCCGCGCCGGCTATAAAGGCGGGAAAAGTTATGTGAAACGGCAGAGCGGGTCCGGCTTTGATAAGCGTCGCGGCCCAATCCGGCCACACCGAAGAGGAGGCCTTGTGAACCGCATCCTCACATTGCTGCTAGGCAGGACCGCGCTTTGACGATTGAACAACAGGATCGGCCGAAATGGGATGAACTGCGCGGCCGCATTGATGCGCTGCATCGTCAAGGATCGCCAACCTCGAGCACGGGAACGGCGACACAGTCACCCCCGCAGCGAAGGATCCTGTCTCCAATCGGCTTGTTCCTGTTTTGGGTGCCCCTTGCACTCTTTCTGATATGGGCGGTGTTCGCAAAAAGTTATGTCGCCTATCTGGCCGGCGCTAATCCCGTTTTGGCTGTCAAAATGAGTTCAGCCAACCCCGCTGCGTTTCTGAATTTGGCTCAAGAAGAAATGAAACGCCTGGCGCAAGCTCCGGCGCCTCCGGTCTCGGGCCAAAGCGCGCCTGCAGCCGAAGACGACGATGCCGATATCATCTCGAAGCTTTCTGCCGAACCCGAAGAGCGGGCTCAACTCAGCGCTTGGGCCAAGGCGGCGCTCGAGAGGGATCCGCTCAATGCGCGAGCCTTTCGCATCCTCGGCCAGGTTGCTGCCAGCGAATCGAACGAGACGCTTACCGGGCGTTTCATGGAGGCCGCATCGGGGCGTTCGCTGCGGGAGAGTGCCGCCGTCTATTGGATGATGCTCAAAGCCTATGAAGCGCGCGATTATCGCACGGCGATAGACCTTGCCGACATCCTGATGAGGACAAGGCCCAATTCAGCCCGGTACGTGGTGCCGGTGTTGGGGAAGATCGCCGAGACTGAAAACGACGGTGGCGAATTGCAGCGGCTCCTTGCCGCCAATCCACCCTGGCGACACGAGTTTCTCGAGCGGCTTCCGGCCAATATTACGGATGCGCGCACGCCGCTCAAGATCATGCTTGGCTTGAAAGACGCCTCGGTCCCCCCGTCGGCGGACGACCTTAAACGTTATCTCAATTTCCTCACGAGCAAGGGGTTTCACGAGCTTGCTTACTATGCATGGCTGCAGTTCCTGCCGCCGGAGCAGCTCGGTAAAGTGGGCCTTCTGTACAACGGAGACTTTGAGGTCACACCCTCCGGATTGCCGTTCGATTGGAGATTTGAGGAGGGCGCGAACGTTTCAATCAAGATTGACGAGCGATCCGACAAAGAAGACGGCCGGGCGCTGGTGTTGGATTTCGGCGCCGGGCGCGTGTCCGAGCTTGGCGTCACGCAACTCGTTACCTTGCCTCCCGGCCATTATCGATTTGAGGGCCGGACCAACGTGGATGTCGTCAGCCAGCGCGGCCTACAGTGGCGTATCACATGCGCAAACAAGGCAAAGACGCGGATCGCCGAAAGTCCCGTGGCCAGGGGATCTAGCAAGGACTGGGAGAGTTTCGCGTTTGCCTTCACGGTCCCTGACGACGATTGCCGGGCCCAATATGTGGAGCTTGCTTTCGACGCGCGCTGGGCATCCGAGCAGTTCATCTCGGGAACGATTTGGTATGACGACCTGGCAATCGTGCAGGACCAACCCTCTGCGACAGAGTAGCGCCCTCAAACGAAGGAAATCCGGCGCGCTAGTGTCGGCTCAAGCCTGTAGATAGTCTGTTCGAGCTAGACTCTACTAGACAAGATACTTGCTATGAGATGACGCTCTTCTTCAAAAAGGGCAGACAGACTGCAATAGCCGGACATACTACCAGTACAATCTGTAGGCTGATCTTTGGGTCAGATTGACACGCCAAGCATAAGTGATGCAATCTTGCTTAAACCCTCGGGGAGCAAGGAACACGTGTGGTACGGGGGAGGGCGTCGCTACGCGCGCCAGGCCATAGATCTGACTTGGGTCGCGTTGTCGGTGCTTCTGGCGCTCGTCATCCGCGACAACTTCACCTTATCGCCTCGTAGGATCGAAGGAATCGTCCCCTACGCGCTGGTTTGCGTGATCAGCGCCGCCATCGTTTTTCGGGCGGCCGGACTCCAACGCACCCTTTGGCGCTACGTTTCCTTGACCGACGTTCTCCACGTCATCGCCGCCGTGACCGTCACGCTCCTGTTGGCGCTCCTGGCGGTTTTCATTTGGAACCGGCTGGAGGGCGTCCCTCGCGCGGTCCCGGTGATCCAATGGCTTCTGCTGGTTGGAGGCTTGGTGGGATCGCGCATTGCGGTTCGCTTGGCCGGAGAGCGAATGCGCCGCAGAAACGACAGACGCACAAAACCGCTGGAAGACACGCAACATGTTCTGATTGTGGGCGTCAACGATATCACCGAGCTCTATTTGCGTTCGGTTGCCGAGTTCGCCTCGGACAGTTTTGTCGTCGTAGGCATCCTTTCGACTGGCTCAAAACAGCTGAAAGGACGATTCCTCCGCATGCACAAGATTTTGAGCGAACCTGAGAATGTGCAACGGGTTCTGGCCCAGCTTGAAATTCATGGCGTGAGGGTCAACCGTATCGTGGTGACTCAACCGTTCGAACAATTATCCGGAGCCGCCCGAGAAGCCCTGCAGACGGTGGAACGTTCATCGGCAATCAAGGTCGATTGGCTGGTCGAGAGTCTTGGTTTGCGCGGCGCCGGAGCTTCAAGCAACACGCCCACGCTCGATACTTTGCCTCAGGTCGCGGGGACGGCGCCATCTCTCGCCGGCGAGAACAGCGAAACCACGGAGACGAATGAGCGGGTGTTGCCTGCACGATACCATCGCTTGAAGCGTATGATCGATGCCGCCGTGGCACTCACTATGCTTATCGTCCTGGCGCCGTTCATAGTTTTGCAGGCGGTTCTCGTCGCGATCGATGTCGGGACCCCGCTTCTGTTCTGGCAGTGGCGGCCAGGCAGGGGAGGCCGTCCCGTTAAGCTCTATAAGTTTCGTACCATGCGCGGAGCCCATGACGCCGCGGGCGACCGTATCCCCGACGATCTCCGCTCGTCGGTTATTGGCCGCTTCTTGCGGCGAAGCCATCTCGATGAATTGCCCCAGCTGTACAACATCCTGGTCGGCGAAATGTCATTCGTCGGCCCGCGTCCTCTGCTCCCTGTCGATCAACCGGAGGACCGGACCGTGCGGCTGCTCGTCCGGCCCGGATTAACCGGGTGGGCGCAGGTCAATGGCGGACGGTATGTCTCCGCTGAACAAAAGGCGTCGCTCGACATTTGGTACATCGCCAATGCGTCGTTGTGGCTGGACCTCAGAATCCTGATCCGTACTTTGGGAATTGTCGTCTGGGGCGCGAGACCTAATGGGTTGGACGCGCGAGCGGTGCAGGGTGAGCCAGAAGGACCCAAAACCGGTGCGCCTGTTGGCGCTGCAACCGAGACGGAAGCCAGCCATTTACCCGTTCGCGCCGCACGCCAGACGGTTTAGATTGCTGAGCGCTCTTCCAAGGGATGAGTGTCAAATAGCTACGCGCTGCATGAATCTTCGCTGGCCAGGGGAGGCGCTATGGAACGGCCGCGAGGGCGCCGAGGAATTCCCATGCACTGGGGGCGAGTCACCCGGGCGGCGGTAGCTTTGCGCTACATGATTGAATCTGCTGCAATTTTCCAGACATATGACCTCCCATAAGGCGTCCCTCACTGAGCTCTCCGAGCCGACAGCCGCTTCGCGGCAGGGTCCGGGCCGAACGGAGGCGCCGGACCACGACTATTTCGGTCATGAGCACCTCACGATCATCGAACCGATCAAGGGGTGGCGGTCGCTCGATCTTAAAGAGCTGTGGGCCTACCGCGAGCTCCTGTTCGTGCTGACCGCCCGCGACGTGAGGGTGCGCTACAAGCAGACCGTGCTGGGGTTCTTATGGGCGATTATCCAGCCGGTCATGCTGATGATCGTGTTCTCGATCTTTTTCGGCCGTTTGGCGAAGATACCATCGGACGGCATTCCCTATCCGGTCTTCGTCTACGCCGCGCTGCTTCCTTGGACGTTCTTTGCCAACGCCATCAGCACCTCGGGCAATTCGTTGGTCGGCTCCAGGCACCTCGTCAGCAAGGTCTATTTCCCGCGCCTCATCATCCCGCTCTCATCGGTTGGAACCGGACTTGTCGATTTCGCCATTTCAGCCGGCGTGCTGCTCATTCTCATGGCCTGGTACGGCGTGGGATGGAGCCTTAACCTGCTGGCGGCACCGTTGCTGATTGCCGGCGTTATCTTCGTTGCGTTGGGCGTCGGCACGATCCTTTCGGCGCTCACGGTCACCTATCGCGATTTCCGCTATGTCATCCCGTTCCTGGTCCAATTCTGGATGTTCGCCACGCCAGTGGTTTATCCGGCCAGCCTGGTGCCGGAAAATTGGAGATGGCTGCTTTACCTCAATCCCATGGCGGGACTCATCGAAGGCTTCCGCTCCGCCTTCCTTGGGCGCCCGTTCGACATCCCCGCACTCGCCCTCTCGCTCGGCGTCGCGTTCGTCGTCTTTGTCGCCGGCGTCGCCTATTTCGAGAAGGTCGAGCGCCGCTTCGCCGACGTGATCTGACCGTTCGCCGATGAGCCGCTCCGTCGTTACCGTCGACAACCTCAGCAAGGAATATGTGATCGGAGGCCGGGAGACCGGTTACGAGACCTTCCGCGAGATGCTGGTTTCGATAACCACCGCACCCTTCCGGCGCCTGAAACGCCTGAGTGGAACGGCGAATGCCGAACAGCGTATCTGGGCGTTGAAGGGCCTGAACCTTGGCGTGAGTGAAGGTGAGGTTGTCGGCATCATCGGCCGCAATGGCGCAGGCAAGTCGACCCTACTCAAAATCCTTTCCCGCATCACTGCGCCGACAGAAGGGCGCGTCGAGATCCGCGGGCGCGTGGCGAGCCTGCTCGAGGTCGGAACGGGCTTTCACCCGGAACTCACCGGCCGCGAGAATATCTATCTCAACGGCGCGATCCTCGGCATGACCCGCGCGGAGATCACGCGCAAATTTGACGATATCGCCGACTTTTCCGGCGTGGCAAAGTTCCTCGACACCCCTGTGAAGCGCTATTCGAGCGGCATGTCTGTTCGTCTTGCCTTTGCCGTCGCCGCGCACCTGGAGCCGGAGATCCTCATCGTTGACGAGGTTCTGGCGGTCGGCGACGCCGAGTTTCAACGCAAATGCCTCGGCAAGATGAAAGACGTCGCCGCAGGCGGCCGCACCGTGCTGTTCGTGAGCCACAATATGGGGGCGATCCGCCAACTTTGCGGCCGCGTGATTGTCATTAAGGACGGCGAGGCGATCTTTGACGGCGATGTCGATGAAGGCATCGCGAAACATCTCTCGGATTTCGATGTGGAAGCAGCATCGAGAACCGAGTGGCGATGGAACGGCCCCGATGCGCCGGGCAACGAACAGATCCGGTTCCGCGGCGTCACGATAGAAGGCGACAAATCGCCTGGCCCAACGTTCAGGCCGGATGAGGCCATCTCAATCGCCATCGAATATGAGCAGATGGCGAGACTGCGCGGCTTACGGATCTTGCTCCGGCTCACCACGCCCCTGGGCGATGTCGCCTTTGCCACAGCCGATGAAGACCAGCGTGACCCTGAGGGCTCTCCGCCAGGCGTGTATCGAAGCGTCTGTCGCCTGCCCGCCAATCTGTTCAATGCCGCGACCTATAACATCCTTCTCAGCTGCCGAATCCCGCCGGATAACGTTCTGAAGCAGTTCGAACTGGCCCAGCTGAATATTGTGGGGAGCCCGAACAGCGGATCGATGTCACATAAAGACTGGCCCGGTATTCTCTGCCCACAGGTCGAGTGGAGCGTGGAGTCCGTTCAGTCTAACCGGAAAAGAGCCTGATCCCCCGTAGACAAAAATTAGTTCCCGCCCAGGGCTCTCCGGAGCAAGCACGAACTCCGCTTGTCTCGATCGTAATCCCTTGCTGGAACGCGGAGTCGTATATCGGCGAAGCGATCGAAAGCGCGTTAGCGCAAACCTATCGCCAAGTCGAAGTCATCGTTATCGACGACGGCTCAACCGATGGAAGTCTCGACATCATCAAGTCGTTCGGTGACCGCGTCCGATGGGAGACCGGACCCAATAGAGGTGCGAGTGCGGCGCGCAACAGAGGAATCGCCCTAGCAAAGGCGGAGTTGATCCATTTTCTTGATGCCGACGACCTGTTGCACCCAAGGAAGCTCGAACTTCAAACTGCGGAGAGCCTCAAGCATCCGGGCAAACTGGTGTATTGCGATTGGACGGCTCTAGACGTGATATCTGGCGAGCATCGCGTCTTTTCATATGAATGCGACGGTAGCGATGCGGTGACTTACGCCCTCCGCTTCCAAATTCCGACCTCCACGGTTCTGCATTGGAAGTCTTCGCTGAATGCGGTAAGCGGATTTCGTGAGGAGCTTCCCTGCGCTCAGGATCGCGATCTGAATATCAGGCTTGCCTGTTCAGGCGTTGGCTTTCATCACCTTCCGTTAGCGCTATGCACATTAAGGCGCCGCCCCGGAAGCATATCCGCCGACATCTTGAAGGTTTTGGACCAGCATCCGGACACTGTCCGTCGAGCTGAAACTCTGTTGCGCGAGCGAGCCGGGCTGACCGAGCCCCGGGCTCACGCGCTCGCCGGATTCTTGGCGAGGGACGCACGCGTCTATCTCCGCCATGGCGAAGTTGGCAAGGCCCGTCTCAATTTTCGCGAAGCCCGGCGCTTGCATCACAGTGGCGGCCTGCCTGAGGCCTACAGTAACTCCACTCTGTACGTTCGCCGCTATTGCGGCGCGCTCATAACGGAGCTGCTTGTCAGTCTGAAGCGGAGACTCCTGCCCGTGCGGAAGCCAGACATGACGGCGCGTACGAAGCCTGCGGGACCTTCGGACGATATGGGGGAGGTGCCAGCCGGTCTCGCTGAAGTTGGCCATTTGCGATCCAGAGATCCTGATCTGCTAGATCAGAGAAATATATAGTGCAGCGGCTGATCGGAAATCCGCCCGCTGTGGTGCACGTCACCTACCGTGAGGGTCTCGCTTCAGTCTTTCCTGCCCAAGTCGTCCGGCCGATGTCGCTGCTCAAGGAGCGCGGGCATGACGTTACGCTGGCGGTGTTCGCGCCCATCGGCGAATTCATTCGTCCACATTTGCGCCAGTCATGGCATCGGCTACTGTCGGAAACAAAGGCACTATCCCGACTTCCCCTTTATCGGTTTCCATCTCCACCAAGTCGTGCGCGACACCTTTGGGATGATGTCTATCTGTTTCGCCAGTGGCTCTACAGACACCAGCCAGCTGGACCACTCATTCTACACTGCCGCGGAACGGGGTCAGCTGCTATCGCGCTGAGGATTTCGAAAAACGATCGCCGGATCCGGGTCATATTTGATTGCCGTGGCTTTGAGAGTTACGAACATCTCTGTGCCGCTGATTATCTGTCGGATGGCGAAGCCCCGGAGGAATTGCGGGGGGTAACCGCCAAATCCGACTCGGTTCAGCAACACGTCGCCCGCGAAAGTCATGCAGTTATCTGCGTTTCACACGCAATGCAAAAGGAGCTGATCCGAAGATCCGGCATCAGTCAGGAGAAGACGTTTGTCGTGCCCTGCTGCACGGATGTCGACGCCGGTGTCTCCGCGATAGACAGCCGCGAGTCCACCCGAAAAATGCTGGGGTTACAGGACAGCTTTGTGGTCGCCTATTGTGGAAGCTTTCGCGAGTGGCAGATGCCGGCGGAAAATCTTGCCGTCTTCAAAATTCTGTCGGAGCTGGTCAGCAACGCCCACTTACTCATCATCACCAACCAGCCGGCACGCTTTGAAGCGGCGGCCGACGCTTCTGGTATTGCGGCAAACCAAAGAACCATTTTGTCTGTTCCGCATTCGGACGTCCCCCGTCATCTGGCTGCGGCCGACATCGGATTGATGATCCGAGTAAACTCCATGGCCAGCCGGGTGTCTTCGCCGGTCAAATTCGCTGAGTATTTGTCGTGCGGTGTTCCGCCCGTTTTGAGTGACGGTATTGGCGATTACTCGGACCTGGCCCATTCGGCCGGGATCGGCCTGGTGCTTGACAGCGTATCGGCGCCTTCAGAAGCGCGCGCCGACTTGGCCCGGTTTCTCAGTGAATATCGGCGAGACCCTGTCTCGTTGCGCCGGCGCTGCGTCGCTGTCGCTAGGCAGCAACTGAATTGGCCGTCGGCCGTAAACTCGATTGCAGACATTTATGCATCCTTGCAGCAGCCAGAGAGCGCAGTCTGCCATCAGGGCTGACGCCGCAATGAAGATGCAGGCGGAAATTTTGAACGGGATCCGGGTGCTGCACGTCGTTCCGACGGTTGGCACGGGGGGAGCGAGCCATTCCGCCATCGAACTCATGGATGCGCTTGAACATGAGCACTCGCTGAGCACGCAGCTATGCGTGCTTGGAACGCCAACTCCCGATGTCAAATTTCCAACTTCAATATCAGGGCCGATCTATCTCGGTGCTACCAACCCAAACGCCGCGTCATCAATTCCGTCTTCAGTCTGGAGGCTCCGCAAAATCCTGCGCGAGGGGCGGTATGACATTGTCCATTCACATCTCTATCCCGGCAGTCTGACCGCAGCCGTTTCCAGTGCAGCTGCCGGCCATGTCGCGCACCTGGCTCACATCCGTGATATGCCGCCCAATTTGGCCGAAGGTGGGATGAAACGAGAGGCCAAGAAGGCCCTTCTACGACTGGCGTACGGCCTGGGGCGAACCTCTTTCGTCGCGGTCTCGCAGGCGGCCGCAGACTATGCATTGCGCTACCTCTCGCTGGAAAGCAGTCGCATGACCGTGGTGACCAACGGTGTGAACCCTTACCGGATTGTGAGAGACGCTAAGCGCGCCCCCAGACTGGAACAAGAGCGCATCACGATTGGCGCCGCTGGCAGGCTTGTTCCCGAGAAGGGCTTTGGTGTGTTGATCGAAGCCATCGCGAAATTGGTCGCAGCGAAGCCGAATCTCGTGCTGCGGATCGCGGGCTCCGGTTCGCAGCGCGAACCGCTTGCCGGCCTCGCAAAGTTCCTCGGTCTCGCCGATCAAGTCGAATTCCTCAACGACATCGAGGATATGGCGAGCTTCTACGCGAGCCTTGATGTGTTCGTCCTGCCGTCACTCTCGTCTGAGGGTCTTCCCCGGGTAATATTGGAGGCCATGTTTGCAGGCGTGCCGATTGTCGCGACCGATATCGCAGGGACCGGCGAAGCCATTTCGGACGGCGTGACGGGCACCCTGGTGAAGGCCGGGGACGTAGAGGGGCTCGCGCGCGCACTCTCGGCCCTGATAGAACACCCGGCCAAGCGCGCAGCTCTCGCGGAAGCCGCTCAAAAGAATGCTTGGCAAAGATTCACCATCGGCCGCGTGGCAAGCGAGATTGCGGAGCACTACCGCCAGATGCTTCAGTGACGGCCATCCTCCCATTCAGAGCATGAACGCGCTCGCCCTCCTTACGCGAACGCCACATCCCGATCTGGTCGAGTTCTTCTCAAGCTTTGACCAATTCGGCTACGACGTCGCCATCGTCGTCGATAATGAGACCTATACACCAACAGGTGCCGGGCCGAAGATCATCAATATGGATGAACAGGAATGTCGCAAGAATGGTTTTTCTTACATTACGCCAGTAGCGAATAATGGCTGCAGCGCCTGGGACAAGGCTTTGTTTTATTTCTGTTGCGTCGACACATCGCACGACAACGTTTGGCTTATTGAAGACGATGTTTTCATACCGGCGCCGGACACCTTATGTGAAATCGACAGAAAATATGAGTCAGCCGATATTGTCAGCGGCCAGTATCAGATCAACGCGCGTGGAGAGTTGGATGGGTGGTATTGGTGGAGAAGCGTGCCGCATAAATTACTTCCGCCGCCCTGGGCGCATTCCATGTCATGCGCCATTCGATTAAGTCGGCCTCTGTTGGATATTTTGGCGGCGTTTATCGAAAATCACAGAGGATTTTTACGCCGGTCCGATACGGTAAATTCTATCGGAAGGCGTATTCTTGGCCGCAGATTCAGGCTGCGAAATCATCTGTTTCACGAGTACATCTTTCATACGCTGGCTCTTCACAATCGATTGGACGTTCAGGTCGCGCGCGAACTCAGAGGTATTACGTGGAGGAAGGAGTGGAAGCCGTCCGAAATGGATATGAATACGATGTATCATCCCGTTAAAGATGTGAAACTGCACGCCATCTATCGACAACATTTGCTTGACGAAGCGAACAAAAGTTAGACGGCAACATTGAACGATATGAGTCCAGGGACGGAACATGAGGTGGCGATCGTCATAACCACCTACCGGCGATGCGATGACGTGATAACGTGTATCAATAGCTGTTTAGCGCAAGACCTGGCCTGTGAAATTCTGGTTTTTGACGACGCCTCCGACGATGGCACGGCCGAGCGCATTCGAAAGGCGTTTCCAGGCGTGCGCCTGTTTGCCTCGTCAGAGCGCAAGGGTTTGATCGTCAATCGAAATCGTGGCTTCAGGGAAGCGTCGGCGCCAATCGTGATTTCGATCGACGACGACGCCTATTTTTCACGGCCGGACATTGTCTCCGGAGTGACCCGGACTCTGAAGAGCGACCCGAGGATTGGCGCGGTCGCCATCCCCTACATCGAACCGTTGTCCAGGCAATCCCATTCCAGCCGTACAGGTCCGTTTTATGGAAGGGCCGGCCAGGATCTGAGAACCTATGTCGGTTGCGCGCATGCGGTGCGGCGTCAAGTTGCGCTCCAGCTCGGGGGCTATCGCGAATTTTTTGTGCACCAGCACGAAGAGCGCGATCTTTGTCTTCGCATGCGGGCGGCCGGCTGGCGGATCGTTTATGGCGATACCGGTCCCATCGTGCACATGGCGAGCCCCAATCGGGAGCGGGACCGGATGATGTATTATGGCGGGCGCAATCAGATTCTTTTCGAGACGCTGAATGCGCCGTTTCCAGACCTCGTCTGGCGCGTTGGGGCTGCGTCCCTGGGGTTTCTGAGATATCGCTTTGCCTGGACGACACTAGCGCTGAAGATGCGCGCGATTGGCGCAGGGCTCGTCCAGAGTGCACGGCATTGGCGGCTGCGCAGGCCCGTGACGCACAAGCTCTACCGCGAATACCGGAAGCTTCAATCGCATGGAGCGATCGCCTGGGATGGCCCGATCCCCCCGCCATGCCATGAGACGGCCCCCCAGCAAAGATCCACAGTTCCGGAGTAAGTCGAAACCCAAACCGATTGATGGGTAGGCCGTCTTTAGGAAGTGTATTCGTCGCCCAGTTGGGAGCGCGCCGGCATTATGCCGTACCGATTGCCTTCCACCAGGCGGGCCGGCTAGGCAAGCTCTGTACAGATTTTTATCTCGGCTCGACCGGCGCATATCGAGCGCTCAGCCTGCTAAAACGCGCCGCGACGCCGCAAGCTTTTGCCAGGATGGTGGACCGACACACAACAGAATTGCCGGCGGAATATGTCCGTTCGTTTCCAGTGTTTGGTTTGCGCTATCGGTTAAAGGTGCGCAATGCCGGGACAGAACACGACCGGGTAAAGGCGTGGATCTGGGGGGGTCGAAAATTTTCTCAACTCGCGGCTAGGAACCTGAATGGAAAATGCGGCACCGTCTACGGGTTCTCCTCGGCGGCAAAGGAATTGTTCGAGCGGGCGCGTGAGCTCGGACTGCGAACCATCCTCGACCATGCCACGGCACCGGGTCTATTCGAGAGAGCGCTCGTTCAAGAAGAGAAAGAACGGTTCCCGGATTGGGTCTCGCAGGACGAGGACGCCAACGCGTTCGACGAATATGACAAGCGGCAACGCGACGAGCTTGACCTGGCAGACGTGGTTCTGTGCGGATCGACATTCATCAAGAATGCCATCGTCGAGGCGGGCGCACGCCCAAACCAAGTCCAGGTCGTTCCGCTTGGCGTTGGCGATCAGTTTTTCAAGCTCCAGCGCACGCCCCGCCCGTCAAACGGTCCCTTGCGTGTTCTGTTCTTGGGCGACGATGCCTTGCGAAAGGGGGCGGCCTACCTCGCACAGGCAATGAGCCTGCTCGATCCGAAACTGGCCCAAGCGCGTCTGGTCGGAGACCTTCGGCTAAACAACAAGGCGTATGCGGCGCTCAGCAAGAGCACAACGGTGATGGCACGCATACCGAGGAGCGAGTTGGCCTCATGCTTAATCTGGGCCGACGTTTTGGTGCTGCCGTCAGTCAGCGACACGTTTGGACTGGTTGTGCTTGAAGCTATGGCCTCCGGACTACCGGTCATTGCTACGACACATAGCTGTGGTCCTGACGTCGTGCGTGATGGAGTCGACGGTTTCGTTGTGCCTCCGCGGGATCCAGTCAGCATCGCAGCCTGTCTTGAGAATTTGGCTGAAGATCGTGATCGTCTGGGCTGGATGTCTTCGCAGGCGCGAATAAGGGCCAAGGATTTCACCCTGGCAAACTATTCGGCGCGACTTGTCGGAGCGACGTTGCAGTGAGGTGGCCTCGCGTCATGACCCTCTCCTCAAACAACGGGGCGCAATGTGTTTGAGCTGATTTGCGCAACTACGATTGGTGTCGTTGCCCTCGGCGCGTTCTGGGCAGTCACGGTGGTGCGCGACCCCTTGCACCCTGCCGTGTTCTTGGCGCCCCTGTTTGGCTATTTTTACGGTGTTTGGCCGATCCTGCTTAATCGGCACGGCCGGTTAGAAGCGATATTGTCTCCAAGCTCGCTTGAGTTCGCGGCGCTCATCTTCCTGCTTACGATCGCGGCGCTATACGCCGGCTTGCTGCACGGTCTTCCGCGGTTGAGAAATCTGCCGTCCCCGAACCTCAATCCCTTCGGCGATCGGCTTACGCCGGCGCTTAGCCGGCGCTTGAGAACGCTCGCCCTGATCCTGGGCGTCTTGTCGGTGGCTGCCTTTGCCATTCAGCTCAACAATGCAGGGGGTCTGATCGAGGCGTACTCGCGCGGCAAGGGCGGCGGCCACGCCGAAAGCGGCTATATCGGCGACGCCGTTCTATTGTCGTTTCCGGCATTGTTAATCCTCGCTTTGGCGGTCCGTGCCTCCGGGCGGCGGATTCGAATCACCGATATCGCCATGGCTCTTTTCGTTGCCTCGCCCCAACTCATTCACGGCTTTCTCGGCGGTCGGCGCGGGCCGCTGTTCATCGTCTTGGCGACAATGTTTTTTAGCTGGTTTCTTGCGCGAGGACGGCGGCCAAAGGTTTCAACGATCATCGCGGCAGTAGGGATGATCTGCATTACCGTTCTGGTTGTCTCGTCCCAACGCAAGCATGTCTATCTCGGCACAGAACACTCTTTTGACCTGTCTCGTGTCTTTGAGACCGATGGACTGGCGAGTCAGGATGTCGACACGACAAACTCCTATGTCGCTGCGGTCGCGAGTGTTGTCGCGAGCGACTATTACAAGGACTACTATTGGGGCTACCGCTACTTCGTTACGTTTTTTGTACGTCCCATCCCGAAACAGATCTGGCCAACAAAGTACGAGGATATGGGCGCGACGTGGCTCGACGTCTATGGCACCTCGCAGGAGAACGTGCGCTTCTCGAACGTGGTCGGTTTTGCACTGCCGGCTGGCGCCTCTAACGGCTCTATCGCCGACGGATTTGGCGAGTTCTCCTGGTTTGTCATTCTCATGTTTTATGTTGTCGGCCGCGCCTTTACCGCCGTTTATACGCTGCACCGGCGTGAGGGAGGATTCTGGTCGGTCATTCTGTTCATGATGCTTGCCCTATCCATCTATTTGCCGACTCAAAGCTTCTCGGCATGGCTGCATCGCCTCTTATTCATGTCCGTGTTCGGCTATCTGTTCTGGAGATTGACCATGGGGCCGATCAGGGGATCGCCGCCGCGGCGCGCCCAATATCCGCGGCCCCTCTATCCGCACCGTTCATAGCGCATGCGTGTGGCCGTTCTCTGGTCCCGTTTCGGGCCTTATCATGTTGCAAGGCTACGCGGCGTGGCCGAACTCATCGGACGCGGCGAGGTGATTGGAATCGAAATCGCCAACACCGATCGGACTTACGATTGGGATCTCGTGCCGGCGGGCCAGGGCGTAAAACGTAACACCCTGTTCCCGGCCTGTGCTTATGAGTCCGTTGCCCCGCGCCGCATTGCCGGGCAGGTTCGTAGCACCCTCGATGCCTTCAACCCCGATGCCGTCGCCGTGAATGGTTGGTCTTTGCCGGAGGCCCGCGCCGCCATCGGCTGGTGTAAACGAACCGGCGCGCGATGCGTCTTGATGTCGGAAAGCAAGGAAGACGATAGGCCGCGCCCGTGGTGGAAGGAGATCGCCAAGCGCCGCCTCGTACGGCGTTGCGATTCGGCGTTGGTCGGCGGCGCCCCTCAGGCCGACTATTTGCGAAAGCTCGGTTTCAAGGGTGAGATCTTCCTTGGCTATGACGTGGTCGACTGCGATTATTTTCGCAAGGGCGCGGAGGCCGCGCGGCGTGACCAAGCCCAAATCCGCGCCCGGCTCGGTCTCCCGCAGCGCTATTTCTTCGCCTGCACGCGCCTCATTCCACGCAAGAATATTGACGGCCTGCTTAAGGCCTATGCGAAGTATCGGGCGGCGTCCGCCGGCGAGCCCTGGGGATTGGTGATAGCGGGAAGCGGACAGGAGGCGGAAAGCTTGCGTCTGCTTGAGCGCAAGCTCGATCTCGATGGCGTCCTTTGGCCTGGCTTCGTGCAATATGACGAGCTCCCGCTCTATTACGGTCTGGCCTCCGCTTTCATTCACCCCGCCTTGTCCGAGCCTTGGGGGCTTGTCGTCAACGAGGCCATGGCCAGCGGTCTGCCTGTGCTCGTGTCGCGGACGGCCGGAGCGCAATACGAGCTGCTGGCCGAGGGCAAGAACGGTTACGCGTTCGATCCCACCGACGAAGACGATCTCGTCAGTAAAATGCTGATGCTTGCGCGCATGGACGATGCCGGCCGCGCGCGCATGTCGAAAGCCGCCTTTCGGATCGCGGCGCAGTGGACGCCCGCGCGGTTTGCGCAAGGGCTGCTGGAAGCTGCCGGGTCGGGCGCTGAGAGCCGTCTGCGCACGAATATCTGATGCAAGACGCGCGTTCGGTTCCGGGCCAGGTCAAGACCAGGACTAAGTTGAGGATCCTGCACATCGTACGCGGACTGCGGAACTCGTCGGGCACGACCCATATCGTGGGGCCGCTTGCCGAAGAGCAAGCCAGGCTGGGCGCCGATGTCTCGCTCTACTTCGTGGAGCAGGGCGGCGAGGCGCCTGTCACCCCGGATGCGGCGCTGGTGCGGAGCTCAGGCTTCCCGGTCTCGGTCGCGCTGCCCGCGCCCAATCACGCCGGCATCTCGTTTCCCTTCGCCTCGGCGCTCCGGCACGACATCGGGACCTTCGATTTCGTCCATATCCACGCGATCTGGAATTTCCCGACTTGGTCCACGATGCGCGCCGCCTCGCGCGCTCGCGTTCCCTTTATGGTGGCGCCGCAAGGCTCGCTCGAACCTTGGGCTCTCAAGCAAAGTGCCTGGGCCAAGTCCATTTATGGGAACTTGCTGGAAAAACCGCTGCTCAAACGCGCGGCTGGCATGCAGGCCGTGTCGTCGGCCGAAGCGAAGCAGATTCGCGATTTCGGACTCGAAGTGCCGACCTTTATCGTGCCGAACGGTGTCGATGCCGGACTGTTGACGCGCGAGGCGCCGCCGCTCGCCGGAAGGCTTGGTCTTGGGGAGCGGAAGACGCTGCTCTATCTCTCGCGGCTTCACCCCAAGAAGGGTGCGGACATTCTCCTCAAAGCCTTCGCCCAGATTCCCCACGAAGAGCCGCTTACTCTTATTATCGCCGGAGGGGACGCGGGCTCGGGATTTGCCGATACTTTGAAACAGCTGGCGAGCGACCTGGGGATCGGTTCTCGATGTATTTTTCTCGGTGAGGTGAGGGGCGAGGAGAAATACGAAACACTGCTTGGCGCGGACATCTTCGCGCTCCCCTCGCACTCGGAGGGCCTCCCCGTGGCGGCGGTCGAGGCGATGGCGGCAGGACTGCCGGTGCTGGTGACGCCGGGATGCAACATGCCTGAGGTCGAGGACTGGAACGCGGGGCGCATTCTCCAGCCCGAGGTGAATGACTTCGCTCAAGGGATCCTTGAAACCGTGCGAGACGCCGGCCGGGCACGACAGATGGGTCTCAATGGGAGACGCTTGGTGAAGGAGAAGTTCACCTGGAAGACGATCGCCCGGGAGACCTTGGATATCTACCAGACCGTTCCGGCTGCGGCGGCATGAGCACGAAAGCAAAATTGCCCATCACGGCGATCGTCCTCACGCGCGATGAGGAGATCAATATCGAGCACTGCCTTCGATGTTTGGCACGGGTCGATGACATCGCCATCGTCGATTCCGGGAGCACCGATGCTACGCTCGACTTGGCACGTGCGGCCCGCTCCGACGTGCGACTCTTTTCCCATCCGTTTCACGATTTTGGCGATCAGCGAAATTGGGCGTTAGAGCATACCAAGCCCAAGCACGATTGGATTCTTTTTGTCGATGCCGATGAGCGCTGCACGGACGCTCTTCTGGATGAGATTGGAACGTGGCTCGAACGACCGGGCGACAAAGTCGGGGGGTTCATCGCCGGCCGCAACTACTTTCTGGGCCGATGGCTGAAGCACGCGACCCTGTATCCGTCTTATCAGCTCAGATTGCTGAAGCGGGGCGAAGTGACGTTTCGCAAGAGCGGACACGGCCAGCAGGAAGTGACCGATGGCGCACTGCACTACTTCAAGGAAAGCTGGAGACATGAGGCCCTGAGCAAGGGCCTGGAACAATGGATCGAGCGGCACAACAGATATTCGAGCGAAGAGGCCGAGCTCATTCTTCAGCTACGCGGGGAAACACTGGCCTGGAGCGACCTTCTTGCCAAGGATCCCATCGCCAGGCGCCGCAGCCTGAAGCGTCTGGCCGCCAAGCTTCCGGGCCGGCCTTGGCTGCGGTTTCTCTATACATATGTCTGGCGAAGAGGCTTTTTGGATGGCCGCCCCGGCTTGATATATTGCTTGCTCCGCCTGGCCCATGACGTTCAGATCATGGCTAAGCTCGAGGAGCAGCGATCCGTGACGGCACCAGTTGCGCAAAGTCCACGGCCGGACTCGGAGACGCGCGGCTCTACTGGTCTTACGGAGAAGCCACGAGAAACCGGTCCGGTTCAAGCACCGTGAAGCAAGTCCTGCAAAGTCTTAAAAACGGCCGGGTGGAGCTGCTCGAAGTCCCGTCTCCAGCCTCCAAAGACGGTCACCTTCTCATCCGCACGGCTGCAAGCCTGATCTCGGCCGGGACCGAGCGCATGCTGCTCGATTTCGGACGCGCCAACCTGCTGGCGAAGGCAAGCCGTCAGCCCGAGAAGGTGCAGCAGGTCCTTGACCGGATGAAGACGGACGGCGTGCTGACCACGCTCGAAGCGGTGGCCGCCAAGCTCGATCAGCCACTGGTCCCCGGCTATTGCAACGTGGGGACGGTGCTTGAGGTTGGCGCCAATGTGCAAGGCTTCGCTCCCGGAGACCGCGTCGTTTCGAACGGAAGCCACGCGGAAGTCGTGAGCGTGCCGGTCAATCTGTGTGCCAAGATCCCCGATCAAGTCTCAAACGATGCGGCGGCGGTTACCGTGCTCGGCGCCATTGCCCTGCAAGGCTTGAGGCTTGCCAGCCCGACGCTTGGCGAGACGGTTGCGGTGATCGGGCTTGGTCTCGTTGGGCTGCTGACGGTCCAGTTGCTTTTGGCGCAAGGATGCCGCGTGGTGGCGCTCGACCCTGACCGGCAAAGGCGCGACCTCGCCAAGTCCTTCGGCGCCCAAACCGTCGATCTTTCGCAAGGCGCCGATCCCGTCGCGTCGGCAATGACCTACTCCCGCGGCCATGGTGTCGATGCCGTGATTATCGCCGCCTCCACCGACAGCAGCGAGCCGGTCGCCCAGGCGGCCCAAATGTGCCGCAAGCGCGGACGCATCGTGCTTGTCGGCGTCACCGGGTTAGAGCTGAAACGCGGCGACCTCTACGAGAAGGAGATCACGTTCCAGGTCTCCTGTTCCTACGGTCCGGGCCGCTACGATCCCGACTATGAGGAGAAGGGACACGATTACCCGATCGGCTTCGTCCGCTGGACCGAGCAGCGCAATTTCGAAGCGGTGTTAGACATGATCGCGGCGAAAAAGATCGATGTCGCGCCGCTGATTTCGCATCGCTTCCCCATCGAGGAAGTGAACAAGGCGTATGAGCTCTTAAGCGGGTCCGCACCTTCTCTCGGCATTCTGCTTGAGTATCACGGGGAAGAGACCGCATCGGGGCGCGCCGCTCTCAACAGAACCGTGAACGTCACGGCCGCTGCACCAAGACGGGACGGCGACATCGTGCTCGGCTTCATCGGTGCCGGGCAACATTCCGACCGAATGCTGGCGCCGGCGTTCAAAGCGGCCGGAGCGAAACTTCGCAGCGTCGCTTCGCGCGGCGGCCTCGGCAGCGCGCGGCTTGCCCGCAAACACGGCTTTGCCGACGCCACCACCAACATCAACAGAGTGCTTGGCGATCCGGAGATTGACGCGGTCGTGATCGCCACGCGCCACGATACTCATGCGCCGCTGGTGATCGAAGCGCTTGGTGCGGGCAAGCATGTTTTTGTCGAGAAGCCTCTTTGCTTGACCGAGGAAGACCTCGAAGAGATCGACGCCGCTTACCAGTCGCAAAGCGCGCCGCGCGGGCTCATGGTCGGTTTCAATCGGCGCTTCGCACCGCACACCCGCAAGATTAAAACGTTGCTCACCTCGGTGAATGAACCGAAATCGTTCGTGCTGACCGTGAATGCGGGCGCCTTACCGCAAACCCATTGGTCGCAGGACCGGGATGTCGGCGGCGGCAGGCTCATTGGTGAAGCGTGCCACTTTATCGATCTTCTTCGTTACTTGGCGGGCGCGCCGATTACCAATTTCAGCCGCACGATGCTCTCGTCCTCGACGAGCGACACGGCAAGCCTGCAATTGACGTTTGCCGACGGTTCGATCGGCACCGTGCACTATTTCGCCAATGGCAACCGGCGCTTTCCCAAAGAGCGGCTCGAAGTGTTCTGTGGAGGCCGTGTTTTGCAACTCGACAATTTCCGCAAAGCGCGCGGGTTCGGCTGGGAGGGCTTCAATCGCCTCAATCTATGGCGCCAAGATAAAGGCCACCGCGATTGCGCCTCGGCTTTCCTGGAGGCGGTCCGGACGAGCCGGGAGATGCCGATTCCCTATGACGAAATCCACGAGGTCGCCCGCGTGAGCCTTGAGCTCGGGCGGGCCTGAGCAACAGCGACGGCTCCTAGCATCTTGGCGCCTCCAGTGCTGCACTACTGGCACACACTTCGCCATTTGAAAGCGATCCAGATTGTCGGGCGCGCGCGACTCTTTCTTCCCTATGCCGATGCGCAAGCCGGTCCTCCGCCGCCCCGGCGGAACCGCGTTGGCGAATGGTGCAGGCCGGCGGCGCGGCCTCCCTTGATGGAAGGCCCCAACTCTTTCCGTTTTCTCAATCGAAGCGGCACGATAGACGGTGCGGCCGATTGGAATGGTGCCAGTTCCGATAGGCTCTGGCTCTATAATCTCCACTATTTCGACGATCTGAATGCCGAGGCGAGCCCCGGCCGCGTCGCGTGGCATGGCGCGCTGATCTCGCGTTGGGTCCGGGAGAATGAAGCGGGTACCGGGATCGGATGGGAGCCCTATCCTCTCTCGCTCCGCATCGTCAACTGGATCAAGTGGTCGCTTGCCGGCAACGCTCTTCCACCCGATGCGGTTCATAGTCTCGCGGTTCAAGTTCGCTTTCTCCGCAACCGGCTCGAATGGCACCTGCTTGGAAATCACCTTCTTGCCAATGCCAAGGCGCTGATCTTCGCCGGTGCGTTTTTCGCCGGCGAGGAGGCGGACTCTTGGCGCGACGCCGGTCTTAAGATTCTCGATCAACAGTATCGCGAACAGGTGCTTGCCGACGGCGGACATTTCGAGCTCAGCCCGATGTATCATAGCCTCGTCCAGGAGGATCTCCTCGACCTTGTGAATCTCGCACGCGTGTATCCCGATGCGATACCGGAGCGCATGGTCGATGCATGGATATCGACGCTTCAGCGCATGCGGGGCTGGCTTCTCTCAATGATCCATCCCGACGGGGAGATTTCCTTTTTCAACGACGCCGCCCAAGGGATCGCCGCGAGCCCGTCCGAGCTCGACGCCTATGCGAGAAGGCTCGGTCTCAAACCGGGCGAGGCGCCTGGCGACGGCGTCACGCATCTTGCCGAGTCGGGATACATTCGCGTGCAACAGGGAGATTTCGTTGCATTCCTCGATGTCGGGAGAGTCGGTCCCGATTATCTTCCGGGCCACGCCCATGCCGACACACTGTCCTTTGAGCTGTCGCGTCGCGGACGAAGAGTGATCGTGAACAGTGGAACCTCGCTCTATGAGGCGGGACCAGAACGCCTAGCCGAGCGCTCGACGGCGGCGCATAACACTGTTGTGGTGGATGAGGAGAATTCGAGCGAGGTGTGGAAGTCCTTCCGGGTGGCAAGACGCGCCGAGCCGGCCGATCTTTCGATCGAGCAAGAGGGAGACGAGCTTAGCGTCACTTGCGGGCACGACGGTTATCGCCGCCTCCCTGGAGATGTCACCCATGACCGCACGTGGCGCTTTAGGCCTGACGGGGTCATGATCGAAGACCGGCTTGAGGGGCGTTTCTCAAGCGCTGCGAGTTATTTCCACCTTCATCCCGATGCCGGGCTTTCCGCCGGGAAAGGCAGGATCGATTGCCCGGGCGGAGGCCAACTCGTCTATCGCGTGGAGAACGGCTCGCCTCAGCCGATGAACTACGCCTATCATCCGCAATTCGGTCTATCGGTTGGGGCGCAGTGCCTCAAAGTCGAGTTCGGTTCGGCGCGATGTGCCGTCAGCGTCGAAACAGCCTGATGCACATTCTTTTTCTGACCGACAATTTTCCTCCCGAAGTCAATGCGCCCGCATCGCGAACCTTCGAGCATTGCCGCGAGTGGGTGAAGGCGGGCAGGGAGGTGACCGTCATCACGTGCGCGCCCAACTTTCCAAAGGGGGTCGTCTATCCGGGGTACCGGAACCGGTTCTGGCAAACCGAGATGATGGACGGGATCCGCGTCGTCAGAGTTTGGAGCTACATCACCGCCAATGAAGGTTTTGCCTTACGCATTCTCGACTATCTGAGCTTCATGATCTCCGCCATTGCCGCTGCGCCTTTCGCGGGCAAAGCCGATGTCGTGATCGGAACGTCGCCGCACTTTTTTACGGCCTGCGCGGCCTATGTTGTGAGCCGTATGAAAGGCGTGCCCTTCGTGTTCGAGTTGCGCGATCTCTGGCCGGAGTCGATCAAGGCGGTGGGTGCGATCAATGACGGCGTCTTGCTCCGGCTGCTTGAGAGTATCGAACGGTTCCTTTACCGGAAAGCGGCGCGAATTGTTGCGCTAACCAATGCCTTCAAGGCAAATCTCACCGCGCGCGGCATCGATCCCGCCAAAATCGAGATTGTCACCAACGGTGTCGATCTCGACCGGTTCAAGCCTCAAGACAAAGATCCGGCGCTCCTCGCCCGCTATGACCTGAAGGGGAAATTCGTGGCCGGCTATATCGGAACGCACGGGCTTGCCCATGGCCTGAGCACCGTGCTTGAGGCCGCCGCGCGCATGCGCGATCACGCGGACGGCGGCGGTTACCGCTTTCTATTCTTGGGTGACGGGGCGATGAAATCGGCGCTTGAGTCCGAAGCGGACGATCTGGGCCTCGACAATGTTGTCTTTGTCGAATCCGTGCCCAAGTCGGACGTGGCCCGGCACTGGGCGTTGCTCGATGCGTCGATCATCCATCTTCGCAAAAGCAAGCTGTTCGAGACCGTTGTGCCCTCGAAGCTATTCGAATCGATGGCTATGGGGATTCCTATACTGCTCGGTGTCAGGGGCGAGGCGGCGGAGATCGTCCAACGTGAAGGCGTCGGGCTTGTGTTCGAACCTGAGAATGCCGGCGCCTTGTGCGAGGCCTTGAGCCGAATGGCGCGGTCGCGCGGCGAACGGGAGAAATTTCGCGACAATTGCCTTGCAGCGGCGCCACGCTATGACCGCACGGCGCTTGCCTTGCGCATGCTCGCAATCTTGGATGCGGTAGCAGCCCAGCCGTCGAAGAGGGTCGTGGCGGCGCGTACGGCTGGGGAGCGGCGGTGAAGATCATCAATGTCGTGGGCGCGCGGCCCAATTTGATGAAGATCGCGCCGATTGCCGCCGAGCTGGCCAAAGACCCCGGCGCATTCGACCAGCTCCTCGTGCATACCGGCCAGCATTACGACCAGCGAATGAGCCGCTTGTTTTTCGACCAGCTCGGGTTGCCGCGCCCGGATATCGATCTAGAGATCGGCTCGGGCAGTCACGGCGAGCAGACCGGACGGATCATGGCTGACTTCGAGAAAGTGTGCATCGAACAGAGCCCCGACCTCGTGATCGTCGTCGGCGACGTAAACTCGACCCTGGCCTGCGCGGTCACCGCCAAGAAGCTGGGTATCCAAGTGGCGCATGTCGAAGCCGGCTTAAGGTCGCGCGACATGACCATGCCTGAGGAAATCAACAGGATTTGCACCGACGCCGTCAGCGACTACCTGTTCACGACGGACCGTCTTGCCGGCGAGAATCTGCGCCGGGAAGGGATCGCCGAGGAGCGAATCCATTTCGTCGGCAATGTCATGATCGATACGCTTGAACGGCACCGCGCCGCGGCCAAGGAGCTCGATCTCATCCAACAGCTCGGATTGGAGCCGGGCCGATTTGCAACCTTGACCTTGCATCGGCCGTCGAATGTCGACGACCGGGACATCCTGGTCGGAATACTGGAAGCCCTTCGCGCCATTGCCGACGACTGTCCGATCGTGTTTCCCGCCCATCCGAGAACGCGCAAGATGATCGATCGCTTCGGCTTGTCTTCTCACTTTAACAACGGAACAGAAGTCAAAGGACTTTGGCTTTCGGAACCGTTGGGATATCTCGAGTTTCTGCACCTGAATATGAATGCGCGTATGGTGCTGACCGATAGCGGCGGCCTTCAGGAGGAAACCACCGTGTTAGGCGTGCCCTGCATTACAATGAGGCCCAATACCGAGCGGCCCATCACTTGCAGCGAAGGCACCAACGTGGTGGTCGGGAACGACAAGGACCGTATTCTGGCCGCGGCCAAGCGGGTGCTAAACGGGGGGACCGTTACCGGGCGTGTACCTGAAAAGTGGGACGGCAAAGCCGCCGAGCGCATCGTCGATGTGTTGAAGAGCGTCATTGCGGCTGCTCAGCCGGCGGCGCAGACCGGGGCGCCCGGACAATAGCTCTCAACTTCGCCCACCAGGGCAAGAGTCGCGCCGTCAAGGTAGGACCAAGCAGGGCGCACGCCAGTCGCTGTTTTCGGCTGAGAGAAAGGCGTCCGTTTGGCGCGATTTCACGCGCGAGGCGCCAGTAAGGCCCCGCGGCCTGCCAACTTTGGGCCTTGGTTCGCCCGATGTGCCAGATCGTTCCGGCCAGCGTCTTCTTGATGTCGTCCGGTATCGCTCCATCATATTTGCGATCGAGTGCAACGATCAGACCGCGCAAATAATCGATGGAGAATATGATCCGTTCATGGCCTGCACTGCTTATCCGCACACCGGAATGTTCTCTACGAAGATAGCAATCGAGTTTGCGGTGTACGAAACTGTATCCGGCTAGGCCCAAACGCAGGTTAAGTTCGTGTTCCTGACCGCGTTTCACAGTCACATCGAAGCCACCAACCTCCAGGAGTGCTTTCCTTGGGTAGAGCGGCGAGCTGGTCATTGGGCCGCATTCGAGCAACCATTCGAAGGGCGCTTCGCAGTCCTCAATTTTCGAATAACGGTAGGGTCTTGGCAGAGCCGCGCCAGTTTCATCGACGGGCACGTGATCGCCAAAGATAATCTGTCTTTCCGTAAGTCCCAATGATTGTATCGCGCTAATCTGGCTCTCCAAGCAACCCAGGGCAAGGATGTCATCGGCGTCGAGGAACTTCACATAATCACCTGACGCCAGGGCGAGTCCCCGGTTCCTGGCGGCGCATGCCCCACGATTCGACCCTGTCTTCTCCCACCGAATGCTCGTGCCCCGTCTCCTCAAGATTTCGACTGTTCCGTCGCGTGAGCCGTCGTCGATGACGATGACTTCGACATGAGGATAAGTCTGACGAAGCGCACTCGTGATTGCGTGTTCGATAAAGTCCTTGCCGTTGTAGCAAGGGATCACAATCGAAACAGACGGTGCGCTGCTATTGGACGCAAAACCCATGTTCGAGACCTTCCCGAGACCGCTCAGGCGCGACCTTCGCCAACTCCTTTGAGTTCGTTGAACAACACGTTCGGATCCACGATTGCGACGCTGCTGGACCCGTAATTTGTTATGGCAAGTTTTCCGTCGGGGGAAACGTCAAGCCCATGCGGGAAGTTGAAGCAGTCGCCGGAAAATATTGCCTCAATCGCTCCGGTTGCACCGTTTACGGCAAAAAGCCGGTTGCCGAGTTGATCTGGAATCCAGATCCTTCCATCTCCAGAGCAAATGGCGTCAGAGTGGACGTTGTCGTAGACGGAAAGAATCTTCCACTCCTTTTCCCCTAATCCCTTGGTCCAGATACTTGTCTTCACCTTGTCATAGGCCGATCGCTTGGGGTCTGCCGATACCGCAACTGCCAAGTGGCGACGCTTTGCGTCATCATAGATAACGTCTCTCGCTCCCCAGGGCTTGGGTAATTCGTGGACTTCAGAACCGATTTCGATGCGCGGGCGTTCGCCAGTGGACATTGAAACGCATAGACGGCCTTCGGCGTCGTATGCCACTCCATGGCTAAAGGTTCTTTCATTATGTGCGCGGGTGTTGACGAGCTCTATGGCAAAGCCGTTTTGATTTCCGTTTTCTCGTGTCAATTTGTACAGAGAGTACGCACAATCCCAACAGCCGCTAACGGCAATTTCCCATGACTCCTTGCCGGTCTCCTTCGCGACGACATCATCGCTCAAGTGGTCAATGCGCGACTTCAGGAGCGGCTGCCTAGGATCGTTGACATCGAAGATGGCCAACATCAAACCGCTACGATGGGCGATTATGCATGTATTGGCATCCAACCAGGACACTCCTGTCAGAGTGGAGTACCGTTCCCCGCTTTGTCCAATGTGAAGGGGCGGCGTCGCTGCGCGATTTGGTTCTTTCCAAACAAGGTAGGTTTCCACATTGGCTTCGTTCAGAACTAACGACGGCGCATCCGCTTCGCTCTGAATATATGCTGTATAGGGGTCGGCCGCCGTCGAGGGAGGCTTCTTCTTTAGTGTCATAAAGGCTGCTATTGCAGTCACCGTAATCAGTAAAATAGGAATCACATAAGTCATGGCATTAAGCCTAAGTCCTACACGAGCGAGTCCCGCGAGACGCTTTGTTCGATAGTCAAAAACTCCATCAGCAATTTGTACTGTCGAAGCGCCGCCTTCACCCTCTGTCCGGCTTCCGCCAATATGAGATGGGAGGATGGGTCTTGGCGGCTCATTCGTCGTTGCCGGTCTCCCGTTTCGTCGATTCCCGCGGTCTCGAACTCGGCTGGGCTCTTGGTGACATTTTTGGCCCCGGGATCGAAAGACCCGGGGAAGATATCATCCTTCCCGATCAGAGCGACGTCCAACCAACCTGGTTTGGAAGATACCTGATCGTCAGGGTCGAAGGTGGCAAAGGAAGGATATACCCGGACAGCTGTGCTTCGCTTGGCGCCGTTTTTTCGAAGGCTCACGAACTAGCCGCCTCCACGGTCACGATCGGCATGATGACGGCGGGCGCAGCGGATGGATGGGACTTAGGACTCGACGTTCTCGGCCCCAATAACGGCTGGCCCTGCGGACTGACTGCAAGCCCTGCTTTTCGCCGTCTCCTTCCCAATCACTATTGTGATCTCGAGTCATGGGCATCCGCACGGAGGGGCCCCCCAATATCGGCCGACAGACTTGCGGTCTCGCGAGCTCTTTCCGACGCGTCGGGGGCATTGGTCGATTATGTCGGCCAGATCGTTCGGCGCTATTCGAATGTCTATTTGCCGCTGACGGCCGGCGTGGACTCGCGCGCAATTGCTGCGGCCGTGATCGCCGGCGGACACGCAAAGAGCATCGAATGCGTGACCTTCTCTTATGAAGGGTCCTCCGATACGTCAGACCGGGACGGAGCAGCCGCGATCGCCGGCCGCTTCGGTCTGTCTCACCGAACCATCATGGCCCCCCACGTCGATGAGAAAACCAAGCGCGACTATCAGCTGCGTACAGGCTTTTCCGGTCATTGGGGCAAATCGCGCGACTTTTATCGCGCGTGCCTGGAAAGCCTGGACATGTCGGCCGCTTGGATGCCGGGGTTTCTGGGAGAGCTTGGCCGCGGCCATCGATGGAAGAGAGATCCGCCCCGCCTATCCAGAACGATTCCGATCCCGGACGAACTGGATTATTGGCCCCGGGACCGCACCGATTGCCGTGTCGCCGTGACCGATTGGTTGTCAGGCCTTCCCCTCGCGTTGAATCGCTGGGCAGTCTTCGATCTAGCCGAGCTTGAAATCGTCACCGGCTGTTGGGCTTGCCCGCATCTCTACGGAGCTGCTCCATTCCGAGCTCAGCTCCTGCCATGGGGCCATCCCGCCGTAATCGAATCCGCGTTCGCTCTTCCCGACAGTTACCGTCGGTCTGGCGCGTTTAACAAGCACATCATTGCGAAGCTGGCCCCGGGTCTGTTGCAAATACCTTTCGGGTCTCACGCCGGCAGTCCAGACACTTTAAGGCGGAAAGCCTCCCGCCTTAGATTTCGCTATCCGAGCCTCTGGCCTGTATTGAGCCTGCTGCGCCGGCGGAGCTACCGAGAGGTGGGACACGTTGAAGAGGCGAAAGACTCGAAGGTCTAATCACCGGTACGAGCGTCTCGTCCGCCGGGCATTGATGTGAAATGATCCGAGATCTCAATCATCAAAAATTCCATCAACAATTTGTGCTGTCGAAGCGCCGCCTCCGCCCTCTGTCCGGCTTCCGCCAATATAAGATGGGAGACTGGGAATTGGCGGCCCATCCGTCGTTGCCGGTCTCCCGACTGGTCGATGCCAAGGGTCTCGAACTCGGCTGGGCTCTTGGTGACATTTTTGGCCCCGGGATCGAGAGACCCGGGGAAGATATTGTCCTTCCCGATCAGAACGTCGTCGAACCGACCTGGTTTGGAAGATACCTGATCGTCAGGGTCAAAGGTGGCGAAGGCCGGATATACCCTGACAGCTGTGCCTCACTCGGCGTCGTATTTTCGAAGGCTCACCAGCTCGCCGCCTCCACGGTCACGATCGGCGTGATGGCTGCAGGCGTTCCGGATGAATGGCTAACGGGACTCGACGTTCTCGGCCCCAATCACAGCTGGCCCTGCGGACTGACAGCAAATCCTGCGTTCCGCCGTCTGCTCCCTAATCACTACTGCGATCTCAAATCGTGGATATCCACACGGAATAGGCCGCTTGCGCCAGCATTGGGCGAGACAACTTCGATTTCGTACGCTCTTTCCGCGGCGACCGGTGCATTGGTGGATTGCGTTGGCCAGATCATGCGGCGTTATTCGGATGTCTATTTGCCGCTGACGGCCGGCGTGGACTCGCGCGCAATTGCTGCGGCTGTAATCGCCGGCGGATACGGAAAGAGCGTCGAGTGCATGACTTTCTGTTATGAAGGGTCGTCCGATACGTCAGACCGGGACGGAGCGGCCGCCATCGCAAGGCGCTTTGGTCTTTCTCACCGAACTATCATGGCCCCGCATGCCGACGAGGAAACCAAGCGCGACTATCAGCTGCGCACAGGCTTTTCCGGTCATTGGGGCAAATCGCGCGACTTTTATGCCGCGTGCCTGGAACATCTGGACATGACCGCCGCGTGGATGCCTGGATTTGTGGGAGAGCTTGGCCGGGCCTATCAATGGAAGAAAGATCCGCCCAGCCTATCCGGGGCCACTCCAACCCCGGATGAACTAAACTGGTCGCCGCAACGCACAGATTGCCGTGACGCTATGGCCGATTGGTTATCTAGCCTTCCACCCGGATTAAGTCGCTGGGCGGTTTTCGATCTAGCTCACCTTGAAATAGACACCGGATGCTGGGCTTCGCCGCATCTCTACGGAAGCGCTCCGTTCCGAGCTCAGATCTTGCCGTTGGGGCATCCCGCCATAATCAAATCCGCGTTCGCTCTTCCCGATAGCTACCGGAGGTCTGGCGCGTTTAACAAGCACATCATTGCGAAGCTGGCCCCGGATCTTTTGCAAATACCTTTCGGGTCTCACGCCGGAAGTCCAGACACCTTAAGACGAAAAGCCTCCCGCTTTAGATTTCGGCATCCACGCCTCTGGCCTGTCTTCAACCTGCTCAACTGGCGACACGCGCTCAGACTCGATTGGTTGAGTTAGGCCGGAGCGACCAAATTTGCGGGCAGCGCCACGGAGACCGTGGCGCCCATCAGTTCCAGAAGGACCCTTACCCGGCCCCTCTCGTCGAGCTTCTCTAGGCTCCCGATGAGATTTGCGAACGGACCAGCCGTGACTTTGACGCTTTGGCCTTCGCGCAAATCGAAATTGAAATTGACATTGCCCTCGGCGTCCGCCGCAAAGATGAGAGTCTCAACCAGACCCGGCGGCACCGGCTGTGGCTCTCGTCCACACATCACCAGGCGATCGACACCGATTGTTCCGTTGATGCTGCGCCACCGGTCCCGGGTGCGGTCAACGATCGTAAAAATGTAACGGGGGAACAGCGGCCTCGACACAGTCTCGATACGGCGGGCGTGCCGGCGATTTTTCCAGCAACGCGGGACGAACACGGCAAAGTCTTGATTGGTGAGTTGGCGCGCGGCCTGTCGCTCACAGCCAACGCGCGTTCGTACCACGTACCACCTCTCATGTGCGCCGAGCGGCAAACGATCGGACGGTACGGGATTTACGGGCGCGAAATCTGACGCAGGATCCCCCATGAACGCACTCGAACTGTGGTTCCACTTGTGTGACCGCCCATCCCATAGAGGCGAACTCAGGCGAAAATATGCTGGCTCTCGTTAAGAACGGGACTCCCTTATGGAGGTCAATGATATCTTGGTGTGGCGGGGAAGAATTTCGTTGTCCAAGCCAGGACAATCTGCCAGAGGGTGCTGTTCAACAGCTGAATTTTGGCGGTTTCGGTGGTAACATTCTTTAGTGGTCAGTATCGCTCCTATGAAAGGCCGTTTAGCTTCCGCTGTGGGTGTGCCGGCAGTGCGAGCTTTCCGATTTCAGGCGGAGTGAAAAGCGGGGGGTTAACGTGAAGATTTGTATGGTTGGAGCAGGCTATGTCGGGCTCGTGTCGGCGGCCTGCTTTGCCGAGTTCGGCTGGACCGTCACTTGCGTCGATAAAGATTCAGAGCGCGTCGCGACACTCAAGCGCGGCAAGGTCCCAATTTACGAGCCCGGGCTCGATGACCTGCTCGAGCGCAATATGGAAGCGGGGCGTCTGCATTTTTCGGGCGCTCTCGCCGAGCCGGTAAACCAAGCCGAAATCGTGTTTCTGGCCGTCGGAACGCCGATGCGCCGCGGTGACGGTTATGCCGACCTCAGCTTCATTTTCGAGGCGGTTGAGGAGATGGCTCCCCATATTGGCCCTTCCGCCGTCATCGCCACCAAATCGACCGTGCCGGTCGGTACCGGCCGCGAAATCGAACGGCGGCTGCGGGAACTCAGGCCCGATCTCGAGATTGCCGTCTGCTCCAATCCGGAATTCTTGCGCGAAGGCTCCGCCATTCAGGACTTCACCCATCCTGACCGGGTGCTGATCGGATGCGAGAACGACCGGGGCCGGGAGACGATGCGGCGCCTCTACAAGCCGCTTGCGCTGCGCAATGCGCCTGTCGTCTTCGTCAGCCGCGAATCTGCCGAGCTCGCCAAATATGCGGCCAACGCGTTTCTTGCCATGAAGGTCACCTTCATCAATGAAATCGCCGATCTGTGTGAGTCGGTTGGCGCCGATGTGCATGAGGTGGCGACGGCGATCGGTGCCGATCGCCGGATCGGCGATAAGTTCCTTCACGCCGGTCCGGGCTACGGCGGCTCCTGTTTTCCCAAGGACGTGGCGGCGCTCATTCGCACGGCACGCGAAGCCAAGTCGCCGCTCTCGATCGTGGAGCAGGTGGACAAGGTCAACACCGAGCGCAAGATCGCCATGGCGGGACGGATCGAGGCAGCAGCTGGGGGCGACATACGTGGCAAGACGGTTGGCGTGCTCGGCGTAACCTTCAAGCCCAACACCGACGATATGCGTGAAGCAGCGAGCCTCGTGATCTTTCCGATGTTGCAGGCGCGCGGCGCGCGTATCCGCGCTTACGATCCGCAAGGCGCAGCCAAGGCGCAGGAATTGCTCCCTGACGTCGACTGGTGCGATAGCGCGCTCGACGTCGCCGAGGGCGCGGATATTCTCGTCGTATTGACCGAGTGGAATGAGTTTCGGGCGCTCAATTTGGCGCAGATGCGCCAAGCCATGCTCGGGAACGCGCTGGTGGACCTACGCAACATCTACCCCGAGGCCTTGGCGCAAGAAGCCGGATTCGTTTATTACGGCCTGGGCCGGATGGCGCCGCAGCCGCCGGCTAGCCGGCCGCATACGGAAGGGCCCGGTGGCGGCAAGGACACAGCTATCCGCCAAGCGACGACCTGATAGGCGGGCCAGCGCCAAACGGCTCTCTAGATGCGGGCGTGGCTCGAGGCAGGCGGAAGGATGGCTTGTAGGTCGTAGATGAGTCCGCCCGGCGCCAGCAGCGCCCTAATTCCGGATTCGCCGAGCGCGGCGATCGGGTCGTGTTTCACGGCCAGAATGATCGCATCGAACTGTCCCGCCGGCAGTTCATTGGTGAGGGTGAGCCCGTACTCGTGCCTCGCCAGCTCAACGTCGGCCAGCGGATCATAGGTGATCACCTCGGCTACGAAATCGCCAATGGTAAGGACGAGATCCGCCACTTTGGTATTACGTGTGTCGGACACGTTCTCCTTGAAGGTAAAACCCATCACCAGGACGCGGGCACGGTCGATGCTCTGCTTGCGCTTGAGCATGGTCCTGATGACGTCGTTGGCGACATAGGCCGCCATGCTGTCATTGATGCGGCGGCCGGCAAGGATCATCTGCGGATGGAACCCGATCGATTCCGCCTTATGCGTCATGTAGTAGGGATCGACGCCAATACAGTGACCGCCGACAAGGCCGGGACGGTAGGGCTGGAAATTCCACTTGGTGGCCGCCGCCTCCAGCACCTCGTCGGTATCGAGACCGAGTTTCTTGAAGAGCATGGCGAGTTCATTGATGAGAGCAATGTTCACGTCGCGTTGGATGTTCTCGATCACCTTGGCCGCCTCGGCCACGCGGATCGAACTTGCACGATGCGTCCCGGCAGACACGACCTTGGCATAAACCTGGTCGACGAGATCGGCCGCTTCTCGTGTTGAACCCGATGTGATCTTGACGCTGTCGGGGAGGCGGCGCGTCCGATCGCCCGGGTTTATGCGTTCCGGCGAATAGCCGACGAAGAACTCCCGGTTGAAAGCCAAGCCTGACGCTTTTTCAAGTTCCGGAACGCACACCTCTTCCGTGGCGCCCGGATAGACGGTCGACTCGTAGACCACGACGTCGCCGAGGGAGAGTACGTTTCCGACGGTGCGGCTCGCGGCGATGAGGGCGCTCAAATCCGGACGTTTGGCCCGATCGACCGGAGTCGGAACGGTGACAATGTAGAAATTGACGTCCTTCAAACCTTGCGGGTCGGCGGTGTAAGCGACCGACCGTGCCATTGCGAATTCTTCCTCGGTCACCTCGCGCGTGCGGTCCAGTCCACCGGCAAGCTCGGACACGCGCCGCTGATTGATGTCGAATCCAGTAACCGGGAAGTGGCGGCCGAGATGAACGGCAAGCGGCAGGCCGACATACCCAAGACCAAAAATGCCGATCTGCACATCGGATAAGACAGGCAGGCTCATCGCTCGTTTCGACCTAACAACAAAACTGATGGCAGTGGTGTTTTGGCAAGGTGAGGCAAAGGCTTCGAGGCAATGTTGATCGCCGTTCCAACCCGCGTTGTTAGCCCCTCGCGGGGGCGAAGTCCAGGAGCCAGGCCGGCAGCTTTTGAGCGGATTTTGGACATGATTGGATGCCAGGGAGGATGATGTGCCGGCGATTTGTATCCTGAGGTGAATGCAACCTGAACATAACCGACAGGCGCGATTCAGGGTCGCCGGTCTAGGGTATTGGCAAACACCCCAAGGCTGACAGCCGTCCGGGAGCCGCGGGAACTTTCCGGTCTCATCGATTGTTCGCAACAGGAAGTTAAAGTCATGACATCCGTCGAGGGTAACGCTCGTATGAATACAATCAATAGGTTTGCCGTTCTCTCGGCAATCGTGCTGGCGATATTGTTGCCTGCGCCAGCGAGCGCGGCCGCGCGTCCCAATGGGTACCCCATCACCAACGTCAATCTGAGAGCGGGCCCCAGCACCGGATATCCGGTTATTGTCACCGTGCCGACACACGCACCGATCAGCATTCGCGGCTGCCTCGGGGATTACACCTGGTGCGACGTCATCTTTGAGGGCAATCGCGGCTGGATGCGCTCGATCTACCTGAAGGGCTGGTACCAGGGCTATTATTACTCGTTAGGCGACTATGCGCCGCGGCTCGGCTATCCCGTCGTGACCTTCGAGATTGCGAGCTATTGGGACGACTATTATCGCGACCGCCCATTTTACACTGAGCGTGCCAAATGGGGCGCGCGCTATGGCGGAGAAGGTTGGGTCGATCGCGGGAGGTTCTATCGTCCGCTTGAGCCTTATGGAAACTGGGTCTGGCTCCAGGGGCAATATGTCTGGGTGCCGGGCAATGTCGGCTCCTCTTGGCGTCCCTATACGCAAGGCCGCTGGGTGTTCACCGATCGCTATGGCTGGACGTGGGTCTCGGATGAACCGTTCGGCTGGGCCACCTATCATTATGGCCGCTGGGGCTTCTCCAACCGGGTTGGCTGGTTCTGGGTGCCGGGAAATCGCTGGGCGCCGGCTTGGGTCTCGTGGCGGTCGTCGCCCAACTACCTTGCCTGGGCGCCGTTGCCGCCGACGGCTGACGAAGGCCTGAGCATCAATATCACCGTCGGCAACGTCCCCGATTATTATTGGGCGGTCGTGCCGAACCGCGACTTTTTGAATCCCGATCTGCCGCGCTATATCGTGCGCGACAGGCGCCGCTACGATCCCATCCTCACCGACACGCGGCCTCTCGGCAATGTCACGGTGGTCAACAACACCGTCGTGAACAAGGTCGTCAACGTCAACTACGTTGAGCAGAAAACAAAGAAGAAGGTCGAGGTCTTCAAGGTCGACAAGGTCAAGGACAAGGACAAGTCGAAGCGCAGCAGGATCAAGGGTAACGCCGTCGAGATTTTCGAGCCTGCTGCCGAAGCGAAAACCGAGATCGCGGCGCCGACAGAAGCGAAGCCGATCGAGGAAGTCGCGGCCAAGAGCAAGACCAAGGAGCAGGGCGAAGGCGCAGCGGCAACCGAGGAGCTCCTTGTTCCCGAGGAGATCAAGAAGCCGCTGAAGGCCGAAGAGAAGGCTTCACCGCCGCCGCCGCCGCCGCCGGCCAAGGACGGCGCGCCGGCAACGGAGGCGGAAGAAGCGCCGCCGCCACCGCCACCGCCGCCGGCCGAGGAGGCCGCACCAGAGCAGAAGAAGACCGGCAAGCCGAAGACGGATAAGACGGCGGAGCCTGAAGAGACTGCGCCTCCACCGCCGGCACCTGCTGAAGATGCCGCGCCGCCGCCGCCACCGGACGAGGAGGCTGTACCCGAACCGAAGAAGCCGGGTAAGTCTAAGGCGGACAAGAAGGAGGGGCCTCCACCTCCTCCACCCCCGGCGCCCGTAGAAGAGACGGCTCCGCCGCCGCCACCGCCACCGGCCGAGGAGGTCGCACCTCAACAGAAGAAGCCGGGTAAGCCTAAGACGGATAAGAAGTCACCGCCTGAGGAGACTTTACCTCCACCTCCGCCGCCGCCCGTAGAGGAGACGGCTCCGCCACCGCCGCCGCCACCTCCTGCTTTGGACGAGCCCGCGCCTAAGGCGAACAAGCAGGGCAAGCGAGGCAAGGACCATGGCGGGCCACCGCCTCCACCGCCGCCGCCCGCGGAGGAGACGGCTCCGCCACCGCCGCCGCCGCCACCTCCTGCTTTGGACGAGCCCGCGCCTAAGGCGAACAAGCAGGGCAAGCGAGGCAAGGACCATGGCGGGCCACCGCCTCCGCCACCTTCAGGGGCCGGGGATCGGAGCCCACCGTCTTCGACTCAAAATTTCGGCGACCATGGGTCGAAGGGTAAGAAGGGGAAGAAGGGCAAGCAGGGTGCGCCATGCCCTGAAGGTATGGTCGCGCTCGACGACGGTACCTGCGTGCCCGCGCAATAGACGTTCGTTCGATCGATGCGAAGAGGGCGTCGGCAGAGCCGGCGCCCTTGTTGTTTTGGCCAATGTTTCACGGCTGGAAACGGTCGCGCGGGAGTTGCAGAGAGCCCCGGTCATCCTTATGTGCCCAAACGTCAGTGTCGGGGCGCGGTGGCTCGTCGACCAAAAGAATCTCGGGAGGACATCGATGCACAGACTTTTTTGCAGCGGCCTTGCAACGCTTGCCGCAGTTTCACTCCTAGCCTTTTCGTTCGCCTCGCCTGCTGACGCGCGGATCAGGTGCCATGGGAATTACCAGGCCAGCAAATATGGGCCGATTGCGACGCCCTATTGCCAGGAAGAGAACATCGCGCGCGTGGCCCGGAGCTACGGGGCCAATGTCACCGGCGCCGAGGTCCGCAACAATGCGCTGACAAAGGTCTATCTGTGCCAGGTCTATGGGCACGATTCGCGTTTGAAGGGGGCGTGCGGTGCTTACGCGCCCGAAAACTATGGCCGGTAGCGAAAGACATTAGCGGCGACCGCAGCGCTGCTTCATCTCGACCACACACGTCGCGCAGCGGCACGGAGATCGCTCTCCGTGCCGTTTTGCGTTCGCCCGGGCCGCGCCACAAGCGCGGTTAATCGGCCTTATCCATTATTTAGGATTCCGGGCGTAATTCGTTAACCAACCCGGAATTTCAAGTTGGAGGGGCACGTGCGGATTACGCTCTTAGGCCTTGCGGCCATCGCCATCATCGTCGCCGGCATCGCCTTTGCCGGCCCGCTTTTCATTTCCACCGACAGCTTGCGTGCGGCGCTTTTTTCGCAAGTTGAGGCCGCCACCGGTTATCGCCTGCGGGTCAGCGGTCCGGTGCAGGTCTCGCTGATCCCCTCGCTCGATCTCGTGGCCGAGGATGTGGGCGTGGCCCAAGCCGGAAATGATGCAAGCGAAATCGCCACGGCGAAGTCGTTGCGGTTCGGACTCCGGCTTTCGGCGCTGTTCGGCGGCAAGGTCAAGGTGACGGAAGTCTCGCTGATCGACCCGGTGATCGCCGTGCCGCCGTCAACAACGGGAACCCAAAGTGTGGTCGCACCTCAAGCAGAAAGGGGATCTGCCGTCGCGGCGCTCAGGGCCCTTTCGTTCGACGCGCTTCACATCGAGAACGGAACACTGATCCTGCCGCCTTCCGCCGGCGCGCCCGGCAAGCGTATCGAGGCTCTCAATCTCAAGGCCGCGTTGCCAGCCCTCGATGCGCCCTTTGCCTTCGAGGCGAGCGCGGTGGTTGACGGTAAGCCGGCTCAGGTCGCAGGCTCGATCGGCGAGCTTGGCGCGCTGATCGAGGGGAGGGCGGTTCCGCTTGCGCTCACAATCGATGCGCCGTCCTATCTTGACGGCGAAGCGACGCTCAAGGGCGTTGCGTCTTACCAGGGCGAGACCTTCGCGCTCAGCCAATACACCTTCAAAACGGGCGGCAAGGTGCTCTCCGGCAGCGCAAGCTACAAGGGTAGCCTGCTGACGCTTCATCCGCTAACGCTGACTGTGGGCGGAAACACGCTGTCGGGCTCGGTGGCAGCGGATCTGTCCGGTGCCGTCCCCGCCGTCAACGCGGCCTTCACGGGTGAGGCCCTGAATCTCGACGCATTGCTGTCGAAACAAGGTACGACGGCGGCATCGGCCGGCGAAAACACACAAGGCGGATGGAGCGAAGACAAACTCGATTTCGCCGCGCTCAGGAGTGTCATCGCCAAGGTCAAGCTGTCGGCAAATCAGCTCAGCTTTAACAACATCAAAATCGCCCAAGCCAATCTGCAAGCCACGGTCAAGGGCGGCAAGCTCGCCGCCACGCTCCCGAAATTCAAATTGTACAATGGCGCCGGCACGCTGAACGTCACGATCGACGCGAGCGGCAAGGTGCCTGCCCAGCGGGTTCGGCTGTCGCTGGTCAATTTCGATGCCTATCCCTTCCTCAAGGATGCGGCCGGGTTCGAGAGCATCGAGGGCACTGGTGCAGTCTCGCTCGATCTCGCAGCGACAGGGTCGAGCCAGCGCGCCATGGTTTCGGCGCTAAGCGGCGCGGCGAAAATTGAGTTCACCAACGGCGCCATCTGCGGCATCAATATCGCCAAGACGATGCGGACCCTCAGCTCAAGCGTCTTGTCGGGCTGGCAGGAGAATGCGGCGGAGAAGACCGATTTCGCCACGCTCGGTGCAAGCTTCAAGGTCGCCAAGGGCCAGGCAACGACGTCGGATCTGCAACTTGCCGGTCCATTGGTGCGGATGACGGGGGCAGGCATTGTCGATCTTCCGGCACAAACGCTCAAGTTCAGGACAGATCCAAAGCTGGTCGCAAGTCTCGAGGGCCAGGGCGGCAAGGCCGGCCTCAAAGGGCTCGGCGTGCCGGTGATGGTTGCCGGCCCGTGGTCCAAGCCGTCGATCTATCCCGATATCGAGGGCATTCTTCAAAATCCCGTGGCGGCCTACGAGCAGCTCAAAGGGCTGGGCGGCGGCCTGGTTTCGCTGCCCGGCGCGGCAGGCGCTGAGGCTGATGGCATCGGGGCCTTAATCAAGAACGGGAAAATTGCGCCGGATGCACTCCAAGAGGGGGCCGCCATGGGGCTCGGCCAGTTGCTTGGCGGAGAGCCTCAGGCGAAAACGGCGCCGCCGGCCACCAGCGCCGCGGAGCAGCCGGTCAGCGAGGAGCCGGTCATCCAGCCGAGAAAGGCCAAGAAGCGTCAGGCTCGCACTGAGGCGGCCCCTATGCCCGAGGCTGTAGCCGAACGGGCGTTACAGAGCTTCTTCGGCAATTAGGCAAGCCACCGGCTTTGGGGCGCGCGCGCAAAGGCGCCCCCCACCGGTTAGCCGCAAATTTATGAACGGCAGAAACCCCGGCCGGAACATCCGACCGGGGCTGGCATATTAATGCCGGAGAGATAGGTAAGTAGGGCTATCCCGTCGAAATCGCTTAGCCGAGCTTCAAGGGCTCAGCCATCACGGCCTTCTCGTGGTGCCCAAAGCAGCCACCGAGGCCAACCGCAGTCGAAATGATGATCGCGCAAGCTATAAAGAGACGCATGGCTAATCCCCCGTTTCCCCTTCGTTTCTGGAAATCACTATAAGGGCATTTCGCGCAGAAAGCTGTGACAAATCGGACACGCTTTGGAGAAAAGATGAGCCCGTGCGGCGCCGGCAGGGCTCATCGGGTTTCCCTATAACGCTATGAATGAACGTGGTTTTTATTCCTCCGCACGCGAATGGACTGATCGAGAGCATTGCATTTTGTCGCGTCGGTTTGGGGGGCGTCTCAGAACGAACCGTCATTCCTTGCGACTCGCCAGGGCTATCGTGGGGCGATTCTCGCGCGATTCTCATGGCCCACTGAGAATCGCCGCCGCCTAGTCCATGAGCACGATCATATGCCCGTCAGGGTCGCGGACCGACACGGCTTTTCGGCTGTTTTTCAGGGTCACCATGCCCGGGGACACGAAGGTCACGCCTTCTGCCTCGAGCCGCCGGACCATTGCGGCAAGGTCGTCAACCCGATGGATTTGGCGGGCCGACGCCACGTCATTGGCCTGGATTTGCGCGCTTAAGGTCCGGCCAGGCGGCGTCCGGTAATGCAGGAGTTCCACATGCGGCGTGGCCACTGAGGCGGGCTGAAGCGCCACCACATCGACCTCGCAGCCGCTCAGACCGTCGAGCCGGTCCTGCTCGGGGCCCTGGTTCAGCGAACGGCCGCCAACGTGAAATCCAAGCAAGCCGGTATAAAAGGCCACGCTCCGCTCGACATCCATCACCGAAACGGCCGTGTGGTCGTAGCCAAGGATTCCCTTCCCGGCTGTCTCTTGCCAGATTGGTGCGCCGACCCCGCGCGGAAAGAAAATCAGCTCCAGCGGATGCCCCTCGGGATCGCGGAACTTGAAGGCGGTGACGCTGCCAGTATTGGGCGGCAGAACCACCGGCTCGCCTTTGGTGATCACGCCCGGCGAGCCGCCTCCCAGCCGCTTCCAGACCGCTTCGATGTCACCGCACACGAGCGAAAAATGTTGAAACCACTGATCGTTCGAGGCTCGTTCGGGAGGATAGGGCTTGCCCGGCGGATCGAACGCCACGAGCTTGACCACCTTCTGCCCGACCGCAATATCGGCGGCGCGTGCCGTTGTGTCTTGCGCAAGTCCAAGCAAGCTGTTCCAAGCCGGGTCTCCTAGCGCCTGCTCAGGTCCGACTTCGAGCCCGAGCCAGTCGCGGTAGAAGGCGGCCGTCTTGCCGAGATCGGCGACCGTGACGCTGATCCTGATGAGCTGCGTGACCGGCATCGGGCACGTCCTCCCTAGTTGAAGTCGCCTGGTTTAGCGCCGGCCCAATTCTTAGGATTGAGCTGGAGGATCATGAGGGCGCAAGGTTCGCTTCCCACCGTACCTGAGCGATGCCCCACCCGGCCTTCCGCATCGGTCTTGGCATTCTGATCGCCCCCGAAACAAAGATCGCCGGGCCCCATCTGAACGCGGGTGCCGTCCATCGCCTCGACAAACCAGCTTCCGGAGAGAACGGAGATCCATTGGGGCTTTGGATTCTCGTGCCAGTCTCCATTCCAGTCGACCGGCAGAATGGCGAACAAGAGGCTGTTCTCGCCGGCGAGCAGATGATTATTCCATTGAGAGCCCGCCTTGCCGCCCATGCTTTGCCATTCGAAGTGGGTCAGCTCGAAGCGCGTCATGTGCGTGATCCCGTCGTCACCGGTCCACAAATGCCAGTACGGGATCTTTGGATGTTCAGGATTGACCATTACTGCCCGTCCCCGCGGATCGCTGTGATCTCGTAGGAGGGCTGCGCGGCCGCCTTCTCGATCTCGCCGCCCACCTCCTGGATGAAGCCGCTCGCGTGCATGACGAAGATGAGCCCGCCCACCAGGCCGAAATTCTTGAAGAAATCCCAGATATGCGGATAGCCTTCGCTTTGTGGCGACCAGAACCGCGGATAGGTCCAAAACATGTGATAAACGACCGCGGTGACAGCACAATAACCGGCCAGAACGAAGGCCGCGATGCCGTCGTAGATCCCAAACACGATCATGGGCGGCGTCAGCAACTCGACGCACATCGCCAAGACCAAGAGAACCGCTCCGCCCGGAAGCCAGCTCGACGTCGCCTGTTTCATCGCGCTATCCCAATTGATGATCTTGTCGATGAAGCTGAACGGAAAGATCCACACGATGAAGATCCGCGCCAGCACCGGTAAAGCCTCGTTGATAAGCCAATCCATCGCTTGCCCTCCCATCGATAAACTCGCCAATTGGCGAATCCTCTGCGAAGATGGCGCCGATCACAACCCCTAGCGGCATCGGTCCGGCGGACAGGAGGGCCTAGATGACAACCACGAAAACAGAGCACGCCTCCGCGCGGCCCGAGCATCAGGTCACGGGGCGGGACTATCCAGGTGAATGGGCGCGGCGCATCGAGCTCTACTTGGACGAGGAACAGCGCCGCCTCCTGTTTTATGGGGGGATCTTTTGGGCCTTCGTCCTGCTCTTGGTGATTTGCTTGGTCATTGCGGTGATCTCGTAGGCGCGAGAGCCTTACGATGAACTCAGAGGGGGGACCTGATGCTCATTGATGGCGTCATGCTGCTGTGGTTTTTGCTCACGGCGCTGTCGGTGGCCTTTGTGGCCATCGACATCCGCAACACGCCCGAGCACCCGGTGATGAAATGGGCCTTTGTCCTATTCACCGCCTATTCGGGTCCGTTCGGGGCGTTCCTCTACGTGCTCGGCTGCCGCGAGCCGCTGCCCGGCCTGCATGAGCAATATGTCTCCGCGCGCTGGCGGCAGGCGCTCGGCTCGACCATGCATTGCGTGGCCGGCGACGGGATCGGCATCCTAGTCGGCGCTGTCATCGGGGCGCTTATTTCGTTGCCGATCGCGGCCGATATGGCCCTCGAATATGTGCTCGGCTTCGCTTTCGGCTGGACCATTTTCCAGGCCCTGTTCATGGGCGAGATGTTCGGCACTTATGCCCGCGCACTCAAGGGCACCTTTACCTCGGAGCTTCTGTCCATGAATTGCCTCATGGGCGGCATGTTTCCCGTGTCGGCCCTTGCCTTCATGGGCGATCCGGCCTCTCACGATCCGACCCAGCCGCTGTTCTGGTTTCGCATGTCTCTGGCGCTCATGGTCGGCGCCGCCTTCGCCTACCCGATGAATTGGTGGCTGGTTGCCCATCACCTCAAGCACGGCATGCTGACCGTAAGGCCGAAGGGCGAAGCACCGGCGGTACCGGGCATGAAGAAGAAAATGGACATGGCGGCTTCGACCGGATCGGCCATCCATTCGCCCCGCCCGCCGGTTCCGGTGATGGCCGCGATTTCGTTCGCCGTGCTCGCGGCGGGTGCGGCGATCGCGCTCACTCTAGGCGGCGGCCACTAGCGCGCGATGTCGGCGGAGGCGAGCGCCTCAAACCATCATACGGTGGTAGAGGTCGAACATGATCCACAGCGTGCCGCCAACCATGAAGAAAATCAGAACGCAGGCAAACGCCAAGGCGATCAGATTCTCCCGGGGCGTCGAGCGGAAGCCGATATGCAAGAAGAAGCCCAAATGGACCAAGATCTGAACGACCGCCGCGACAGCGATGATGATGAGCGTTGTGCCGCGCGCGAGCGCCCCTGTGGCGACGAGCGCGAAGGGGATCGCGGTCAGGATCACTGCGAGCGCAAGCCCGATCAAATAGGGCCTGACCGAGCGCTCAACGGGAAGTCCTGATACGTCCATCAGAGTAACCCCGGAAGGTAGACCACCGAAAAAATGCCGACCCACACGATGTCGAGGAAATGCCAAAACAGGCCAACCCGCGCCAGCCGCGAGACGACCGGCGTCGTCAGCCCCTTGAACAGAACCTGACCGATCATGACCAAGATGCACAGGCTGCCGATGCTCACATGCAGTCCGTGCGTGCCGACCAGCGTGAAAAAGCCGGAGAGGAAACCGCTGCGGTCGGGACCGGCGCCTTGCGCGATCATGCCGGCGAACTCTCCGTACTCCAGGAAGAGGAAACCGATGCCGAGGAGAACGGTCACGATGAGCCAAAGGAGCACGCGAGATCTCTCGTTTGCGGCGGTCGCCACGGCGGCGAAGCCGAACGTGGCGCTGCTCGCAAGCAGAAGCGCCGTTTCACCAGCGGCGCGCTGAAGGCTGAACAGCTCCTTGCCGGTCGGGCCTCCCGCGGTTTGGCCGAGCATCACGACGTAGGTCGCGAACAGCAGCGCGAAGATGATGCCGTCGCTCATGAGATAGAGCCAGAAGCCGAACGCCCGCTCCTCGTATTTGTTGGCGG
>Ga0307425_1000073_pt1 | contig 53594 bp, 55 predicted proteins | sample SalMarWE160330MG_FD_202152 | JGI IMG/M metagenome (GOLD analysis project Ga0307425, IMG submission 202152) | Salt marsh sediment microbial communities from the Plum Island Ecosystem LTER, Massachusetts, United States - WE1603-30 | ecosystem: Environmental > Aquatic > Marine > Intertidal zone >... | reverse complement strand
GGATGGATATGCAGGAAACCGCTTCGGTTTTGTGGTACACGTGGTGGGCCCTGTTCGTGTCAAAAACACTTTGGTGTCCAGCACATCCATCCGTAACCTCATACAGGAAGGGAAATTGGCAGAGGCAAAGAAGCTGTTGGGTAGAGATTATCAGATATGTGGGACCGTGATTAGAGGCAAGGATAGGGGTGGCAGATTACTCGGCTTCCCAACTGCCAATTTGGAACTTATTGATGAACTAACACCCAAAGCAGGTGTCTATGCCGTAAAGGTGCTTATTGAGGATGATGTCTATGACGGGTTAACAAACATTGGGTATAACCCGACATTTGGGAATGGGCAGTTCTCGGTGGAAACGCATATACTTAATTTCTCAGGGGACCTGGTTGGCAATACCATTCGGGTCGACTTTATTGAACGCCTGAGAGACGAAAAGACCTTCAATTCTGCAAAAGACTTGGCCGCTCAAATTAAAAGGGATATCCTCGCCGCAAAACAACTATTCGAGAAATCCCTTGACAATTTGCCTTAAATTTTATCATCATCCATACCTTTAATTCCTAATCCAAAATACAACCTACTCGAAGTCAAAGACGGAATGAATGATCCATTATTGACATTTCCCAAGGGTGGAATACATCCTGCCGAATCAAAGGGTCTTACTGAAAGTCTAGCTATTGAGACCTTTCCCATCCCACAAGAGGTGGATATCCTGCTCAATCAGCATTTTGGCGCCCCCTGCAAAGCGATTGTCAAAAAAAAGGATCAGGTAGTAGAGGGAGACCTGATTGGAGAGGTAGAGGCAGGTCTCGGAGCCAACATCCATTCCAGTGTTACTGGAACCATAAAGGGCATCGGCAAATCTGCCCATCCCATAGCCGTCAGTGCCCCATCTATTGTGATCCAAACTGATCCAGAAGCCGAATCAAAGGAATACAAAAAAACCGACTGGGTGGATCTTCCCCGAGACGAATTGCTAGACAGGATAAAAAAGGCCGGGATAGTGGGTATCGGAGGCGCAGGGTTTCCCACACATGTGAAACTTTTCCCACCCCCCGAGGCCAAGGTGGACAGGTTAATCATAAACGGCGCAGAATGCGAACCGTATCTTACCACTGATCACCGCCTGATGCTTGAGCACCCTCATGAGGTCATCGAGGGTGCAAAGGTCATCTTGGCCATCCTTGGCATCCATGAATGTCATATCGGGATTGAGGCCAACAAGTCTGACGCCGTAGAAACCATGAAGAAGATCTCCCAAGAGGTCTCTTCCAATGGGTTTCGGATATCTATAGATCCTTTGAAGGTCAAGTATCCCCAGGGATCAGAAAAACAGCTTATACAAGCTATCACTGGTCGTCGTGTTCCAGGATTTGGTCTCCCGTTTGACGTGGGGGTCATTGTCCAAAACGTGGGAACCACCAGGGCCATATACCAGGCCGTAGTCCTTAACAGGCCCCTATATGAGAAGGTCATAACTATTTCCGGACGAGGCATCAATCGACCCGCCAATCTGGATGTAAGGATTGGGACCAGGTTAAGCGATATCGTCTCATACTTAGGAGGCACAAGGCCCGGTCTGGCCAAGGTAGTGTTAGGCGGTCCAATGATGGGTTTTGCCATACCTTCCCTGGACATCCCAGTAACCAAGACGACCTCGGGGGTCTTGTTTCTCACACAAGAAGAGATAGACACCAGGTCGCACGGTCAGTGTATCCGCTGTAGCTGGTGCCTGGAGGCCTGTCCCATGGGGCTTTCCCCTAATGAAATAGGCATTTATGTGGAGGCGGGGCGGGCAGAAGAGACATCACAGTTCGGACTGTTCGATTGTTTCGAGTGTGGATGTTGTGCCTATGTCTGCCCCGCCAAACGTCCGCTTGTGCAATTTATCAGGGTCGCAAAGATGAAGGCGAAGAAATAGGAGCGAGACAATAGAAAATCAAGAAAAAGCAGAATCACCCGGCTTGGCTGAATCTGCATTATGGACGGTCTCTGTTTCGCCTCACGTAAAGAGTGCGGAGTCGGTAGAGAAGATCATGTGGACAGTGGTCGTCTGTCTTCTGCCCCCTCTTGTCCTGTCCGTTTTTATCTTCGGCCTGCAAACGCTTATCATAACCCTCATTAGCGTGGCAAGCTGCGTTGTCGCGGAGGCCATTTCTCAGAAGCTCTTGCACCGCCCCGTAACCATCAAAGACGGTAGTGCAGTGATCACGGGCATGCTCCTGGCTTATGTCATTCCGCCGGGAGTTCCCTATTGGATGCCTGTCCTCGGCGCCGTCATGGCCATCTATGTGGCAAAGCATCTCCTCGGTGGTATTGGGTTTAACATCTTTAATCCTGCCCTTATTGGGCGGGCCTTTCTTGTGGCGACATTTCCCGTTGCCATGACCTCCGCATGGCTGCCCCCCATCCGCAACGGCGCCATCTTCAAATACATGGGTGCAGGCGTGGACACAATCTCCACGGCTACCCCTCTCTTCGTCCTCAAGCACTATGGTATTGGAGCGGTGATCGAAAGATTTGGTTCTCTTTCCACAATTTATGGGAATTTTTTTGTGGGCTGGCGACCCGGGTGCATAGGTGAAACGTCCGCCCTCCTCCTGCTTGCAGGAGGAATCTATCTCATTTACAAGAGATATATAACCTGGCACATACCGGTTTCTGTAATCGTCTCCATCGGCTTTTTCACCTGGGTCTTCGGCGGGGAAAGGCCCTTTACGGGAAACCCGTTGCTCGCAGTTCTCTCAGGGGGAGTAATGCTTGGGGCCTTTTTTATGGCCACTGACTATGTTACATCACCCTCCCAGAAGACCGCCAAGCTCATCTTCGGTGCTGGTATTGGAGCCCTCACCGTACTTATAAGGCTGAAAGGAGGGTATCCTGAAGGTGTCTGCTATGCTATTTTGCTTATGAATCCCCTTTCACCTGCATTCGAGGGATGGTTTAGACCCAAACGTTTTGCTCCCCCAAAGGGGGCACCCAGATGAAAGAAATTCTCCGAATAACAGTAGGGCTTACTATCTCCTGTATCCTCGCCGGGCTGGTTATGGGGGCAGTTTTCACAATGACCGATAAGGCCAAAAAACACAATGAGCAAATGGATTTTCAGGAGACTATGTTGGGTGTGCTGGGATACTCAGGATCCAATCCTGCCCCATCGGACCTAAAATTTCATTCAGTCTATCGATATATTATAAGGGATCAAAAGGCTCGGTTCCTGGGATATATGGTCCCAGTAGATAGGGCCGGGAAAGAGACTTACGAGCTGCTCGTGCTTGACTTGGAAGGCAAATTAAAAGGCCACTACGATGTTGATATTTCACCTGCGGCCGCAATGGAAATGCCCCAGCGGGAGGAGGCACTTAAGAGGGTACTGAATCCCCCAAATGTATTTACCTTTGCGGACTCTTTCATCGTGGCCATGCTCGGGAGCAAACGGCTTGCCTATCTCATGCCAGGAGAATTCCCCGGCTTTAAGACCTTTATCAGGGTCATGCTGGCCGTCGACCCGCACTTCAAGATCAAGGGGCTTGATATTATGGAACAGGAGGAAGACCCGGGTCTTGGCGGTGAAATCGCGCAAGACTATTTTAAGAACCAGTTCATAGACAAGTCATACGACAGGATCAAGTCCCTGAAGGTCATAAAAAAACCCCTCCCTGCCGATTATAGGACGTATCTCGAAAGGGAAAAAGGGGAAAGGCATATGCCAACAAGAGAGCAAATTGAGAAAACTCAAAAGAAGTATGCGGACTCTGACATCTATGCCCTGACAGGGGCAACTATTTCTAGCAGGTCCATGACCAGGGGTATCAAAAACATGGTCAAAAAGTTTGCCTATCGTGCAAACATCCTGGACCACGTCATCGCCCGGGGGAATATCCCCGTGGTGTTCTAATGCCGGCCAAAAAGAACATAAGGTTTTCAGGAGGAAAACTGCATTGAAAACGACAAAGAGTCCATCCCAGTTGGTTTTGAACGGGCTTCTGAATGAAAATCCCATTTTTCGTCTGGCCCTCTCCATGTGCCCTGCGGTGGGAATAAGCACAACCGTCATGAATGGACTTATGCTGGGCGTTGCAGTCCTTTTTGTACAGGTCTGTTCCAGTTGTACCATCGCCATCATAAAGGATTATATCCACCCACGGATACGGATCCCCACCTACACACTCACAATCGCCACATGGGTTACCGTAATAGACCTTGTACTATCCGCTTATGCGCCAGTGGCCTACAAGGCAATGGGTATCTTTATCAAATTGATCGTGGCATTTGCTATTATTACCATGCGGCTGGAAGTATTTGCCTGCAAAAATACCGTTACCAAGTCCTTCTGGGACGGTATGGGTATGGGACTTGGTTTCATGTTCGGCATGGTAACCCTTGGCTGCATTCGAGAGCTTCTTGGAATGGGGACACTCCTTGGGCATGATGTGCTTGGATTCCGTCCCCTACTTTTCTTTGCCCTCCCGCTTGCAGGATTCTTTTGTGTTGGATTTATGATGGCCGTATTCAACTATGTTGAGCTAGTGTTTAACAGAAGAAAAGAGAAAAGGGCCTAAGAGATCATGATGGGAAGCCTAAAACGACATACCCTTTTTGTCTGTTGGTTCATACCGCTGATGATAGCCCTGTCCCTGTCGGCGGGTTGTAATTCTGAACACCGTTTTGTGACAAAGACAACCTTTAAGGGAACTCACAATATCGTAATTACCTTTGCTGCGCCGGTGGATGAGGCCTGGGCCAGGGATATTTCAAACTACAAGGTATACGAAGAGCCTGATCCCGACATCCTCTTGAAAATAGCCAAGGCAATCCCCGGCCGCAATCGCAAGACAGTGACGCTTCACTTCGAGGAGGAGTTGAACCAGGATCGGCCACATGTACTGAACGTGGCTGACATCATATCCGAGGGTAGGTCTCTGGGCACAGAAATCCTAAAGGTAAAAAAGCTATACCTCGGGTTCCTTTTCTCGATCCTGATTGGGGCCATGTTGATCAATAACTTCGTGTTCACCAAATACCTGGGGCTTTGTGTCTTTTTCGGGACCTCACAAAAAAAATCCACGGCAGTCGGCATGGGGGTCACCTTTACCATTGTTATTGTGGCAAGCGCCATGATGTCATGGCTCCTGTATCAGTTTGTGCTCAAGCCATTTCAACTGGATTATTTACAGATCATCGTCTTTATAGGCCTGGTGTCCCTTTCGGTTCAGGCCGTTGACACTATACTGAGAAAGATCAACCCCGCCCTTTTTAAGGCCTTTGGGGTGTACCTGGTCCTGGTGATTGCAAATTGTATTATCCTGGCGGTTCCCTTGATGCTGGCCGACAACGAATACAATGCCTGGGAAAGCTTGATGCTGGCCCTTGGCGCAGGCCTGGGATTTCTTGTATCTCTGTTCCTGATGTCCTCTGTACGTGAACGGCTGGAGCTGGCAAATGTTCCGCCTACCTACCGGGGTCTCCCAATCGCCTTTGTCGTGGCCGGGTTATTTGCCCTTGCATTCCTGGGATTCTCCGGGATGTCGATCTTTTGAATTTTTGACAAGATTAACCGGATTTATTTGATCTTGACATAATTACGCGCAGGTTGTTGCGAAATGTCATACAAAGTAGCTACCCAGGGGCTCACGCCCATGGTACTCTGCCGATTTTCGATAGGAGTCTAAATGGATCCAGAACTGATAAAGCTGGCAATAGGTGGCCTAGCGCTATTAGGCTGTATAGGGCTGTTCTTCGGGATCGGCCTTGCACTTGCCGCACATAAGTTCGCGGTGGAGGCAAACCCCAAGGTGGAAGAAGTTCTCGAGGTCCTGGCAGGCGCACAATGAGGGGGCTGTGGCTTCGCAGGATGCGAAGGTTATGCAGAGGCCGTAGTCAATGATCCGGACGTTCCTCCTAACTTGTGTTTCCCTGGCAAGGACGAAGTGGCCGAAATGGTAGCCGAGATAACCGGAAAGAAGATGTCTTCTATAGAAGATACAGTCGCGGCGGTCCGTTGCTCCAGAATAGAGGGCAAAGTCCAGAAAAAACATGCCTATATCGGTTACGATACGTGCACTGCCGCAAATCTCGCCTTCGGCGGTCCCGTGGCATGCCAGTATGCGTGTATAGGGTTGGGCGAATGCGCCGAGGCCTGCCCCTTTGATGCCATCACCATGGTAGATAATTTTCCCAGTATCGATCCAGGCCTGTGTGTAGGCTGTGGCGCCTGCGTCCGCACATGTCCAAAAAAAATCATTGAGCTGACACCCTTAAAGGCCAGGGTATGGGTCCCGTGCAGTACCAGGGACACAGGCAAGATTGTAAAACACGTGTGCGAGGTCGGGTGTATCTCCTGCAAGATGTGTGTCAAGGTTTGCCCCGCCAAGGCCGTGGGCATGGAAGATGGTATAGTAAAAATAGACCACAAGAAATGTGTGGACTATGGTCCCGAATGTGGGGAGATATGCGTGGAAAAATGTCCTCGCCATATCTTTCGCCATTATCATCCAGAACAAGAAGTGGCCCAACACCCCCAAACAGAAGCGGCCTAAACGCGCAGGCATCCAGGTGTTTACCGAGGGGCACAGAAAATCTAGGCCCGCGTGGCAACGCAGTGTCTCCAAATTAGGGCATCAATTCTTTCGATCAAACCGGATAACGTGTGGGGAAAAATTGCAGAAACGGCTATGCCATCCATCTTTTTTGACAGGCCCTTTACCTCACTAGGGTCTAGGAGGTCTACCTTGTTGAGGACCAAAACGGTGGGTATGTCTCTCAATTCCAATCTTACGAGGATATCTTCAACTGTCTTTATCTGCAACTCCAAACGAGTGGTAGTCGTATCAACCACATGCAGTAAAAGATCGGCATCATGAAGCTCTTCCAGGGTAGCAGCAAAAGCCTCCATAAGGCTCTCCGGGAGGTTTCTAATGAATCCGACCGTATCTGTGATAATCGCCTCCCGCTCACGGGGAAATCTAAGTCGCCTGCTGCTGGGATCCAGCGTCTCAAAAAGTCTGTTCTTAGTGCATACATGACTGTGTGTTAGTGCGTTTAAAAGGGAAGATTTCCCGGCATTTGTATATCCCACAATAGAGATAACAGGCAGTCTTCTCACGTTCCTCAGTCGTCTTCTTTCCTCTCTCTGCCGCTTGATTTGTCTTAGATCCCGGTTCAGCCTGTGAATCCGCTCCCTTACCCTGCGCCTGTTGATTTCCAGCTTGGTCTCGCCCGGTCCCCTTCCCCCAATGCCCCCGGTCAACCTGGACATCGCCGTGTTTTTGGTGGCCAGTCTGGGAAGGAGATACTTCAACTGGGCAAGTTCCACCTGAATCTTTCCCTCCCTGGTCACTGCCCTTCGGGCAAATATGTCAAGAATGAGCTGGCTCCTATCTATGATCTTCAGCTCGCTAAAATCCGTGAGATTTTTCATCTGGGCAGGAGTCAATTCATTGTTGAAGATCATCAGGTTAGAACCAGTTTGTAGGCACCGCAGGGCCAGCTCACTCAATTTTCCTTTCCTTATCAGGAAACGGGGGTCCACCCCCTTGATAGTCTGGACGACCCTTCCAACTACCTCTATGTCATCGGAACGCGCAAGCTCTTCCAGTTCATCCAGAAATTCTTGCTCCCTCCATCTGGGGCCGGTTGTCACGCCAATAAGGAGTGCCCTCTCTTTTTCCCCCTTTTCCCCGGGTGAAGGCCAGTTTCTATTCCTGGCGAGTTCCTCCTCGAGGGAGCGGACTAGTTTCAAAAAGTTGACGTCCAACTGACCGATATCGGGAACCTTATTGATTATCCATCCCTCTTCATTACCCATGCCTGGCAAAATATTGGCGTAAGAAATAGGACCGGGGATACCACTTGCATCCACCTGCAAGCAGACCATAAGATCCAGACCGAGCAAGACAAGATCTGTTACATCCTCATTTGAAAGCGGCTCACCATTTAGATGAGTGTGGATGCACCTGAGCCCCTTCAGACGCCCGGGGCCCAGCCGGAACCTGGAGAGATCAGGTATCCATATATGCCTATTATCGCCTACGACCACATAGGCCACACCCCCTTTCCGGGTCACGAGCAGGCCCACTTGCCTTTTAATTTCATGGGAAATGGCGGATATCTGGCGGGTCAATTCATGAGAAACGATCTCATGGGTGGGTATTCTACGGCGGTAAAGATTCTGAAGTCGTCTCTGTTGGCTGGCCTTAAGTCCCCCTGTTTTGCCTTGTACTTTCTCGATACCCCAAGTCCTTCTTCAGCTAAAATTGCCCGCGACTATACATCTGTAAACAGGGCACATCTTACTGTGGCCTTTAACACAACCTGTCGCTAAGCCCTATATAATGCATTGACTACTCAACTGGATTATTGTATTATTATATCATCTATCATCCAAATTTTCAATTCCCACCAAGCGCGAGGAACAAATGACCAAACTGACCCCCATTGAAATTGATCCGAAGACATTTTTTCGTAAACACTTTACCCTCCCTTCTCTCCCAGAGCTTACAAGCAAGATCCAGAGCATGATCCAATCCGACGACGCAGACATGAAAAAAGTAGCCGAGCTTGTCAATGGAGATCCCGCGCTGGTTGCTCAAGTCCTCAAGGTCGTTAACTCTGCCTATTATGGACTACCCACCGAAATAACGGAGGTGAGGCCAGCTATTGCCTTTCTGGGGCTCAATGAGATCTACCGAATGGTCCTTTCTTTATCAGTGGTCAATACTCTGTCGATCAAACAAAAGGATGAACTCGCCACGTTTTGGTTTCATTCCTTTTTTGCGACACTCTGTACAAAATATCTGGCCAAGAAATACGCACCCCGCTTGCCCCGTGAGGAATTTTGGTCCGCATCCATATTGCATGATATAGGCAAACTGGTGTACCTGAAATTTTTTCCTGAACACTACAAGGAACTCCGGCGTATTTGCAAGAATGATGGTTGTCTGTTTAGCGAGGCTGAAAGGCGGCTATCGCTTCCCTCAAGTGCCTCATTTGGGACACTCTTGTGTGAACACTGGAGGTTGCCATCCCACGTCAGAAGCGCGTGTGAGAGGCATACGTTAACAGATTTGCAGGGGATTGATCTAAAAACGCCATCAAATCGCTTCACAGGCATAATATGCCTGGGAAATCTGCTTACCGTTTTATCCGCCGAAGACCTTACCGATGACACAAAGCACAAAATATCCTCCGCAACCCAAGAAACATTGGATTGCACAGAGCCACAGTTTCTGACCTTGATGGGAGATATCTACGACCTAAGAAATGATGTGGATAAATTTATGGCACAGATACGTTAAGAGAAGGTTTTGTGCCTTTGGCCCAGACAACTAGGCTACCTATCTATATATTTGTATCCTCTTCTGCATAATCCGCAAAGGCCGTCACTTCTTTTCGGAAAGTCAATTTGAAAGCGCCTGTTGGGCCGTTTCGTTGCTTGGCTACAATAATCTCCGCAATATTCCTGTTTTCTAAAGAGTCAGGATTATACATCTCATCCCTGTAAATAAAGGCAATAACATCCGCGTCCTGTTCAATGGCCCCGCTCTCCCTCAAATCGGCAAGCTGGGGTTTTTTATTGGGTCGATCCTCCACCTTTCTGTTTAACTGCGAGAGGCCCAGAACAGGCACATTTAGATCTTTTGCCAATGCCTTCAGCATCCTTGATATCTCAGAAATTTCGACTTGCCTGGATTCGGCAGATCGTCGGCCCTGAATCAACTGCAGGTAATCAACTATGATAAGGGCCAAATCCTGCTTCTTTTTTAGCCTCCTGCACTTTGCCTTCATCTCGAGCACGCTGATCGCAGAGCTGTCGTCAATAAAAATAGGCAGTTCTGATAGGCGATTGGCTGAATCTGTCAAGCGTTCCCATTCCCTATCCCTCAGGAACCCGGTCCTCAACTTTGAAGAATCAACGCCAGAATCAAAGCCCAATAGCCTGATGCCCAACTGCTGTTTGGACATTTCTAGAGAAAAAACAGCCACCGCCTTCATCGTCTTTCTGGCAGCATTATACCCAATGTTCAAGGCCAAGGCCGTTTTACCCATGCTGGGCCTACCTGCGATAATGATCAAATCAGAAGGCTGCAGACCTGAAGTCAAGCGGTCAAAGTCCTTGAAATTGGTTGGAAGACCAGTCACATAACCCTCAAGGGCCGATGTGCTCTCGAGCTTCTTGAAACTGTCTGTTATGACATCTCTCAGGTTTTCAAGGCCATCCCTAACCTGCTCTTCCGCAATATCAAAAATGGATTGCTCTGCCTGTTCAAGGAGGTCAGTGGTCTCATCCCAATCCTGAAAGCATGCCTCTGAAATAGCAGAACACCGGGCTATAAGCCTCCTTCGAACAGAAAGATCTTTCACGATCCGGGCGTGGTAAGAGATTCCCGCGGATGTAGAGACGGCCTCGACCAAAGAGGCCAAATAATCGGTCCCGCCGATTTTATCCAGGCGGTCCTTTTTGGTAAGAGACTGAGATAGGGTTATGATATCAATGGGCTCGCTAAGATTGTACAGCTCAATCATTGCCTCAAAAAGCGCCGCGTTGGTTTCGCGGTAAAAATCATCCGGGGATAAAATATCCAAGATCACATTCATGGATTCATTATTAATTAACACTCCACCCAATATGGCCTGTTCCGCCTCAATGTTATGGGGGGGAACCTTCAATAAGGATGGGGCAATTTTCTCTCTTGCATGAGCCACTCTATCCATCTTTTTGCTTCTCTTCTTTAGGTAATACGGCCACCTTTAGTGAAGCTGTTACTTCAGGATACACCTTGATTAACACATCAAATTCGCCAAGGGCCTTAATAGGCTTTTCCAGGGCTATTTTTCTGCGATCAATAAGAAAGCCCTTCTCTTCGAGATAGGAAGCGATGTCCATTGTGGTCACAGAGCCATACAATTTTCCCTCTTCGCCTGCCTTCTTAGAGAACGTGATTAGTATACCCTCCAAATCCTGTTTTTGCCTCTCGGCCTCACTCTTGTCCCTTAACCTCTTGGCATCAATCTTTTTCCTTCGTAATTCAAGGGCCTTAATATTTTGCGGGCTGGCTTCAAGTGCAATGCGTTTTGGTATAAGATAATTACGAGCATAGCCCCTCGCCACGTTAACAATATCTCCTACGAGGCCCAGCTCTTCCACATCCTCTTGTAATATAATTTCCATACGAATCTCCTCCTCAGTCAAGCCAATCAGCTATCCATTCTCTTGTTAATTTTCCGGAAGTCTATCCACTGATCGAACAATCCCGCAAGGGCCAATATTATAAAGAAAAGCTGCTGAATTATGATCAAAAAGTACACCCCTGCCCTGATCCAAGACGGTACATGGTATCTATTCATGAAAAACAGAGTGATAGACAGCCCGTGAAAAAAATAGACGGCCATCAGTATGATCAAGACATTGATGGCCAAGGATCTTATACTCCCAGAAAACAAAAATAAAGCAAAACCTGACACGATTACTACCCAGACCAAAACATCTGGGGCCTGCCAACGGTCCATGGGAACAAAGTCTGGATATTCAAGATTTCCCACACGAAATAACGACTTGGAGACAACAACATTGAGCCAGACGGTAAAACCCGTGCCGATTACTACTAAGGATGGGTAAATCTTTGAAATAGTATTCATAAATATCTTTCCGTATGCCTCCAGCTCAATAGCCTTTTCCTGTGAAAAACCCATTTCTTCATAGGCCTTAACAGACAGTTTCAGGTGATCCTGGAGGTAACTCAGCACCATCTCCAAGGGCCCCATATTCTTTGAAAGCGCAACAAAAAAGACGAAACCCATACCCAGTAACAACATGAACACGGTCCCCAAAAAGACAGTCTGGCCCAAGTCGAGCCTTTTCTTGAAAAGTTGTGATAACGCGAGACCCAAAAAGCCAAACTCAACACCCAAAAGCATAAGCTGTGGGTAACCGACTACACTGACAATAATGCCGATACTGAAAAGGGCCAGTACGGCAAGCCTTATTCCCTGATAAAAGCCCAATTTGGTTGAATAATAAAGGAATGGCAAAGGGGTTAGCAGGCTGATAAGAGGGCCAATAATGGGAATCCCGGCAGAAACCAGGAGAAAAAAGCCTGTCCAGCCCATGCACCCCAGCGCGTCTGTTATTTTCATTGGATATCGAGACTAACCCTAAAAAACTTGGGAATTACGTTAATGGGTTATCTTGGGAGGTCAGAGATTATCTTTCAAGAGATGTAGTGAAGGGTAACAAGGCAATGTTTCTGGCCCTTTTGATAGCCAATGTCACCATCCGCTGGTGCTTGGCGCAGTTACCCGAAATTCTACATGGTGTAATTTTCCCGCGTTCTGTTGTAAAATACCTTAGAGTTTTAGGATCCTTATAATCTATAACAAGGCTGCTATCGGCACAAAATCTACATATTTTTCTTCTATTATAGGTCCCTTTAAATCTCTTCTTATTTGTTGTTTTCCTATTGCTCCTCGCGTTATACGCCATTTTCAACCTCTTTTTCCAAACCTTCCGACCCTACCTTTTCCGCGGTTTCTGGCTGTTCAACAACTTTCTCGACACTATCTTGTGCCTCGCGTATCAATTTTTCGGGGTCAGCGCTGTCGCTCAACTTAACAGTCTGATACTTTAGGATCCTATCATCCAACTTTAAATCCCGCCGAAGATCTGATGTAATGCTGGGCTCCCCACAGTATTGCAGGAGGACATAATAGCCCCTATCGAACTTTTTCACCGGATAAGCCAGCGACTTTTTGCCCCACTCATCGGATTTGATTAGTACTCCTTTATTTTTCTCAATGAGGGCACTAAACTTGGTCAAGACGTCCTTATAATCTTCGTCAGCTAAGTTGGGATTAACTAAATAGAGTGTCTCATAGTATTTCATCATCATAGTTCTTCCGCCCTTTCTCCTTACTAAAAAAATTCGGGCCAATGCATTCAGGGTAAAAGGCCCTTAAAAATTGAATTTTATTCCTTAACACTGCCACCCACTCTTGTCAAGGCTTTTTAAAAGGCCCTGGATATCAGATAAAGCGAAAAGGTATTTAGCGGATATCCAGAATGGATCAAATGTAACACTTTGACTGTTTGAAGATCAGGCAGGACCATAGGGGTCCTCTTTCAGCCGGCCGCAACAGAAAAGCCCTCATCAAATTCTTTCAAGGTGCTAATATAGTTACGAATAGATTTGATTGAAAAATCTCAACTAATATGCTAACGATTGGCACGAAGGCGCGAGGATGTGGTTGAACAAAAAACCATAAGGCCGCTGAAGGAAGGCACGATGACTGAAGAAACCCCAAAGGCCGATCACAGATCCAGGGAAGAAGATACAGGTGCTCCGTTGATTAAAAGGGGCGCCCAATCAAGACTACCTCTCAAGGCAGCCATAATCGGAGGCGGGAAGGCCTGTGATAATCTCTTGGCCTTACTTGGCGATGATAGGCTCAATAGATTGAACATGGACATACTCGGAGTGGCAGACCCCAATCCAGACTCCCCCGGGATAAGGCACGCACAAGACCTGGGCATTTTTACTACGGGTGATTTCACCGAGTTGTACCCCCTGCCCGGGTTAAACCTTCTTATCGAATTGACTGGATCAACGAATGTCAGAGAACGAATGATTCGCACCAAACCCCTTCAGATAAGTTCGATCGACCACAGGGGCGCCCGCCTCTTATGGGATCTGCTACAGATTGAGACCGAAAAGCAGCACCTACAAAACGAGAGTGAAAAGGCCATAAGGAGGGAACGTGATTGGTGGCAGAAGGTAATAGATTCCCTGCCGGATAGGATCATGGTCCTTAACAAGGATCACACAATACATCGAGTAAATAAGACCTTTGTGAAAGAGACGGGGCTTAAGGAACAAAACGTTCTGGGAAAGCTTTGTCATGATATTGCCGTCTCTATCTCACTCGTATGCGGGGGAGAACAAAACAATTGCCCATTGGAAAAGGTCTTCAGCATGGGCGAGAGCTACTTGGGGATACACGAGCACCGAGACGCTGATGAAAAAACCATCTATGAAGAGATCACCGGCACGCCTATCTTAGATGAGAAAGGGGAGATAGTTCAGGTGATCGAAGGCTTCCGTGACGTGACACGTAGGGTCATGTTGGAGCGCGAACTGAGAGAATCTGAGGAAAAGCTTCGCCAGTTCCTGGAATCAGCACACGATACCATCTGCATAAAAGACCTTGATGGTCGCTACCTGTATGTCAATCCTGCTGCTGCCAAATATATGGGGATTTCCAGAGATGAGGCCATTGGCCAGACCGACTTTGAAATATTTCCTGAACGACTGGCACAGGCCATGGCCGCTCATGATCGGGAGGTATTCTCCCAGCATAAGACACTATATTTTAAGGAAAAAATGCGCATAAAAGGCCAAATTCATCATTTCCATACAGTCCGATTCCCGATCTTGAATGATCAGGGAGAAATGGCCTCTTTTGCCATAATCGCACGGGATATGAGCGATGAAGTAGCCTTGCAGGAGGAGGTGCGCCAGAACAAGGAATACCTGGAAAATATCTTGGTTAATTCTTCAGACATGATTATCACCACCGATCTTCAAGGCAATATTGTGACTTACAATCCTGGGGCCGAACGCATGCTGGGCTACAGTAATGAAAAGATCCTGAATACCAGTGTTGAAAAACTGTGGAAAGACCCGGAGGAACGGCGGGAACTTATGGCCGAAGTCGAGGCAAGAGGGTCAGTGGATAATTATCCTGCCACCCTTGTTGCCAAAGGTGGTCATGAGGTGGAGGTGAGCCTCTCACTATCGCAGCTCCGGGACAGCGACGGACGGGTCTTGGGTACCGTGGGAACCAGCAAGGACATAACAGAAGAGAATCGACTGCGGGGAAAACTTATTGAACAAGAGCGTCTCGCCGCGGTCGGCCAGACCGTAGCGGGTGTTACTCATTGTATGAAAAATGTCCTCAATGGACTCAAAGGCGGCGCCTATATGGTCAATGTCGGCATAAAACGTAATGATTCTGCTCTGTTAGATGAAGGATGGCAAAATGTTCAAAAGGGAATTGGTCGAATTAGCAAGCTGAGTTTGGACATGCTGAGTTACTGTCGCGAACGCAGGCCTATGCTTGTACCGACTGATCCGCTGGAATTGATTCGGGAGAGTGTGGAGATAATATCAAAATCGGCCAAACAGGACGGTATCAAGATCCTCTGCCACGGAGATGACGGTCCCTCGGTAAATCTTGACCAGGAGGCCTTAGGACGCGCGCTATTAAACCTCATAAGCAACGCCATAGACGCCTGCAAGGAAAAGTCCTATGGTGAGGGTGAAATGCCGCAGGTGGAGATAACCGTGGAAAGGAAAAAAGACCGCGTAATTTTCGTTGTCAGGGATAATGGGGTGGGAATGAACGATGAGATATGCAGTCAACTTTTTACACGGTTTTTTAGCACCAAGGAATCCCACGGTACGGGCCTGGGCCTATGTGTGACTCACAAGATTGTTGATGAACATGGAGGCGAGATGGGTGTGGACTCAAACCCTGGCCAGGGGTCTACCTTCACCATAAGACTTCCGGATAACCCTGCTCAAGAGTCGGCCTGCGACACCTCGAAGCAGTAATAACTATCCAGGCGCTGTATAACCAACCGATCCGCCCGAGGACGATTGGATACCCATATTATATAATCATGCCCCTGAGAGTCTGCCGCCCTGGCCCACTTTTCCATTTTGTGTGTTGAGGAAGAGGGGAACTCCGGGGCACGGAACAGGACATTACCCGTTCGCCACATCGAGCCGACGGATACCTCATGGTCTTCCAGGTTCACCGCTGCCTTCACAACTACAGTATTGACGGGATAGGCGAGAGACATACCTTCAAAATTAGACATCAAGCATGGCCTGCCGGATAAACCCCATCGTGGGCAGGTTGCCTGAATCAAAATTTTCCTTCCTTTGTGACTCCCCAATAAATGGAATCCGTCTATAATAGGCCAAGATCTTAGATCTTGAGCCGAGTTTTGCGAATTCCCAACCATTACAAGCCTTTAACAACCGATGCTAGATACTGGTTTCTGGATGCTGGTCGAAGATCCCGTCTTTAGCGGGGATGAAACAAGGAATTGTTTTTATTTTTTTGTCCAGCATCGAGCAGCCAGCAACCAGTATCGCGGAGCCTCGTTAGATTTTGATGGTCTTACTACCATCGTCCCTACCTATTGTCAAGGATCTGGGCACTAAGGATATTTTTTTGACTTGCCCTGATGCAGACATCAGTGATATTTTCTGCCCTGCCCAGTCAAGTTGGTTATTACCTCAGTATCTCTGAAGGAAAATTCGTAATGGGGAGGAAGAAAAAATATGAAAGCGACCAGGGTACTAATCATTGATGACGAAAACGAGAATGTTCGTTACCTGACCACAATACTGGAAGAAAACGGCTTCAAGGATATCCACGCGGCCTTTGATGGTGAGGAAGGGCTGAACAAGGTGAAAGAAGTCACGCCTGGGTTGATCCTCTTGGACCTACGCATGCCAAAGAAGAGCGGCATTTTTGTGTTTAACGAGCTCAAAAAATCCGCCAGTTATAAGGACATCCCCGTCATCATCCTTACTGGGGAGGGCGGGTTCTTAAAACACCTGGCAGAGCTGCGTAACTTCCACGAAGACATTGACGACCTGGGCACTAAGCCCACTGAAGAAATATTGAACCGATTTATTACCTCACGTCCGGATGCATTTCTTGAGAAGCCCATAGAGCCTGAGGCGCTCATGGCTACCGTTAAGAACGTATTGATTACCCTGGATGAAGTAAAAGCAAAACGGCGAGATGAAGTCAATGCCCTTCGCGGCAGAAAACTCCAGGGGGGAATAATCTTCAAGGGATCACCCTTTGACAGCAGAGAATATAGCCGAAATATCCTTGCCGCGACTGCAACCAGGGTAGCGGCTGGGGGTGAAGGCCTGCCGGATGGTTTTAAATGGCGTTCATCAGATAACCAGAATATCCCGATGACCAAGGATGACATCCTCGCCTTTCATGTAGCCGTTACAAATTGGGTATATAATACGTATAAGGCCTCATGGGAGCACAAGACCTCAATCGACTCCTTCACAAATATAGATGATGTTGAAAGGTATGACATCCATGAGGGGTGGCCAACCAACGTCCTTTAGTGGCGTCTCCCTTAATTAGGTCCCGGCAGTACCTTACCCGAGCATAATCTTCGTTGAATTGTCTCCAAGAGATAAAATGCATATAACCATCATTTATGATAATGCGGCATGGAAAGGAGACTTTCAGACCGACTGGGGCCTTTCCTGCCTTATAGAAGCATTTGGGAGAAAGATACTCTTTGACACAGGTGCAAACGGCCATATCCTTCTAGATAATATGAAAAAATTGGGTATAGACCCCAAGGCAGTTGATGAGGTCTTCATATCGCATGCCCATTGGGATCATATGGGAGGTCTGTCTGATTTCTGTAAGATCAACCCCTCAAGCGTGTACATCCCCTCTTCATGTCCTGAACCCCACGGCTGCGGAAAGATTGTAAAGATCAAGGGGCCTCTTGAGATTCATGAAAATGTCTTTTCCACGGGTGAACTCGGGGGCATAGAGCAGTCCCTAATCATCAAAAAGGGCCATGGGGTGGTGGTGATAGCAGGCTGTTCTCATCCTGGGGTTCGTGAAATCCTTGAAAAGGCATCTCTCCATGGCAAACCAATGGCTATCATCGGGGGTCTACATGGTTTCAAGGAGTTCAATTTGATCGAGGACCTGGAATGGATCTGTCCCATCCATTGCACGCAATTTAAAGCGAAAATAGAGGCCCTCTATCCAGAAAAATATGTGCGAGGAGGGGCGGGAAGGGTCATAGAAATGGTGCCCCCGGCGTGACTCGAACACGCGGCACCCAGATTAGGAATCTGGTGCTCTATCCACCTGAGCTACGGGGGCATGGTAAAATTTTACCACAAGCCGATTGAAAGTCAACCGGTTTTGAGCCGAATAGTCAAGATATCACGGAGGTCCTCCCTGCTCCACTGTCTCTTTTCCATATCCCGGCTCAATTGCTCAAAAGATCTTTGATGCTCCCCTACCCTCCATACTTGAGTCTGAGGAATCCTCCAAGGAGTACAAACGAAATTGGGCTCGGTTTATCCAGAAGATTTACGAGGTGGACCCACTCACGTGAAAAGGGGAACGTTGGTTCCAAAACGATTTGATAATATAGTTCAAAGGAGATAGGCTTTTTGTATGCCAAGACAGCCAAGACTTTATGTACCCGCTGCAACCTTCACTTTCTCAGGAGCCTTGCTGTTTCTATGGCAGCAATTTCATGAGCATGGCCGTTTGGATGGTAGTCAACGGGGTGCACAGTTAGCTTTTCACCCACATGATTTTTAAATTCAGGCAAAAGGTCTATGGTGCTTATACCTCTTTGCTCTGCTAGTTCCCTAATTTTTTTGTGCACATCATCAAATGGATAATTTTTCATGTTTGTCATTAAAGGATAAATGACCAGAGAGAATGAAATCCCATTCTTTTCGGCTATGTCTTTCATAGTAGCAATATGATCAAATGTAGGGATAAGACCGCTATTGGCTTGCTCAGAGAAAATATTGCGGTACCAGGCGACAGACTCTTTAGTAGTTAGATATACAATAGCTTTTTCCATTAAGAAGTTGGAAAACCTGGAAAAGCGGGCAAGCTAAAAGCAGATCCTGGTGAATAAACCTGCCTTGGACCTTAGATTATGTGGTCTATAGTTCATTAGGTCATTAATATAAGCCTGCTTTTTCCTAAGTTTAGGGCTCATTAGGGGGTCATTCAGTACGAAAAGGTAGATAATTCTTGTGAAATTGCATTTTTTATCTTCTGATAAAGCTTTTTTGAACTGCTTGAAAATCCTTTTAAGATCCGCGCCCATGTTAGAGAAATTTATGATTTCGGCTTGAAGCTCTCTTGCGAGGAAAAAACCATATGTTTCCGTATCCCTGACTCCTTGTCCAAATGCAAATGAATCCCCAATAAGTGCCAAGGATGAATTATATTTTTCAGGTCTTATTACTCTGCGAAGAGATGACGGAGAGGTGTCGTGAATTATGCAGTGGGGGGCTTCTCTCTTGAGGAAAGAAATTCTGGATTCTAATGCCATTTCAGGGGCTTTCTCAAAGGCTTTTCCAAGGATGTTGTCATACACACCAAAGACAGGCATTTTATCTAAAAAACTGGAAAGATCCTGTGGATTATTTAAGTCAAGAGGAAAGCTGTTATAAGTATCCGTAGGATAACAAAGAGCAACATAATTCTTATAGCCCAATGGGATACTTGGTTTGTATTCGTCGGGATTATAGAAAATCCGCGCAAAAATTTCACAGGCAAATAAACCCAGCGACAAACCAACAATTATTGCGAATATAGGAAAAAGCAGTTTATTCCGATACATTTGCTCGTTATTCTAATAATAATCAGAGTAAATTACAATGTTTTTGCCACAAGCCGATTGAAAGTCAACGGGTTTTGAGTCGCCATGATGCCAAAAAGGCATTGATTTAGGAATCAAAATGTTTATAATAGAAAGATTAAGCATAAGAAAACCTGCTAATGCCAGTGAAAAGATGGTTTCAAATCTCGCAAGAGGTCATCGATCACAGAAGTGGGGATGTAGCTCAGGTGGGAGAGCGGTACGTTCGCAACGTACAGGTCAGGGGTTCGAGTCCCCTCATCTCCACCATTTTTTTTGAAGGGACAGCCACTAACTTCCAACTCACCTACTCATATCAGGCGGCCTGTGATGGGCACGGCTACGCCGGTTGTTCAAGGGCAACAGGTCAATCCAACTCCATTGAATCTTAATTCAGGTGATTTCAGATGGCACGACAGGCAAAGATAGACAGGAAGACAAAAGAGACAGAGATCCACCTTACACTCAACATAGACGGTATTGGCCACTCAAAGATCGCGACGGGCATTCCGTTTATGGACCACATGTTGAGCCTCCTGGCCGCGCATGGATTCATGGACATGGAACTGACAGCAATCGGAGACACCGAAATAGATTATCACCACACCGTCGAGGACCTTGGTATATCGCTGGGCATGGCCTTGAAAGAGGCCTTGGGCAGTAAAGGGGGAATCAAGCGCTATGGTGACGCGACGGTCCCCATGGACGAGGCCCTTGCCAGAGTAGTCATAGATATCTCCAATCGCCCTGCCCTCTCCTATCGGGTAGTCCTAAAGAAAAGGACCACAGGAACGTTTGATGTGAGTCTGATCAAGGAATTTTTCCGTGCATTAGTGACCAATGCGGGTTTCACCATGCACATTGATCTCCTTGCAGGAGAGGATCCGCACCATATTTCTGAGGCCGTTTTCAAGGGCTTCGCCAGGGCATTGGACCTTGCAAGTGGCTCTGAAAATAGGTTGGATGGGAATGTGCCCTCTACAAAAGGACTCTTATAAGAGATGTGGGTCTTTATGGAGCATGATGACGCCCGGGGCTTATATCTGGGAATTTATTGCCCAGGAGACACCTATCAAGGGAAGGGAATTTGATAGTCATACCAGCTATTGATCTCAAAGATGGCCGCTGCGTGAGACTCAGACAGGGCAAAATGACCGATGAGACGGTGTTTTCTGATAATCCGGAAGATATGGCCGTCAAATGGTATGAAAAGGGGGCTGAGAGGCTTCATATCGTCGATCTAAATGGAGCCGTCAATGGGAGGCCGGCCAATAAAAAGACTATAGAAAAAATTGTAAATTCAGTTCCTATTCCTGTTGAGCTTGGTGGGGGGATAAGGGATATGGAAACCCTGGATGGCTATCTTGATCTGGGGCTGCATTATGTGATTTTGGGGACGGTCGTCCACAAGGACCCGGAATTCGTTAAACGCGCGTGCAGTAAATACCCCGGTAAAATAATATTAGGGATCGACGCCAAAGAAGGCAATGTTGCCGTGGAGGGATGGACAGAAGAGACTGGACTTTCTCCGGTGGAATTGGCCAAACGATTTGAGGGGACAGAGATGTCTGCAATTATTTACACTGACATCCAAAGAGACGGTATGAAAACGGGTCCGAGCGTGGATGCAACGCGGTCTTTGGCAAGAGCAATCAGCCTTCCGGTTATAGCCTCTGGCGGAATCTCTGATATTTTGGATATATCAAAGGTCTTAACGCTCTCGAAGGATGGAGTTGTAGGCATGATTACGGGAAGGGCCCTTTACGACGGAACTCTGGATCTGAGCGAGGCAATAAAAATAGCAAAGGAATAATATAACCGGGAAGCCAATTTAGCGCTTGACAAAAAAATGGAAATTAGTAGAATAAAGGTTTGTTCTATGGTAAACTGATTCGACGGATAACATGCCCGCGGGATTTCATAATATTGCACAAGAACCTGCTATTATTGAAGCCATGTCATTAAATGAAAAAATTGTTCAAGACCTAAAAAACGCGATCAAGACAAAGGACACAATTCGAACTTCCTGCTTAAGGCTGCTCAAGACCCACTTGAAGAATAAGCAGGTTGAGAAAGGCAGGGACTATGAATTAAAAGATGAGGAAATTCAGGCAATTATATCCTCTTTGACCAGGAAAGGTAAAGAAGCTGCGAGTGAGTTCAGGAGGGGGGGGCGTGAGGACCTGGCCCTCAAGGAAGAGCAGGAGATAAAAATCTTATATGAATACTTGCCCCGGCAGTTGACCCCTGAGAAAATAGAGAAGACTTTACGAGAGATAATTTCCGAGCTGTCGGCTCAAAGTTACAAGGACCTGGGAAGGGTCATGAAGGAAGCCATGGCCAGAATGGCAGGACAGGCACAGGGCAAAGAGGTAAACGAAATCGCCAAGAAACTACTAAGCTAAAGACATCCCCCTATTAATAGAGCCTGCATGATCGAGCATACATTTCAGGTTCTCGGATACTACCGACTATTGCATATCTTGTCCCACTATGCCTCCTGTTCTCTGGGTCAATCGGATTGCCTATCCCTCAAACCATCTAATGACCCAAAATTCATTGATAACGAGCTAAAGCTGGTCTCTGAGATGAAGCTCCTCTTGAAGGTAAAGGGGTTCGTCTCGTTTTCACATGTAACTGACATATTGCCTGTTTTGAAAAAAGCTGCTGCAAAAGGATCATGTCTTGAGCCGAATGAATTTTTATCAATTCTCAGGCTTACAGAGGCAGGCCAACAATCTAAAAAGCGCCTCAGGTCTGAACAAACTTTGTGCCCAAAGACATATGGCCTGGTAAAAAAAATGCCCGGATGCGAGGCATTGGTCAAGGAGGTTAGGGAAACTATCTCTTCGCGAGGAGAGATCAAAGATTCTGCAAGCCATACCCTAAAAAAGATCAGAGAAAAAAAGACGAAGCTGAGGATAGGGCTCCAGAAAAGGCTGGAGGGCATTCAAAAAACCGCAGGTCTTTCCTTTGATGGGCAGGATTATCTGGTAACTGTCCGCGACGGCCGGTACGTTATCCCATTGAGGACTGATCAACAATGGCGAATCAAAGGGATCGTTCACGACTACTCCCAGACCCGGGCCACCTGCTTTTTTGAACCGGTTGATGTGATCCAGGACAATAATCGGATGGCCGAACTTTCTCAAGAAGAACAGGCCGAGGTACACCGGATATTGAGCAATCTAACAGGCATGGTGGACGATACGGCTTCGGACCTCCAATATGTGCAGACGTTGATCACCAGACTTGATGGACTCAGGGCCAGGGCAAAATTCAGTGAGGCATTGTCATGTGTGATGCCGGAGCTCGATGAGAGTCTTTGTATTGAATTGAAGAATGCCAAGAATCCGATACTACTGGCCTTGACACTGAATGGCAAAAAAAATGACAAAAGGCCCGAGGACCCGGTCCCGGTAGATATCTTGCTGGACGCCAATCACAACGTCTTGATCATTTCTGGCCCCAATAGGGGTGGCAAGACCGTGACACTCAAAACACTAGGCCTTATGAGCCTAATGACCCAGTCTGGCATACATATCCCCGCAGAGGAGGGGAGCAGGCTGCCGGTCTTCGATCATATAATTGCAGATATCGGAGATGACCAGGATATCCAGACCGGGCTGAGCACTTTTTCGGCCCATGCAACCCATTTGAGGTATCTTACAGAACACGCGAATCAAAACAGCCTCATCATTATTGACGAACCTGGCATGGGGACCGATCCGGATGAAGGGGTTGCACTCGCCATGGCTGTCTTAGACTTTCTTTCGCAGCAAGGAACTTTTGTGGCAGTCTCTACTCATTTAAACCGGTTAAAAACCTATGGCATTTTGAGTAAGCGCGCCGTAAATGCCTCTGTAGAATTTGATGCTGAGAAAAGTCGTCCCACCTTCAGATTAAGATACGGGGCCCCCGGCATTAGCCATGCCATGGAAGTGGCCGGGGATATGGGCGTTCCAAACCATATCATTGACCGGGCCAAGAGATATCTTGATCGAGATGAGGTCCGTCTGAACCGACTTATCGAGAAATTGAACCACCTGATAGTCGAGGCCGATAATCACAAGCATGAAGCCGAAAACATCAAGAAAAAATATAATGCCGCAAAAAGGAAGATGAAGGAAAGGCTGATAACACTGGAGGCGGAAAAGAGGGCCGCCATGGAAGCCAAGAGGGTCGAGGCGGAATCTGCAATAAAAGAAGCCCGGCAGGAATTGAAAAATGCTGTTCGTCTTCTTAAACAAGAGAAGGCCCATGCTCAGTCTTATGTCACACGGAGGTATGACGAGGTCAGCGGGAGACTGTTAGAGTCTCTCGATTTGGAAGTTGAAGAGCCCTCTACTGGCGATGTCATGGACATAGCAAAGGGCCAGTTGGTCTACCACAAAAAACTCGGACAGAAAGGCATTGTGCAATCTCTTGACCCATCGGGATGGCACGCCATGGTCATGTTGGGAAAGGTCAAGATTTCCGCCAGGGTCCAGGACCTGGAGGTGGTCCAAGAGTCAGGGGATTCCGGATTACAAGAAGTGATGCCTCCACTCTCCTGGGGTCTTGAAGGAGCACTAACAAAGGAATTAAACGTGATCGGATACAGGATTGACGATGCCCTTCCCTTGATTGACAAGGCCATTGACCGGGCCCTGGTGGAAGGAGGATTTACCTTAAGGATCATTCATGGGTTTGGGACAGGAAGGTTGAGACAGGCCATACGCGCCCATTTGAAAGAGGCCCCATTTGTCAAACAAATTAGCAGCGCAGACCCCAGGTTTGGTGGAGATGCAATAACAATCGTGGAATTATCTTAGGCTGATTCATTATGGCTTCTTATCAATCCGCCAAGGAAGAGATCAAGAGGGCAGCCGATATTATAGAACTGGTCGGCCAGTTTGTTCAGCTCAGAAAAGCGGGCCGAAACTATGTGGGCCTTTGTCCTTTTCATGCTGAAAAAGACCCTTCTTTCACAGTGAGTCCGGAAAGGCAGACGTTCCATTGCTTTGGGTGCAAAAAAGGGGGGGATATCTTCTCCTTCTGGATGATATACCACAGCTCTACTTTCACGGAGGCCTTGCGGGACCTTGCAGAAAAATATCATGTGACTGTCTCCGGGGGATTCTCAGAATCTGCTGAAAAGGAAAAGGCGGCATTAAGAGATGCCCTTTTCAGCATGAACGAACAGGCCACTTTATACTTTCAAAATGCCTTAAACAATCCAGTTGAAGGGAAAGCCCCGAGGGAGTATCTGGATCAAAGGTCTCTTAAAAAAGAGACGATTAGGGAATTTAGGCTTGGTTATGCCCCTGATGAATGGGATGGCTTGACCAAGATCTTGAAGAATCAGGGCATTGACCTGGATGTGGCCGTCCAGGCAGGACTGCTTATTCCCAAAAAGAGCGGGGGATACTATGATCGGTTTAGAGGACGGATCATATTTCCAATCCTTGACCTGAGACAGCATGTTATAGGCTTCGGTGGCCGTGTAATGGGCAATTCATTACCAAAATATCTGAATACACCAGAGAGCCCAATCTTCCACAAAGGGGACTCCCTTTACGGCCTGCATACCTCTCATAAGGCAATCAGGGACAAAGGACAGGCAGTGATTGTGGAAGGCTACATGGATTGCCTGGCACTTATAAACCATGGTGTCAGTAATGTCGTGGCAACACTAGGGACGGCCCTGACTGCAAGACATATCCGGAAAATCAAGGGATATGCACAGAGCGCGGTAATTGTCTTTGACTCTGATAAAGCAGGCAAATCTGCCGTGTTGAGGAGCCTGCCCCTCTTTTTTAACGAGGGCCTTTCTGCCAACGCCGTCCTCTTGCCGGATGATAATGATCCGGATAGTTTCGTGAATAAGAATGGCGCAAAAGGGTTTTTGGAGTATTTGGATCAGTCTGTACCTTTGCTCGACTTTTATTTGGACCAAAACCTGGCACAACTAGACTCAGATCTGGAGGGAAAAATCGATGTCTTAAAAGAGTTCATTCCCATTTTATCGGACCTTCAAACCGATGCCCAGCGCTCATTATATATACACAGGCTTTCGGAGAGAATTGGGATAAAGGAAGAAATAGTCTGGTCTGAACTGAAGGCCTTCAGGAAGAATTCATCTGAAAGTTCTGTTGGAAGGGATCTCAGGCAGCGATTGGCCGCCTCACAGGCCGAAAAGAGACTCAGCGATTCGCAGTTGCTCAATCTGCTCATCCATTATCCTCAGGCCGCCCTCAGGTTGATGGAGTGTGAATGGAAAATGCTCCTTTCGGATCCTGCTGTTGTGGAGATTGTTGAAACCTTCTTCCAAAAATATCGTCAGGGAGACCAGTGTTCTGCCGAAGATCTGGCCCAGGGTCTTGAGAGTGAGACAGCTCGCAAACAGCTCAGGGAGGCCATGCTCGAGGCTTCTTATTATTCAGATCAGATGATAGAACAGGCGCTCACCGAATTTGAGGACAAAGTGCATCAGGCAACAATGTCGGCCTCTATAAAAAGGGCCAAGAAACGGGGAGACATCGAGGAGCTGAATCAGCTTCTAAAATTAAAGGCCCAAAGGGTGTTGAGGCGCTGACTGGCAAGTCTTCAGGAGGTAACAGAGAATGACCAAGAAAACCGACATGGTCAATTTAAAACGGTTGGTCAATATCGGCAAAGACAAGGGATATATCACTTATGAGGAGCTAAGTGACGATCTGTCAGATGATATGGTCTCATCTGAAGAGCACATCGATGACCTTATGATGATGTTTCAAGAACTGGACATCATGGTTATAGATGATGCATCTAAGGAAAAGATCGAAAAGTCCAAGAGGGCCAAAAAAGAGCAGGTTCAGCCCGGGGAAAAAGACATTTTTCGCGTGGAGATTGCCGATACAACCTCTCGTGTTTCTGATCCCGTAAAGATGTATTTAAAGGAAATGGGTTGCATCTCTCTGCTTACACGAGAGGGAGAAGTGGAAATTTCCAAGAGGATTGAATCCGGGGAAAAAGAGACCCTGAACACCCTCTTGGATTGTTCCGTGGGTATAGAACACATAATTGAATTGGGTGAGAAGCTGAAGAAAAGCCAGACCAAACTAAAGGATGTGATTAATGACCTGGAAGATGAAGACAACAATTATATGCAATTAGGCGAAAGGAAAGAGGCCTTAATAAAGCTAATCAGCGAAATCCAGGAGTTGCATGAAGACATCCATAACAAAAGACGGGAGATGTCAAAGGCACGGTGCACCGAGAAAAAAAAGAAGCGGCTGCAAATTGAAATAAGAAGGGATCGGCGCAAGATTCTAGCCCTGATAAACTCGTTTAGGCTGGAAAAAAGGCAACTTGAACTCATGGTAACGAGGTTTAGAACTCTTGTCGCCAATATAGAAGAATCAGAGAAAGATATTGCCGAATGTATGTTTCAGGCCGGTGGCAAGTCGATCTCCTACCTAAAAAAATGCTTTAACAAGATACCGAAATCTGCAAAGGATGATGAAGAGATTTCTCCTATTGGTATGCCTAAATGCGAATTGGTGGCCCTGAAGATAAAGGCTGATAATGCCCAGGGCCTCATCAAACAGGCAAAAGAACGGACGAACATGACACCCCGACAGTTGAAAGAGACCCTGAAGAAGGTAGAAAGAAGTCTGACAAAGGCGGAGATGGCCAAGTCAGAACTCATACAGGCCAATCTTAGACTTGTAGTAAGTATTGCAAAAAAATACACCAATCGGGGCCTTCAGTTCCTTGATCTTATCCAGGAAGGTAACATTGGACTAATGAAGGCCGTGGATAAATTTGAATACCAGCGGGGATACAAATTTAGCACTTATGCCACGTGGTGGATCAGGCAGGCGATCACAAGGGCCATCGCCGACCAGGCAAGGACAATACGTATCCCTGTCCACATGATTGAAACCATAAACAAACTCATCCGGACCTCCAGATACCTCGTCCAGGAGCACGGTCGTGAGCCAACCCCAGAGGAAATAGCAGAGAAAATGGAATTCCCGCTGGAAAAAGTCAGGAAGGTCTTAAAGATAGCCAAGGAACCAATTTCTCTCGAAACACCCATAGGAGAGGAAGAAGATAGCCACCTTGGTGATTTCATAGAGGATAAAAAAGTCCTTTCTCCCGGGGATGCGGTTATCAATTATGGTCTGGCTGAACAGACAAGGAAAGTCCTCAGAACCCTGACACCCAGGGAAGAAAAGGTCCTCAGAATGAGGTTCGGAATTGGCGAGAAGGCCGATCACACCTTAGAAGAGGTAGGGCGAGACTTTAGCGTGACCAGGGAGCGTATCAGACAGATAGAGGCCAAGGCCCTCAGAAAATTGAGGCACCCCAGCAGGAGCAAGAAACTTAAGAGCTTTATCGACACCAAAGAGTACTGAGACCGTGGGAGAATTTTTCTTGACAAATATCCGGTGAGCACGCATTCTATCAAAACAGAATCACACATTGGTTTAGGGCCCATAGCTCAGCTGGAAGAGCCACCGGCTCATAACCGGTAGGTCCCTGGTTCGAACCCAGGTGGGCCCACCAAACATTTACCAGTGCTAATGTTATCAAAAATCCCTTTAAAGACCTTTTACTCGAAACATATACGATAATCCCCAAAAGGGCGTACCGAAAAAGGTGCGCCCTTTTAAATTTGTAGCAGTTTGGCGCCAGGCAAGCACGCCAAAATCCATGCGCAACATGACCGCTAAACTAAAAGATATCTTAGACCTGTTAGAAGAAATAGCCCCCTCAAAACTGGCTGAATCATGGGATAATCCGGGTCTGCAAGTGGGTTCCTATTCCCAGGAGATCACAAATATTCTGGTTGCGCTTGATCCTACCATGAAGTCCCTGCACCTTGCCTCTGATCGTGGTGCGCAATTATTGCTTACCCATCATCCCCTGATCTTTAGGCCTGTCTCGCGGCTAGAGGCTCACACCTTTCCAGGGAATGTAATTGTTGAGGCGGTAAGAAATCAAACTTCTGTGGTGGCTATCCATACCAATTTGGATGCGGCACAAGGAGGCATCAATGATATCTTGGCAAATCTCTTGGGCCTTCAAGATGTTCATGTCTTAGAAAGGAAAAATGAAGATGCAGAGTCGGGCCTGGGCAGGATTGGAACCTTGCCACAGGCCGTTAGCCTGTCTGACCTGGCAAAGGACATCAAGAAGGTCCTTGGTGCCGAAAGACTGGCGATAATCAGTGAGGGAAATCCAATGGTTCATCACCTGGCCGTAGTGGGAGGAGCCGGCGGAAACCTGGTATCTCTGGCATCACAAAGAGGTGCCGACCTGCTACTAACCGGAGATGTCGGACACCATCAAGCACTTGAAGCGAAATCACTGGGAATCGCCCTTATTGATAGTGGGCATTTTCATATGGAAAAGACCGCATTCGGAATCTTTGGTAGACATTTGAGAGACGAGCTTGTGTTCAGAGGCTGGGAAATTACCGTAGAGGTTGATGAAGGAGAAGTCGATCCGTTGGAGTATTCTGGACAGCAATGATTTAAATATAATGATGATTGAGGTGAAGAAATTGGAAATAATGATGAAACTCCTTATAGCACTTCAAGATTGTGACACCCGGATTAGATATATCCAGGAGAAAATGGAAGAAGGGCCTATCACAATACAAATGCTGAGTGAAGGACTGAACGATATCCTAAAACAGCTTGAAGAGGAAAAAGATCAGTTAGATACATACCGACGTGAAAGACGCGATGCCGAGCGTGAGGTAGAAGATTTGGAAGGCCGAATAGTAAAGAGCAATATAAAGCTATCCAATATAAAATCAAACAAGGAATATCGGGCGGCGTTGAAAGAGATCTCTGACCTGAAAATGGAAAAATCCATTTTGGAAGACAAGGTCTTAGAGATCATGGAGGAGATGGAGCGCCTGGAACAGAGATGTGTGGCCAACGAGACAAAGGGCGCTGAACTAAAGGACAAGATTGAGAAGGATCGCGCCGAGATATTGAAACAGATGAAGGGCCTGGACCAAGACCTTCGAATTGTTGAAAAAGAGCGAGACAGCTTTTGCAAGTCCATTGACGCTGATCTATTAAGGAGATATAATCAGTTAATGGAAAACAAAGGTAACTTTGCTATCAGTCCGGTCATCAAAGGCGTGTGCCAGAGCTGTCATATGGGCATCCCTCCGCAAAAATTCAATGAATTGATTAGGGGCGATGAATTAATGACTTGCCCTAATTGCATGCGTATTATCTACTGGGGTGAAAATGAGAGATTTCAAAATAAAGGGACAAATAAAGATTAGGAGGTGTGTTAGAGTAGGCCAAATGGCCGCTGCCCTGCGCTAGTTGCAGGGGAGAGGAAAGTCCGGGCTCCACAGGACAGGGTGCTGGGTAACACCCAGTCCCGGCGACGGGAAGGAAAGTGCAACAGAAAGGAGACCGCCCCCGCCGATATATTGTATATCGGCGGAGGTAAGGGTGAAAGGGTGAGGTAAGAGCCCACCAGTCCTGTCGGTGACGGCAGGAGCTATGTAAACCCCACCTGGAGCAAGACCAAATAGGGGAACACTTTAGGGTGGTCCGCCCGAGTTCCCGGGTAGGTCGCTTGACCCCGTTGGCAACATCGGGGCTAGATGAATGGTCATTGTCCTGAAAGCGGGTGACCGCTTCAGGAAACAGAACCCGGCTTATGGCCTGCTCTGACATACCAAAGTTTTTTGGATTAGTGAAAAAATGTCCCGCACCCTTTTTCAAACATCCGGCGTGTTACAATTTTTTTATGACAGGATATATCGCTCGCCTTATCCAGGATAATATTCCAGAAGACGCGGTTTTCATTATCGGGGCAGGACACTTCGGTGGCAGGGCCGCCCGGATACTCTCCCGGGTATCAAAGGGCCCCATATTTGTTGTAGACAGGGAGGCCAATCGCCTGTCCGGATTGGAGGGCTTGGCGGTTGACAGGATCCATCGCGATGCTATTCTTTTTTTGTCAAAGAATTATCATCTTCTAAGACCTACGAACACCGTTGTTCCCGCGGTCCCACTGCATTTGGCGTATGAGTGGCTTAAGAGGCATCTTGAGGGGAAATACCACATCGAGAAGATAGACATTCCAAAAGGAATAAAACCTTCTCTGCCCCATACGTGGCCCGGCAATGATGGGTCGCTCTTGATCAGCTATGCTGATTTCATCTGCCCTGAGGACTGCCCGGAGCCAGATTTATGTACCGTTACCGGGGAGATACGTCAACGGCCCTTATACAAGCTTTTGAACCATGTGGACTCAACGGGGTTCAAGATTCACATCATAAAAAGCATTCAGCTTGCGCCAGGATTGGGGGGGTATAAGGCAGGGGAATTATCGATCCTTGCAGAAAAACTCATCAGAAAAGATATGGGAAAATGGCTCCTGGGAACGGCCTGCAAATGCCATGGAATCCTTACGGCATTCGAGATTAGGAAGTGTCAGTAGCCCGCCAATTATTGTCATAGGAGATCTTATGTTTGTCTTATCCAACTTTATGAAGGCCGCGGCCTCAGTAATTAATATTGCATTGACACTATATATGTGGATTATTATCGGGCGAGCCGTTATCTCCTGGGTGAATCCTGACCCGTATAATCCTATTGTCCGTTTTCTCACCTCGGTCACTGAGCCGGTACTTTATCCCATCAGACGCAGATTACCTATAAGTTTCGGCGGCATAGATTTTTCCCCGATCCTTGTAATCCTTGGCATTATATTTCTTCAGTCATTCCTCGTCCAAAGCATAAGGGACCTGGCTGTCAGCATTACCCCAAGGCCTGGCCCCTTTGGCATGTAATCCAATGGCCAGGGATAATACAGATATGGCCGTCTTTCAGGTCAAGGTATTACCAAGGTGTTCCAGGAATCAAATTATTGGCAAAGAAAACGGGGTCTTTAGGGTAAAGCTTACGGCACCTCCTGTGGAAGGAAAGGCCAATAAAGCCTTAAAGGAGTTGCTTGCCAAAAAATTGCGCCTCGCCAAAAAAGACATTGAGATAATCTCAGGAGAGCGATCAAGGATAAAATCGGTCAGGGTTTATGGGCTTCTTCCAAGAGTGGTGGACACTCTTTTGGAAAAAGGAGGCTAGTCTCTCTTTACTTCTTAAAGAGTGCCTCCAGCGCCTCCTTAGCGTCATGTGACCTATTCACATTCCCTTGCGGTGAGCCTTTCAGGACAAAGTATTCACAGAAATTGGCCCTCTCCTTATCCACAATCCTTTCTGCCGAAACTTCCCTGCATTCGTTATAGGCATGGGCATCGTAGAATTTGCATTGCTTACAGCATCGGATATCTCTACCGCAATTAGGACAGGTCTCGCTTCTGCTTACCTTGCCCTCAATACTGATCTCTTCCCCACAAAAGATGCAGTGCATGATTCCCTTTCCTCCAATGAATTAAACGGTGACAGTTTAGCCCTCTTAAATAGACGGTCTCCTAAAGTGGGTCCCCGCCTACCTTACCTCTTTTCAAACATCTAAGGTGCTACAATTTTGACAATTTGGACAGCAACAGGTATTATTTCTCCATGCCCCCGAACAAACCAGACTTCAGCTTTCTGGACCATACAGCAGATCTGGGCATCATAGTACGCGCCACAGGCCTCAAAAATGTCTTCGAGGACGCCGCAAAATCAATGATGCTGATTATGCTTAAAGGAGGCCATGTCAACCCGACCAAAACCATTGAATTATCCATCGCAGGTGAAGACCTGGCCGACCTTATGGTCCGTTGGCTAGGGGAAATACTCTATCTCTTTGAAGGCGAAAAGAAAGTGGTAACCGACTTTTCTGTTGACTCCATTTCCCCTCACCATCTTGATGCAATTTTGAAGGCCGCCACCTTTGATCCAGACCTCCATGAGATACTCTGTGAAATCAAAGCGGTCACCTACCACCAAATAGAGGTCGCCAAAAAGGATGAACGGTGGGAAGCAACAATCATCTTCGATTTATAGAAAAATAGTAACAGTTTAGCCCTTTTCAAAATCGCTCTATTTCAGACTAATGGCGATGTCTTTTATGAGTGACTGTTGCAAGGGCGCCGTCATTTCAGGAATTACGAAAAATCCTGCCCAAATGCTTTTTTGAACAGAGCGGCAAGGAGACCGTTTTCATTCATCTAAAGAGGTGCAACCTTGGGTGTTAAACTGGAAAAAATTGATGAATACAGATGGTTGCTTCCAAAGACCGGAGCAATGCGTGTGCCAGGCCTGATTTTTTCGAATGATGAACTGATTAAAGCGGTTCAGGATGACCAGAGTGTGACCCAGTTGGCCAATGTTGCCACTCTTCCTGGTATTGTGGGACACGCATTGGCCATGCCAGACATACACTGGGGCTATGGTTTCCCCATCGGGGGCGTTGCAGCATTTGACCTGGATGAAGGCATCATTTCTCCGGGAGGAGTCGGGTACGATATCAACTGCGGCTGCCGGCTTATGACAACCCTGCTTCGGGCAAATGAAATTCGCCCCCTGATGAAAGACCTGGTTTCAGTCCTATTCAAAAATATTCCTAGTGGTGTGGGCTCCAAGGGTACGATTCGTCTATCCAAGAGCGATGAAGCCAAAGTGGCCGTTCAAGGATCGACATGGGCCATCAATAGTGGCTTCGGAACTATTGAAGACCTCGAGAGGACGGAAGACCGCGGCGCCATGGAAAACGCAGACCCTTCCGTCCTCAGTGAACGGGCCGTCAAAAGAGGTGCTGACCAGCTTGGCACACTGGGTTCGGGAAATCACTTTCTCGAAGTACAAGAGGTGGATCACATCTATAACTCGGAAAAGGCCAAAGCTTACGATCTCTTTGAGGGTCAGGTCACTATTTCCATCCATTCAGGGTCCAGGGGTTTTGGCCATCAGATATGCGACGATTTTCTGAAGGAAATGGGCAGGCACGCCGTAACCGGAAAATTACCCTTTCAGCTTCCTGATAGACAACTTGCCTGTGCCCCCCTAAAATCGGATCTGGCACGACGTTACCTTACTGCAATGGCGTGCGCCGCCAACTATGCCTGGGCAAACAGGCAGATTTTGATGCACCTGACGCGAGAGACCCTGTTGAAGGCACTTTCAATTAGTCCAAGAGAACTGGGTATGAAGCTCCTTTATGATGTCTGTCATAATATCGCCAAGAAAGAGATACACACCCTGGGAGGAAATCGGGTCATGCTCTGTGTCCATCGAAAAGGAGCCACCCGTGCCCTACCCCCACGGCATCCGCTCCTCCCCAAAATCTATAGCCATGTCGGCCAGCCTGTCCTGATCCCAGGTGATATGGGGACCAAATCCTACGTTCTTGCGGGGGCTGAAGCCGCAATGTCTCAAACCTTTGGCTCCACCTGCCATGGGGCGGGCCGAGTATTGAGCCGCTCCAAGGCCCTAAAGATCGCAAAAGGCCGGGCGATATACCGCGAACTTGAAGACAAAGGGATCTTCGTTCAATCTAGGGGTAAAAGAACTCTGAATGAGGAGATACCAGAGGCCTACAAGGACGTATCCCAAGTCGTGGAAGTCGTTCATGAAGCAGGCTTGGCCTACAAGGTGGCTCGTCTCAAACCCCTGGGTGTCATCAAGGGATAATAAAATCCTTGGCAAACGCTATTGGAGAAGGCCTCTTTGAATTGTGGGTATTATTCTACCAAGTCGCACCGGCGTGGTCAACGCTAAATTTCAGAAAAAAGTGACAAGAAAAACGCCTTGTCAGGTTGCTAAATATGTTATATAAAAAATTTTTTAATTTTTTGGGGCCCCATCGGGAGGCTACAGGCGCCTTCCGCGGTCGGGGTAAAATTTATCTAAAAGGAGCTGAAAAATCATGTATGACCTAACAGAAGAACAGAAAATGCTTAAGGATACCATAGCTCGTATTGCAAAAGAGCAAATCGCTCCCGGAGCAGAACAGCGTGATGAAGAGGCAAAATTTCCGTGGGACATGGTAGATCTTCTTCGGGAAAACTCCCTTTTCGGCGCCGATTTCCCTGAAAAATATGGTGGCTCTGAAATGGGGCTCCTATCCTTTTGCCTGATCATAGAGGAAATAGCAAAGGTCTGCGCATCTACTTCCTTGATCCTCCTTGTGCATGAACTCGGCACCACACCCATATTCCTTAGCGCCAGCGATGAGCAAAAAGATAAATACCTCCCCGGCCTCGCCTCAGGAGAAAAGCTTGTAGCATTTGGACTTACTGAGCCAAATGCAGGATCGGATGTCTCGGGCCTAAAGACAAAGGCCGTAAAGGACGGCAACCACTACGTATTGAATGGCACGAAGACCTTCATCTCTCATGGTGATGTTGCAGACATCCTATGCATTGCGGCAAGGACAGCCTCCTCTGGCCCTGCTCACAAGGGAATCAGCATGTTTATATTGGAAAAGGATACGCCAGGCTTCAGCATTGGCAAACATGAAAACAAGCTCGGTATTCGCGGATCTTCGACAGTGGAACTCATACTCGAGGATGCCAAGATCCCGGCCGTGAATATCCTGAGCCACGAAGGCGCTGGATTTCCCATCATAATGAAAACTCTGGATTTGACACGCATTCCAGTAGCGGCCCAGGCGCTGGGTATTGCCCAGGGTGCCCTCGATTATGCAGTTCAGTATACAAAGGAAAGGACCCAGTTTGGGAAACCTATTTTCTCATTCCAGGGCCTTCAATGGATGATGGCAGACATGGCTACCCAAGTAGAGGCAGCCAGGCAGTTGATCTATAAGGCTGCATCTTTGTTTGAGGACCTTCCGAAAACCATGGACAAACCCTCTAAGGAAATCCTGCGTTATTCCGCCATGGCAAAGGTATTTGCGGCCGATATGGCCATGAAGGTAACAACAGACGCGGTCCAGTTGCTAGGGGGTTATGGCTTTGTGAAAGACTATCCAGTAGAGAGGATGATGCGAGATGCCAAGATAACTCAGATCTATGAGGGAACAAGCCAGATCCAAAAAATTGTGATCGCGAGCACACTTTGATATCAGGCTGAATCGGAAGACCGACCCACTTCTTTCAACATATTTTTGGCTATCTGGCCCGCCTGATCATATCTCAATAGGCCTTGATCGAGAAAGTTGTCGGGTTGGTCCCTGTTCACCTCTGCAAATACTGCCTTAAGGATAGCTACCCTTTGATCAATGGCCGTCATTGGCGCATCTGCAGAGGCACCATCATCTGAAGGCACAGCTGGGACTCCCATTAGCATGCACCAAATAAGATTGTCCAATTCGGGCATAATTCCACACTTGGAAAAATCAACAGATTTCCTGAAATCATGGTATGCCTTGATAAACGGTTCTGTTTCTTTCATCATTCTGCTTGGCCGGACATGACTTGATATGGAACTCAAATATAATAAATGTCCCACGACAAGGCAAGCAATATGACATTCATCATTTTGCAGTAAATACCGAAACATAGGATTTTGCTAAAAGGGCCAGATTATTTTGCCCAAATGGATAGGTCTTGGAACCAGAAAAAAAAATAGCATCACTAATCCTTGCAGCGGGCAGGGGTAGCCGCATGAAAAAATTTTCTGGCAATAAGACACTTCTCCCTTTGATCCCTGGAAAATCACCTTATGAGGGAAGAATGCCTATATTGCTGCACATCCTGATTAGTTTGCCTTCCGGCCCAAAGGCCATAGTAGTTAATTACAGGAAGGAAGATGTGATGGAAGCCACTAGCACATTTGAGATTACATACTGTGAACAGCCCAGCCTCAATGGGACCGGGGGGGCATTACTAGCGGCCCGGTCATTCTTAGAATGGCTTGATTGTGACGAAGTCATTATCACCATGGGCGATGTCCCCTTCGTCAAGAGGGCGACATATATTGCCCTTGTGAAGGAGCTGAGGAATAACAGCTTGGTCGTCCTAGGCTTTCGCCCAGAATTTAAGGAAAATTATGGGGTCCTTGAGATTAATGGGGATCGTGTGCAAAGAATCATTGAATGGCAATACTGGAAAACATATCCGCTAGAAAGGCAAAAGGCCCTTGGAACCTGTAATTCAGGAATCTATGCCGTAAGAAAAAAAGAACTACTCCACTACCTTTTGATACTTGCCTCTAGACCTCATATGGTGCAAAAAGAGATCAACGGGAGGTCGCATGATATGGAGGAGTTTTTTATTACAGACCTTGTGGAATACATTTACAATGACGACTTGCCCGTAGGGCATTTGATTGCTGAGGATGAAGAAGAGGTGATGGGGGTGGACGACCTTTCGGCACTCATTAGGGCTCAAGAAATCTATAGGCTGGGATTCACTCCTTCTTCAAGACAACAATGAGTAACCGTGGCCAAGAATTTATGTGCCAGATAGCATGGAAGATAGTTTTTTGAGATCATTGCTGTGTCCAATTGCAATCAAGGTATCTCCTGTCTCAATACGGCTCTGTGAAGAAGGATTGAATGTCATCCTCCCTTCCTTATCCCTGATGCCTACTATTATCACATTCATCTCCTGCCTGATTCCAGAATCTTGCAAGGTTAACCCATTCAGCCTTGACCGCTTTCCCACCAACAATTCTTCTATCTTGAGCTCAACATCCTTACCATAGACCGTAAGTTCTAAGAAGTCAGACACCGCCGGCTTTACAATGCTATGGGCCATCTTCTGTCCGCCAATCCTATAAGGAAGCATCACCTGGTTGGCACCGGCCCTTAAGAGTTTCTTATCTGTGTGTTCTTCGTCGGCCCGCGCAAGGATAAATAGATCAGGATTTAATCCCCTTGCCGTCATGGTGATGAACAGATTATTCGCATCTGATGAAAGTACGGCAACCAATCCCTTGGCCTTATCAATCCCGGCCTCTACCAGGACATCCTCGCTGGTAGCATCGTCGATAATATATGCTATATCGCACCCGTCCAGTGCCTCCCGCGAACCTGGGTCTTTATCGATAACTAACAGGGGAATCCCATTGGACTTTAACTCCTCGGCAATGATCTTTCCTATACGGCCGAAACCACATATAATATAATGATTTTTTAGCGATCTAATTTTCAACCCCAATTTCCTCCTCCCTAAAATCGATCTCATGTGAAATTCCACCATTGTCTGGGCTATCACCCCGAGCATATAGGCCACGATGCCCATGCCCAGAAAAATAATAAAAATGGTAAAAATCCTTCCGGTTTCTGAAATGGGCCTGACTTCTCCAAACCCCACTGTGGTAATAGTTATGACGGTCATATATAGGGCCTCTAAGAATTTCAATCTCTCTATGATCATGTATCCTGTAGTGCCAATTACCAGGATCCCAACCAGCAGTCCCAGGGCGCCTATAAGATTCATGGGTCTATGGGAAGAAGGAATCTTGTCCTCTTTGCCTCTCTTGGTTTTCATAGAGACCTCAAAAAATGCTAAAGGGGCATAAATGCCCCTCTTCATACACCACTATAACAAATTGTAACATTTTAGCCCTTTAAAGCAAATGTATTCCTAAAGTGGGGTTAGGGATGTTTTTAAAACATCTAAAGTGTTACGGAGGATTTATGCTCGACAGTCAGGAACCTGGAGACGAACTAACCGCCTCCACCGTGAATTCACTCATATTGTCAGGCAGACTTTCAAAAACAATCGTGAAGGGGATAATTCCGCCAGGAGGCAGGTTGAAATTCTTCCTGCCAATGCCATAGCGGTTTTTCATGGCCTTATAAATCTCCTCTAATGAGGCAGCCTTGATTTTTTCTTTCTTCAGCGCGTTCCCAGCATAGGCCAGTTTTCTTTTTACTACCCGTCCGTTATCATCCAGGATACTCCCCTTAATAAGGATAAAACTTCGTCTGTTTGGATAGTCATTTCTCACCATTCCTCGAATTACAAAGAGGTGTCCTCCCTCTTCTGAATCAACAAAAAATCCGGTTACATCCTTGAATGAAAGCCGACGGAGGCCTGCGTCAGTCGACTCATGCTTCTCTGGCGGCCTCAAGAACGACAAGGAATTGGTAACTAGATCAGGTGCCAGCAAAACAAGGGCGGTAACACCCCCTATTATTATCAATATTATTACTAAAAAAATGGGCAAGAAATTTGTTTTGGGGGCCTTGGTTTTGCCGGAGATAGCAACAGTGGTTTCAGCGTACGCACCGGACTCATCCATATTTTCTTCTCCGCTTTCGGAAAGGATCGACTCCTCACCAGGAGAAGGGTGACCAGTGGGCTCTTCCAGGCCAGTAGGTTCCTCCTCTGAAAGATCATAGAGATCTTCAGCCGGCACAGTATCTTCACTATCTAAATCCTCAAGAGACTCCTCAAAAAGGTTGTCAAAATTTTCCTCTTGATTTTTTTCAGCCTGACCTTCCTCTTTTTCTACCGGTTTTTCCGGCTCTACATGAAAGGCGTCACCATCTTCACTAAACATCTTCTCATAAGGGTACGCAGTAAAGGTATGTTTACAAACTGAGCACCTGACCTTTGAGCCTTCTTCATTTAATAAAGATTCGTCAAGACCAAACTTTGTCCCGCACTTCTCACACTGGATGATCATGGCACCCTCCTATCGGAGATATACATGTCCTCTACTTCAGGGTGTAAATATCAGGCAAGCACCTGAATCTCTCATCATAGTCAAGTCCGTAACCAACGACAAAGCCCTGCTTTATCGTGAAGCCACAATAATCTATGGGAAGCGTTATGCTTCGCCGTTCAAGCTTATCAATAAGGGCACAGGTCCTGATTGATTCTGTCTTATTGCGCTCAAGGTCATCAATAATATATGCCAAGGTAGACCCCGTATCCACAATGTCCTCCACAAGAATAACCGGCTTTCCCTGGATAGGAATTTTTAGGTCTCTAACCAATCGGATGGTCCCGCTGGAGGTCATCTCGGAACCATAACTTGCCGCCTTTATAAAATCCATCTTGGTAGGAATACTAATCTCTCTCGCCAGATCTGCGAAAAAAAAGATCGCACCATTTAACACACCAATTAAGACAGGTTCTTTCCCCTCATAGTCAGAAGATATCTGTTCGGCAAGTTCTTTCACCCGCTTATGAATGGCATCTCTAGTGATTAAGATCTCTTTTTTCAAAACCGTGACTCCATGCCCACAAAAAAATCCATGTCTCCCAACCTCACCATCTCCAGCGCAAAGGCAGACAGCCTGCTTTTTAAAATCTCGACCAGAAACATATTGGAATTTTTTCCCCTTGTCAACTGCACTAGAATTTCTCATTCAAGAAAGGGAGCTTATCTTTTTTTCTATAGGCGAGGGCCTGACATGAGGCAACCAGGACATTACCTTCATCAGTGACTCTTATATCATATGTCGCCGTCTTTTTAGAACGATGGATCTCCCTGGATTCTGCCCTCAGTTTGCATCCCTCGCTTACAGGGTTATGATATACGACATTCACGCAAAGGGCCAGGGCCACTGTTCCATGGGAATTGCAAGAGACTTGAAAGGCCTCATCCATTAGAGAAAAAATAGCGCCTCCATGCACCATACCAAAAATATTGGTATCGTCCTCCTGTGTAAGCATTTCAACAATTGCATGCCCGGGCGCCACTTCGACCAGGCTGATTCCGAGCTTCCTGGCGTAACCTTCTTCGGCCACCTTTCTCAACATAGGCCCCTTAATCCCATCATCCATATTGCCACCCCGTATCATAGTAAAGAATCCGGCGCCAGAGGGCCCGGCTTTGGCTTGCCCCCAGAGAGGGCTTGTTTGCTCGCGTATCTCCAGAGGGCCTAAAGTGCCTAAAGTTAAGGAATTTTATGTCATTTTACTGAATAGAAAAGCGAAGCTATGCATTAATCCCGCCCGGGGCGGGATTCACTTCATGACCTTGATTTGTCGTACGGCATAGCCTGGTTTCTCTGACTCCTGCATAGCGGGGGTTTCCCAACTAACAATGAAACATTTTCTAAGCAGTCTGGTCCCCTTCAGGCGAATGCCGATGCCTTTGGAAAAAAAGGCTAAAAGTGGTACCCCCTGATCGGAGGCAATCACCCACGTTCTCGCAAAAATCACAGTCAGATATTATACCCGGGCATAAATCTTCGTCACGTGGTATATATTGGCATCTTGAAGATTTCATTCTGATCTTAAAATCATACTGTTCAGAAAAGATCTTCATGCGCAGAAGATCGGCACCCTTCCCACCGGCATTAAAATCAAAGGGCCTCTTCGACGAGTAATTCATAATCTCCTGGGTAGAAAAAAACCCATCAAATATACGATGCTGATTGCCGGCGGTGATACCAACCCCATAATCACGAACTGATAACTCTGGTCCTTTATCCCATTTACGTACAAAAATCTCTATCTTTCCCTCATCCGGCGTATTTTCTACTGCATTCTTAACCAGTCCCAGCACTACCTTTCTGAACTCGCTCACCGGCATCCTAATGGTTTGGCCAGGATCAAGATGTGTTATTATGTCTATATGACGGCGAGAAAAAAGTGGCCTGATCTCTTCAAGTGTCTTTGAAACAAATTCGTCAAGGGAGATTATTTCGGGGGGACTTTCCTTGGAGCCGAATACCTCATCAATACGCCTCCTGATTTTCTCGACCACCTGGCCTTCTCCCACCTCCTCTGCAATAAGCGATTCCAATTCATCCGCACATTCATCCAATAACCATGTAAGGCCGCGATAGGTGTCGTTATGTTTGTTATGCATAATGTCGCCGACCTGATACTGCATTTCCAGGATGCGATCCAGGTTTCGCCCGGCCCTTTCCATGGTAGGCCGCCATGTCTCCGCCGGCAGAGAAGAGAGCCGCTTCGCCAGGATATTAAGTGATGCGCTGAGAACAGAGAGGGGTGTTTTCAATTCGTGCGACAGGTGATTTATAACCTTGTCCTTGGCACGGTTCAAACTTGTAACCTCTTTATAGGCCTCCCTTAGCTCCGCTGAAAACCTTGCATTCTCAATGGAGAGGGCCACGGTCCCCGCGAGCATACTCAGAAGTTCGGCATCCGTCTTGTCGAGGGTGCCTATCTTCTTATTCATGGCGCATAATACACCTATAATCCTGTCCTTACTTCTTAGAGGAACTGCCAGGATATTCCTGGTCTTGAACCCCGCCTGGTTATCGGCCACCAGGTTAAAGCTGGGATCTTTAGACGTGTCCGTTATTATTATGGGCTCGCCTGTGAGGATGACCTTGCTTGCGATGTGCTCGTTGGCGGGAAAACGGACCTCTTTCATCCTCTTTTCAGTCGCGAAATCGTCGTGAGATGCCGATTTAAAAAAAAGCTCATTCTTCTCTTCATCCAAGAGCATTACAAGCGCTCCCTCAACACCCAAGAGACGTTTGACCTCACCGTTGATATAATCCAGGAGTTCATCCAAATCAGGATACTCAGGTAGGGCCATGCTGGCTCGGAGCAATGCCTCATTGTTCCGTGCGATCCTCTTTTCATGGGTAATGTCTCTGAGAATCACTAACTCTCCAGGTGACTCTTCTTCCCCTACCGAATAAACAGCGGCCCTAAACGCCACATCGAGGAGCCTGCCATCCTTTGTTAGTCTCTGAGTTTCGTTACGCAGGATGATCCTCTCATGAAACAACCTTCTGATATTTTCGCTGGTTTCCTCCTCGAGTCCCGTAGGGACATAGGGGATGGTCCTTCCCTCCAGCTCCTCAAGTGTCCAACCAAAGGTTTCGGTGAACGCGGGATTAAGATATGAAACCCGGCCTTCCACCGTAAACACGACGATGGGGTAAGGCACAAAGTCAAGGAGCGTCTTATAACGCCTTTCAGATTTTCTAAGGGCCTCACGGGACATGAATTTTTCAGTAATGTCACGTGCTATGCCACGAAATCCAATCCTCTGACCTTCATTATTGGTAATTAGATTAGCCGAAAGCTCAATGACCCTAAGATCACCGTTCTTGTCCTTGATTTTCCAGATGAGGTCGGAAATGCCCTTGCCAGTGCGATATATTCTATTGAATGTCTCAAATACCTTCCTGGCATCCCTTTCATCCATAAACTTGGAAAAATTCTGAAACTGGATCTCCTCTCTAGGATAACCGAAGATCTTGCACAGGGCATTGTTAAAATAAAGGTAGTTGCCATGGATATCCACCTCGTACAGACCTTCTTCGATGTTATCGACAAAGGCCAGATAACGCTCACCTGAAATCTCCTCACATGCAGTCAACATGGTTTCATTTATGAGGACATTGTTCCGTACCAGTTCTTTGGTTTGGTCCTCCGACTGGGGCCTTGTTGCGCTGTTTGGCTTATCTTTTTTCATGGCCTTGTGCGTCCTGCTTTCTGCCTATCCCCCTTACCCGCCCGTCTTTCAAACATCTAAGGTGTTACATAATTTTTAGTTTATGCTATAGTATATCAAAAATATTGTCATTATCATTTTTTGAAAATCGCTCATGGAAATACACCGATATGTCATTATAATTCTTGAAAGAGATCCTTGATAGGTTCCGAGAATCCTCTTGTAGGCAGCAAGCGTATCTTCTATACTAGCCTAGTTCCAATAATTTGGTGCAAGAACGGAAGATATTGAAAAGATGATGGGCAAATCCTTACAGCCTTAAAGGTCAAAAAACCCTCTTCTATTTTTCATGGTTGTGAGCCACATTCTTTTATGCTATTAGGTGAATAAATTCTATGAATTCACTAGTGCCCTAAAGATTTTGACGGGTGGACACTAGGTATTTATGTATGATACCCAAACATGAGAAAACCAGCGAAAATACCCAAAGCGACCATCACCAGGCTTTCCATGTATTATCGGCAACTTGAGCTCCTTGAATTCGATGGCTATCGCATGGTCTCCTCTGAAAAGTTGGCCTGGCTCTGCCAGGTAAATCCTGCTCAGGTTAGAAAAGATCTTGGTTATTTTGGTGAATTCGGTGTACGCGGAGTGGGTTATGACGTAATAGATCTTCAGGACCAGATAAAGAAAATTCTGGCCGTAAACCGCGACTGGAACATCGGAATTGTTGGAATCGGTAAATTGGGATCCGCACTCTTGCAACTCCCATTCCTGCCCGCTAGGGGCTTCAAGTGTGTCGCTGCCTTTGACAACGATACAAAAAAGATAGGCAAAATCACGCCGTCAGGCCTGAAGGTCAAAGATATCAATGAGCTTGGTCGTGCTGCCAAGGAGTTAAACATCGAAATCGGTCTAATCACTACGCCTCCTTCTGTAGCGCAAATGGTGGCGCACCTCTTGGTTAAGGCCAAGGTCTACGCCATCCTCAATTTCTCGCATACCAAAATTCGCATCCCAGAATGTTGTTTGATAGAAAATATTGATCTTACGGTGAAGCTTGATATACTCACGTATAAACTCCAGCACAAGACAGGATTTTAGGGGTAAGACTCTATGCCCGTACTTGAAAAAATTATTGAAACCTTTTTCCGAGGGACTGCCGGCCCTGGCCTATTCACCATTTGGTGATTAACCCACGTTTATTGAGAAGTTACGATAACCCCTACTCGAAGTAAGCAGTCAGCAATGGCTTCGAACTCAATAAATGGTTGAATTTCATATATGTTATAATCGCTGAGGATTTCCACATGAAAACTGTTTGGCAGACCTTATTGGTCCTGTTTTTTCTTTTTGGCCTTTTTGGTAATCTGGTCCTGGCCCAGGATGTCCAAGGGCCTAAAATGGTACTGAAAGAACAGAGCGTTGATCTTAAGGAGGTAAAGGAAGGAGAACCCATTGAGCACACATTTCAGGTCTTTAACAAAGGAGATCAGGTCTTAGAGATAAAAAACGTCAAGCCTGGTTGAGGCTGTACCGTGGCCTATTTTGACAAGGCCATCCCCCCCGGCGGGGAAGGGAAAATTAATCTTAAGATCAACACCAAGGAATATCAAGGAAGCATCATCAAAGGCGCCAGGGTCTATTCCAATGACCCCAATAAGAAGTTTGTCAGCCTGACGATAAAGGCCTTTATCAAGGTCCCCATATATATATCTCCCCGTCTTCTTCACATGTACACGAAGGAGGGCGAAAAAACCAGCAGGGTGATTTCAGTGAATGCAGAACTCGACAAGCCGTTGAAACTCACGCCGGTCGACTTCAACCTGGCCGAAAAGTTGACATATACCATAGAGGAGGTGGAAAAGGATCGGAAGTTTTATATTCGTTTCACGAGCATTCCGGGGCCACCGGGGCCCTACCATGGTTTTCTGAAACTAAAGACCAATTACCCTGAAAAACCGGAAATTATGATACAAATCAGAGGCATGGTCAAAAAGAAACAACAGGCGAAAGTCTCTAAGCATTAACTTTGCCCACACCCAATTGGAGTCTGGTCATCCACATGAATCACGGAGTGATGTCTCCTGAGAAAAACAACATCGTCATGATCTATACCGATGGAGCCTGCAAGGGGAATCCTGGCCCAGGTGGCTATGGAGCTATCTTGAAATACGGCAACGTAATTAAGGAGATTTCTGGGTGTGAGCCTCAAACTACCAACAACCGCATGGAAATGACCGCCGTTATAGAGGCCCTGCGACGACTCAAAAGGCCCTGCAAGATAAAAGTAGTCACTGATTCAAGTTACCTGGTAAGGGGCATAACCCAGTGGCTCAGAGGGTGGATCAAACGTAATTGGTTAAATTCACAGAAGAAACAAGTCTTAAATCGTGACCTCTGGGAGGAACTCCTGAAATTGTCCGGCCCACATCAAATTCAATGGGAATGGATCAGGGGGCACAATGGGCATCCTCAAAATGAGCGTTGCGACCAACTCGCCAAAAAGGCAATAATGGATTGTTTAAATTCAAAAAAACTCATTTCTTGACCGCCAACAAAAAAGATGCTATTCGGTAAAAAAATGGTTAACGCTTCAAGGCCTTTTATGTTTTGTTATGTTTAATCCCCCATATCTCTGGAGTCAAAAATGAAATGCCCAAAATGCGGTTATACGAGTTTTGACTATAACGAGGCCTGCCCGAGATGTAGTAAGGATCTAACGGCCGAGAGAGAGAAGATGAATCATCCCTCTTACATCCCAAATCCTCCCTCTTTGCTGGGCGCCTTGACAGGCGAACCTGTGGAATCCAAAATAGATTTGAAAATTGAAAACCCCGATGACACCGTGGGAGTGGACCAGGACCTGGCGCTAAGTCCGGAAGATTCACAGGCCATTGAAGCCATGGAAGAGGCGTTTAAAGATAGCCAGGAACTTGAAATAGAGATCGAATCGGCTCCAGAGAAGGCACCCGCCCCGGATACCTCTATTGGAGAGGCTGAGGAGGACACATCGCCGGACCTAGAGGCAATAGACATTGAGGACTCTGAACCCGTTGAGGTTGATACGGAGCAGGCAGCCCAGGGAGAGGAAGACACGGACATTGATAAAACCGCTGTCTTCGAGCCCCTTGTATCAGATGAGGGATCTGGTGCCATTGATGCAGGGAATCTACCACCTGAAGAGCCAGATACTACCTCGGGAGAAGGGACCCAGGAGATACCAGAAAAGGACCTCCCAGGTGATCTGGATGAATTGACTTCGTTGGTGGATGATTTAACGATGGAAGATGAAGACGTTGGTGCGGAGGTAGACACATCGGGCAAGGGCGAACAAAAGAAGGATGAAGATTTTTCGCTAGACCTTGAATCCCTGGAACTCGATCTTGAACTTGAGGATCCTAAAGACAAATCGTCTTGACATTAATTTCACCTTGGTTTATGCATACACCTCATTATCCACCTTGATCGTGCCGAGATAGCTCAGTCGGTAGAGCAGGGGACTGAAAATCCCCGTGTCCGCAGTTCAATTCTGCGTCTCGGCACCACCTGCAAGGCAGGCTTATCTTGGCATGGCATATCATTGCCATTTACTCATTCCGTCATCAACTTATTTTCTTACCAGCGCATCATCCGCCTCTATCTCATGACGAATAACCGCCTTGTCATAGGCGGCAATCACGTCCTTATCCCTTAGCGTGCCGATCACCTTTTTCCCATTATTGCCGCCCACCACCGGCAACTGCGCAATCCCTCGTTTGCCCATGCTTTCAAGTGCCACAAGAATATTATCTTCAGGCCGCAAGGTTTCGAGATCGGTGGTCGCCACATCTTTCGCTATCACGAGGAGGTGCAAATCTTCTTCTTGAAGCAGCCCACGGATGTCTCGAAACGAAATTATCCCCGTCAGGTCATGGCTTTCATTGATCATATGGAGATAAGAAACATCTTTTGTCTTAAAGGTATTGATTAGATCTCTCAATTTCATGCCCTCTGTAACAGTGGGCGCTTCTTGGGTCATAAACTGTCTCACTTTCAAGCTTCTGAGGATATTTTGCTCCATTCCACCTGCAATATCCACCCCCCTGCGAAGCAACTTTATGGTATAGATGGAACCCTTTTTTAGGGACACGGCTATGATGGCACTCAATATACAGGTAATCATCATGGGAAGGATTATCTTGTAGTTCCCGCTCATCTCAAAAATGATCAGGATTGCAGTAATGGGAGCATGGGTCGTACCAGCCACTACTGCTCCCATTCCAACAAGGGCATAGGCGCCGGGAGAGGCGGTCATGCCAGGAAATATCAGATTTGCAGCCCACCCAAAAAATCCGCCGACCATTGCCCCTATGAACAAAGAAGGAGCAAAGATCCCTCCAGATCCTCCGCTACCAAGGGTAATAGACGTAGCCGCTATTTTGAGAAATATGAGCACCAGGAGAAATAGGCCGGGAAGTTGATTGAGGAGGGCCTTATTGATGGCCCCATAACCCACTCCGAATACATGAGGCCACTTGAGCAGGATAAGGCCTAGCAGGAGGCCCCCAAGGGCAGGCTTAAGCCATTGAGGCACAGGAATAGTGTCGAAGAGGTCTTCTGTCTTGTAAAGGGTAATAGTGAACAGGATGGCCACCAGGCCCGCGAACAATCCCAAAAAGGGATAGATGCCGAATTCCCACAATGACCTTAACTGATACGTTGGAATGACAAATGCCGGGAAATCCCCAAAATAGTGCCTTGAGATTGTGGTGGCGGTAACAGAAGAGAGGACAACAGGGGAAAAGGAGGCCAGTCCGAAATCACCAAGCAGTATCTCTAAAGCGAAAAGCACTCCTGCGATGGGGGCGTTAAAGGTAGCAGCGATTCCAGCCGCCGCGCCGCAGCCTACCATGGTCCTTTGTCGCACCCTGGGGACACTAAATATTTGACTAACGGTGGATGCCAAAGAAGAACCAATTTGAACGATAGGACCCTCACGCCCTACCGAGCCCCCAGATCCAATACAAACCGCAGAGGCCATGATCTTGACGGCCGCGACACGCTTTCGGATCCGTCCGTCTCGCAAGGCCACAGCCTCCATCACCTCCGGCACACCATGGCCCTTGGCCTCTTTGGCACCAAAATGGATAATTAATCCCACCAGAAGGCCTCCCAGTGAGGGAACGCCGATGAGGTAGTATGCAGAAATGGTGTTGGCAAATGTCAGGATATCCGCCGTCTCACCATAAAACAGGAATTGAGCCTCCTTAATCACAAGCCGGAAAAGGACCGCGCCATAACCGCTCAAAATCCCAATTAAGGCGGCTATGAGCAAAGTCGAGATACGCTCATCGAGGTGGCGGCGTTTGAGACCTTTGAGGTGTCTGCGGAGTAGCCTTTTTGTCATAAAAAGAAGATGGGTGGACCTGCTATGGGTTGCAGATAACAACACCTATTTTTGCGCCAAAGTCTAAGAGATTTGCCTTGGTGTGTCAATGAGGAATGCGGCCAACCTTTCTGTTACGCTTGCGCCCCTCAAGCACCACTGAATGATCGTCAACAAAATCGACTTTCTTTATCCTGCCGCGGATGAATTTGTTTCCTCCAAAAAGATCAAACAGCAAAAACCCTTCACCATCTTTTTCCATTCGTGCAACCTCTTTCATAACCAATTCCTGCCGATCTCCTAGATCAAGATACACGGTACTCAGGCACATGATCACCTCCAAAGGAACTCTTTAGTGATTCGAGAGCAAAAGCGCCAAGATATCTCCAGCAGCGCCGGCCGCTTCACTTTGCCCCAGGGCGCTACCTTCCAAACAGGACTCGAACACAGAAGAATCATTGGGAATCATACCAACTATCTCTATCCCCCTCTTGTTCAATTCCCCTTGCATCCTGTTTGCCACGGTTTCTGAAGATACCTTGTTCAATACCGCATAGAAGTCCTTATTGATACCCGTTGCTAGTCCTTTTATTCTCTCAGCAATGGTTATGGACTCAAAGGATGGCTCTACCACCAGAAGCACCCGGTCTATGCTTACATCCACACCCCTGCCAAAATGTTCCACCCCTGCTTCCATATCAACGATTGCTATCTCATTTTCGCCCAGGCAAAGTTTTTTTAAAAATTCGCGACTTAATACGCCCATGGGGCATGCGCACCCCTCGAGTGATTGCAGGATCTTTCCTATACTGAGCAACATAAGCCCATCCTTCCTGACTATATTCTCGGAAGGAAGATCCTTTGTGAAAATTTGGGCTTCACCCAGGATGCTGGGACCTGCCATCTTTTCCTTTAATTTTTTTTTGCCTCCCACGAGTTCCATAAGCGGGACAGGAGGCCTCTCAAAGCCAAGCATTCTAAAAAGACCGGAATTTGATTCGTCCGAATCAATCACCAGCACCTCAAGGCCACGAGCCACGGCCTGATTGGCCAACAAGCTCGCCAATGTACTCTTACCGCTTCCCCCCTTGCCGCAAACAGATATCTTCATTTCCTCCTCCCTTTCTTTCCTCAATCTCGTCCAATGTCATCTATTATTTTAACACATTGGCCTTTTTAAACAGACGATTTCCTAAAATGTAAGGCCTATTTTTGTCGATATACCGCCATTGAAAGCTTTATCCTGGTGACAACACTTATTTCTTGGCCCATCTGGGAACCCTTATGTCCCCTGAATCCATTCTAGACATGAAAGGCTTGATGTCAATTACTGGTGTCTCGCTAAACGCATCAACCTTATCGATATGGATTATATTCCCTTCCATCAACAATATCTTGCATGTGGATATGGCGATCAGGTTGGGTCTGACCGGAGAACGGGTCGCAAATACGCCTGTCAGGGGATTGGCACTGTTTCCTCTCGGGTGGACCTGCAAAACACTTCTCTTCCGTAAGGTGTCATTCTTATCGAACCAGAAGAACACTATTATATGGGAAAATTGCTCTAATCCTAGGAGGGCATCCCTGTATTTTTCATATATCTCCACGGTGGTGTCCCCGCCCTCTTTCTTGATGACGCCCACAGGAAAAACCTGAAAATATTTTCTCATGATTGGATCCTCAATGACCCTTCAATAAAAATTTTGAAAAATATTCTTAGCATAGTTTTACGGTTTCCTCCACTCAAAGTCATAAGCTATATTTTCACTTGACCTTTAGAAAGGTTATACTTATGCTTGGGTCGGATATTGGTCTGGCTTCTCTGCGGGTCGGAATAGCTCGGAAGGATCTTTTTCCTTTGCCAGAGTAACGACCTTTGCCTGGGGCCCATGATCGAAAAAATTTGAAAGGAGGTCAAAGCTTTGGCGGAAGGAACCGTAAAATGGTTTAGTGCAAAAAAGGGATATGGCTTCATTGAGGAAGACGACGGTCGAGATGTATTTGTGCATTACTCATCCATCGAAATTCCCGGATTCAAGACCCTCACTGATGGTGAAAGGGTGAGTTTTGATGTAGAAGAAAGCGACCGGGGTCCAAAGGCCAAAAACGTCAACAAGATTTAGTCTTATGTTGCGCAGTTACTACGGGCATCTCATTGAAATCGAATGAGATGCCCTTCTTTTTTCCGTGTCGCCACCCCGTATCGGTCACCTACACGAAGTAATTCATAAAACTGCGCATGCAGTTAGCCCAACCCCATATCATTAATGGACCAACCCACGCAAAGACACTTGAATATCGAACAACGAATTTCGAACCACAGAACATAAAATCTTCGACATTCGACATTTCTTGTTCGAAATTCTGCGGTTCTCACTGATCAGTAAAGCGCATACCCACTCTCACAAAAAAGCCAGTGGGTATTATTTTACCATATTCCGCCGCCGTGCCAGCGTTTGAATTGGCAATAATTTACACGCGGTTCGGAAAGTAGTCCTAGACCCCACCATCCCGGATGAGTTATGCGGGAATAAAACATGGCTTAACTTATTGATATTATATAATAATTTATACCCCACACTATCTGCCTCTCTATTCCCTGAATTCTGGCATAGAGTTTGCTAATTGGATCAATAAATACTAAGAAATATTAAATATAAAAGAGTTAAAGGTAAAAAAAGCCAATAATATGAAAAAATTCTTATTATTTTCAATTTAAGGTGGTCCCAGAGCCAGCTATCTGGTACCTGAGATCTGACGCCCCTTTTCTATGACCTCAAAGCTGCAACACTACCTCAATCCTCTCCACATTTACTGCCGTTTGCGAAACCGCGGCATACCAAAGGGTATCGCCATGTTCTTATGCAGGATCTATGAGCGGGCGATTTTTAGATATCTGTTCGTGAGGGTGCGGGATAAAAAATCAAGGAATGAAAAGCCAATGGCAAAAGTCCGCAACCAGTAAGAGCATTGGCTAATATCAAAATATTTCAGGAGGCGGGCCCTCAAACTCACCATTATTGAACTTACCTGGAATTGTCCTCCCGTCAGCATATGTGAAGGCCCCTTGGCCATTAAACATATTGTCCTGGAATTGGCCTATATACCTTTCACCGGTGTGATAGGTATAAAACCCTTCCCCATTAAACTCACCATCCTTCCATTGTCCTACATAGATATCGCCCCGAGGATAGGTATATGTCCCTTCACCATTGAAGAGACCATCCTTCCATTCTCCCACATAGGTTGCCCCGTCGGCATAGCTCAATGTACCCTGCCCATCAAATTTGCCGTTCCTGAACCTGCCTTGATATTTGCTCCCGTCAGGGAAGATAAAGACGCCCTTGCCGTTAAACACGCCGTTTGTAAACTCACCAATGTATTTGCTGCCCTCTGGAAAGGTGTAAGTCCCTTTGCCAGCAAATTCCCCATTCCTCCAATCGCCCTCATAACTTCCACCGTCGGCATACGTCAATACACCGTGGCCATCAAATTCGTTATCGGTAAAATTACCCGCATATTTTCTCCCGTCAGGGAACACCAGAGTGCCTTTACCACAGAACCTGTTAACGACAAATTTACCCACATATTTCATCCCATCAAGCGAAGATAGGGTGCCTTCTCCCTGAAGCATATTGCTTACAAATTGCCCCTCATACACACTACCATTGGGATAGATCAATTTACCCTTACCACTAAATCTATTCCCAGTGAATTCCCCTTTGTACTCCTTTCCGTCAGAAAACATCATGATCCCTTTATCAAGCATGTAACCCTTAAATGTCCCCTCATACTTTCTTCCATCCGGGAATGTATAGGTCCCTTTTCCATTCGCACAGTCACCATCTATACAACCCCCGAAGGTGTTCACTGGAGTAAAAGTCGCGATTAACAGCAAAGAAATAAGAAAAAGCTTCATTTTCTCAACCTCATGTTTGATTACCTACCCCACCATTACTAAACCGGAAAAGTGCCTAAATTGAGCCAAAGTTCTTCGCAACGGACCAAGTTCTTACAAAAAGCATTGCTTTTCGAAAATGTGGGGCACTACCAACAGTTTCATAATAACATACTGCAATCAAAATGAAAAGTCACAAGCCACCACTCTTTTCCAAAAACGGTTTTTGTTGGACAGCATTTTGCGTCGGAGTTTGCCTGAACAGGTTCGGTAACGCTTTAAAAACACCCCTTACCTATCTTAGGAATCCGTCCGTGTCAAAGGGCCAAACCAATATCCTGAGCCATTGAACAGCAGTGACAACCCACAACAATTTATATTATGGTAACACCTCAGTCGTTTGGATCAGACGTATTCGTAAGGCGGGGTCAATATATCCCTGCCTCACAGCCGGCAGCGATTGTCTTGCCCAGCTCTTCGCATTTGATCAATATGTCTTGACCAATCTCACCTCTGGCTATAACTGGATCATAGACCTTTTTGAATTGATAGCCAATGCAGATGCGCTCGATATTGCTCAGGGCACCCCTCCCATCATTTCCGGCGCTGATAAAAACCACATAGGGTTTCTTAAAGATTTCCCTTCTTCCCCTCAGCTCATTATAGGTACGGTCGAAAAAGTCCTTTATAATACCGGCCATATATCCAAAATACTCCGGAGACCCAATAGCGAGCCCGTCACACTCCAAGAGATCCTGGGCTGCTGCGTTTCTTGCCTCTTTTAGGACAACCTCGACCCCCTTAATCGATCTTGCCCCTTTGGCCACAGTCTCAGCCATTTTCTCTGTATGACCCGCCTGGGTGTGGTAAAGGACCAAAATTTTACACAAGGTACTATCTTCCTTATTTACGAAGGCATAACCAAAATAGTATAATTCGTATTATGTACGCCACTTACTCGTAATGGCCAGGGCGCCCGCGTTCTCTTGCATGCCGTATATTACCAAATGGTGAACCGGGTTGGAGACTAAATTGAGAGACCCTTAACACTTTAGCCATTTGAAACAGACGTATTCGTAAGGTGGGGTGAGAGGTGTTTTTCAAACATCTAAAGTGTTACTGTGATCCTAAGGGACATGTACGGACCCATACAGTTCAGGCCATGTATCCCTTCAAATTAGAGATTGGCCGACAACCTTACGGGCCGCCTTATCCAGCATTTGTACGCCGAAGATAAGTATCTTAAATCGTTCATCCTTTGTTTGGCCGTGGTAATATCGGTAATATATCTGTTGTGCAATCACAGCCAATCGAAACAGTCCAAAACAGTAATAAAAGTCGAAATTTTCGATGGAGAGTCCGGATTTCTTGCCATAGTATTCCACCATTTCCTCTCTGGTAAGGGCGCCCTCCATGGTGGTCGGCATCATGCGCATTAGATGCATGTCCTCCGGATCATCTCGTTGAATCCAGTAGGCCAGTGAATTCCCGAGATCCATGAGAGGGTTACCAATGGTGGCCATTTCCCAATCCAGGACACCGATAATCTTCATGTGATCCTGTTCGTCCAGGACAAGATTATCAAAACGATAGTCATTATGAATAACCGCCGGCCTGCCAGTATCTGGAGGCATCTTTTCCAAAATCCACGCCATAACCTCTTCGCAGTCCGGG